>Ga0209777_10000052_pt1 | contig 188426 bp, 169 predicted proteins | sample FrelakmetHBP12HB_FD_187147 | JGI IMG/M metagenome (GOLD analysis project Ga0209777, IMG submission 187147) | Freshwater lake sediment microbial communities from the University of Notre Dame, USA, for methane emissions studies -HBP12 HB (SPAdes)... | ecosystem: Environmental > Aquatic >...
TAAACAAAACCATGCTCTACCCGGTCCGCGAAGAGCATGGTTTTGTTTACATCTGGTGGGGTTCGCCGCGGGTCGAATACCCGCCTGTCCCCTGGTTCGAATCAATTCCCGACACAATGGTTTATGCCACGCTGAAAGACCATTGGGCGTGCCATTATTCGCGTGCCATCGAGAACCAGTTGGATGTGGTTCATCTGCCCTTCATTCATCACAACACCATCGGGCGCGGTAACCGCACGTTGGTCAATGGGCCAATTGCGACCGAGGAAAAACACTGGCCAGGCGACCATTTGCTTAACTTGTGGGTCTATAACGAATTGGACCAGGGCCAGAAACCGAAGAAAGTCACCGAGATGGTAAAACCGGAACGCCGTCCGTTCCTGCAATTTCGCTTCGGGAATATTTGGCAAAACTGGATTGCCGACAGCCTCCGCATCGTTGTGGCTTTTGTCCCGATAGATGATGAGAACACGCTGATGTACCTGCGTTATTACCATACTGTGCGTGTTCCAGTTCTCCGCCAGCTCATGGGCTTGATTGGAAGCTTGAGCAACCTGGTCATCGAGCGCCAGGATCGGCGCGTCGTCATAACCCAACGGCCTTTTCGGCCTGATCTGGGCATTGGCGAGATCCTTGTGCAGGGTGACAGCCCTATTGTTTTGTATCGAAAGATAAGAAGGGCGTTGATCGACGGAAAAGATACATAAACATGATCGGGTGGTTCAACAGAACCGCCTTTTTTTTAGGCGGGGACTGACCACGAACAGAGAAGATAAAAGAGATAAAATAGGGAGAGTACCGATACGTAAATAGATAGGATTTTATTATGTCTGGCAAATCAAAAGTTGCTGTAATACACACTCAACCCGAAACTGTTCTGCAGGATTACACCCGCCTCTTTGACCTGGCAGGCGGAAAATCTGCACTCCGCTCGGATGTCACCACGATAATAAAAGACAATATATCCTGGCACTACCCGATGCCTGCAGCAAACACAACCCCCTGGCAATTGGAAGGTACCATCCTCGCTTTGCGCCAGGCTGGGTTCGATGATCTGGTTTGTGTCCAGAACCAGACAGTGCTCACCAATGCTTTTAAAGGAGAAGATTTAAACGGCTATTTGCCTATCTTTAAACATTACCATGTGCCCGCCTTGTATAATTTTCGATCAGAAGAAATGAAATGGGTACCCTACACACCCAAGGCAAAAATGCTGGCTCTGGATTATATTTTCCCTGATGGGATCCTTCTTCCGGATTATTTCTTCGGAAAGAATATTGTCCATCTGCCTACTGTTAAGACGCACATGTATACCACCACGACCGGGGCGATGAAAAATGCTTTCGGCGGGTTGCTTAGTAAATACAGGCACTACACCCATTCCTGGATCCATGAGACTTTGGTTGACCTTTTAGCCATCCAAAAAGAAATTCATCCTGGGTTGTTTGCGATCATGGATGGGACTACTGCTGGGAACGGTGAGGGGCCTCGCCTTATGACCCCGGTGGTTAAGAATATCCTCTTGGCATCTGAAGATCAGGTGGCGATTGACGCCGTGGCAGCCAAACTAATGGGATTTGATCCACTTTCCATCAAGTACATACGCCTCGCCCACGACCAGGGCTTGGGAGTGGGGGACGTTCGTCAAATTGAATTGGTTGGCGACGATATTTCCGCTGAGAGTTGGAATTTCAAGATCGGAAAGAACTCTCATACTTTCCTGGCATGGCTCGCTTGGTATGGACCCACAAAATTTCTGCAAAAACTCATCTTCAGGACCCCACTGGTATTTCTCCCAATTGCCATCTCCGAGGCTGAGCAGGATTATTACTACTGGCCCTTCAAATACAAACGGGTTGCCCGAGAATGGCTCGAAAAAACCACATGGGGTAAGTTGTTTCAGGAGTATCAACACAAAGGCTATCTTCAGAGCTAGCCTAGATTGTCCTTATCAAAAAAACGCAGGTTTCCTGCGTTTTTTTTGTTTGTATCCCCTTAATGTCAATAGGCGGTCGCTTATTCAAGCTTCCTGTTCTGCTTTCCGCATCGTTTGGAAGGCATTAATTGCAACTTCCAACATCTTCTCATCTGGTTCACGCGTGGATAAGTGTTGCAGAGCCAGATTGGGCTTAACAAGGAAACGCACAAAGGACAGGTTGAGGTGGTTGGCAGTCCAGCGCAGGTACTCATAAGCCACACCAGCTAGGACCGGTATCATTACCACCCGGCTGATGAGCCTCCAGGCAAATGGGAGTGGGCCGAGAATGGTGAAGAAGAACAGCGAGAGCACCATCAAGGTTAACAGGAAGGCCGTACCGCAGCGTGGATGCTCAACAGAATACTTGGCAATCGTCGCCGGTGTGAGTTCCGCACCCGCTTCGAAGGCATTAATGGTCTTGTGTTCTGCGCCGTGATAAGCAAATACTCGCGCGATGTCAGGTGCAAATCCTATTCCCCACATATAACCAATTAACAGGATCAGGCGGATAACACCTTCCAGAAGATTGCTCCACCAGGCATTCCAGTGGAGGAAATGTTCTGACAACCAACCAACCCCTGCGGGAGCTAGAAAGAAAACACCGATGGCAACCAGGAAGGTTAGACCAAGGGTCAAATACAGTGCCGGACCTTCCAGTTTCTCGTCATCCCCGGTTTGCAAATTGGCAGAATCGGTCAATGCCCGCATACCGAGACCCAGCGAATCCCACAACAGGATCAGCCCGCGTAGGAACGGAATTTTCGCAAGGTGGGATGTATAAATTCCTCCCAATAATTCGACTTTGGTGGCAATGCTGCCGTCTGGGGCACGCATGGCTATGGCACAGGTTTTGCGCCCCCTCATCATCACTCCCTCGATCACCGCCTGCCCGCCATAGTTTATAAGTTTATCGTCCATATTACCAATAATCTCCAAAAGTTCGGCGGAGGTGATGAACCCCCGCCGGTTTAACGAAACTAGGATTTCAAATTCAAAAAGAAATGGATGACTGCATCGATACCCTTATACCAGGTTGGCAGATGCATTTTTTCATTTGGGGCGTGGATGTTATCATCCGGTAAACCGAAACCGGAGATAACCGACTCAATACCCAACAGATTCTGCATATCCCTGACCACCGGGATGGAACCGCCCTCTCTTCTGAAATATGGGCGTACACCCCACACTGTTTCTAGTGCCTTGCTCATCGCCCTGACCCCGAAATTGTTTCGGTCAGATATGGAGGCTGAACTCCCTGACATCGCGGTCAATTCCCAATGGATATCCTTGGGAGCTTTTTCTTCCAGGTAACGCTTCAGCTGTTGGTGGACTTCTTTCGGGTCCTGATCAGGAACCAGGCGCATGGAGATTTTCGCCATTGCCCAGGCTGGGATGATTGTTTTGGAGCCTTCTCCAGTGAAACCTGATAGCAAACCATTTACATCAAGAGTAGGGCGTGCCCCGGTTAGCTCGTTTGCAGTGAAACCAGCCTCGCCATACAAAGCCGGTGCCCCGGTCACTTCTATGAAATGTTTCTCATTGATCGGAAGACGCGCCAATTCGTCGCGGTCCTCTTTACTCAATTTTTGAACTCTGTCGTAAAACCCAGATAAAGTAACGCGTCCTTTACTATCATGCATACCTGCGATCAATTCAGCCAGGGCAATTGCTGGGTTATGGATAACACCGCCATAAATTCCTGAGTGTAGGTCTTGCATCGGGCCATGGACCTTGAGTTCAAAATATGCCAGCCCGCGCAAAGCATATGTGAGGGTTGGGTACGCTTTTCCGATCATACCCGCATCCGGATTCAATGCAAAATCACAGGCCAATAATTCCTTATGCTCGCCAATGAAAATCGGTAGGTTGGGTGAACCAATTTCCTCCTCGCCCTCCAATAACCATTTGACGTTCACTGGCAAGCCGCCGGTCTTGACCAGCGATTCAACCGCCTTGAGAATTACGATAGCCTGTCCCTTCATGTCCGATGCACCCCGGGCGTAGATATCTTCGCCTCGAACAACCGGGTCGAATGGACCGGTTTTCCACAGGTTGAGAGGATCGGCTGGCTGAACGTCGTAATGCCCATAAATAAGCACAGTTGGCGCCCCGGGTGTATCCAGCCATTCCCCGTACACGATTGGATGCTTGGCGGTCGGGAAAATCTGCACTTTCTGCATTCCCAGGGCGCGTAATTGCTCCGTGAACCACTCTGCAGCGTGTCGGATATCCGCGCTATGCGCCGGGTCAGTCGAAACGGAAGGGATGGTCAGGATTTCTTTTAAAGCATTCAGGAATTTTTCTTTGTTCTTGTGGGCATATTGCAGGGCAGCTTCACGCTGATCAGTCATCAAAAACTCCTTGGAAGATGATTGCAGAAAACGGAAAGCCCAGGTGCATTTTCCTGAACTTATTTATGTTTATGGCAAAGTCGTCGGTTGTACGGTTTGTTCTAGAGCTCGGCTTGTAACGAGGTACCACGATGCAATTCCATTGAAGCGGTCCGCAGGTTCAAAGACCGGTGCAGCCTGCACACCTTGTACACGCTGATCTACACCGTAGGTGTAGATCGGGTAATAAAGCGGTAAAGCCGGGAGTTCTCTCGCAAATATGACCTGGAAGTTGCGGTACAGGCGGGCACGGAGATTGGGGTCGGCTATCACGCGCGCTTGTTCCAGGTATTCGCTTGCTGTTCGGTTGTCCCACTGGGAATAATTCTGCCCGCCCGTGATCTCAGCCTGGTGCCAGAATGGGTACGGATCCGGGTCATAAGAACGGCTCAGATCCAGGTCCACCAGCGCAGCCTGGTAAGTGCGTGGCGTCAAGTAATCGCTGAACAGGGATTCATACGAAACTGCCTGTAATTTCACTTCCACACCCATGACTGCCCAGTTCTGCTGGATGGTTTGGGCTATTTGCGCGTGCGTGGCATCATCTGGATAGATCATTGTAAAGGAAAGTGAAACATTATCCTTGACGCGTACAATCCCGTCCGGCGAGAGCACGTATCCAGCAGTCTTGAGTTCGCTGATCCCAGTTTCAGGGTCAAAACCAATATGTTCAACCCCGCCATAATAAGCCCAGGTTTGAGGCAGCAAAGGAGTGTCCGCAACTACTGCCTGTCCCTGGAGTATATAATCTACCATCCACTGCCGGTTAAGGCCGGCCATTAAAGCATGTCTGATATTTTTATCTTGGAAGAAAGGGACATCATTGTTGCCTAGATTAAAAAGAACCATGCTCAAACGCGGCATTCGGCTGGAATAGCATGACAGGTTGGAATTAGCGCATGTCGTTGCTATATCGTTCGCTGGTATCTGGCTAATGCCAAGCACTTCTCCTTGATCGTACGCTGCTATTGCCGCATCCGCACTCGGGTAATACCGGAAAACGATCTGTTCCACAAATGGGACCTGTCCATAATAGTTCGCTGAAACGGTTAGCACCACACCAGTGATTTGCCCCCCTTCAATTGCTAAATGATCAAACTTATAAGGTCCACTCCCAACCGGGGCTAGGTTGAACTGGGTATTGGACAGCTGGTCAGCAGATACTGTTTCAAGCAGGTGCTGAGGCAAAATACCAAATGTTAGATAATCCAGGAATGGAACAAAAGGTTCTGGTAAAGTGAATTTAATATTCTTATCATCAAGACGGGTGATATCAACTTGATCCCACATTGAGCGCACATCGGCTGGAAAGGCTGAATACTCACTCCTCAGTAGGCTGATGGTAAATAGAATATCATCGCTGGTAATGGCCGTGCCGTCCTGCCAGAGGGCGTTTGCTCGCAAGGTAACATTGTAGATCGTACCGTCGGCAGAAATACCCCACGACTCGGCAAGATCCGGCTGTGGGACACCGTTGGAATCAAATTTGATAAGACTGCTGAAAAGTAACCGATCGATATCACGATCAGCAGGATTATTTAGATCAAGCAGGGGGTTCAATCGTCCGAAGGAGCCTACCAGGGCTTCCGTATATATTCCCCCACTTGCAGGTTGCGGTAGGATCGGGTTCAAGGCTGGCTGCTGGGTCAACAATAGAACTGCCACCACGATCAGGGTCAGTACGACTACCAGGATTTGCCAGCGCAATTTTTTCATTTCAAAATAAAGAAAGGCCCCTCGTAGGCGAAAAGGTACCTACCGATGGCCTTTCTCCTCATCTGATAGTATTAGATAATATTACGGGAAGAGAGGATCACGAGAGTGATCGCAAGGATAAAGAAAAGAATACTGAATAGGATCGTCACCCAGAATAGGGTTTTCTCTATACCCCGCCGTGCAGTGAATACACCCCCAGCATCCGCCCCGGTCAAATTACCCAAGCCTGCTCCTTTACTCTGCAGGATGATACTGATTACCAGGGCAATCGATGTTAAAATCAAAGAACCATCTAGAAAGTTTTGCATTTATATTCCTCCGGAATTTTTAGCCGTCAAATTATACCTGTTATGCAGGTAAACAGTCAAATAAGAATCTGTTGATAAGATTCACACAAAAGGACCTTCATGCACGAATTGATCATCAATTTGCACATGCACACCACCTATTCTGATGGCTCAGGCACTCATGCCGACCTTGCGCGTGCTGCCCTCAAAACTGGCGTGGATGTACTCCTTGTTACCGACCACAATATCTTGGTACAGGGGGTCAACGAATATTACCGGGAGGGCAAGCGGCGGGTTCTCGTGCTGGCTTGCGAGGAGGTCCACGACCCGGCCCGCGACCCGCAAAAAAATCATCTCCTCATTTTCGGTGCGGACCGGGAATTGGCGCCTCTTGCCGGTGACCCCCAATCCCTGATAGACGCCGTGCGCACCGCGGGCGGTATCTGTTTTATTGCCCATCCGGTTGAATCTGCCTTGCCAGCTTTCCATGAGACCGATATTTCCTGGGTCAGTTGGGATGTGACCGGTTTTACCGGGATTGAACTCTGGAACGGGATGAGCGAGCTTAAATCGGTAGCAAAAGGGAAGAAATGGAATGCAGTTGTCTACGCTTTCTTCCCGGAATTTATCCCCCATGGTCCTTTACATGAAACCCTGCATAGATGGGACCAGTTAACCACCAAAGGTCAGCGGATCGTGGCCATCGGGGGCACTGACGCCCATGCCCAGCATATGTCCTTGGGACCGCTCCATAAGACTATCTTCCCTTACGAATTTCATTTCTCAACCATAAACACCCATACGATAACCCCCACCCCCCTCTCCGGCGATTTGGTCAGGGACCGAAAAATGATCTTTGATGCCCTCGCTTCTGGTCATTGTTTCGTCGGCTACGACCTCCCTGCTCAAACACACGGTTTTCACTTCTCTGCCCAGAGTAAAAATGGCACTTTCATCATGGGTGACGAAATCACCGCCTCAGGTGCAGTAACCCTGCAAACGAAACTTCCTTCCTCGGCTGAGATCCGGCTGGTCAGGAATGGCAAGGTGGTCAAGACCGTCCACGGCGAAGCGCTGGTTTTGAATACCGATGAACCGGGGGTTTATCGGATCGAAGCCTACAAGCACTTTCTTGGCAGACTGCGCGGCTGGATATTCAGCAATCCTATTTATATAAAATAAGACCTCGCCAAAACCACCTTTTTCGTTTACAATACAGCCCGTTCAAGCCGCCCCGCGGCTTGCCTTCCGCCCCCGGCTCACCTGCGGTGAATGTCCGGGAGCATATCCCAAGGAAAGGAGGTTTTCCTTATGCGTCATTATGAGCTCGTTTGTATTGTCCATCCTGATCTGGATGAGGCTGGGTTTAACGGCGTCATCGAAAAGGTTAAGGGCTGGGTCGTTGAGACCGGTGGTAGCGTGGACAAGGTAGAGATCTGGGGTCGCAAGCGCCTGGCTTATATCATTAAGAAACATCGCGAAGGTCAGTATGTGCTTTTCAATCTCAGTCTCGAACCTACTGCTACTGCTATCATGGACCAGAATCTGCGCTTCCTGGAGCCAGTCATTCGGTATATGGTCACTGCAGTTGAGTAAATAGTACCATCGTCGGTTTTCGGTTTTTTCCTTTCAAATTTGGAGAACGCGATGAGTCGTGGATTGAATAAAGTCATGGTAATTGGCCATTTGGGGCGTGATCCTGAGATGCGTTACACCCCTTCAGGCCGTCCTGTAACGACCTTCACAGTCGCCACCAGTCGTTCTTGGAACACTGCCGATGGTGAACGCCATTCCGAAACAGAATGGTTTAACGTCGTCACCTGGGGTAACTTGGCTGAGATCTGCAAACAATACCTGGCCAAAGGTCAACAAGTCTACATCGAAGGTCGCCTGCAAACCCGACACTGGGAAGATAAAGAAGGCGTTAAGCACTCCACAGTTGAGATCGTCGCCAATGAAATGATGATGCTCGGTGAGCGCCGCGAGGCTAATAGCCACGCTCCGGCCGGTGAAGAGCCTGTCGCCTTGGAAGATTCCGAAAGCCATTCTGGGGAAGACGAATTCCCCTTCTAACATCTTTATAGAAGTAGCGACGACGATTGCCGCTACACGGACAGATTGGAGTTGAAGTCCTTATGGAACGTGAACCTCGCAATGAAAACGATATGGATCAGGGCGGAGAGCGCCGTTATTATGCCCGCCCCAAAGTCTGCCAGTTTTGTGCTGATAAACACCTGACAATAGACTACAAACAGGCGGAAGTACTGCGCCGTTTGGTCACCGAAGAAGGTAAGATCCGCCCCCGCCGCCAGACCGGTACTTGCGCAAAACACCAGCGTGTCCTGGCGACCGCCATCAAACGCGCCCGTCACATCGCTTTGCTTCCCTTTTCTGGAAACGAACGCGACGATCGCTAAACTAATCAACTTTCGTGAAAGGGCATGAAAATACTCCATGCCCTCCAACGACTTTACGCATGTCTTTGCGGCACCGTAGATGGGTAAAACCATTCGCCCGCGATGGCATTATTAGGCATGAGGCATTTATGGCTAAAGATAAGCCCACCAAGATCGCATCCAAGAAACACCTGGCACGCCTGGAACGCGAACGCCGCCAGACTCGACTCATCACTTCTATTGCTATCGGTCTGGTAGTAGTTATTGTCGGGATTATTGGCTATGGAATTTTAAATGAAACCGTTCTGAAAGCCCGCCAACCCGTGGTAACGGTCAATGGCAATTCGGTAACTATGCGCGAATTCCAGGTGCGAGTCCGGGTTGCTCGCCAACAATACGTTGACCAGTACATGCAATACTACCAGTTCGCCCAGATGTTTGGGATTGACCCATCGACAGATACTACCGGCATTTCTTCAAAATTGAACCAGATTCAAACTCAATTGGCGACCCCGTCTCTGATTGGTCAACAGGTGATCGAAGATATTACCAACGACCTGCTCATCCGGCAATATGCCAAGGACAAAGGAATTATCGTCACGTCGGCAGATTTGGACAAAGCCATCCATGATGCTTTTGGCTATTACCCTGATGGGACTCCTACCCCCACCCTTACTATTACACCTTTCTCCTATTCCACCCTGTCGGCAGCCCAGTTTGCTTTAGTGACTCCGACCTTTCTTGCAACTCTTACCCCGGTTGAGACTCTGGCGTCAACTCAAATCCTCGACCAGACCGCAACGGCAACAACCATCCCCAGCCCGACTTCAATTGTTACGGCAACACTCATTCCAAGCATAACGCCTACTGCCACTCCATATACGTTGGACGGGTTCAATACTAGCTATGCGAATGGGCTGAGTTATTATGCCAAGTTGGGAATGACCGAACCTGACTTCCGCAAGATTTATTTTGAAAGCAACCTCTACCGCCAGCGCGTCTCTGATATGGTCACAGCCAACGTGCCTCACGAGCAGGATCAGGTCTGGGCACGTTTCATTCTTGTTGCAGACGAAGCGACTGCTCAGAGCCTCCGTACGCAATTGATCGCTGGTGCAGATTTTTCCACCCTTGCAATTGCCAATTCACTCGACACCGCCACCAAAGCTAAAGGCGGCGACCTGGGGTGGTTTGCAAAAGGGAAGATGTCGATCGAGTTTGAAGATTCCGCCTATGCTCTGAAGATCGGTGAGATCAGTCAGCCTGTTCAGGACACTTCAGGTTGGAACATTATCCAGGTTATTGGGCACGAGGTTCGTCCGCTGACAGAAACTGAATATACAACCGCTGTCAGTGCAGCCTTCAATCAATGGCTCACGGACCAGCGTACCCCAGCAAAAATCGTCGTTGCCAGCAGTTGGACGGCAAACATCCCCGACCAGCCCAGCTTGGACAGTGCTTTTGCAAATATGAACGCAACTGCCACAGCATTCGCTCAACAGGCATTGTTAAAACCCACCCAAACTTCAACACCATAATTAGAAGTTGCCTGTTTTCCCGAAACATGAATCAAAAACGGTTAGCAGTGTTGCTAACCGCTTTTGATTTAAAACCTATTTTCAGAATAAAATATCTACTTCAAGTACTCATCAGAGATTTCATCCAGCTTCAAGCTGATGATCTGACTGGCCGAATCGCGCCCCATCGTCACTCCGTAAATGACATCTGCCGCTTGAACTGTGTTGCGGTTATGGGTGATGATAATGAACTGTGTTCCTTTGCTCAGCTCAAGCAGCAAATCCCGGAAGCGGCCCACGTTTGCCTCGTCAAGCATGGCATCCACTTCATCCATGACACAGACAGGCGTTGGAGAAACCTTGAGCAGGGCAAATACTAATGCAATCGCAGTCAGGCTGCGCTCCCCACCTGAAAGCAGGGAGAGACCTTGCTCGCGCCGTCCAGGAAGACGCGCCTCGATATCGATTCCTGTCTCAATTAGGTTTTCGGGATCTGTCAGGGTTAGCCGTGCTGAGCCGCCGCCGAATAACCGGTGAAATATGACGTGGAACTCCTCTGCAACCGCGTCGAATGTCTTCTGGAACTCGCGGCGCGTCAATTCGTCCAGTTCGGCGATCACCTGGCGCAGGTCCGTTTCCGCCTTGTGTAAATCCTCCACCTGCAAAGTAAGAAAGCTATGCCTCTCTTTGACCGATCTAAATTCCTGTTGTGCTTCGGGGTTTACTGCCCCCATTCGTCGCAGTTGCGCCCGCTGGCGCGTCATATTTTCTTCCAGGTCCGGAGCCAGTTCAGTCACCACTGGCAACTGCTCTACCATTCCATCGAATGGCAGGGGTACTGGGCCGGAAACATCCACAGCGTACTCGAAAGCCACTAGTCCAAAGTCATCCTCGATTTTCTGGCGCAAGGATTGCAAGGCTTCCTGTTTGCGATCCAGGTCAAGTTGGATCTGGTTATAAGTCCGCTCAACACGTGCTAGCGTCGCCTGTCCCTCGGTTTCTTTTTTTTGTAATTCACTCTCCTGCGCCTCGGCACTCTCAAGTTCTTTTTCGGTAGGTCCGATCAGGCCGCGTAGGTCGTCTAATTGGGCATTCATTCCTGCTGCCTGCCCACGCTGGTTTTCCCTTTCAACTTCCAGTCCTGCCAGCGCTTGATCGATCTCTGTCAGGCGGCTTCCTAACCTGGCCTGTTGCCCAAGTGCTCGGACGGCTGATTGTTTGAGCTCGCCTTGCCGCGCCCGGGCATCACTCAGCGCCTGCTCGGCTACCGCCGAGCTCGTCCCCCAAAATGTAACCTGCTCCTGGTATTCTTCTAGGGTAAGGGCCGCTCGGGCAGCTGTATGTGTCCGCAGTGTTTCCTGGACCTGGACCGTATCTTTTTCATATTGCACTAATGCCGCTGCAGATGTTTGCTGTTCTTTTTCTGCCTGCAAAAGCTCGATTTCAAGGTGTTGTTTCTGGTTAAATTGCCAGTCCTGTTGCCGCTGAGCTGATTCTTCCCGCACCTGGGCTTGCCGTTCAATATCACGGGTTGTTTCCAATCCTGCTTGTAGTCCTGCCACACTCTCTTTGCTTTCATCCAAATGGGTACGCACCGTTTCTATTTGGTTGGTTACTTTTATCATCTCTTTATCAAATGCGGCGATTTGACGTTCTACTTCTGCCAAGGATTCCTTTAATTCGCGGCGCTGGCGCGGACGCCCTAATGCAGCCGTCATCGCTGGTTTCCCAGCCAACACCTGGCCAGTTGCATGGAATACTTCCCCATGCAATGTAACGACACGGACATCCTTGGGTTGGCCAGCCAGCAAACGGCGTGCTGTTACCCGATCCCGGACAACCAAAACCTGACCTAAAAGCAGATCCACTGCCGGGCGTAGATCTGCCGGTGCCTTTACCAGGTCCGACGCAACACCTAGACAATTACCATCTGGTTTCGTTTTTAGCGGTTCAGCGGGAGAGAGCCAGTCGAGCGGAAGAATTGAAGCCCTTCCGGATTTATCTGAATCTAACAAAGTCAGAGCCTGGTCTGCATCCTTCCCGGAAGTCAACAGAAAGGCATCGGTATATTCGCCTAGAGCTGCTGAGATCGCCACTTCCAGTTCCATCGGAACATCCAGCCAGGTGGAAAGTGCGCCGCGTGCTCCACTCAGTTTGGACTGGCGCGATGCATCCAGGAGTAGTTTCGCTCCATCAGCATAACCGGCTAAGGATTGTTCAGCCTGTTCCAATACATCCATTTGTGCCTTTAACCGTGCCTGATCTGCCTGTTTTGCAGCCCGTTCGACCTGGATCTGCTTGATCTTTTCCTCAAGCTCTGTCAGCCGTTTTTGTACCAATTGGAATTCTGCTTCGCTCTTTTGCAGGGTTGTTTGTGCTTTTTGACGGACCTCTGTGGCAGTTAATAATTCCTGTAAGGCCTGTCCGGCTTCGGTTTCCGCAAGGGCGATTGCTTGAGTTGCAGCCTTAAGTTTTTGTTTCTGTGTTTCAGATCGGGTTTTTATTTCTTCCATCCGTGCATGAAATCCGGCGCGCCTCAAAGTAAGCTCGTCCAATTTCTTACGTGCGGATCCAAGTTCATACTCGAGACGGGATTTCTCAGTTTGGCGCTGGGTCAGGGCGGTTTGAACCGTCTTGTACTGGGTCAGCGCTTCATCGTATTCAGCCACCAGTCGGTCAACTTCGCTAACCGCTTCAGATAGGCGTTCTTGGGCGAGCTTGGCTTCCTCGGCTAGGCGGGATTGTTCAGTCAAGGTCCCCTGGCGGTTATCAAGCAGGGAGCGTTGCCGTTCGTCAAGCTTGGCAAGATCGCCGCTGACCGATTCACGATTTTCGTGCAGTTGTGCTGATTGGCGATGCCACGAGTTCAGCCGAGCCCGTAGACCATTTAGTCGGTCACGAAAAGAAGAATATTCCTGCCGGACATTCTGATAGGATTCACGCGTTTCGTTCAGTTTGCCTTCCTGGCTCCGTGCCAGCTCAAGAACCTCGGTAAGGTCATGTTGAGCACGGTGCCAGTGGAAACCATACCATTCATGCAGCAGTACGCGCAAGTCAGCTTGTACCTGGGCATATTCTTGAGCACGTCCTGCCTGGCGTTCCAGGCTTTTCATGCGGGGCTCAAGTTCAGCGAGAATGTCAAGCACTCGGTCCAGATTGCGCAGGGATGTTTCCAATCGGCGCAAAGATTCCTCGCGTCGGGAACGATAAAGTCCAACCCCAGCTGCTTCCTCGAATAAGCGGCGGCGTTCGTCCGCCTTAAGTGCTAGGGACGCGTCCACAAGTCCCTGCCCAAGGATGGTGTAAGTCCGCTCTGAAAGGCCGGATTGCGCCAGGAGTTCGTTGATATCCTTCAAGCGGACGTGTTGTCCGTTAAGCAGGTATTCGTTGCGGCCGTCCCGGTAGGCCCGCCGGGACAAGCCAACTTCGGAAAAATCCACCGGAAGCCAGCCATCAGTGTTATCAAATGTGATCCCTGCAGATGCCATGCCAGCCCGCGGGCGCTGTTCAGACCCTGCAAAAATCATATCTTCGGTCTTTTTGGCTCGCAGTAACGAATAGGTCTGCTCCCCAAGCACCCAGCGCAAGGCGTCAGCAATGTTTGATTTCCCCGAGCCATTCGGCCCGACAATGGCAGTAATGCCTTCTGCAAATTCAAAGTTGGTCTTTGCAGCGAAGGTTTTATAACCGTGAAGTTCAAGGGATTTAAGGCGTAAAGGCATTGGATTATTGGGGGTCCGCTTCAGGATTTTTCAATGAGATCCAGCGCAGCCTGGGCAGCTGCGCGCTCTGCAGATTGTTTGTTATGTCCGCTTCCGCGGCCATATGCTTTGTCGTTGATCTGCGCTTCGATTTCAAACATCCGCATGTGGTCGGGGCCGCTGATCGCTACGGTTGTGTAATTGGGGATGCCCAGCTTTTTTCCCTGCGACCATTCTTGTAGACGGCTTTTGGGATCGCGGGAATTCGACGATAGGATCAATAGTTCACTGACCTGTTCCAACATGGGATGAATAAAACGCTGGATGGTGGAAATATCGTTCTGCAGATATAGCGCCCCGACGACCGCCTCAAATGTGGCGCATAAAAGTACATCTTTCTGGCGGCCTCCAGCCTGGTCTTCCCCGTGACCCAGGCGCATCGCTGACCCTAGGTTTAATATGCGGGCAAATTCAGCCAATTGCTCGGTGCATACCAGTGCCGAGCGCATTCGGGTCAATTCTCCTTCCGCCATTTCGGGGAAATGATTATACAGCCAAGCCCCGGCTACAAAATCCAGAATTGCATCTCCCAGGAATTCCAGACGTTCGTTGTCTTCCAACGCCTCAAAATGCTCATTAATGTAGGAGCGATGCGTCAGGGCACGCGTTAATAGAAGTAGGTTTTTAATTGGAAGTTCCAGCCTTTGCGCCAGCGCGGCTGGAGTTTCTTCGCGATTTCCTTCCGGGACAGTATTCATACAATCCTCCCGGAACTCAGGGAGCGCGAACCCTCTCCCTTCCGTCTTCCGCGGCGGGAGCAGGGTTCGCGGCCACTCAGTTCCTAAAATGGTGTTGGCCGATTGTAACTCGATTCATGCGGGCTGACCAGCGTCTGTGATACAATCGCGCACTATTCAATTGAGGAGCCAATAATGCCGGAATCCACCGCCAAAGAAACTCTTTTCCTGCATAACGCTGAAATGGGCTTGGGAGCCTGGGCATGGGGGGATCGCATCTTCTGGAATTATGGCCGCGGCTATACCGATGACGATATTGCAGCTGCTTTTCAGACCTCGCTGGCCGGAGGTGTGAATCTCGTTGACACCGCTGAAGTCTATGGTTCGGGTCGCTCCGAAACTCTACTAGGCCAGTTCCTGAAAACCACTTCTCAACCCGTGCTGGTCGCCACAAAGTTTATGCCTTTCCCCTGGCGAATGGGAAAGCGCACTTTTCGAAATGCTCTCCAGCGCAGCCTCGAACGTTTGGGCATCTCAAAAGTCGACTTGTACCAGGTCCATTTTCCTTTCCCCCCCTTCCCTGTTGAGACATGGGCAGAGGCGTTGGCGGAGGCTGTCAAAGCTGGTTGGACACGCTCCGTTGGCGTTTCAAATTACGATAAAAACCAGATGCAGCGGACCCTAACCATCCTTTCAAAATACGATATTCCTCTGGCATCGAATCAAGTTGAATACCACCTACTCGACCGTAAGGTGGAAAAAAACGGATTACTGGACCGTTGCAAGGAAATGGGGATACGTCTTATTGCTTACAGCCCCCTGGCAAAAGGACTTTTAACTGGTAAATATACCTCTGAAAACCCGCCTCCTGGAGCCCGCGGGCGCAATTCTGGAGGAATATTAAAAGAACTCCAACCATTTATCGCCTTGATGACTGAAATTGGCTCAGGTCATGGAGAAAAAACCTCCGGGCAGGTTGCATTAAATTGGGTGATCTGTAAAGGTGCGCTGCCCATCCCTGGTGCAAAAACAGCTCGTCAAGCCGGAGAAAACGTCGGCGCTCTGGGCTGGCGTTTGACAGAGGCTGAAATCAAAGCGCTCGACGAAGCAAGCGATAAGTTCACTAAATAAAAGGAATGGGCGGTTAACATCGTCGCCCATTCCTTTTATTTTAATATCTGGAATAAGTTGCTGTAATCGTCCGTCCATAATCGAACTTGGGAAACATAACCATCCATGACACTCGCATGGGAAAGGATGTCCGGTGCTTCGAGCTGGGACGGATCCCGCGCCAGTAGCATCCAGATGGATGGAAAATCTTCCACTCCATTCCCAGGATCATCGATCACAATACGATTTAATTTAAAATTGTCAGCAAGAGTCCAGACGACCGGTACGAGGTTTAGATGTGAATTGGAGATATGGACTGCCAGTATTCCATCGAGATTGAGATGTTTCAGATAGAGGTCAAAAGCTTCCCGATCAACTAGGTGGACGGGGATGGAGTCGCTCGAGAAGACATCCAATACTAGTACATCATAATGTTGTGAGCCGCCCGTCGCAAGCTCTCGTTCTAGCGAAAGGCGCGCATCCCCAGGAACGATTTCGATTTTCGCTCGGCTGTCGGCCAGAAAACTGAAATAACCACCCTGCCCTTGCGCTAATTGAATGACAAGCGGATTGATCTCATAAAAACGATACACATCGCCAGGTTGACCGTAGGTAGCCAGGGTACCGATCCCCAGACCCAGCACACCTACACGCATCCCTTGACCCCGCTTTGGGTCATTGAGCAGGGCCAGACCTCCGCCGCCTGTTTCACTATAGTAAGCAGTTGGAAAATCATGCATCTTTTCGGAAATATACTGATAGCCATGGATCGTAACTCCATGGATGAGCGCATAACGCCGCGTGGATGGGTCGCCTGCACCCAGTTCGCGGACGCGCACCACACCATAGTAATTGCGTTGGATGAATAAGTCGTTCTCAAGATCAGCACGGATCTGCTGGTAGGAACGCGCCCCTGAGATGAGTACCATGCTCAGAAGCAGCACGCTGTTCATGATAAAAATCCAGCGTTGATTTATGAAAGCTACCTCGACCAACGTTACACCCAGGAACAACGACCAGCACAGGGTGTAACCGAGTGACAGCTCCCAGTAGCCTTTGAAAATGAACGGTGCAACAAAGTTAATAAATATCCCCCCCAAAGCTCCGCCCACTGAAACCATCAGATAGAAGCGGGTCAGGTACTCTGGGTGCGGACGCAGGCGGTACAACTCGCCATGGCAGACCATGCAAGCCGCGAACAACCCCAGGGAGTAAATCCCGATCTGGGCTGAAATACTTAACGTCTCCGACCGCCCCAGAGCCCACCCGACCAGGAAGGTTGCTATAAAGAAGATAATCAGGAAGACTTGCCGTGAATACCAGCCTTCGCCTGAAAAAGCCAGGATGAAAGTCAGCAGGTAAATCGTCAACGGGAGCACCCACAGGAACGGGATGACCGCCACTTCCTGGGTGATCTGGCTGGTAGTCGCCAGTAGCAGGATGGACGCAGCTGCCGCCAGGAGAATCCACAGAATGTACTTTCCCACGGTCGGACGCGGGCCAGGATCCTGCTTTTCAGACTGCGGGTCGGTTTCTGTAAACAGTTTTGTTCGCAGGGATTTGATCGCTCCATAAGCTGCTAGCCCCCCGTAAACCAGGTACATCAGCGACCATATCCGCCCTTGCCAGACCAGCGTCAGATACGGCTCTACGAGTACCGGGTAGGTCACCAGTCCAAGCAGTGAACCGAGGTTGGAAAGTGCATACAGACGATAGGCGGTTTTTTGAGGAAAAGTTCGATGGAACCAACCTTGGATCAATGGGCTGTTGGTGGAAAGCAGAAAATATGGCAGGCTGACCGAAACGAGCAGGATTTTACATATTTCCCATACCGGGAACCCCGATGGTCCCGGTTTCATGCTGGCGTCAGGTGTAATGGGTGATTTCCATACCAAGCCAAGTACCAGCATCAGCCCAAAGGAAATGCCGATCATGACCAGGTGGATAATTTCCCTGCGCCGGCTTTTGCCTATGAGCCAGTTGGCAAAGGCATACCCGCCGGTTAGCAAGACTTGGAAGAACATCTGCACGGTCGACCAGACTGCCGAGGTTCCGCCAAACCAGGGCAGGATGGTGCGGGCGATCATCGGCTCAATTTGAAAAAGAAGAAACGCGGAGAGAAAAATGGATGCCGTAAAATAGACCATGGCACAATTGTACATGCAAGTTAAAAATCCAGGAGCTGCAATGGCCAACGGCATCCTTACATTTACTTAAGTGTTAAACGGAAGAGCTGTCGCCTCGTCTCGGCTGGGATTTGGATGTGCTAGAATTGTTCTACCTCTTATGTAACCAGGTTTCATAAATACTGCTCAGGGCTCTTCTACAAAATATAAATATATCGATTTATTTGGAGAATTCAATGAAAACAACTGGAAATACCATTCTTATTACGGGAGGCGCGACTGGCATCGGCCTTGCCATGGCTGATGGCTTTTTGCATGCAGGGAACCAGGTCATTATATGTGGAAGGCGAAAAGAGAAACTTCTCCTGGCTCAAAGCCTGCTCCCAAATGTTCACTTCAAATTGTGCAACCTAGCCGAAGCCAGCGATCGTCAGGCACTTTTCGAATGGGTAAAGGCCGATTTTCCCGACCTGAATATTCTGATCAATAATGCCGCTATCCAGAGACAGATTGATTTTAATTTAGGCACAGAAGAACTGCTGAACGGTGATGACGAAATCCAAATTAATTTTAGCGCCCCTGTTCAACTCTCCGCCCTTTTCATTCCCCATCTCTTGCAGCAAAAGCAGGCAGCCATCGTGAACGTGTCTTCCGGTCTGGGTTTTATCCCATTGACGATCATGCCAGTTTACTGCGCAACGAAAGCCGCCCTCCACTCGTTTAGCTGGTCCTTGAGGTATCAATTACGTAAAACAGGCGTCAAGGTTTTTGAAGTCATCCCACCCACTGTGGATACCGAGCTCGACCGGGGAACCCGCGGGCAGAGGCGGCAGGATTACCGGGGGATTCCTCCATCTGATGTGGCCGAGGCGACCCTGGACGGCATGGCGAAAGACGAATATGAGATCATCGCAGGTCAGGCAAAAGGTCTTCGTTCTGCAACCGGCCCGGAGGCTGAACAGATCTTCCAACGGATGAACGGGAATTGGTAATTTGTATATGGAAATGATTGGGCTTATCGCCGCGTTGCCGTTGGAAAGCAAGGCTCTCCTCCGCTATATCAAGCATTGGAAACGCACAACAATTGGCACGTTTCGCGCTTATCGCTTCCAGCTTAATGACCGGAATTGCCTGTTGGTCACTTCAGGGATGGGACTCGAGTGCGCCAGGGATGCCACCCATGCCCTACTCGTGGGCTCAAATTTGCAGTTGCTTGTCTCGTTTGGTATCGCTGGCGCTGTCCACTCTGATCTCAACATCGGGGATGTGGTGGTCGCCCGGAATACCTGCCTTTTGAAAAAGGGCTACCCTGGTCAATTTCGGCCCCTGGCCTGTTTGTCCGAAGAAGCCTGGAACGCGGCCGTCCAAATTCTTCAGCAGGACGATGCACACCTGGTTTCAGGGTCGGCCATCACCACACACGGATCTCAAGCTATTCTTCAGGTACTGGAGGAAATTACCCACCCGGTCCTTGAGATGGAAACCGCTGGTATCGCGCAAGTCGCCTCTGAAATGGGGATTCCTCTTGTATCGATCCGTTCGGTAAGTGATGGGCCTCAATCACCTATCCCGTTCGACCTTGAGGCCATCCTGGATGACAAGGAAAACATTCGCGTTGGAAAACTCCTCGGGGTGGTTTTCCGTCACCCCCAGATCATATTCAGATCCAAGAAGATGATCCAGAATTCCCGGAAAGCCGCTGATCATGCAGCAAGGGCACTTGTTGCAGCCCTCATCCAGCCTTCACCCATCCTATCCCCACGAATTGGATAGGTCGATTCGCTCTCGTTAAACGCTTGTTTATTTTTGCCTGGGCTATTAAAAACAAGCCGGCCACATTTCTCGATGGCTAATCCCATGACCATCCGGAACTTGAATTCCGCTCTATATCCTTGACTCATTTACTAAGAACACCGGCTTGATTAACCAATGCTGGAAAGTAATATAATTAGGAATCGCAGAAAGGAAATTGATTATGTCAGCAGATATAGTTTTTGTTCCCAACCCGGAATTTTCCACCTTGGCAACCGATGAGCAAATTCAACGTACTGCCAGGGCGCTTGAAGCCAATAATATTCATACCCTTATCGCCGGGGACGGCGTTGAGGCAAAACGCTTATTCTTTGACTTGATTCCTGAAGGAGCGGAGGTATTTCTTGGCGCTTCCGTAACACTTGAAAAATTGGGGATCAAGGATGAAGTGGATAGATCCGGGAGATTTGACGCCTTACGACCTAGGATGTTTGCGATGAACCGGGAGACTCAAGGAAGGGAGATTCGAAAATTGGGAGGCACACCTGATTTTGCTGCCGGAAGCGTCCAGGCAGTAACTGAGGATGGTCATGTCTTGATCGCTTCAAAAACAGGAAGTCAACTTGGGCCTTATGCGAATGGGGCAGGAAATGTTATCTGGGTGGTTGGCGCGCAAAAGATTGTTAAAGATATCAACGAAGGAATGAGGCGCATCCTGGAGTATTGCTATCCTCGCGAAGAAGAGCACATGCAGCAGCTTTATCATGTGAACACAAGCGTTAACAAAGTATTGATCGTCAACTGCGAGGCTCGCCCGGGCCGCATAACAATGATCATTGTGAATGAAGAGTTGGGTTATTAAGCCTGATTTAACCAGCCAGGTTACCTGAATCGACTTTTATTTAGGGTAAAATATTTCTCATGGCCTCATCGAACCATTCTTCAAAACCATCCAGGGTCAAAGTTTCGAATACTGAAACAACTACCCGCGACGCCAAAGCCGTCCTCTCTGGGAAAAGCAAGAAGGGTTGGTTTACCCGCTTGCTCCCATTCCTCGGACCAGCCTTCATCGCTAGCATTGCCTACGTTGATCCAGGCAACTTCGCCACTAACATCCAGGGTGGCGCTCAATTTGGATATGAATTATTGTGGGTCATCCTGGGTAGTAACCTGATGGCCATGCTCCTGCAGGCTCTCTCTGCCAAACTTGGGATTGCCACCGGCAGGAACTTGGCGGAGCACTGTCGTGAGCGCTTCCCCCGCCCGGTAGTGTGGATCATGTGGGTGTTAATGGAACTGGTCGCCATGGCTACCGATCTGGCAGAATTTCTGGGAGCTGCAGTCGCTCTTAATTTACTCTTCGGCCTGCCGCTCTGGGTTGCTGGTATTCTGACAGCCATCATCACTTTTCTTATCCTTGGTTTGGAGCGTTACGGTTTTCGCCCACTGGAAGCAGTCATCACCGGTTTTCTGGCCGTGATTGCCGTTAGCTACGTGATTGAACTATTCCTGGGTCACCCGGAATGGGCCCTCATCGCCCGATCCACTTTCGTCCCGCATTTCACCAACTCGGAAAGCATCCTGCTTGCCACGGGTATTTTGGGGGCCACCGTAATGCCGCACGCCATCTTCCTGCACTCTGCTCTCACCCAGGGGCGGGTGGTGGTCAAAAAACCGGAACAACAACGCCGCCTTTTCCGCTTTGAGATCATTGATGTTGTCATCGCCATGGTCATAGCCAGCTCGGTCAACGCTGCCATGCTCATCACCTCCGCCGCGGCCTTCTTCAAGACCGGGACAAACGTCGGCACTCTCGAGCAGGCCTATCTGACCCTCCAACCTCTCCTTGGTCGAGCCTCCGGGATCGTCTTCGGAGTTGCCCTGCTTGCCTCTGGACTGTCATCCTCGTCGGTCGGGACAATGGCAGGGCAGGTTATCATGCAGGGTTTCCTCCATTACCACATCCCACCTTGGGTACGCCGTATCGTGACCATTATCCCTTCTTTGGTTGTCATTTCCTTGAGCTTCGACCCCACCCGCACCTTGGTCATCAGCCAGGTGGTACTCTCATTCGGTCTCCCTTTCGCTATAATACCTCTCGTGATGTTTACCAGCAATAAAAAGCTTATGGGCGTGCTTGTCAATAAACGCTTCACCACGTTTCTTGCCAGTCTTTCCGCCGTGCTGATCATTGTTCTCAACTTTTACCTTCTCTATAAAACATTCATTGGGAAATAAGCCTATGTTCAAACACATTCTTGTTCCCTTGGACGGGTCTAAATTAGCCGAAGCGGTCTTGCCTGCCGCGGCCTCCCTGGCAAAGGCGCTTAATGTGCCGGTCACACTTCTGCATGTCATCGAAAAGGATGCCCCCGAGGAAGTGCATCAAGACCGCCACCTGACTGATTCCGCCGAAGCTGAAGCTTACCTCGCTAAAACTGCCAAACAGGCCTTCTCCTCTAAGGTTAAAGTGGATTGGCATGTCCACACCGCTGCAGTTGCAGATGTCGCTCGTAGTATCGTTGACCATTCCGCAGACGAGTTTCAGCCCGACCTGATTCTCTTGTGTGCGCATGGCAACAGCGGTATGCACGATCTGTTTTTTGGGAATATTGCCCAGCAGGTCGCTGCCGTCAGCGGGACCCCGGTCCTGCTTGTCAAACCGAATGAATCTCCTTTCCAGTTCAAGCCCAACCGCATTCTTGTCCCATTGGACAACGAATCCGTCCACGATAAGGCCATCCCTGTTGCCGTGGAACTGGCGAAAGCCTTCAAAGCGCAGTTGGATCTCCTGTGCGTCATCCCCACCTTGAGCACACTCTCAGGTGAACAGGCTGCCTCCGGTAACCTTATGCCTGCCACCACCACTGCTTACTTGGATATCGCCGAAGAGATCGCCCAGGAGCACTTCCAGGCTCACTTGGATGAATTCCAAAAAAACAATCTCCCCGCCACTGCCGAGATCGCCCGGGGCGACCCGGTTTCGGTCATTGTACGGACTGCTGATAAAATCGGATCAAATTTGATCATCTTTGGTACCCACGGTCGCGCCGGTCTCGACGCCTTCTGGAACCGCAGCGTGGCTGCCAGCGTAGCTCGTAAAACACATATTCCCTTGCTCCTGATTCCGCTTTCCAATTAGCGAAAATACATATAATTTTTACAGACTTTTAGTAATACAAATAAAAGCACACCCTCGAGAAAACTCGCGGGTGTGCTTTTATTTCTAATCTATTTCTTACCCCGATCACTTGACAGGTTATCCTTTCGCGGATATATTCAACCCCGCTTAACTAATCAAGGATGTTTATTATGTCGCCAACTAAAGTATTAACAGAAGTGATACGTGAATGGTCGGAAGTCTTCATGCAACGCTCCATGCGTGACTTCAAGCGCTTTATGGACATGACGGGGTTGTCTTTTTCCCAGATCAACATCTTGATGCGCCTATTACATGGGGGTAGTATCGGCGTCTCGGAGATCGGTGACCAATTGGGTGTATCCAACGCGGCAGCCAGCCAGGCCGTGGACCGGTTGGTGGGGTTGGGATTGATCGAACGGACGGAGGATCCTGATGACCGGCGTGCCAAACGACTTGCATTGACTCAAAAAGGGCGTGCATTAATTGAGCAGGGTATCGAGGCCCGCAGCAAATGGATCGAGGGTATCATGGATGTTCTGACACCAGAACAACAAAACATGATCATTTCAGCCCTCACCCTGCTTACTGAAGCAGCAGCGCACGCGACCAAAGAATAAATTCCACAGCCTATCATCAACGACAGCTTGGTTGCATCCTACCTGACTCATCGGGCCATCTATCAATGTGGAAATCTTACAATAAATCGGATCTAAAGGATTAATGAAATAAACACGGATACCTTTCGAAGCCTTCTCCATCAGAGGTTTCAAAGTGCACACCCTCTCCACGCTATGTTCACATTCAATTCATAATTTGTCGATACACTTCGATCTGGATATTATTCATGCTAAGGAGAAACTAATACCATGCTACGGCTCGCAAAATATCTAAAACCATATCTTCTCTTGATCCTGATCGCCATTGCCTTGCTTTTTGTACAGGCGAATGCTGATTTGGCCCTGCCCGACTATTTGTCGAAGATTGTTAACGTCGGCATCCAGCAAGGCGGCGTGGAAAATGCCATACCCGTGGCGGTCCGTCAGGTCGAGATGAACAAGCTCGTCATTTTCATGAGCGCAGATGATAAAACCAGGGTGCTTTCCGATTACACACTAGTTGATAAAAATTCACCCAGTTACGCCTCTGATGTCATACTCTACCCCGACCTTGCTAAGGAGCCAGTCTATGTCCTGAACAAGATTGACACCGCTGAGATTACCTGGCTGAACCCGTTAATGGGCAAGGCATTTTTAATTGTCTCGGGCATCCAGCAGGTCCTGGCAGACCCAGCCAAGGCAGCTGCGATGGGTCAGGGCCTTGGCTTTGACCTATCCAAGCTTCCGCCCGGGGTGGATATATTTGCCATGCTTGGGCAGCTTCCTGCTGCACAGCTTACCCAGTTGGGCAGCATGTTTGACGCGAAGTTTGCAGCCTTGGGCGACAGCATGATTGTTCAAGCAGCCGTCACACCTGTCAAGGCTGAGTACCTGGCTCTTGGAATGGATACCGGGAAGCTGTCATCCAACTACATCATGCGTATCGGCATCTTGATGCTGCTGGTGACATTGCTCTCCGGTACCTGCACGATTATCGTGGGCTTTCTGGCAGCCCGAACCGCGGCCGGCCTGGCGCGCGATTTACGCCGGAATGTTTTCAAAAAGGTCGAAAGCTTTTCCAACACGGAATTTGACAAGTTCTCCACAGCCTCGCTGATTACCAGGTCTACGAACGATATCACCCAGATTCAGATGGTCGTCATTATGATGATGCGTATGGTTTTCTATGCACCCATCATCGGGATAGGCGGTGTCATCCGGGCCATAGGTAAAAGCGCCAACATGTGGTGGATCATCGCGCTGGCGGTCGTTGTGCTTCTTGGCTTGATCCTGACAGTATTCTCGGTTGCCCTGCCTAAATTCAAGATCATCCAGACCTTGATTGACCGCCTCAATCTCGTGACACGTGAAAACCTGTCCGGGATGATGGTTATTCGAGCTTTCAACATGCAGGGATTCGAGGAGACCCGTTTCGATAAAGCCAATAAGGATTTAACCAGCAATAGCTTGTTCATCAACCGGGTCATGGTCGTCATGATGCCGGTGATGATGCTGGTCATGAACGGAGTGATGTTGGCGATTATTTGGGTTGGCGCTCATCAGGTTGCTGAGTCCACCATGCAGGTTGGCGACATGATGGCATTTATGCAGTACGCCATGCAAATTCTTATGGCCTTCCTCATGCTCTCCATGATGTTCATCATCCTGCCCAGAGCGGCTGTATCCGGTGATCGCATTGCTGACGTATTGGAAACTGAACCGGCCATCATTGACCCGCAGGATCCCAAGCATTTTAACGAACCGTTCAAAGGGACGGTCGAATTCCGCAATGTATCTTTCCACTATCCTGGGGCTGAAGAGGATGTTCTGCATGATATCAGCTTCACAGCGCTACCTGGTCAAACCACTGCCCTGATCGGCACCACCGGTTCAGGTAAATCCACAATCGTCACCTTGATCCCGCGCTTCTATGATGTCACGGAGGGTGTTGTTTATGTGGATGGGACCGACATCCGGGAGGTCACTCAGCATGATCTGCGTGAAAAGATAGGCTATGTCCCTCAGAAAGGCATGCTTTTCTCTGGAACAATTGAAAGCAATCTTCTGTACGGGGATGAGAACGCCAGTGATGAAGAGTTGAAATTGGCTGCCGATATTTCCCAGGCCACTGAATTCATCTCCACAAATCCAGACGGCATGCAGACTGAAGTCTCCCAGGGCGGGACGAACGTGTCCGGCGGACAGAAGCAGCGGCTTTCAATAGCTCGCGCCCTCGTCACGAAAGCGCCTATCTATATCTTTGATGACAGTTTTTCCGCCTTGGATTTTAAGACCGATGCAGCCTTACGCAAAGCACTGAAGGAGCATACCGGTTCGAGCACGATGTTTATCGTGACACAACGCATTGCCACCATCAAGAATGCCGAGCAGATCATCGTCTTGGACGAAGGCAAGATCGTTGGCAAGGGTACTCATGAGGAACTTATGAAGGACTGTGAAGTTTATCGAGGCATTGCCTTGTCGCAGTTGAGCAAGGAGGAGTTGGCATGAACACGCAAAACAACAAACCAACAACCAATCCCGCCCCGGTGGGCGTTCGTCCCCCAATGGGCGGCCCAATGGGCGGACGTGGTCCCATGGGTGGCGGTGGCCCGATGGCGATGATGCGCCGAGGCGAAAAGCCCCGTGATTTCAAAGGCACTCTTAATAAGTTGCTCCAATATCTTGGGCGCTATAAACTTTTGATCTTGTTTATCTGGCTGCTGGCCATCGCCTCGACAGCCGCGAGTATCGTCGGTCCTAAGATTCTGGGAAAAGCCACCACCAAACTTTTTGAAGGGGTCATGGCCCAGATTGCCGGGACTGGTTCTGTTGATTTTACCTACATCGGCAATATCATCGTGCTGACCATTTTGCTGTACTTGGTTTCCTCCTTGCTGAGCTACGGTCAGGGCTGGATTATGTCCAACGTGGCGATGAATCTCACCTATCGCTTCCGCAAGGACATTGCTGAAAAGATCAATCGCATGCCGCTCAGATACTTCGACGGCACGAATCATGGTGAGGTGCTCTCCCGCATCACTAACGATGTGGATACGGTTAGCCAGACCCTGAATCAGAGCCTGACGCAGATCATCACCTCTATTGCCACGGTCATTGGTGTACTGGTTATGATGTTTACCATCAGTTGGCAGATGACCCTGGTGGCTTTGGCCATGCTTCCCTTGTCGTTCGGCATCATTGGCGTGATCATTGGGAAGTCGCAAGTCTTCTTCAAGCGCCAGCAGGATTACCTGGGCCACTTAAATGGTCATGTGGAAGAAATGTATGGTGGCCACGTCGTGATGAAGGCCTTTAATGGTGAGGCCAAGAGCGTTGAGCAATTTGACCAGATTAATGGAACCCTCTACGACTCTGCCTGGAAATCCCAATTCCTGACCGGCCTCCTTTTCCCCATCATGAATTTTGTCGGTAACCTGGGCTATGTCGCTATCTGTATCTTGGGTGGTTATCTGGCCATCAATGGCACGATTACCATCGGCGATATCCAGGCCTTTATCCAATACGTCCGCTCATTTACGCAGCCGATCTCACAGATTGCCAACATCTCCAATGTTCTCCAGCAGACCATGGCTGCGGCTGAGCGTGTGTTCCAGTTCCTGGCTGAACCTGAGGAAATTCCCGACACTTTAACCCCTGTCCAGTTGGACACGGTGCAAGGCCGTGTTGATTTCAAGAATGTTCACTTTGGTTACAATCCGGATAAGATCATTATCAATGACTTTTCCTTCTACGCTGAACCCGGCCAGAAGATTGCCATTGTAGGACCGACCGGCGCTGGGAAAACCACCATGGTTAAGTTGTTAATGCGCTTCTATGATGTCAATAGCGGTGCCATCCTGGTTGACGGCCACGATATCAAGGATTTCAAACGCGACGATCTGCGCTGCATGTTCGGTATGGTTTTACAGGATACCTGGCTCTATAACGGGACGATCATGGAGAATATCCGCTATGGGCGTTCCAACGCCACGGACGAGGAAGTCTTCGCGGCCGCCAAGGCTGCCCGCGTGGATCATTTTGTCCACACCCTGCCAGAAGGTTATAATTTGGTGCTCAACGAAGAGACTACCAACATATCTCAAGGTCAAATGCAGCTGATGACCATCGCCCGCGCATTCCTTTCTGATCCCAAAATTCTCATTTTGGATGAAGCCACCAGTTCGGTTGATACCCACACCGAGGTGCAGATCCAAAAAGCCATGGATACCCTCATGAAAGGTCGCACCAGTTTCATTATCGCCCATCGCCTTTCTACCATCCGCGAAGCGGATTGGATCCTGGTGATGAAGGATGGCGATATCGTGGAGCAGGGCAAGCATGCCAAACTTCTTGCAAAGAAGGGTTTCTACGCCGAGCTCTACAATAGCCAGTTTGAAGGTAGAGAGATCTAGTCTGCAAGGGAATCAACCCACCGGATATAGTAGCTCCAGCCTCTTCCAACTTCCTTATGGAAAATTGGGGGAGGCTGGCCCTCTTTCATCAAGAAAAAACCAGGAGGTTTTCAACAATGGAAACGAATAAGAATATTCAAATGAGGCGCCTTGGAAGAACGGACATTCTGGTCACGCCGGTCGGCCTGGGCGTCATGGAGTTGGCTGGCGGAGGCGGACTTATCGGTCGCATGTTCCCGGTAATCCCTCAGGAAGAAAAGAACGCTATTATCAAAGCTGCCCTTGACGGAGGTATCAATTGGTTTGACACTGCTGAAATGTATGGTGCCGGTGTATCTGAACAGTCCTTGGCAACCGGGTTGAAGGCTGCCGGCAAGTCAGACTCTGAGGTCGTGATAACGACGAAATGGCAGCCTATCTTTCGGACCGCGGGTAATATTCAACATAGTATCCAGGACCGTCTTCGCTTCCTGGATGGATACAGCATCGGGAATTATATGGTCCACCAGCCTTACAGTTTCTCCTCGCCGGAAGCAGAAATGAATGCCATGGCCGATCTCGTAGAAGTAGGGAAAATCCGCTCAGTCGGAGTCAGTAACTTCAACCCTGCACGAATGCGGCGTGCCTATGCCGCCTTGGCAAAAAGAGGCCTTCCGCTGGCAGTAAATCAGGTCCGTTATAGTTTATTGCACCGCGAGATCGAGGCAAACGGGATAATGGAGACAGCCAGGGAATTAGGCGTAACCATCATTGCATATACCCCGGTTGCGAGCGGCTTGTTGACCGGGAAATATCACAAAGATCCGGCTCTTCTTAATCGCATGTCTGGCTTGCGTAAGGCCGGTATGCAGCGGAACCTTGAACGGACGCGTCCCTTGATCAACATCATGGCTGAAATTGCTGCCGGATACCACGCCACCATCGCTCAGGTTGCATTGAATTGGCTGATATATTTCAAAGGGGAGCTTGTTGTCACGATCCCGGGTGCAACCAAAGTTAGTCAGGCCGCAGAAAGCGCGGGCGCGATGAAGTTCCGGCTCACAGACGCTGAATTGGCCCAACTGGACGAAGTGTCGCAAAAAATGTAAACACTCGCTCAAAGATTCTTACAAAAAAATAAACAAAACGATCGGGCATTCTGCGAGCCGTCCGATCGTTTTTAATAAACCCACCCGAATGGACTTCTTCCCCCCAACCGGGAACTTTTATTACAATAGTAAATAAATCTTGGTGAGGGTAATCATGGACACAACTAATTCCCGTCTCATTATCCGCGAATATCCGTTTGGATTATGGCTCATGGGCCTGGGCCTCGGAGCGATTGGAGCTTACTTCTTTGTCAAAACACCCGGACAATGGCTCATCCCTGCTGTTTTGGTCGTTATTGGGCTGGTTGTCTTTCTGATAGCTACCACCCTGACTATTTCAGCAGACCGCACAACCTGGAGTCTGACATTGCGGTACCGTAATAATCTGTTCTTGGGTTCGAAGGAGGAAATTCCGCTTTTGGAGATTGCCTCTGTTCAGATGGAAATGAGTCGTAGTTCAAACCGGAGTTCAAGTGGTCCGAGTTACCGTATTGTTGTTGTCCGTAAGGATGGGCAAGTCATCCCATTCCGGCCTTATTATTCAAGTGGAGTGGCAGGGAAACAAAAGAAGGCCGGACAATTGCGCACCTTCTTGGGTGTGGAGGGGACAGACCAAACACCGCTTGGCATGCTAAAGATGGGAACACAGATGGTCCAAGAGCGCTTTCGGGAACAGCAGGAATCCACGACTGGCAGCCAGGATGAAGAGCATATTACCGATGGCATTCACTGGAAAATACAGACGGTTACCTTCGGGGCTTCGCTGATTACTCATTGGTTCTCGCCCGACTTTAAATGCGTAAGCGGCTTCTTGTTCCTGGCACAAAAAGGGAAGGGGCAGAAAACGATTAGCGGGGTGTTGGGAAAATTGCTCTACCAGCAATCAATCGGATTGTATGGATTTGGCAGCGAGGATTCTCCCGACCTGAACAATGGAGAAGTACTGCCCAGCTTGGACCCACAACTCGATTCGTACTTCTCCGCTTTCACAAGGAATCCGGAAGCCGCCCGGCAGATCCTGAATCCGTGGATTACAGCGCCCTTAGCAGACCAGGCCACACGGTATCCGCTCCAGCAAGTTCAGAAACCGGGACTGTTTGGTCAACTGGGGGTCTTGTTCTCGCCGCGAGACACCTATGTAGCCAGCCTCGGGATAATGATCCCGGAGGCAGTGGAAGAATTGGCCAACTTGGGTGCTGAGCTTGTCAAAACGCAGGGCTCTTCTCCAAGTCATGCCAGCTAGACTAGAAACATTAACGAGGAGGTCTGGAGTTTTTTCCTCCGGACCTCTTTAATTTTCAAGTCTCAGCGCGGCTAACCAGGAGTCTTGCGGTACAATTCAAATCTCAAATCAACAGTTGAAAGGGAAATAATGGCCCGTTCAAAAGACATCTCCCGCTACCTTGCCAATTGGCAAAAAGAAGTCGACGGCACGACTCTCTATCTTGCCCTTGCTGAGATTGAAAAACAACCTAAAATGGCCGAGGTCTATCGCCAGATGGCAGCCAGCGAAGAGAAACACACAGCCTTTTGGCAAGCACGACTGGAGGACGCCGGGGGTAAACTTCCACGGCGCAGACCGTCTTGGCGCGCCCGTACTTTGGGCTTTCTCGCTCGCCGCTTCGGTATTAATTTCATCCTGCCAACGCTCACAGCTGGTGAACAAGCCACCAGCAGTGAATATGATCGCCAACCTGAAGCTGGGATAGGCCCGATGTCTGCTGATGAGAAATCCCACGCCAGGCTGCTGTCAACCGCCACCGACCACTTGAATGGAATGTTGGGTGGCGATGTTGCCCAACTTGAAGGGCGCCACCGCATCGGTGGCGGAAACGCCCTGCGCGCTGCTGTTCTTGGTGCAAATGACGGGCTGGTCTCGGTTCTTGCTTTAACCATGGGCGCAGCCGGAGCCAACCTGCCCGGCCATGGCGTTCTTATAACCGGCATCGCTGGTTTGCTGGCTGGCGCCAGTTCCATGGCATTGGGGGAGTGGCTTTCCGTTCAAAGTTCGCGCGAGTTGTATCAACGCCAAATTGCGATCGAAGCTGAAGAGATAGCCGCACATCCTGAAGAAGAAGAGGAAGAACTGGCGCTCATATACCAGGCCAAAGGTCTGCCACTCGAGCGCGCTCGTGAGCTGGCCGCCCACATCACCAATGACAAGGACCAACTCCTAGATGCCTTGGCCCGCGAGGAACTTGGCATCAATCCGAAGGAATTGGGCGGCTCCCCTTGGGAAGCAGCGGTCACTTCATTTTTCCTCTTCGCAGCGGGAGCGTTTATTCCCCTTTTTCCGTACATTTTCCTCCAGGGTCACACCGCCATTGTGATAAGTTTGGTCCTTGGCGCACTGGCGCTATTCCTTACCGGCGCAGCCATCACGCTGATGACCGGTAAAGGCGTTTGGGTCTCCGGGTTCCGCCAGGTGTTGATTGGGATTCTCGCAGCCGTGCTGGTCTTCGGTGTGGGCAGGTTGATCGGCGTCTCGATCGGTGGATAAAACCCTCACCGCAAACGATCGGAAAATTCGTATCAGTTCATAAAGCCCCTCTGCCAAATCAGACACCGGGGTTCTTTTCTGGGGTAAAATTCGCCCGGTTAAAAATTCATCCTTGGATAAAAGCATGCCTACTCCCTACTGGGTTCAAGACGCCATTTTCTACCAGATTTTCCCTGATCGCTTCGCAAACGGAGACTTGACCAATGATCCGCCCAACTTGCAAAAGTGGGGCTCGCCGCCAACCATCTGGGGCTTCCAGGGTGGCGACTTGCGTGGCATCCTCCACCATTTCGACTATCTGCTCGACTTGGGGATTACCGCGCTTTATCTGAATCCTATTTTCTCCGCCACTTCGACCCATCGCTACAACACTACCGACTACTACCAGATCGATCCAAAGCTTGGTACGCTGGCCGACTTTCACGCCCTGCTCGACACCGCTCATCGTAATGACGTTCGCATTGTGCTTGATGGTGTTTTCAACCACGTTGGGCGCGGTTTTTTTGCCTTCGTGGATGTACTCGAGAACGGCGAAAACTCTCCCTACAAGGACTGGTTTTATATCAAGGGCTTCCCACTGGATGCTTACGATGGTGGTAAGCCGGAAAATTACCTGGGCTGGTGGAGCCTGAAAGCTCTTCCAAAACTCAATACTTCGAATAAACAGGTTCGGAAATATATCTTCGACGTGGCTCGCTACTGGATCGAACAGGGCATTGACGGCTGGCGCCTGGATGTGCCTAATGAGATTGACGATGATGGTTTCTGGGCTGAGTTTCGTCGCGTCGTCCGCGCCGCCAACCGGGATGCTTATCTTCTCGGCGAGATTTGGGATGTAGATCCGCGCTGGGCCAATGATACCCACTTCGACGGACTTATGAATTACCCGGTTCGGAATGCATTGCTGGCGCTGCTACAGGGCCGCGAAAATGCTATCCAGTTCAGTGATCGCATTAACAAGATATGTATTGCCTATAAACCCGAAAACCTCTTTGCCATGTTTGTCCCGCTCGATAGTCACGATACCGAGCGTTTCAAGACAATGGTTGGCGGGAACACTGACAAGCTCAAATTGGCTTTTCTCTATCAAATGGCTTTCCCCGGTGCACCCTCCGTCTATTACGGCGATGAGATCGGGTTGGAAGGCGGGAAAGATCCAGACTCACGGCGCGCTTTCCCCTGGAAGGAAGCCGACTTGAACCAGGATTTACGCTCTTGGGTTAAAACTCTTATTTCGTTGCGCAAACGGACTCCCACCTTGCGCCGAGGCGACTACCTCCCTCTGCTCGCCGAAGACGGTCATTATTCCTTCGCCCGGGTATTGGGCGAGGATAAAGTGGTTGTGGCTATGAATGCGACCGGTCGGGCTCGCCAGGTTGAGGTTCCCTGTACCGCCCTGGGCTGGAACGAGGGGCGGGTTGTTCAAAACATGATCAGCCACGAAAAATTGGTCGTCAACGCGGGTAAATTATTGATAAAACTTTCACCTTGGGGTGGTGTTTGGATTGGATGATCTTCTATCCCCAAACTGTTTTCACCAACTCCGGCAAGATATCCCCCGATTTTCCTTGAAAATAATAATCCACCCAGGGCGTCAGCGGTGTCTCTTCGATGTTGATTTCCACGATGACAGCCCCGGCTTGTTTGGCTAATAGTGGCAAGCTTGCCGCCGGTTGGACCAGCCCCGAGGTGCCTATTGAGAAAAAGACTTCACATGTCCGGGAGGCTTGTATGGCGGTCGCCAGTTCATCGCTCGGCAGCAATTCCCCGAACCAGACCACATCCGGGCGCAGTTTCGCCCCGCAGGTGGGACAGGTTGGCGTTTTTCCTTGGGTTGCTTCCCAATCTTTTATCACACCGCAGTTGTCCGAGCATTTGATGCGCATGATATTACCGTGTAATTCGACGATACATTCACTACCCGCAAGTCTGTGCAGCCCATCCACATTTTGAGTGATAAGTGTAAAGTGGGGTACATACCGCTCCATCTCAGCCAGGGCGATGTGTCCAGCATTGGGTTGCACTTCGCCTGCTTTCAATCGTCGCACCGCATAGAATTCCCACACCAGTTCCGGGGTCCGTTCAAACGCTTCGGGCGTAGCCAGGTCTTCAGGTCGGTATTGCCCCCACAACCCGTCCTTTGCATCTCGAAATGTCTTCAAACCGGATTCCTGCGAGACGCCTGCACCGGTCAGCGCTGCGGCATGCGCACAAGAACGCAGGCAAGTAATGAGTTCCGGAGGGATTTCCATAGCTGATCCTGCACCATTTTATGGGTTGTTGCGCACACCAAAAGCCCATTCGAAATTCATCCCGAGTGTGTTTGCCTCGTAAGAGCGCTCATCCGACAGGGATAAGATGGCGGTGTCTTCCGGGGAGATCAAGGGGATCAGTTTTCGTTGATACAACTTCTTTGAGACTCTGGCGATCCCGGTTTCACTCCACATCCAATCCGGCGTAAACGACGACAGGTCCAACGGACGGGTATAGCCGCGTAAAGTTTTCCGCTTGTCAGTGTTGATGTAACTCTCGAAATACGTCATCGCTAGTTCTCGCAGGCTGTGGTGGACTGGCTCGCGGAAACGTAGAAAGGCGTAATTTGATTTGGCGATGCAGCCCCAGTTCCCATTGTGCTGGAACAATGCCAGCACGTGATCGTCGTCCATACCTGGCTCTGGCAGCAGGTCCAGGATGAGCGGACGGTGTCCGAGACGAGCTAAAGCCAGCGCAGCAAAGATCCCCCCGTCGAGGCAGTGTGCCTGCCCATCCGTCATCACTCGCAGCGGCGACCTGTCAAGTTCCTCGGCAATATACGGGAAACCGTCCAGGTATGCCTGGATGCCAGACGGGCTGGACAGGCTTCGGAAGGTCTTTAGGAGCTTGGGGTTAAGGCGGGATTCAAATTCTGGTATCAACATCATATAATTTCCTGATTGGATTGCTCTTTCATAGGCAATTTATAGCAATCTTATATTCGTTTCTCAGAGTAGCTTAACTGGTTACCTCAACCAATAATATCCTTCTACCCAATTGAAGATAAACTGTTTGTGCTTGGCTGGAACAAACATTTACCTGCCTGCCCGTCGATCATGACCGCCGCGAATGCTGCTGTAGGCTGACAACCGCTTGTGCTGCTGGTATTGTACATCCGAACAAGTCATGATGTACAATAAGACATGCTTGCCATCCAGGTTACCGGTCTCACTAAAACCTTCCACACCAAACAAAAAGCCGCCGGGTTGGGCGCAAGCGTGCACTCGCTTTTCCGACCGGAATATAAAACCGTCGAAGCGGTGCGCGGTCTGTCGTTCGAGATGGAATCGGGCGAACTGCTCGGCTTCATCGGTCCGAACGGGGCCGGTAAGTCCACCACCATAAAAATCCTTACCGGCATCCTGTTTCCCAGCGGGGGTGAGGCTACAGTTCTCGGATATGTCCCTTGGAAACAACGTCAGAAATTGGCTTATCACATCGGCACGGTCTTCGGGCAGCGCCCCCAATTGTGGTATCACCTGCCCGCCATTGACACGCTGACCCTGTTTGGTAAGATCTATGAGATGGATGATCGTGAGACCAGGCACCGCATCGCTGAATTGGCCGAGGCCTTTGAAATAACCGATCTGCTCGAAACCCCCGTACGAAAACTATCCCTTGGTCAGCGTATGCGCTGCGAAGTGGCTGCCTCGCTTCTGCACAAACCTAAATTGCTCCTGCTCGATGAACCTTCCATTGGTTTGGACGTGGTTGCCAAGCAGCATATCCGCGACGTCCTCCGTGAAATGGCGAAACAAGAGAACGTCGGTGTGCTATTGACCTCCCACGACGCCGGTGACCTTGAAGCTCTTTGCAAGCGCGTCATCATCATCAACCACGGGCAGATAGTCTATGAAGACAAGGTCTCGACCCTCAAACGCTCCTTCCTTACTTCCAAACTGGTCGAAGTGCGTTATGCCGAACAGGTTCCAATTGACTTCCAAATTGAAGGCACCGAGACGCTCAAGGTGGCAAAAGAACGCTACGGGGCGAAATTGCGTTTCGACACACGCACCACCCCGGTCGAGAAAGTGATGGTTGCCCTTTCCGCTGCTGGAACACTTATGGACATCACCGTCTCCGACCCGCCCCTGGAGGAGGTGATTGCTGCGATATACAAACAGGGTGCATCCCCCTTTCCCTGACAGGGAGAGGACCGGGGTGAGGGTCAAATGAAAAAATATCTTGCTGTCTTCAAGATCAACCTGCTCAACAGCCTGGCCTACCCTGCTGAACTGGTTACGCGCTCCGCCATGATCCTGCTCTTCATGTGGGTTTTTTTTCAATTGTGGCACATCACCTTTGCCGCCGCCGGTTCTGACACGATTAACCGACTGACCTTGCGCGATACCATGTGGTACCTCCTCCTCGCCGAGACCCTGGAGCTGGGCCGCCCGCGTCTGGCACGCGTGGTATCCGAACAGGTCAAGGACGGCTCCATTGCTTATCTTCTCAACAAACCTTACAATTTTCTGCTTTACCAACTCTCCAGTGGATTGGGGGAATCCCTGCCGCGCATGGGGATGTTGTTCATTTTGGGCGGAGCGCTGGTCTGGGTCATGGCAGGACCGCCTCCAGATTTGGTCAACTGGCCTCTGGCCCTCGTGGCACTGGCTGGAGCCTGGCTCCTGCACTTCTGCGTCAACAGTTTGATCGGATTATCTGCCTTCACCGTCGAAGAAGTGGCTCCCTTCGAGTGGATTTACCAGAAACTCGTCTTTATTCTGGGGGGTATGCTTATTCCGTTGGATTTCTATCCGGCTTGGTTGCAGACAATTGCCAGGTCTCTGCCCTTCGCTTATATGATGTACGGCCCGGCACGGTTGTTTGTCCTGCCCGATATGCAGCTTTTCATACAGATCCTGACCGGGCAACTTTTCTGGTTTGCCATCCTTGGTGGCCTTCTGTTGCTGGTCTTCTCGCGCGGGATGAAAAGGCTCGCTATTAACGGTGGCTGATCGTAAACCGTTTATTTGTTTCGGGGTTTCGTTTTTTGTAGTCGATTAATGGTTACACGTATAATACTTAGAATCAACTTTCAATTAAAAAGTACCTTCTATGCGTGAATTAAAATTCCTCATTGCTCTCTGGAAAACCAACCTCGCCGCTGCGATGGAATACCGCGCCGCGTTTATTTCTCAATCCATAGGTATGGTCCTGAATGACGCCGTCTACTTCGCCGTTTGGATCATCTTCTTTAACCGCTTCCCATCCATTAGCGGTTGGCAATTGACCGATATGTTCCTTGTCTTTGGTATTTCCGCCAGCGCATTCGGCCTGGCCGGTTTGCTCTTTGGCAACGCCTTCAACATGGGTGACATCATCGTAAGTGGCCGGCTTGACTATTACTTGTCCCTGCCCCGCCTAACCCTTCTACATGTCCTGGCCTCCCGGGTTATTCCAAGTAGTTTTGGGGACTTTCTCTACGGTTTCATCAGCTATTTCGCTTCTGGCCAGTTCAGCCTGGTTGGGCTGGGACGTTTTATCCTCAGTGTGGCTTTGGCAACGACCGTTTTTGTTGCCTTCCTGGTGCTTGTCCAGAGCCTGGCTTTCTGGCTTGGCACTGGCGGTGTCTTTACCAATATGGCTATCAACGCCATGATCACTTTTGCCATTTACCCAATCACACTGTTCAATCAGACCGCCAAAGTCATCCTTTTCCTGGTCGTCCCGGCAGCCTTCATGGGCGCCGTCCCAGCTGGTTTCGTCAAGAACTTTTCATGGTCCACTCTCGGATTGATGTTACTCGGCGCTGCCGGATTCCTTGCCTTGGCGATTCTGATCTTTTATGCTGGTTTACGTCGCTACGGAAGCGGAAGTGCGATCCAGACTGAGGTTTGACTGGTGTAAAATAAGTCTACATTTAGAGGAGATGGCTATGCCAGTTCCAGACCGTGAATTTATTCTCCACCGTATGGATGAGACGCGCTCAAAGATCGAAGAGCTCCTCCCAGAAATTGACCCTCGTAAAGAGATCTACCCCGGCTGGACTATCCGGGACATGCTTGCTCATATGACGGGCTGGGATGATGCCACCATCGACTCTCTCCGCGCTCATGTCATCGACCGTCCGCCGTCTGTCTCTGCCATATACAGCCTGGACGAGTATAATGCCCAGACTATCTCTTCCCGCAACGCATTGGACTATGACCATGTTCTTGAGGAATGGCGGCTGACTCGCCAGGTGTTGCGTACCCTCATCGAGCATATGCCTGAGGAGAAGTTTTTTAGCCCGGTCCTTGTCCCGTGGGGGGAGAAGACTACCGTAACCTATCTGGTGGATATGTTCCGCGACCATGAGGAAGAACACACGGAGGATATTGTCACATGGCTCAAGCATCCCGCTAAACCTCTCACGAAAGAAGGGAATTAATATGTCTACAATTGTTACTTCGGAACAGTATATTAATACAACACCTGCCCGGGTCTATTTCGCCCTGACACATGCCACCGCCTTGCATGAATGGTTATGTGATTTTGCCACTGTTGCTCCACGTCCCGGCGGGCGTATGTACCTTTGGTGGCATGGTGACTTCTTCTCCGCGGGTGAATATATTGCCCTGGAAGAGAATAAAGCTGTTAAATTCAAGTGGTTTGCCAGCGATGAACCTGCCGCCACCGAAGTGACTGTAACACTTGCCAAAAAAAATAGTGGAACGTTGGTCACTTTGGTTCATACTGTTCCGGATGGCAAAGATTGGAAAAAGCTCGCCCAGGGTTTCAAAGCTGAATGGGATTCCACACTCCCAAATCTGGCTTCCGTGCTCGAAACCGGTATCGACCGGCGCACGTTTGACCGTCCGATGCTGGGGATTAACATCAGCGATTTCAACCCGGAAATAGCAAAAACTCTGCGAGTTCCTGTCAGCCAGGGAGTGCGCTTGGACGAAGTGCGCCAGGGGATGGGTGCCTACGCTGCAGGCTTGTGCAAGGATGATGTCATCGTTGAATTGGGCGGGAAACCTGTAACGAATGATTATGGCAGTATTCTTGCGGCTCTGACTGGCAAGAAAGGCGGCGAAAAAGTCGAGCTGGTCTTCTATCGCGGCCCGCAAAAGAATACTGTCACCATGGAATTAACGAAGCGACCGGTCCCGGATATCTCTTGGGTTCCAGCGGAACTGGCTAAACAGGTTCAGCTTAAATATGACGACGCTCTCGGCCAGCTGGAAGCCTGTTTTAAAGGCGTTAGCGAGACCGACGCAGATCGGGAACCGGCTCCCGGTGAATGGAGTGCCAAGCAGACCCTTGCCCACCTCATCCACTCAGAGCGTGGCTGGATTGCCAACCTGGACGATGCTGTCGGCGGTTTTGAACGTCTGGCTGATGATTGGGGTGGTAACCTTCCTGCCCATGTCAATGCCACTGTCAAGGCTTATGGTACATCTCGCGGCATGTTGGATGAACTCAAGCGCCTTTCTATTGAAATGGTCACCTTCGTGGCAGCTCTTCCGGATTCCTTTGTGGAACGCAAGGCCAGTTATTTCTTGAACGCCGCCCAAATCCTTGAACTGGAATCGCATACCCTCTCCCATATCGATCAGATCAATGCGGCCCTTACCTCGGCGCGCAAAGGGTAGGGGCAGCGACCTCTGCCCGATTATGAGTAAATTGATCGTAGTCGTTGGCAGCACTGGTGTTGGTAAGACTGCCTTGGTGCAAGCCTTATGCAAAAAAGGGCTGTTTGTCGCCGGCTTGGAAGAACACAATAAACGACCCTTCCAGCGCTTATTTAAGACAAATGCCCGTTTTGCTCTCGCCAATCAATTGGATTATTTGCTGTTGCGCGCTGAGCAGGAACGTCTCTTGCGACTTTTACCCCAAACCGGCTTGATGGATGGTGGACTGGAGCTGGATTTCCATGGTTTCACCCGTCTCTTTCACCTCCGCGCCATGTTGTCTGATGCCGAATTTGACCTTTGTAAACGTTTCTACGAATTGGTCCGAACCCACCAGCCTCCCCCGGATTTGGTTATAAATCTGACTGCCAGCCCAGAAGTGATTGCTCGGCGCCTTGCCACCCGCAAACGGGTTAATGTTGCTGATGCCGGGGATATTTCCCAACTCGATACTTTCATCGGTGAGTGGCTGTCCACATTGCGCCCCGATCATCTGTTGCATCTTGATGTTTCCGAAGACGATTTCGGCTATCGAAAGCTCCTCCCATCCTTATTGAAAACACTTCGGCCACTTTCTAGGTGACTCTATGCAACCCAACCCAAAAGAGATCCTCGACAATCTGTACGATTGTGTCTATGTTGTGGACCCCGAACGTCGCATCACTTACTGGAATAAAGGCGCAGAACGGATTTCCGATTATCCAGCTAGCCGTGTCACCGGTTCTTTTTGCTATGAAAATTTACTGAATCATGTCACCGAAAACGGTATACAGTTATGTCATGATGGTTGCCCACTCCAGGCTACCATTTCCGATGGCAAACCCCGCAAAGCTGAAGTTAATCTGCATTCTGTCGATGGACATCGTGTTCCGGTGCAGGTGCGTACCTCCCCGATTCAGAATGCGAGTGGTGAGATAATCGGTGCGGTTGAATCCTTCAGCGATAACACCTCACTGATGACCGCTCGCCGTCATGTCAGTAAGCTGGAAAAAAAATTTTTGCTCGATCCATTGACCAGTGTCGGGAACCGTCGTCACATTGAGATAAAACTTCAGTCTGCTTAATCAGAATATCAGCAGCTTCACATTCCCGCTGGTATATTATTCATTGATATTGATCATTTCAAACGGGTGAATGATGAATCCGGGCACATCTCTGGCGACCGGGTACTGAAAATGCTTGCAAACACGCTTCAGCATAATATTCGTAACGAGGATACTCTCGCCCGCTAGGGTAGCGAAGAATTCATTATTCTTCTCTATCTTTCAATTCATTTTTTAGGTGCCCTATGCCCAGTTTTCGCAGTCGGATCATTCAGCGCATCATGCGCGATTCCAAAGACGCACTCCTCGGCAGCCAACCGATTGAAGTCCGCCGTCGGCGTTTCGACGCTGCAGCCCGGCGCGCAATCCGGGTTCCGCGCAATGTTTGCCTGCAGACCGTTTCAGCCAATGGCGTTCCATCCGATTGGCTTGAACCAGACAACGCTGTTCCTGGGCGCGCCGTACTTTATCTACATGGTGGGGCCTATGTCATTGGCTCACCGGCCACTCATCGCGGTTTGGCAGGTTTGATTGCCCAGACCAGCCAGGCGCGTCTCCTTCTGGTTGATTACCGTCTTGCCCCTGAACATCCCTTCCCAGCCGGCTTGGAAGACGCTCTCGCTGCCTACCATTGGCTGCTCGAAATAGGTTTCTTGACGGAACACATCGCCATCGGAGGCGACTCGGCTGGGGGTGGCCTGACTCTCTCCACTGCTTTATCCCTGCGTGACAACCAGGAAAAAATGCCCGCTGCCCTTTTCTTGCTTTCCCCCTGGACTGACCTGACCTTTTCGGGTGATTCCATCCGTACCCGTGCTGACCGTGACCCGCTTCTGCACCTCAATGACGAAGGCTGGCTGGTAAACATCTATGCCAATGGGCGTCCATTGACCCATCCTTATGTTTCCCCGCTCTTTGGCGACCTCCACGATCTCCCACCCACTTTCATCCAGGTTGGGACGGAAGAGATCCTTTATGACGATTCCTCCCGTTTGGAGCAAAAAGCCCGCCTGGCAGGGGTGGATGTAACTCTCGAAACCTGGCCGGGGATGTGGCATGTCTTTCAGGGTTTTGCTCCCTATGTACCTGAATCACGCCAGGCCATCGAAAAGATCGCGGAATTTATCCGTGCTCGTTTATAATCACTCCTATCTCATGCTATACTATCTTTAAAGAATTCATCAAAAGGAGACACCATGAACCATATTGAGGGTAATTTCAACGGGGTGCGCAACTTCAGCATTTATTATCAGGGCTGGCTTCCCGACAAGGATGTGAAGGCTGTAATTCTCATCGTCCATGGACTGGGCGAATACTGCGGCCGCTACATCAATGTAGTCAACCACTTCGTACCGCTCGGCTACGCTGTCTATGGGCTTGATCATATTGGTCACGGCAAATCGGAAGGCTTGCGTGAGGGGATCGAACATTTTGAAGATTTCACAGACAATCTCACCGTCTATTACAACATGGTCAAGGTCTGGCAGCCCAATAAACCCATATTTCTACTCGGTCATAGCTTGGGCGGACTCATTGGCACATATTACCTGCTCGACCATCAGGCTGATTTCACAGGTGCGATCATCTCAGCCCCAGCCATCAAGATCAGCGATAGCATTTCACCTCTCACCATCACCATGAGCAAGATCCTTTCCGCCATTGCTCCTAAGGCAGGTGTGCTGGCATTGGATGTCACCTCCATCTCGCGCGATCCGGAAGTGGTAAATACTTATGCCAACGATCCTCTTATCTTCCACGGTAAGACTCCCGCCCGGCTCGCAGCTGAAATGTTAAAGGCCATGGCGCGGGTAACCGCTGAAGTGGGGAAGATTTCCCTCCCCTTTATTACTGTTCAGGGTGGATCGGATAAACTTGTTGACCCTGACGGCACTCGCATGCTGTACGAGAAGTCGAGTTCCAAGGACAAGACGATAAAGATCTATGACGGGTTGTATCACGAAGTGTTCAACGAGCCCGAGCGCGAGGTTGTTCTCAAGGATGTTGAAACCTGGCTCAAGGCGCATATCTAATCCGACAAGGTAGCGGATATGAAAAGGCGGCAGATCAAAGATGCCGCTACTTTGTTTTTTATTAGCATGGATGTGATATTGATGATATAAAATGCTTCATATCCAGAAGAGCGATAAATCAAGCATTGCTGTTTAATATTCTATTAGCACAACCAGCGGTAACCTCGGTTTATTTAAAACTTTCCAGAGCGTCTTGGTAGAATCTGCTTGTACAAGCAATAAGGCGTTTTTCGAGGCATCCTATTTTGCATCCAGGCCAGAGGCGACACAGATTATTGAGATAGAGGGAACATTGAGTAGAATCCTCGGAGTCCGATATGCACCTCTATAATTGGTATTCTAAAGCAAATTGCCGCGTTTTTGTAATAAAATAAACTTAGAGATATTTATCGAGCTGTCTTACAATCGAGGCGAAATAATCCAAAGAAGACTATGATTGATAATATAATTCGATGTTCAGGTATAATTTAGCCTTCAGGGCAGACATCCCTGACATTTCTATCACAACTGACGAGCTTAATAATCTAATGATTATTGGAATAATATGAGAGATGGGCCTGTGTTTTTACGACGTGTAACTCTTGTAGCTCTCTGTTTAATTTTTTTTCTTGTAATGGTTTTTCTTATCAATGCGATCCCTAAAAGCGCTGGTAATGGGGAACAGGATGAGCCGTCTGTCTCCGTTCAATATACAGGAAACTACATTACTACCAGCCATGTACCAACATTGATAAGTACTGAATTCCCAGAACCTACGATCGGTCAACAAACCGATGTTCCTTCAGGTTCTTCAAATAGCGTTTGCTCCACCATCTGGGGAATCGAGCTTCCCACAACTCTACCGGAATGGTTGAAGACGCCAGCAAATGCAGAAGGTCTTTATACCGAAGTCAAATATTTTATTCTTGCAGGTCACCTCATATCGGAAGGAAGTGTTAATGCAAGTGATTGTCCCGATGGAGGGCTGCTGACCAATGGAAATGCAAATACCTGTGGAATGGAGAAGGCAACTACTCAAGTTGTAAATTGGCAAAACCAATTTAACCAAGATATTTTTACGGCAGCAGAAAATAACCGAATACCTGCAGTGGTCTTAAAAAGGCTTTTTGCTCAAGAAACGCAATTCTGGCCGCCAAATTCATCAAATCCTCCAGCGTATGGTATAGGAGCTGTTACAAGTCCTGGAATTGAACCACTCTTCAAGTGGGACGATTACACTAATGTGTTTCAAAACACGTGTCGCGAATTATTTTCTCCTCAATCTTGTAGAACTCTTTCATATTCTTCACTTTCCCTCAATGATCAACAAATGCTAAGAGGTTTTTTCATTAAAAATTATATCCACTCATATTGTGATTCTTGCACCAAATATCACATCGATTTGGACAAAACACGGAGAAGCATTGATTATTTTGCCAAACTTATGGTTGCTTCTTGTGCTCAAATAAATGAAAGCGTGAGAAAAAGATTCTCCATGAAAACCCTTCCGTATGAAACTGCTTGGCGATTAGCTCTGGTAGAATATGCGGTTGGAACAAATTGTATCGATGATAGAATAGCTCATATGGATGTATCGAAGAGCTTTTCATGGGATTATTTCAACGAAGGACTCGGTCCAGGTTGCACCGCTGATATATATCTTAGCGCAATTACGCGCTAAAAAATATCGAGGAGATTTCTTATGGAAAAAATGAAAGTTGTCCTATTCGAGATTCTACCAACGATCGAAAAAATGCTTACCGAGTTGCTCAAGTCAATCTCATTTGTTGAGTTAATCGAGCATAATGTAAACAATACTGAAGATGCTCTTTCTTTTATTACTGCTCGACAGCCGGATGTTGTCATCCTTGGAAACGATTTCCCCGGGATCGATTTGTTTTCCTTTACAGAGATTATTCGCAAAGAGGCTGCCACTACTCAGGTAATAATGATTGACGAGGTGGTAAGTGCAGAATCTGTTCGATTGGCTATGCGGGCAGGAGCATGTGATTTTATCTGCTATAAAAATATTACTGCCAAAGAACTATCAGCAGCCCTCGAGCATGCCGGAAATTTGGCAGATGAGGAAAGAGTTCAAGTTACTCCTACTGAAAAGAATGAATCTGCATCCCAACAACAAGGGAAAGCCTCCCCCGACAAACGCACAAAGATAATTACTGTTTACAGCCCAAAGGGAGGTGCCGGTGTCAGTACGATTGTTGCCAATCTTGCTTGGGCGTTATCATCAAACCGCCTCAAGATACTGGTTGTTGATTGCAATTTTCTATATGGTGATATGGGGGTTTTGTTCAACCAACAAAGTAACCACTCGATCATAGATTTTGCACGATTTAAAGGAAATATTGATGATGAAGTTATTCAGGAAGTGATCAACCATGGGGATGTCGATCTGCTTGCAGCCCCATCAAATATTGAAAAGTCAATTGAAATTACTGGTCAGATTTTTGAAAAAATATTGAAACAATTATCACAACTCGACTACGACTATATCCTGATTAACACAAATTCACACCTGACAGACCCGGTCATCGTTGCTTTGGAAGAAGCGGAAACCATTATCATCGTTGGAACGCAGGAAATTTCTTCTGTGCGGGCGATAGGCCTATTCTTGGATATCATAGGGACTCTCTCTATACCAATTAACAAGCTTGTTTTAGTTATCAACCGTTTTGATAATAATTCAAGTCTGACAATGGGAAAACTGACTGGGTATATTAAAATAAATACATCCTATACCATCCCTCAAGATTACGGAACGGTTTTACTGGCAAACAACTTGGGTATTCCTTTTGTTAAGGATCATCAGGAGTTGCCGATATCGCTTGCGATTGGATCTTTAGCGCATTTTCTAATAAAGGGAAAGGGTCAAAAAAAATCAACCCCCCTATCTACAGCATTAAAAACAATAAAGAACACTTTTTCTACAGAAAAACATTAATAACTAAAATCAACAGTAAAGTTATTACCTATCTGCACGCTTGATTTTTTACGGAGCTAAAATGGTAAAAAAGAATAAAAGAAAATCGCCCATCGAAGGCTTAATAAATAACCTGAACGGAATAAGAGCTGCTTATCGTGAATGGCTCGATCTTCCGGAAAATATTAGCGCATTGAAGGATCGCGCACAAAACGTAATTCCATCCCTGCAAAACGCACTTATCCTTTACCGATCCTATGTAACCACCTGTGACTACATCGCGATTAATACTGACAAGAATATTATCGAGTCGTATTATTCATTAATTAATGAAATCAAGGTATTAGCCTCCTATGACGAGACTAATTTTATTCGCTTAAGCTCCTTGAAAACACTTCGATCCCTTAAAGAAAAATGGAACGCTGTCATTTTGCAGCAAGAGGAGTTTTTGCAATTAATCGATCAAGCCCCATCATCCTTTATTTTCTACAATAAGATGATGTCAAATAAAGAAAGGCTTTCGCGAAAAAGGAAAGAAAATCTGGAGATAAGCCAAAGATTATCAAAAGTATACCAAGCTCATAAAAATGCCCTCGAATATATTGAAAAATACGATCAGGATCATAGCATTGGTGCTTTTGGTGCATCTGTCCTCAGCATTGAAAAAGCAAAAGAATATTGGGCTAGTAAACTTGAAGAAATACACAAAATGGAAAAAGCCAATATTGATCCAAATCGGATTATTAATGAAATCGAGAGCCTGGTAAAAATAATTTATGACGCTCCAGGTCTGGCCAAATGGATAAATGATATAGAAATTCGATTTAATCACCTTTCTTATGATCACGAGCTATTAGTGAATTCTTATGGAAAAGCAGTGATTCAGAAGGAAATTCTGGATGAGTATGGTTCAATTATTAATAGTGTCGTACTAAAACTATGGGTTCGCGGTCAGAAAGATCAATTAAATCAATATTTAACCGAGCTCGAAAACTTTCTAGACATATACGAAATTGTGGTTGAAAAGGAGATCGCTTATGCAGAAAGGCATAAATTACGAAAAGGAAATCCAGTTACAGAACAAGGGCAGAATTTAGCTCGTTTGATTGAATTAACAAAAGTATTCATTTCAGCTATGGATATTCGGGACCCGATGATGAGCAACCATTCGATGACAGTTGTCCGCCTGGTTGTCGCAACATGCAAAATAATGAATTGGGACCAGGAAGAAATCCAGTATATGGAAATTGCTGCCATGCTTCATGATCTTGGAAAGATCTGGATACCAGAATCGATCCTTACAAAAAAAGGTAAACTTACCAGCGAGGATATCGGGAAAATACGTATGCACCCCATTTACGGGGCACAAATACTGGAATCCTCAGGATTGTTTGAGAAAATAATACCCTGGATTTATCACCACCAGGAACTATACAATGGTACCGGATATCCTGATGGCTTGAAAAACGAGGAAATCCCGATTCAATCGAGGATCATCTCAGTTTGCGAAGCCTTCGACGCCATGCTGTCAGGAAGCGCCACAAAATTAAAAATCACAATCGAACAAGCACTGGATAGAATTAAATACGAAGCAGGTACATTATTCGATCCAGTGATTGTCGAAGCCTTTGTAAAAGCGGTTGAAACAAAGGAGATGGAGTATTTACGGAAATACGTTGAGAAGTGATCACGCTTAATGCAACAGTCTTGGTGGGATTAAAAGACCAACATCCTTTACCTTTTTATCAAACATTGGTCGCAATCCAGTGGAACGAAAAGTACCGATAGGCTGGCCTTTATCGTTGATATCTGTTTGTTGGAAAAGGAATAGATCTGTCAAAGATATGACATCTGTTTCCATCCCTACTACCTCAGTGATCTGAGTCACCTTCCGGGTTCCATCTGGAAACCTTGTAAGATATACGATCAGATCAAGGGCAGAAGCCATCTGTCGGCGTATGGCAACTATCGGTATATCGAGTCCAGCCGTCATCACCATGGTTTCTAATCTGGACAAGGTGTCACGAGCTGAATTTGAGTGGACCGTAGTCATCGATCCATCATGTCCGGTATTCATCGCTTGCAACATATCCAACGCCCAGGATCCTCGAACTTCACCAACAATAATCCGATCAGGCCGCATGCGTAAAACGTTGCGTACCAAATCACGCATTGAAACCATACCCTCCCCATTATTATCCGCAGGTCTTGCCTCCAATGAAAGGATATGAGGCTGAGGGAGCTGTAACTCGAGTGAATCTTCAAGTGTAATAATTCGTTCATTTTCTGGAATGCTTCCTGCCAGAATATTTAGCAAGGTTGTTTTACCCGCACTGGTATTTCCTCCGACAAGGATATTAAGTCTCGCGCGGACACAAATTTTCAAAAATTCAGCCATATTTTCATTTATTGCCCCCAATTCTAATAATTCGTCCAAATTCATGATTTTCTTTATGAATTTTCTTATTGAAATAACCGGTCCTTGTTTTATGATCGGAGGAACGACAGCATTCACGCGTGATCCGTCAGGTAAGTGAGCATCCACCATCGGAATTTTATAGGAAATATACCTGCCCAGGGGATTAATAATATGATTAATTAAGAACATGACCTGCATATCGTTATCAAATTTAACATCTGTGCTTAAGATCTTCCCGAGAGCTTCTTTATAAACATTATCAGGGCCGTTGATCATTATTTCGCTTACTTCTGGGTCGGCAAGCATAGGATCAATCATCTTGAAGGTGGTGGCATATTTATATATTTCTTCAAGGAATCTTGATTTATCTTCATTCTCCAAGGTTACCTTTTGGTCGAAAAACGCTTCGTCGATAAGGTCTCTCAGGCGTTTTTCGTAGCTGATACCCAGAGGTGGTTTTTCTTCAATTAGATCAATTAGGGTTCTTAAAACATTTTTCTTGAGACCGTCCATGTCGCTGTTGTTTACTAAAACACTTTTCTTGGCCATTTTTTCCTCCTGTTTACAAGCGATATCGAAATAATTAGATTTTCAATCGACAAAATTCTTCCCTAACTTAAATTATATACCAATATCTAAAAAATCAACCTACAAAAAGATCTGGGTTTGGAACATTACCCATATTTAGGTTGTCTGAATTGAGAATAGAATTCTGTGATTCTACGATCGGGACCTGGATCGCATCCACCACTAGGATCACCATCCATACCAAGCGTTCTTCCGGGGTCTGCTTCCCAAGATCTATTTACAACCAGCGTTGCCCCTTTTGGGACAACCTCCTATCTTTTTATATTTATCGAGGCTGTTCTGCTTTTCCAATCCAAAATCGGCCAGCCTGGATGATCATTTTATCTGGCACATCCGCAAGCACAATGGCCGCGTTCCCAATTCGCACTCCTGAACCGATTTTTACACCGATCGTCGTTGTCACCCCCATGCCGATGAGTGTCCGCTCGCCGACATGGACGTGTCCTGCCAGGAGTGCACCGGGGGCAATATGGGAGTACGATCCGATCTCGCAATCGTGGGAAACAACCGCGTTGGTGTTTACCATGCACTTCGCATGAAGAACTGCATCCGATCCAATGTAAGCATTGGCAAACACCTGCACCCCCTCCCCTGCTTTCGCGCTTGGCTCCATGGTCGCCCGTGGATGAATGAGTGTAGGGAACGTATAACCGGCTTGTTCCAACAATTCGAAGATTCTCACGCGTGCACCTATATCTATGATTCCCCCTACTCCGTTCGCGGCCAGATTTACACCTTGGGCAACAAGCGCCGGGAGCAGTGCCCGCGTCCCCAGTACCGGTATGCCCAGGATCTTTTTTCCGATCAGGCTTTTATCATCGTCCACGATCCCGGCAATGGCATATTCGCCGATCTGCTTGACCATGTCCATAATGGCTTTCGCGTGTCCCCCACCGCCAAAGATCAGTAAGGTTGGTTTTTCTCCTGGATTGATAATCAGATCCTTTTTCTCCGTCACCATCGCGTTCTGCCTGACAACTTCCTCTGTAACCAGCCTATCGTTGGGTAACTTTGTCAGGTCCATCCCGAACGATTCGGCCAGCTTGCGGGCTGGTGCAGTAATACGCAGCTTAGCTGCCGGCGCGCTCGGCTGAAGAACCTTTTGGATTTCAATAGGTTCATTGCTGGTCTCGGTGATCACCGCCAGCCTGTCACCCACCTGCAGGGTATCGCCTTCTTTCGCCAGCAGGCGCAAGAAGCCGTTTTCCGGCGCCTCAATATCCGACGCCGCTTTAGTAGTCTCAATGCTGAAAAGGATTGCACCTTTTTCGACAACCTGCCCGTCTTTGGCATGGATTTCAATCAGCTGGGCTTCTGGTTCGTTGGCATTCAGCAAAGGTACAAGGATTTCGGATTTGATCATAATTACTCTTTATGTCTTCCAGTTAACTTCAATACTGCGTTGATAATATCCTGCATCGCTGGCAGGATGGCGTCTTCCAGGCTTTTTGCATTGGCGATTGGGAAATCCAGCGCTGCCACACGTCTGACCTGTAAATCGTCTAATCTTTCAACAGCCCGTGCCGCTACTTCCGCACCCCAGCCCAAGGATATAGTCCCTTCTTCAACGGTCAGCAATTTTCGGGTTCGCCCAAGAGACGGGAAGAGGGGTTCCAGCTCGAAGGGACTTAGTTGCGAAAAAAGGACAATTTCAACAAAGATCTCATGTTCCATCAGGAGATTAATCGCTGCCGATCGGGTAAGTTCAAAGTTGTAGCCATAGCAGGCGATGGTAACCTGCGGCCTTTCCGCGGAGTGTAAAGTAAAAGCAGGATACCCATCCTCTGTCTCTTCGATTTCAAAATCCACCAGGTCGCCTTTTCCCCCCTCAAGCAGCGGGCGGGGATATAGCAGTTTATGCTCGATGAAAAGTACCGGGTCTTCGTCGTTGATGGCATTCGTGAGTAGTTCCGCCGGGTCGCCCAGAGTATTGGGCGCTACCACCTTCAGGCCGGGTACGCCCAGGAATAATTTTTCCAGTGACTGGCTGTGGGTGGGACCGTAGCCGCGCCGTCCGCCCATCGGGGTCCGCACGACCATCGGGACACGCACCTGGTCGTTATACATCCACCGGAATTTTGAAGCATGGTTGACCAATTGATCCGATATGAGAGTTACAAAATCTCCGAACATGATCTCAACTACCGGGCGCAGTCCTCGTAAAGCCATGCCGCTTCCCACGCCAACAATTGCTGCTTCTGAGATGGGCGTAGTCAGCACGCGCTCAGGAAATTTCGTGGACAGCCCCCGCGTTACCTTAAAAGCCCCCCCATAAGGATCGAGGATATCTTCGCCTAGCACGTGGACTCGTTCATCGGTTTCCATGGCATGCTGTAACGCATAATTGAGTCGTTCTAATACCGAAGGCATGTGGTTATAGGTCCAAAGTTGAATGTTCGGTGGGTGATGCTTTATTTTCTACAACTAGACGCGGGGCTGGATCAGCGTCTGCATGGGTAAAGGCATCCTTGATCACAAAAGCAACCTCTGATTCTGCTTTTACCCGTTCTTCTTCATTCACTCGTCTCCCTTGGATCGGTAACGGATCGAACTGGCGGATGCGGGTAAGTTCCTCAGCTGAGCGTGGATCGTCGCCCTTGCTGTGTGCTGAGAAACGGTAAGTGTGCAGGATCAGGCACGCGGGTCCGTCCCCTGTGCGGACCGATTTTATCGTTTCGTCTGCCGCGGATTGAACTACCATAACATCGGTAGTGTCCCGTTCCCAGACTGGGATTCCAAAGGCCGCAAACCGCCCAGCCATCGAGCCTGCCACCCCTTTTTCGACCGGAGTTGTCTGGGCATAGTGGTTGTCTTCAAGGACGAAAAGTATTGGAAGCTTCCACAGCGCTGCTATATTCAAACTCTCGTATAGAGTCCCTTCGCCCAGAGTCCCATCGCCGATAAAAACAAGTACGATCTTGCCGGTCTTGCGGATTTTTTCAGCCAGCGCCATCCCGGTCGCTACCGGCGTGATTCCACCCTGGATGCCGTTCGAATAAAAATTACGCCAGTGGATGTGCTGGCTTCCACCCCGCCCGCCCACCAGTCCGGTGGTTTTGCCCATCAGTTCGGCGGCCAGACGGTATGGCTCCCCTCCATAAGCCAGGAAATGGCCGTGACAGCGATGGTTGCTGAATACTATATCCTCCGGATCCGTAACAGAAAAAATCCCCGCCGCGTCGGCTTCTTGGCCGATGGAAGTATGCGTTGTCCCGACTAATTTGCCTTTCGAGAACTCGGTAAGTAAACGTTCCTCGAACTGTCGGATCAAGAACATGGTTTTGTAGAGGGACAGGTGTTCATCCATAACAGGAACATTATAACGCACACGAAACGCGTCTGACCCCATCGGCACGCTGCTTTCCACAACTTGTTATTCGATGGATTTTCCTATACGAAAGGTGCTGTTCGACCATTTCCTCCTCCGCAAATATACCTCATGGTATAATCTTCAAACTATGAGTCCTGAGACAACCCCTACTAAACTTTGCCCTACTTGCGGTACGCGGCTGGCCGATAACGCCACTCGCTGTGTAGTGTGTGGCACCGAGTTCAGCGCCACCCCTAAAGCAAAAGCAAAAACCGAGAAAACTGTCCGGGGTGCTCGTATGCCGGAAGTGACTCTCAGTTTGCCAATTGCGCTGGGCTTGTTGGCGATCTTGTTGGTTGTCGGTGCGTTGGCGTTGTTCTTCACGCTGAAAGGCATCGGTAAGCTCCCGGATAGCACCCCCGTTCCCAGCGCCACCGAGACGGTCACACTCACTTCCACACCCACCGAAACCCTCATCCCAACTGAGACACCCACGCTTACGCCCGAACCGCCGATTGACTACGTCGTCAAAAGTGGAGATTCTTGTATCTCAATAGCCAGTCTATATGGTTCCTCTGTGCCTGCCATTGTAAGTTACAACAGTTTGAACAGCAACTGTACGAACCTCCAGGTCGGGCAGACCATCAAGGTGCCACGCCCCACTCCTACTCCTCCACCTGCTCCCACATCCACCCTGGAACCCGCTGCTGCCACACGCGCCGCCTGCCAGACTGCTTCATACACAGTCCAGGCGAACGACACACTCAGCACCATCGCCCACAGTTATGGTGTCTCGATGCAATCTATAAAAGATTGGAATGGTCTTAGCACGGATAATGTCTTTACGGACACTCAATTGATTATCCCGCTTTGCATGCGTGCCGCGACACCCGGTCCATCACCCACACCTACAACACCACCTCCTTATCCGGCTCCAAACCTGCTCCTGCCCGCCACAGGCGTAACATTTACCTTGGCAGTGGACACGGTTACCTTGCAATGGGCCTCCGTGGGTGCCTTGCGTGATAATGAGCGCTACCAGGTGACGATTGAAGACCTCACTGGCGAGACTGGACGCAAGTTAACCCAATACGTTACTGATACCAAGTTCATTGTCCCGGTCACCTTCCGCCCGCTGGATAACAGTTCTCATATTTTACGTTGGTGGGTGGTTGCTGTCCGCCAAACCAGTACTGATGATCAGGGCAATGCAATCTGGTCCACCGCCGGGGCAGCTTCGGAAATGCGCGTCTTCGGTTGGAGCGGGGCTGGACCCGCCGCCACACCGACCAAATAGCGTTTTGAATATCAATGATCACTCCCCGCGAACATCCTCGCGGGGAGTTTTTTTGCCGGTGTATAATGGTCAACGGAGAACACAATGCCCAAACCGACATTCAATGTTCGCGATTACAATCGTTATGCTTGGAACCATCAGGTGGATGCCAACAATAAATTTACCGTTCCGGTCGACTCACAAACCGTCGCTGCTGCCCGGAAAGGTGAATTCTCCGTCCTGCTGACCGAGACGAAACCCGTGCCCCGTGAATGGTTCCCGCCTTTCCTTGGGCTGGACCTGCTCGGTTTGGCCTGTGGCGGCGGGCAGCAAGGGCCGGTCTTTGCCGCTCTGGGGGCGAATGTAACCATTTTCGACAATTCCCCGGCGCAACTGGATCGTGACCGCCAGGTGGCTGTCCGCGAGGGATTGACCCTCCGCATTGTTGAGGGTGACATGCGCGACCTTTCTGCTTTTACAGACGAGGCCTTCGACTTGGTTTTTCATCCAGTTTCCAACGTTTTCTGCCCTGAAGTTCGTCCGGTGTGGCGGGAGGCATTTCGCGTCCTACGCCCCGGCGGGCTCCTGCTGTCAGGTCTCGCCAATCCGATCTATTACATGTTCGGCACCCACGCCGACGAACAGGATAATCTCCAGGTGAGATATGCCATTCCATATTCCGATCTGAAAGATATGGAGCCGGAAGAACTGGATATATGCATCGAAGAAGGTATCCCTCTTGAATTCGGTCACAGCCTCACCGATTTAATTGCTGGCCAAACCGACGCCGGGTTTGTAATTACCGGCTTCTACGAAGATATTTGCCCCGATTCGCATCTCAGCAAGTTTCACCCGGCTTACATTGCCACTCGCGCGCTAAAGGTCCGCATTCGAAATTAGCTGACATCGAAAGAATAGGAGGAGAGTCCGATGAGCGTGATTGCTGAAAGAAAGCGTATTGCCCTGGTCGCGCACGACAATAAGAAGAACGAACTTTTAGAATGGGCGCGCTTCAACCGTGAAACGTTATCAAACCACATCCTTTTCGCCACAGGGACTACCGGTCACCTGCTGGCGAAAGAACTCGATCTCCCGGTCACCTGTTTCTCTTCCGGTCCTCTGGGTGGTGACCAGCAAGTCGGAGCGGCGATTGCCGGGAACACGATTGAAATGCTTATCTTTTTTTGGGATGCCCTGGAACCTCAGCCACACGACCCGGATATCAAAGCCCTATTGCGCCTGGCGGTGCTCTACAATATTCCCACTGCCTGTAACCGTTCCACGGCTGATTTTATGATCTCGTCGCCGCTGATGGCTCAGGAGTATGAGCACCCCACTCCGGATCTGGAGCGATACGCGGCCGGACGTCATCCAATATTATGAAATATAAAACTTCCGAAATCAAAGGATTTCGGAAGTTTCTTCACGAAGGGTTTACGGTTATTTCTGGTCCAGTCTACGGAATTATATCTTTGCCAATTCTTCCAGCATTGCCGTCGTCAGCGACTTGGGTCGTTCAATGGGTTGACCCAGAACTCGCGCCCATACCAGGTTGGGCATCACACCCAGAGCACGTCCAACTCCGAATAACACGGTATAGAAGTCAAACTCGCGCACGCCATAGTAATATTGCAGGGTGCCCGAGATGGCATCGACGTTCGGAGCGGGGTTCTTGGCTTTGCCCTGTTCCTTCAGTACAGCTGGGACTACATCATAGACCAGTTCTGCCAGCCGGATAAGAGTGTCTTCCGGGAAGCGTGCTTTTGCAAATTCGAGTTGGGCGGTAAACCGCGGGTCCGTTACACGCAAAACTGCGTGCCCGTATCCGGGGATTACCTTGCCGCCATTAAGTGTATCCCAGGCGAATTTGTACAGATCTTCCCGTGGTGGGACGCCACCAAACTTGTCGCGCACATCGATCAACCAGCCCAGGCACTCCTGGTTCGCAAGCCCGTGGAGCGGTCCGGCCAGACCATTCAAACCTGCGGAAAAAGCATAATACGCATCCGAGAGCGCTGAGCCGGCCAGGTGAGTGGTATGGGCGCTGACGTTGCCAGATTCGTGATCGGAATGCAAGATGAAATACAGGCGGGAGAGTTCGGCATAACCTTTCTCATCCTTGACCCCGAGCATCCGTGAGAAGTTGGCCCCATAATCCAGTTTCGGATCGTAATTCGGTTCCTTTCCGTCGCCATATTTCAGCCGGTAGATGAAAGCGGCAATGGTGGGAAGTTTGCCGGTCAGGTCAAGGGCATCTTCCAGGGTCGATTCCCAATACATGTCCTTTTTGACGCCGTCGTGATAGGCTTTGGCAAATTTTGAACCGCTTTGTAATGCCAGCACTGCCTGCGAAAACAATACCATTGGGTGTGTATCTTTTGGCATGGCCCGCAGCATGCTATAAACGTGAGCCGGAACAGTGGATCGTTTCGCCCATTCAGCTTCCACTTCCTCCGCCTGCGCTTTGGTGGGGATTTCGCCGATGAGCAATAGGTAAAAAAGCCCGCCAATGTAGGGGATGGCTGCTCCGCTCGGTTTGGGTAATTTCTCCAACACTTCGGGGATGGACATGCCTCGGAATTTGATCCCGGTTGCCGGGTCCACAAAAGAGATGTCCGTTACCATGGATTTAATGTCACGCATTCCGCCATATACTTGGCCGATGGTGACCTGGTCAATGACCGTCTCACCGTGTTCCTTGACAAGGGTCTTGACCCGCTCCCGCCATGCGGGAAGTTGAGCTGTGAGTTTATCGTGCAAGATCATGATAAGCCTCCATTGAGATAGTTTCCTTGTAAGAAGTCCCGCGCTGTCACTAGATTTTTACTAGCGATTCCATCACACCGATACTTTCCTTGACCGCTGCAGCTGATTTTTCCAGGGCAGCCTTTTCGTCAGCCTCGAGTTTATACTCGATCACCTTTTCCAGACCGCCGCGTCCTAATTGTACCGGCACACCAAAGAACATATCTTTCAAGCCATATTCGCCTTTCAAGTATGCCGAAGCCGGGACGATTAAGTGTTTATCTTTTAAGATTGCCTCTGCCATCTGGGTAACGGCCCCCGCTGGGGCGTAATAAGCCGATCCGGTCTTGAGCAAATTGACGATCTCACCGCCGCCTTTCCGCGTTCGGTTGACAATGGCTTCCAATTTGTCGGCGGGCAGGTACTCACGCAGCGGAACACCAGCAATGTTCGACCGGCCGGTCAATGGAACCATCTCATCGCCGTGGCCGCCGAGCACATAGCAATTAATGTTTTCCACGCTGATACCTGTTTCGAGTGCCACGAAGGCTCGCATCCGCGCTGAGTCAAGCACGCCAGCTTGCCCGATGATGCGTTCGCGCGGCAGTTTTCCGATTTTCATTGCCAGGTAAGCCATCGTGTCGAGAGGATTTGTCAATACAATGAACAGCGCATCCGGTGAATACTTGAGCGCGTTGGTCGTCGCCTCGCCGACGATTTTCGCGTTGGTTGTCAACAAGTCTTCACGGCTCATCCCCGGTTTGCGTGGGATGCCGGCAGTAATGACTACAATATCCGATCCTTTTGTAGCTTCGAAATCGTTGCTCCCTACCACCGACACGTCCTTGCCGATAATTGGCAAGGATTCTAACAGATCGAGCGCCTTACCCTGCGGCATGCCCTCGACAATATCCACAAGCACCAGGTCGGCAATTTCACGTTCCGCCAGCCAATGAGCCGTGGTCGAGCCGGTCATGCCAGCTCCAATAATGGAAATTTTCGCAGTCATGGCTTCTCCTAAAGCTTGCTTGGTTTGTATAATTTGATAAATTTTGTTTTATTACTTCATGTACTCTTGATTATACTCTTTGTACGTGAACACACTATTAATAGGTGTGAAGCATTTGTACTGCAGCCAGACCGGGTCTTTCTAAGTCCCTATCGTGCCTCTTTCTCGAGAAAACGGGTGACTTCGATGGCTGCTGCTGCGCCCATCCCCGCTGAGGTGATCACCTGCTTAAAGTGCGCATCGGCCGCCTCCCCCGCCGCATAGACACCGGGGATGCTTGTGCACATCCGCTCGTCCACCTGAATATAGCCATCCTTCATTTCCAATTGACCAGTGAACATCTGAGTGTTTGGTGTATGCCCGATAAAAATGAACAGGCCGTCTGTCGGGAAAATGCCCTCTTCACCGGTCTGGATGTTTTTGGTTTTAAGCGATTCGACTTTATCAACGCCATTGGCTTCGGTCACGACTGTGTTCCATAGGAACTTTACTTTGGGATGATCCAGAGCCCGCTTCTGTAGGATCGCCCCGGCGCGGAGATTATCTCGCCGGTGGATGATGGTCACAGAGCTGGCGAAGCGCGTCAAGAATAGTCCTTCCTCCAGCGCCGAATCGCCGCCGCCGACCACCACAACTTTCTTATCCTTGAAGAACCATCCATCGCAGGTGGCGCAATAGGAAACGCCCCTTCCGGTTAACCCAGTCTCGCCAGGAATGTTGAGAGAGTTTGGGTTGGCTCCGGTTGCGATGATGATTGTGTCTGCAGTGTAGCTAGCGTTTTCGCTGGTAACTTTAAATGGGCGCGCACTTAGGTCCACACTCTGGGCTGAATCAAATTCTACGCGTGCCCCAAAACGTTCTGCCTGCTTCTGGAACAGTTCGCCCAATTCGGTGCCGCCCACCCCTTCAGGAAAGCCTGGGTAATTCTCAATTGTGTTGGTCAGGGAAACCTGGCCTCCCAACTGAAGACCAGTCAGTACCAGCGGTTGGAGTTCGGCCCGAGCCGCGTAAAGCGCAGCCGAAAGACCTGCTGGTCCCGCGCCGAGGATGAGCACCTTGACGTGTTGTGTTTCTTCTTTGGATGGTGAAATGTTGATCATGATTACCTCATATCATTAAGAATTAGATGCGCAGGAGTCGGATTAGTTACCTTCGATCGCTCATCCAACGGCCTTTCCCTGTGAGGCGATGGTTAGTTTACGATCATTTGCCTCTTGCTCTTGGGTTGGTTTTCCGGTAATATTTATGCAACAGGTGTTCATTGGAATAAACGCGAGCATATTATACAGAACATTTACTGTTTAAGCGCCCATTCGGTAAGATTATTTGAACCTTTTTGCTTCATCCGTGGTTTAGCACAAGTTATTCAGTCGGGGATGGAGTCTCTCGCTCCGTCGCCAAAGGTCTCCGTAGTATCCGAAAAGGGTACAAAGGGGGCTGCTGACCTGCCCCCTGCACTGGGGTTACCTCATCCATTGGGCGGTATCAAATGGTCAGACGTTACCCACCAATAAATACCAACGAGTCATTGAGCGTATAAGAGCAAGCGATATACATATAGACGTTTTCATCAACTGACTATTTCATTAAACATTATTTAATACAGGAGAGAAATATGTCTAAAACTACTTCGCGTACACTGGGCAAGTCTGGCATCGAAGTTAGCCCAATGGGACTTGGCTGTTGGGCCATTGGAGGTCCATTCTGGGCTGGCGAGACGCCGCAAGGCTGGGGAGAAGTGGACGATGAAGAGTCCATCCGGGCCATCCATGCCGGCATTGACCTGGGTGTGACCCTCTTCGATACGGCCAATGTCTACGGAGCTGGGCACAGCGAGCGAGTTTTAGCCCGCGCCTTTGCTGGGCGCCGCTCACAAGTGGTTATTGCCACCAAGTTCAATGCAGTGTTCAACGAAACCACCCGTCAGGTAACCGGAAGTGACACGTCCCCGGCAGGCATCCATGCAGCCTGCGAAGATTCGTTGCGCCGACTCAACACGAATTACATAGACCTGTACCAGTTTCACGATAATGGTTTCCCCGCTGAAAAAGCTGCACCGATCCGCGAAACGCTTGAAGCCCTGGTAACTGCAGGGAAAATCCGCGCCTACGGCTGGAGCACGGATTTTCCCGAACGGCTGGAGGCCTTTGCCCAGGGTCCTAAGTGTGCCGCCGTCCAGTTGCAGCTCAATGTTCTGGACGACAACCCGGCCATCCTTGCCCTTTGCGATAAATATGATCTGGCAGCCCTCAATCGCGGTCCACTGGCGATGGGACTCCTGACCGGAAAATATACTCCGGAATCAACACCATCTGCAGACGATGTGCGTGGTGTGAAAAGTCCAGAGTGGATGAAATACTTCAAAAATGGAAAACCCAACCCCGTATGGTTGAACAAGCGCGATGCCGTGCGCGCAATCCTGGCCAGCAATGGGCGCAGCGTGGCCCAGGGGGCACTGGCCTGGCTGTGGGCGCGCAGCCCCAAGACACTTCCGATCCCGGGTTTCCGCACGGTTGCCCAGGTAAAAGAGAATGCCGCAGCCATGCAGTTCGGTCCGCTTACGTTGGACCAGATGCAGGAGATTGATAAGTTGCTCGGGAGAGTGTAACTCTAGCAGTTATCACTGCCCAACATCAGCTCCAGCGGATAGCAGTTCCACCGCTCGAGCGCAGGCACGTTTTGCCGCAATCGGCGTTAAAATGGCGTGGGTTTCGCCAGCTCCACGTGGTCCCTGCTAACACAAACTGGCGGCCTGCTCGGGTTAATGAAATCAAGGAGATTGACCTATGGCAAAATTACTAAAGCCTCCCTATCTACAAAGGGACGACACTCGCGGTGACTACCAGGTCTGGATAGTCGATGGTGCCTACATTCGCGGGCACATTGATGAAGAGTTCACAAATTTCGGCCAGCATTATCGTTATCCGTACATCCCCGAGAAGGAATTCTGGATTGACAGGGATGCCGGGCACGATGAGCGCGCTTTCTTTATTGATCACTTGCTGGTCGAGCACGACCTCATGGCGAAGGGCGCATCTTATAGTGATGCGATCACCCAGGCTGACAAGGTGGAGCGTCGGGAAAGGCGCCGGGCCGGTGACATCCGCAAAGTTGCTCATCAAGGCAATGAATTCCCTGATCTCACCGCAGTACATGAGCATCTATGGAAGAAGCTGGAAAATGGGATAAGTGTATGGATCGTTAATGGCCGGCTTGTGCGCAGCGCATTCGACATTGACTTCACGGCCGGTGGTCATGACCACGTTTATGAATTTATACCTGAGGGCGAGGTCTGGATTGACGATGCCATCGAGGAGCAGGAAAGAGGCTTTGTCTTGTTGCACGAATTGCACGAACGGAATCGGATGGCAGCCGGGTGGCCCTATAGCAAAGCCCATGCCGAGTCCAGTAAATTGGAATTCCATTGCCGGCATCATCCGGATGAATTGCATGATGCTTTGGCTGCGGAAGGTTGGGCATGATTTCTTGTCTGGTACCTTCTCCACCAAGAATATTATCTGATCATGCAAGTTCACGAGCGATGAGCTGATATCAACCTGGAAGTACTTAAGGAGACCGAAGATTGCAGAAGTCCGGCCGGGGTCACTACGGATGGCGACATATTTTCGTTCTCATAAAGTAATAGCACCGATTCAGGCTATACGGTTTCAATAACGCGTTTCGATAACGAGCAGGATGCGCACACTCAATTTGAGTCAAACCGAGGCGCTTATCCCGTCTCGAGTTTTATGGCTATGATCAATATGAAGTCTCCTCGACAAACCCTGGCGATCCTTTCATTGTCCAGCCGCAGATCGGCTGGCGGGCGGGCTAATGGATTGTTCCGATCTATACCAGTTATCACTATGGGGACGCCTATTTCACTACTGGGACCTTTTTCAGAGGCTACATATATCCCTGGTCGTAAAAACAACCTGTTTCCAGCTGGAATATCTCCATGATAGTCTATTTGATCCTGGGAATAACCTATGCCTTTGCGGCTGCGGTCCAGCCCGGGCCTTTCCAGGCTTATCTCATTTCGCAGACCCTGGCAAACGGCTGGCGTCGCACAATTCCGGCTGCCTTCGCGCCTTTGCTCAGTGATGGTCCGATTATTGTATTGGTTTTGCTGGTTTTGAGCCGGATGCCTCCTTGGCTTGTTCAGGTCCTCCAAGGTGCAGGTGGAGTATTCCTCCTCTACCTGTCTGTAGGTGCTTTCAAGACCTGGCGGGACTTCGGCGCAAAAAGAGCAGTTCAAGTCCAGGCCATCCAGCAAACTGTTCTCAAAGCCGCCCTGGTGAACCTGCTTAACCCATCCCCTTATCTTGGCTGGAGTCTGGTCATGGGACCGCTCCTCTTGAAGGGTTGGCGGGAGACTCCCATCGATGGAATCGCCTTACTGGTAGGATTTTACATTACTCTGATTCTGGTAACATTGGGGATTATGCTTCTCTTTGCAGCTGCTGGGAACCTCGGTTCACGTGTTACTCGGGTACTCGTAGGAATCTCAGCTATCGCCCTGACATGTTTCGGCCTCTACGAACTCTGGCTTGCAACAGGCGCCCGTTTGTCGAGATAGAATTATAAACTTACATAATAAAAGACCCCTTTTTGCTTTATGCTTTAGGGGTCTTTTCGATTTTTTTACTGGGTTGCTTTTTCCGCCTCCGCAGCTCTTAATTTCTCTGCTTCTCGGAAATATTTTAAGTAACGCATTGAATTGGCATCCCTGCCCAGGAGCATGTCGGCCGCCTTGACAGTTGTACCGAGTTTTGACGGGTCGGTGATCGAGCAGGTGGCGCCTATCTGGATGGCAAGCGCCAGGAACGTCTGGTTGAGGGTCGGCCGGTCAGGTAAGCCGAATGAAACATTGCTTGCACCCAGGTTGATGTTCACTCCAAATTCCTTGCGCAGCAGCTCCACGGTCTGGAGTGTCACGAGTGCCGCCTTGCTATCGGAACCTACGGTCAGAACCAGCGGGTCGATTATGATATCCTCAATCGGGATGCCCATCTTGGCCGCACGTTCGATGATCTTCTCAGCAACCGCCACGCGTTCTTCAGGGGTCTTAGGGATCCCGTTGTCATCCATGGTTAAGCCGATGACTGCCGCTCCGCGCTCCTTGACCAGCGGTAGGACCGTCTCCAGTTTCTTCTCTTCGCCGCTGACCGAGTTGACCAGTGGCTTGCCCGGCGCTGCAGCTAATCCGGCTGCCAGGACCATCGGGTTGGCGGAATCAAGGCACAGAGGTACATCCACGACCGAGGCGATTAATTCCACCAGTTTCTTGACCACCGCCACTTCGTCTAACCCCGGTACGCCCACATTGATATCCAGCATATCCGCCCCCCAGGCCACCTGGCTCTCGGCCATTTGGCGGGCATAATCCAGGTTTCCTTCTGCCAGGGCCGCAGCCAGTTTCTTGCGGCCTGTGGGGTTGATCTTCTCTCCGATCATCACGAATGGACGGTCAATGCCAATGATGACTTCCTTTGTGTTACTCTTTAAAATAGTGTGCATGTTACCTCCGGTTTTTTTTGCCTCTCCCGTTTTTGGTCGGAAAAGTTCAGGGATCCTTGCTTCATAGGCACGAAGTCACTTCTATTATAAAAACAAAGAATTCGTGCCTTTATGACTTCGTGCTTATGTCTTCGCCTTTCGTAAAAACCGTAAGGCAGTTTCCGCAAAGATTGCCGTTCCCACCGGGAGACAGCTTTCATCAAGATCGAAATCCGGGTTATGCAAGTGGCATTGAAATTTCTCACTCCCGGTTCCCAGAAGAAACATCGCACCCGGTGCTAATTCCATGAAACAGCCGAAATCCTCAGCGCCTAATTCATTTTTCCATGGAAGGATGTTTTGTTTACCAAGCAGGTCTCCAGCAACAGCCTCGATCAGGTCGGAAGCCAGCGACGAGTTGATCATTGGTGGCGTGCCGGTCTGGATATTGAGTTCATAATTCCCGCCCAGGGTGCGGGCAATTTCGAAGGCGCGCCGGATCTCGTTATGGATCTGCTCCCGTACACGTGTCTCTGTGTAACGCAGGGTCCCGGTCATTTTTACTCGTTCCGGGATGACATTTTCGGTAAAACCGCCATGCAGGGACCCAAGGCTGACCACTGCCGGGTCGAATGGATCCAACCGGCGCGAGACGATCCCGTTTAGCGCCAGGATCACGTGTGCGCTAATATAGAACGGGTCGATTGACTCCTGCGGATGGGCGCCGTGCGCTCCCTTGCCGATGATTTCTCCGAACCACGAGTCCACTCCGCCCGAGGCCGGCCCAGACTTGATGCAGATTGCTCCCGCGGGCATGCTTGCATCCACATGCGTGGCGATGACCATATCCACGCCCTCCATCGCTCCATCCTGGATCATACGTGGTGCTCCGCTCACCCCTTCATCGTCACCAACTTCCTCCGATGGCTGGAACAGGAATCGCACTGTCCCGGGAAATTTTTCGCGTGCAAGCAATACCGCTGCCCCCAGCGCCATGGAGGTATGGCTGTCGTGCCCACAAGCGTGCATCACCCCTGGGTTTTGCGAAATGTACGAAACCTTATTGGATTCCTGGATTGGCAACGCGTCCATATCGGCGCGGATGGCGAAGACCGGTTTCCCGCTCCCAAGGTCGGCAACCACTCCGGTCCGCCCGACTCCTCGTCGTACGCGATACCCGAACTGCTCCATAATTTCGGCAACTTTTCCAGCTGTACGTGTTTCCTGGAACCCCAATTCCGGGTGCATGTGGAAGTCCCGCCGCCAGGCGGAGAGTTGGTCTTGAATGGTTCTCGCTTTATCGAGCATAATTCTCCTTATTTTTCAGACAGTTTACTACAATTATTTCACCAATTCTTTTTCAGCCGCAGCCATCAAGGCATCCAGTTCGCGTTCCTGGGTAGCTTCCAACGGGGGAACCTCGTGCTCACGCAAGATCCGCTGAGCTTCGGCCTGCGCTCGCTCCACCATGCCGGTCCGCCCGCCAGCCTCCCACCCTTCCCACGAGCCTCGTTCGGCTAGTTTCGTGATAAACACTTCGCCAGACCTGAGGTATTTCATTGTGTGTTTCTGGCCGAGGAAATTATGGGTGGATGTCATTACCGCCGCTACCACTTCCACTGCCAGCGCATCCGCATCGGCAGTAAACCCGTTCCTCGCTCGGTAAATGCTCCCGGCGAACTCGTTATCCACCACCATCTGGGCATACGAACCCATTACCCCTGCTTCCATTTCTCCGATGCCTGAGAGCTCGTCCGCTCCCGCTAGGGCGGGGATGGCTGCATTTAGGGCGCGTTCGAAACCATCCTGGGCGTCCAGGTTGTGCGCATTGGTGGAAAACCCGTAAACATTGACCGGTAACCCGTATCGATGCCCGATCTGCACCGTCCCGGCGGAGGCCAAAGCCAGCTCGACCCCACCCCACACGGATAACCCGGTGCGCGGTTCCATCATCGCCAACCTCCCACAATATATGATTGGCAGCCCGGGCCGTACAAGTTCTGCCAGCACCAGTGCCGCCAGCACTTCGGCATTTTGCTGGGTAATGGCGCCGGCAATGGAGAACGGTGCCGTCGTCCCGGCAGTCGGACAGGGCAGTGGTCCAAACGGAATTCCCAGCTCAGCAATTTCCATGATCGCCAGGGCTTCGTGGTCTGGGAGGGTGAGCGGACTGACTGGGGAAAGCGATAGCGTCAGTACTTCGGCGGGCTTACCGATGACTTCCGCCATTTTGACCGCGTAGCGTGCTTCAGTTGCATATTGCACACCTGGTCCCTGCAGAGGCTTTACGGTAAATGGCAGCGCGTGCCGGTACATCGCCAGCGACATTACACCTCCCGGTACTTCAGTCGGGGTAAAGAAAGGCGTAATCGTATGGCAATTCTCCAGTGCATCCAGCAGGCGGGTAGCATCCCGTACATCCTGAATGGTAGCCGGGCGTCGGGTTCCGGAAACAGCACTAAAAACCTGGGGTGCTCCACCTAGGTTGTGGAAATAGAGATTTCCATCGCCGAGAGTCTTGACCACCCCGCCGCGCCCGCGAATGGTTGTCTTCTTCCCTGCCAGGCTGATGCACCTTTCCACCAATTCTGGCGGGAGCAGCACATGCCTCTCCACGACTTTGGCACCTGCACCAGCTAGGAGTGCGCGGCTCTTCGGCTCGGTCAATACTACTCCGGTCTCGCCCAGGATCCGCAGGGTGGCCTGATGGATGGCTTCGACTTCGTTTTCGTCCAGGACAGAAAGACGGATCATTGGTTTTCTCCAAATAGGTACGACTTCGTGAAATTGTCCCCACAGGGGATATCATTCCTAAGGGGGAGCATCTTTTATGGTCAGCTGTTTCTATCTTTCCAGGTATTTTGCCAGGAATAAAATGCGACGTTGCTCAGAATCGAGCACATTTTCCATTTTTAGAAAAGCATGCCCCTCGTCTTCATATACGATCAGTTCCACATTCTTTCCCATGCTTTGTAAGGCCTCATGCGCCTCAACTGAGTCACTGACCGGGCAGCGCTGGTCCAGTCTTCCGGCAATAATTTGCACCGGGGCAGAAACGCGATCCAAAAAGTAATAAGGCGATCTGTCGAACCACAAATCGTGATTTTTCTCCGGGTCGCCGAAATTTTCAATATCCCAGTGCTGCAGGTCGGGCCGGATATATTTGTGATTAGTGAACCAGTTAATGAATGGTACCACCGCCGATCCGGCTGCCCAAAGGTCTGGGTATTTCGTTAGACAAGTCATCGTGAGATATCCGCCATGACTTCGCCCGGTAATTCCTATTCGGTCCGGGTCAGCCAAGCCATTCTGGATGAGGTAATAGACTCCGGCGGCTACATCATCATTGTCTACGCCACCAAAATCGAAGCGACTGGCTTCCTGCCATAGACGCCCGTATCCGGTGGAACCGCGGTAGTTCGGCACCAGCACGGTCCATCCCCGCGAAGCCATATGCGCCATCACCGGGTACCAGGTCATCTCGAAGAACCAGTCCGGCCCTCCATGGATCAGGATCGCTGCCGGGCCTGGTTTCTGCACTTGCGGTTTGAACAGCAAGGCTGGGACAGGTGTTCCGTCCAATCCAGGGTAAGCGATCTCCTCCGGCATCGCAAATGGGGTATCTTTTAATTCATCCGGCAGGGAATGGGTCAATTGTGTGAACTTCCCGTTCTCTAACGAAAACGACCATAAATCATCCGGATGGCGTGGATTATCGAATGCAAAAATGATCTGGCTGCCATCCGGCGTAAAGTGCGGAAGGTAATGCACCCCCGGCTCAACCTGGTACATCGCTGGAGCCTCGCCAGGCTTCTGCACCGCTAGCCAGGAAACCGTGCCTCGGTTTAACACATAAGCCAACCGTGTTCCGTCTGGTGACCAGGTTGGGAACTGCTTCTCCCCTTCCCCCTCCGTAAGCCAGGTTATGCGGCTTGATGCCAGCTCATAGATTCCAATGTTGTTGTAGCCGTGCACATCCGACGTAAAAACCAACCGTCTGGAATCCGGCGACCAGCAGGTTTGCCCGGCATCTATCGGCCCGCTTTCATCCTCGATCCGGCTCGCTTCCCCCTTCCCGTTGGCTGGGACTAAATAAGTGCCGAAATCGATCCCTCCTGCTTCCACGGTCACAGCCAGCCAGAGACCATCCGGTGACCAGCGCACCTTCCAGGCTGGGTATCCGGTGTCCAGTACAAGTCGTGGATCGCCTCCTCCGATTGTGATGATGTAAACATTGAATTGACCGGATTGATCTGAAATATAAGCGATCTGCTTGCCATCCGGTGACCAGGAGAAATCAGCCTGCAAGGAGCAACCGAAATCCGGGGTCAGGTCTCGTTGTTCGCCTTTGTCCAGGTCATGGACGAAGAGGTGATAAGCCTCGCTGCCATCGAAATCCACAGTAAACGCTAATTGCCTGCCATCTGGGGAATAACGCGGGTGGAACTTGCTACCGGGTCCACTAGCAACGGGAATTGGTTTCTTAATGCCCCACCTTGTGGTTCCGGTTCCATTTGGATCGTCTCGGCTCATCCGAGAGGCGCTGGGCAGGGACATTTCATAGATCTCCCATCGTCCTTCCGGATTCCAGGAAAAGGCAACGCGTTCGCCGTTGGGCGAGATATCGAAGCCCATCTCTGCTTCCACGCAAGGAACGCGCAATAGAACCCCTAGGTCAATCATGGCCCTTCTTTCTTTCAGACTTTATGGCAGGCAACCCAATGGCCGGGTGCGGCCAGTCGCCATTGTGGCACCTCACGGCTGCATTGCTCATCTGCAAGCGGGCAGCGCGGGTGGAAACGGCAACCAGATGGAGGGTTGATTGGGCTGGGCACATCCCCTGCCAGGATGATCCGGCGGCGTGCACGGTCTTTTTTGGGATCCGGAACCGGTACGGCTGAAAGGAGTGCCTTGGTGTACGGGTGGAGGGGATGCTCGTAAAGTTCATTGCGGTCGGCCATTTCAGCCATCACGCCCAGGTACATGACCGCCACCCGGTCACAGATGTGGCGGACCATGCTGAGGTCATGAGCAATGAATAGATAGGTCAGGCTAAATCGGTCCTGTAGGTCTTCCAGCAAGTTGACCACTTGAGCTTGGATGGATACATCCAGCGCTGAGATCGGTTCGTCACACACAATAAATTTCGGGTCTGAAGCCAGGGCGCGTGCTACGCCGATGCGCTGCCGTTGTCCGCCGGAGAATTCATGTGGAAAACGATTGATCAAGCGCCCGCTTAATCCGACCAGCCCCATTAATTCCTGAACGCGTTCGACGCGTTCCGCTTCAGTCTTGCACAAGTGATGGACGCGCAATGGTTCGCTGACGATGGAGTGCACTGTCCAGCGCGGGTTGAGCGAGGCATAAGGATCCTGGAAGATCATCTGTGCCATCCGGCGAATGGCAAGCATGTCCTTGCCTTTGGCAGTCCGGACATCCTGGCCGTCAATTGTGACCACACCCGCGGTTGCGGGGTATAACCCCAGCAGGGTTCGCCCGGCAGTTGTCTTCCCACAGCCGCTCTCGCCCACCAGGCCAAGGGTCTCCCCGCGCTCAATGGTGAACGAGATCCCGTCCACTGCCCGCACCGCTCCGACCTTGCGTTGGATAATGATCCCGCGCATCACCGGAAAGTGCTTCGTCAGGTTTTCAACCTGCACAAGTGGTTGGATCCCGTTCATCGCCGCGCTCCAGTCTTGATATCCACCCAGCAGGCAATGTTATGGTGGTTTTGCCCAACCGGTGTCAAGGGAGGGTTTTCAGTTCTGCAGCGTTCGATGGAGTATTCACAGCGGGCCGTAAATGGACAACCATGCGGCTCCACGAGTAGGCTCGGTGGTGCACCGGGAATCGATTTCAGCCGCCTGTCACGGCGGCGGTCTACTCGTGGTAGGGCACCCAATAAAGCACTCGTATAGGGGTGCCGCGGGTTCTCATACAGGGCATTTACGTTTGCTTCCTCAACGATAAAGCCTGCATACATCACGATAACACGGTCGGCGATTCCTGCCACCACACCCAGGTCGTGCGTGATCCAGATGACAGCCATGTGGACTTGGTTGCGGATTTTCGTCACCAGTTCCACGATCTGTGCTTGGATGGTTACATCCAGCGCTGTGGTCGGCTCGTCTGCGATCAACAGGCTGGGGTTGCAGGCTAGTGCCATGGCGATCATCACCCGTTGGCGCATCCCCCCCGAGAACTGGTGTGGGTAATCACCAAGACGTTCCCCAGGGTCTGAGATGCCGACCATTTCCAGTAATTCTATCGCCCGCCCATTTGCAGCCTTCTGGTCCATTCCCATGTGGGTGTGCAGCGACTCGGTGATCTGTTTTCCGATGGTCAGGACAGGATTGAGTGATGTCATCGGGTCCTGGAAGATCATGGCGATTTCCTGGCCGCGAATGCTTTCCATCTCGTTCTCGGTCTTTTTGAGCAGGTCCTGGCTTCGGTACTGCACCACGCCCCCAGCGATCTCCCCCGGCGGAACTGGTATCAATTGCAGCACTGATAGCATGCTGACCGATTTTCCACACCCGCTCTCACCGACCACTGCCAGTGTTTCTCCCTCGTCAACATGAAAAGATATCCCATTTACAGCATAAACTGTTCCTTCAGGAGTATGGAAACGGGTTTTCAGGTCTTTAACATCCAGAAGGGTCGTCATCTGATCATACCGTCCGACTGCGCGGGTCTAAGGCGTCCCGCAAGCCATCACCCAGGAAATTGATGCTTAGCACGGTCAATAGGATCAACAGTGCCGGGAAGAACCATAACCACGGGGCAGAATCAAGGTAATTATTGGCTCCATCCAGCATGTTCCCCCACGTCGCTGTTGGAGGTTGAACGCCCAGACCAAGAAAACTGATGTAGGCTTCTGAGAGAATGGCGTTCGCCACGCCCAATGTGGCCGAGACGACAATTGGAGCAATGCTGTTGGGTAGAATATGCAAAAAGATGATCCGAAAGTTTGAGGTCCCGGTGGCTCGCGCAGCCAGGACAAACTCGTTCTCCTTCAAAGACAGGAATTCCGCCCGCACGATTCGCGCTAGGTACATCCAGGAGGTTCCGCCGATGATCAGCACGATTAGGATCACACTTCCGCTGTAAGTTCGTCCGAGCATGGAAATATCCGGGATTTTGCCGCCAAAGAACTTTGCCATCACGATCAGAAGGAAGATTTCCGGAATATTCAGCATAGCCTCGGTGATTCGCATCAGGATATTATCTACAATGCCGCCGTAATAGCCTGCTAATGCCCCTACAACAATTCCCAACCCGGTCTCCACAATTACCGCGAACAACCCGATCAGTAGGGAGATCTGCCCACCGTAAATGGTTCGCGCCAGGATATCTCGCCCGATGGTGTCCGTGCCAAAGAGGTGCATCAGGTTGGGGCCTAGCAAATGCTGGGCAGTGTCATTGAAATTGGCGTATTTTTCTGAAACGAACAGGGCGCCGCCAAATGAGTAAAAAAATAAGAGCACCAGGACGACCGCGCCAAAAATCGCTAATTTATGCCTCCTGAAACGCCGCCAGGTGAGCTCACCCAGACTGAGCGGAGGGGTCTCCAGTTCGTCTTGAGTCAGCACAGGGATGTGAGTCGCTTCAATGGTCATGGCTGGTCCAGGTTAAGACTCATAGCGGATTCGCGGATCAAGCCAGGCATAAACCACGTCTGTTAGGATCTGGAAAACCACCACTGCCACGGCGATCAGCATCAGGATACCCATCACAACGGGTAAGTCGCCCCGTGAAACGTGATCGAGGAACAGCCTCCCGGTGCCAGGCCAGGCAAAGATCCGCTCCGTGACCACCGCTCCCCCAAGTAGGAATGGTAGGTCAAGCCCAACGACGGTTACGATGGGTAGTGAAGCATTCTTTAAGGCATGCACAAATATAATTTCTGGGCGTGGAAGACCTTTCGATTTTGCCGTACGGATGTAATCCTGTCCCATAACTTCCAGCATGGTGCTGCGAATATAACGGCTGTAGGATGCGAAACTCACGATCGACATGCTGGTCACTGGCAGGATCATATGCAGGAGCACTTGTCCGGTTGTCTTTCCTACTTGCGGATCGAACATGCCCACGGTTGGGAGATACGGTAGCCCCCAACGTTTAAACAGCACTGCGAAAATATACATGGATAGTAGAGCGATAAAGAATATCGGCATTGAATAACCAACAAACAGGGCGGCTGTAATAAAATGGTCGAAAGCAGAATATTGGTGTAATGCAGAATAGATTCCCACCAGCAATGCGCCGAGAACAACGACCACCTCCGATGCGAGCATCAGGATGAGTGTATTGGGTAGACGCTCCCCGATCACTTGCAGGACGGGCACCCCGCGGTTAACCAGCGATGTACCGAAGTCGCCGCGCAGGATGCCGCGGCGGGTACCTGTCGTTTCGGCTATACCGTCACCGTCTAGGTCGCTCTTGGTCCAATCGTTTCCGATCAACCAATAGATATACTGTACGTAGATCGGTTTATCCAATCCCAGTTGTCGGGTCAAGCGAGCCCTATCCTCTGGGCGGACCATAGAGCGCCCGCCCATGGTGGCGATCGGGTCGCCCATATTCATCATCATCACGAACAGGATAATACTGATGATGAAGAGCAGCGGGATGCCTTGCAAAAACCGACGGATGAAGTAACGGGTCATGATCTCCTTTGTAAAACCGTTGAATGGGCCGGCGTGCCGGTCCATTCAACGGTTGGCATTTCATATTACTTGCCAGTCAAGTCCCACTCGGTGATATTGAAGAATGGGGTCACGCCGGAGAATTTGACATTCAACAGCCGCGGGCCTATAGCCCAGACGTCTGGGTCCTGCCACAGGCCGAGCCAATAAACCTTGTCATGGAAGATCTGGTTGATCTGCGAGATGGTTGCCTGGCGGGCGGTGGGATCGACCTGGGTGGATTGCAGTTGGATAAGGGCATCCAGGTCTGGGTCGCATGTGTAGAACCAGTTGCCGCCGGCTGGATAATCTGCCGTGGGAATTTCACTGCACAGCCAGTAGTAGATATCCGGATCGGGGAAACCGGAGGGTCCATCCGACCATTCCATGATATCGATCTGGCCTTGCGCCGCTGGTCCGTCCTGGCTGAAGTACAGATCATTTGCATAGGTCTGGATATCAATTTTGATCCCGACAGCCGCCAATTGTTGCTTGATCACGGCCTGCACATCCTGTCTAATCTCGCGGACGGTGGTGCCATATGTCAGTTCAAGTTCCACACCGTTCTTATCGCGCGTACCATCGTTGTTGCTGTCAATCCACCCCGCCTGGTCAAGCAGGGCGTTAGCTCCCACTGGATTATAAGTATAATTCTTCTGGGCGGGATTGTTGTAAAACGGCAGTGAATCCCAGTAGCTGGCAGGCACTTTAGTCTTTCCTAACAGCAGATCCCGGTTGATGGCTTCGCGGTCGATTGCCATTGCAATCGCCTGGCGCACAGCCACGTCCCGCAATCCCGGACTACCTATCTTGTTGGCGGTATCATCCAGGAAGAACAATCCCTCGTCATAACCGGAAGGCTGTGTGACAACATTGAGACCGGCTGTCGTCAGCTTCGGGATATCGTTATACGCAATGAAGGTACCCAGGTCGCCATCTCCGGCTGTCAGTGCTGCTATCTGCGAGGCATCATCAGGAACAAAGCGGATGAAGATTTCATCAATCTTCGGTTTCGTACCCCAGAAGTTATCATTGGTGGTAAATCGTGCAAAGCTCCCCGTCTCCCATTCAGCAAAGTTGTATGGCCCGCACCCGACGGTTGGATGCATATTCCAATCGGCATTGTCCAGTGTTCCTTCCGCATCATATATAGGTTGAAGGATGTGCGCCGGCACAAGACCCTTCCACATAATGATCCATGGGGCAAAAGGATCTGCAAAATGGATGACGACGGTTTGGGCATCTGGTGTCTCCACGCTGGTCATCTTATCGTACGGATAGGCGGAAGCGACCGTGTTCTTTGGGTCGGTGTGCATGGCCCATGTGAATCGGAAATCCTCAGATGTTAATGGTACATTGTCCGACCATTTCAGCCCATCCTTCAAATGCAGGGTGAAAGTCATCCCATCCGCAGAGATGCCGCCGTTTTGGATGCTGGGCATCTCTGTTACAAGATAGGGAATGGGCTCGTTGTTATTGTCGAATACCCAGGCCCAGCAATTCCACAATTGCTGAGTAACTGCTGAGAACCACATGTTGCTGTACATGGGATTCAAAGAGTCAAAATCCTGCGTAAAGATGAATGTTGCGACCTTTTTCTCTGTCTCAGGGGTCTGGGAAGCCTGCGGGGTATTCCCAGGAACAATGGGCGTTGATGTGGCACCCCCGCACCCACTCAAAATCAGACTGGTCACGATTAGGATGGCAAGAACAGTGTTCAAAACCGGTCTTTTTAACATTCCTTCCTCCTTTGAGTGAAAACGGGGCATCCTCACTTTAACATAATAACAAAAAAATATCACCAAAACAACTGTCATTTGATCTGATGACACATGATGATTATTCCAATCGCGGCAGTGTCTCCATACCGGCTTTGCGAGCCAGGCTCTCAACCATCTTGAGCAGTTCTTCCTCCTGTTCTGGAGCGTTACGCGGGCGTTCATAATCTGCCAGCAGTTCACGTGTTCGTATTTTTGCACGCGCAAAAGTATCAAGACTACCGGCTGCTTGCCAGCCGCGGATGGATTCCCTGTCGATCACTGCTGAGGGTAGGTTCTGTTCTTTGGAAAACAACTCGCGGGTCAATTTCTGCTTCAGGAAGTCACCCTTAAAGTTGATCCCTTCGAACAGGGCAGTTGCCAACGTTTCGGTCCGGACCTCAATCCCAGCCAAAAGGCGTTGGACCATGGCAATTGCTTCCGCATCGATCACCAACTTTTCCGGGCTTTGGCAAGCCAGGAAGTCCAGCATCCCGGCCCCGGAGATCATGTTGATTCCCGCCAGTGCACCCACCAGGGCGGTGATGCCGCTTTCCAACCCGGCCTGGGCATCCACCACTTTGGCATCCGATGCGCCAAGGTAAGCATGGGTAGGCAGGTTTAGGCTCTTGCCCACCTGGGCATATGCCGCGTCGATCATTGCTGTCTCGATCGCGCCCATTGGCGTGGTACCATGCCGCATATCAAAGATGGCTGGCGCACCGCCCCATACGATCGGAGCGCCAGGGTTGGCAAGCTGGTGGATGGCAATTCCGCTCAAACTCTCAGCGGCATGCTGGACGACCGAACCAAGCAGTGTTACCGGTGCGGCAGCCCCGGCCAATGGCATCGAGATAAGTTCCGCCGGGACGCGCGCACGCGCCAGTTCAATGAGATTCCCTGCTCCAAAGTCGCTCCAGATCAGTGGCGGTGATGGACACACATCGAAGACCGCCTGTGGTTTTTCAGCCAGCCCATCACGTCCACCGGCAAAAACAGCCAGCATATCGATCATGGTTCCCAAGGTCTGAAGGGAAAACGAACCGGTCACGATGGGTTTGTGCGAAAAATAAAGGACAATGTAAAGCCGGTATAGGTCACCAATCGCCTTGGGCACTTCGTTACACACAATGGCTGTGGATTGGGCATCGTACTGCGGCAGCATCTCTACCACTTTGACTACGCGCACCAGGTCCGCTGTATAAGAAGTCTTGTGTTCGAGAGTTTCTGGATCAAGGATGTGGACACCGGAGGAACCGGGATCGAAATGCACCGAATCGCCCCCATAATGAACTTTTGGATTCCCCTTCCGGTCGTAAAGGCTGAATTCTTCGGGAACGGTATCCAGCGCCTTAAGGAAGATTTTTTCAGGGATCTTTAAGATGTCCCCTTCAGCTGTTGCACCCGCCTGGACCAGCAGACCACGCGCCTCTGCCGATTGGACTTTTATCCCCGGTTTTTGCATTAACTGGAATGCTTCATCCAGGATTCTGGCGATCAAGTCATACGTCATGAGCTCGAGCTTTGGCTGCATCGCAGTCATTTTTTCTCCAGCGAAGAAATGATTTTCGTCATTTCCGAGCGGATTCTTTCATCAAGCAGATCGGGCTGGTGTGTCTCCAGTGTCTTGCGTGCTTTCGCCAGGGCCCAGTCACGCCCGTCGTCTTTCTTGGCTTCCCATTCATTGAACGGACGCCGGTCCATGAACTGTGGTAGGAAAATTTCCCGCATGTGCTTGAGGGTATGTTTCTGCGACAGGAAATTACCGCCCGGGCCAACCGCCGCGATCGTATCGAGTGCCAGTGTCTCATCGTTCACAACAATGCCTTGCATCGTCTTGTGGATGATGGAAAAGATCTCGCAATCCATCATCATCTCGGCAAACGACCAGATGCGACTGCCGTGTAGGAAACCTACTCCCAAAAGCATGTCTGACATGGCGATGCTCGCCATAAACGTGGACAGGCTGTTCTCAATCCCTGCCTGCCAGTTTGGTTCTTTCGCTCCGGTGGCAAATGAACCCATCGAGAGAGGAATGTTATAAAAATCGGAGAGAGCATTCGTCGCTGCCCCGTACAGAAAATCTTCTGGACCTCCGCCTGTATAGGCGCCTGTCCGCAGATCGGAGGCGGTCTGCGCCGCGGCATAGAAGACAGGTGCCCCTGGGTAGGCCAGTTGGATCAACGCCGTTCCTGCGATCACTTCGGCATTGCCAACAGCCAGGTTGCCCGCCAGCGTTGCTGGGCCGGTCGTCAGGTTCGCTGCCATGGTCATAAATCCGGTTGGAAGACCGTACTCGGCAGCCACTAACGCAGCCTCAAGGCTGCCGCTGTCGTGTCCAAGTGGCGGAGCGGAGCACTGCATCAACGAAAGCACCGGGCACTGGCGTAATTTATCCTTGCCCCCTGCTATGAGTGCTGCCATTTCGATTGCTGCGCGCGCTTCCCTTTCGTTATAAATGGATTCGGTCTGAACATGTTTGCTGGAGTTTTCCCAGATGGCTTTGATCTCATGCAAGCCGCGCGTCTCTGGGGGCATGTCCTGGGCTGATACTGGCACCCAATGAAAGGCCACTTCCTCGGTCGCATCGGCGATGCGGGCAATATCCCTCACATCCTGCAGGCATGATGTCCGGCGCATACCGGTTTTTATATCGATTACTTCTACCCCGCACCCGTCCGTCCCCACAAAGACATGGTTCCCATCCAGGGGTAAATCTTGTTGCGGATCACGAGCTGCAAGAGCATAGATTGGCGGACAGGTCTTAAGCGCCTTTTCAATTAGTTCCGCTTTGGCCCGCACTACCATCTTCTCGGTGTCAACTTCAGCCCCATGGTCGGCCCAGATTTCCAATGCGCGTTTGGAGGGGAACCGCACGCCCACTTTTTCAATGATCCACAGCGTTGCATCATGGATTTTTTTAACTTCCTGCGGCGTTAATATTTCCAACCGCAGTTTCGGGTTGGTGATGGACTTGATCGCTTTTGACATGGCAATCTCCGGGCTAACTTAAGCAGCCCCAACCAGTCTTTTTGCTAGACCTACTGCTCCGATGGCATCTTCAGAGTATCCGTCTGCTTCGATTTTCTGAACCCAGTCGCGGGTCACAGGAGCGCCTCCGACCATCACTTTTACCTTCTTGCGCAATCCTAGTTTATCCAGCTCGTCAATCACTTCCTTTTGCTTGACCATCGTTGTCGTTAAAAGGGCGCTCAAACCCACCAAGTCTGCGTCCACTTCCTGAACTTTGGCAATGATCTTGGCTGCCGGGACGTCTACGCCCAGGTCATAGACCTGAAAACCTGAAGCTGCAAGCATTGTCCCGACCAGCGATTTACCAATCTCGTGGATGTCGCCTTCAACTGTTGCCAGCACAACCTTCCCAAGCATCGTGCGATGTACGCCGCGTTTCTGCATTTCGGGTTCTAGGGTGGAAACGGCGGCTTTTATGGCTTCTCCAGCCATCACCAGCTCCGGTAGGAAAGCTTCTCCGCAGGCAAAGCTTTCGCCCACCTGGTTGACACCCGCCACAAAACCTTTGGTAATGGCCTCCAATGGATCGATGCCGTCTGCGATGGCCTGCTTGGCCAGGACAATGGCAGCATCCGAGTCTCCATCAAGTACGCTCTGCGCCATTTTCTGGAAAAGTTCTTCGGTCATGAGATACTCCTTATGCAATATGGAATTGGATGAGACAATTATAGGTGAATTATTGGATTCTGGCTTTTGGTTTTGCTGCTTGAAAATACATATTATTAGAGACTATCCATGCTGGTTGGTTAGATAGTCTCCAATAAAATTAATTCTTTTCAAAGATCCATCGGTCGGTCTCGCGTTTCCAGTTCACCAGTTCGCCGGGTTTGAACCACAGCGCCACTTCTTTCTCACTGTTCTCAATAGTGTCCGATGCATGCGTCAGGTTGCGGCCGATCTCCAGTGCAAAATCGTGGCGCACCGTGCCGGGTGCAGCCTCGGTCGGACGGGTCGCTCCCATCGTTTGGCGAACAGCAAAAACGGCATTCGGCCCTGCCCAGACCATCGCCATGACCGGAGCATAAGTAATATATTCAATTAACCCATCATAGAAGGGTTTCCCTTTGTGAATGGCGTAATGCGTTTCAGCCAGTTCCTGGCTGACTTGCAGGAATTTCGCCGCTACAAGTCTCAATCCTCGGCGTTCAAGCCGGTTGATTACTTCACCGATCAGCCCGCGTTGAACGCCGTCGGGTTTAACAAGCACGAGTGTTCGTTCCATGAATATTCTCCAATTCAAAATAATGACCTCGAGATGGGTATTATCTCGAGGTCTGATTTTACCATGCTGGCTGGGCTTCGTCTTTTTCGAAATGAAGATCAGTTTTTACCGTAAAAGTTCCTCGGCCTTGGTGTAAGCGTCGAGAGCGTCCTGGAGGTGGTTGGCGCGCATCGAGGCGTCACCCAGTGTCTGCCAGACGTTGATATCCACCGGGAAGCGGTAGATTGCCTCGCGCAGATCGTGGATAACCTCATCCAATAACCGATTCTTCTTAATGAGTTTGGTATACGCTTGCATGGCTTCCTTCGCCTGGTTGAGATTCAAAGCAGCCTGTGCAGACACCAGGATTTCAGCGTCTTTATCAAGGTTTGGAATCTGTGATAGCATCCCGGTTCCTCCAAGAACCCGGGGTTGGCCCGGGGTTTCAACCACCAACGACTCCGCCTTGGCGATTGGTTTAAGGTCCGCACCAGAGGTAGGTTTCTCGTCCATCGGGACCCATTCTTCTGGCGTTGTCGGCACTGGTGGCTCTGATGCTGGTTTGTTGTCATCTACCCAAGTGGGTGTTTCTGCTTCTATTGTTACCTCGGGACTCAAAACCGCCTCCACTCCCTGGTCAGCAGGTTTTACAGGTTGGCGCAGCCAGTCTGGTAGATCCTCGGCTGGTTTGAGCGCTTCTTCTTGTTTGACCGGTTTTTCCAGGTCTTTCAGCCAATCGGGTAGATCCGTTGATGGTCCGACTGGCGGTTGCTGGGATGCATCCGTATCAGGCTGGTTCTTTTTTCTCAGGGCTTCTTCAACGTCTTTCTTGCTCAACCAGGATGTGATTGTAAGATCATCTTCTCCTTTTGCCGGTTGGGTTTCAGGAGTTAATCCATTAACCTGGGCAACTGGTCCTTGTTCTTCTTCTTTGATCCAATCAGGGGGAGTCTCAAGGCTTTCATCAGACTTGGTTGGCGATTCTTCCGGCTTTGCTTGCTGCTCAGCCACCAGACCTTCCAGCCAGGCCATCGTATCATCTACAGGTTTTACTGGCTGGGTGGCTTCTTCAACGGGAGCTATGGAGGTTGGGAGTTCTTCAGCCTGCGCAGTTACCTGGGCTGCAGTCTCTCCAGCAAATGGTGTCTGGCTTTCATCAGTCAGGCTTTCCTTCACCATTGGAGAAGGTTCTAGGTTTTCTGGGACGGAAGGTTGTTCGGAGACTGAACGTAACCACGCCGGCATCTCATCTAAGACATTCTCGGGTTGGGTCGGGAGTCCTTCTGCAGGCGCGTTTTCTTGCACTGCACCCTCTCCTACTAGCGGAGTCAGGGCATCAAGAGGTACAGATTCGGCCGTAGCCAAGGATGCTTCTGGTAAAGCGGAAGCGGTTGTTCCTTCGTCGACTGATCGTGACCACTCCGGTACATCATCTGAGAGATACTCGGGTTGGGTTGGGAGTTCTTCCACTGGCGCGTTTTCTTGCGCTGCAAAGTCTCCTACCTGCGGAGAGAACGCTTCAATATGCGGCGGCTCGGCTGTAGCCGAGGATGCACCTGGCGAAGCTGCCGTAGATGGCTGTTCGCTGACTCCTCGTAACCACTCCGGCATGTCATCTGATAGATTCTCGGCTTGGGTTGGGAGTTCTTCCGCAGGTGTAGTTTCTTGAGCTGCAAACTCGCCTGCGTGCGGAGAAAGCGCTTCAAAAGGCAGCGGTTCGGACATGGCTGAGGCTGCTTCTGGCGAAGCTGAAGCAGATGGTTGTTCGTTGATACCCCGTAACCACTCCGGCATATCATCTGATAGATTCTCGGGATGGGTTGGGAGTTCTTCCGCAGGTGTAGTTTCTTGCGCTGTACCTTCCCCTATTTGCGGAGACAGAGCTTCAAGAGGTATGGCCTCGGACGGAGCAGGGGCTGGTTCTGGTGTTGTTGGGCCCGACAGCTGATCATTGGCCGGTTGCAACCAATCCGGCATATCCTCAGAGTGGTCTGCTGGTTTGGTTAGAAGTTCTTCTTCTTTTGCCCCCTGCTTGGCGGCTAAACCTTCCAACCATGCCATGGCATCCTCTTCTATGTTGAGTGGCATGGTTTCCCCGGTGGGCTTGATTGGGGTCTCCTCATCCGTGCGAGCTGCAGGGATGGGAGAATCGACCGGCGCCTGTGTTGCGGGGGTAGGCGGCGTAGCTTGGCCCGCAATCATTTCTTCCTCAGGTTGGGGTTGTACCTTTGGCTGGGCAGAAAAACTCGCCGCAGCTCCTGCAGAAACACCTTCGCTTGTCTCCTTGAGCCACTCAGGGAATGCTCCATCATCCTCGGGGTTGGTTTCTGAGCTGGATGGCTCGAGTTTCGGATCCACTTTGGCTGTCCCGAGCCCTGCCAGCCAGTCAGACGCATCTTCATCTCCCGAAGACGGAATTCTGGGCGGAATCGGTTCAGAACCGGTGTTTGCTTCGGTAAAATCCCGTGGCGCCATGGATTTAAGCCACTCAGGAATATCGGCTTCCGCAATCGATTCTTCAGGTTTGTTAGTATTAAGATCAGCCCGCCCGTTTTGAGTATTACCGCTGGATTCTTGCCAACCGGCTGTGCGCATCCATTCTGGCACGGATTCATCCTTAGGGTTGGACTCTGAAGCGGGTCCGGAAGATCGGCTTGCAGGCGGAGGGACTTGTCCCCTGGGATCGGCACTTGTCATCGCCTCCGGAGCTGGTTCGGCACGGTTTTCATCTTTGAGTTTGATGCCTAGTGACGACGCCCAGTTCGGTTGGGGTGCTGTTGGGGAAGCGCCTGCTGTATATTCCAGTCTTTCCAAATTCACAGCGTTATCAGCAACCTTGTCTGTATTAAAGACGGAACCGGTGGCAAAGGCCGCATAAGGATCAAGCATACACAAACGCTGACGATAGGCCTGGGTATTATTGGTACGCGCCGTCCCCGGGAGTACGTCCACTAGGATTCGCAAAGCATCTACGCAATAGGGGTATTTCTTAAGCAGGTTGGCAGCCATTTCAGCGGCTTCAACTTTTTGTCCGGCCCGGTAATAAGCACGCCCCAGCATCACCTGCAGGTCAGATCGGTTTGCATCCTCAGCCAGCACAGCGCGGATTTCAGCGATGGCTTGGTTGAAGAGTTCCCCCTGTGAATACATGTTGGCGAGTGCATCCCGGCTCAAGCGGATCTTGGACGGTTCCACGCCGTCCCGACGACCGTATAGGTGCCGAAGTTCGCTTTGGATGGCCGGATTGGAAGGTTGGTCTTCGAAGGCCCGCTCCATGTGCCAGATGGCATCATCCAGTTTGCCTTCATCATCACGGATGATACTCATGCCCACGTGCGAGACAAAATCGTCCGGTACAGCCATCAAAGTTCGCTGGAAGATGTCGGCCGCGTCAGTATAAAGTCGGGCTTCTAAAAAACCTTTCCCTAGTAATCGATATGTCTCGATGTGCATGGGAAATGTCTTCAGAATGTGTTGGCAATGAGCAACGGCCTCGTCAAGTTGTCCACCCTCGATCATGCTTTCGATTTCACGATTGTATACACGCAGAGATACTTTGGCCATAGCATACTCCTGACTGTATTATGCACTAAAATATAATATTAAGCAATTACATTTTCTGGGGTATCGGGTGATTTCTCCCCCGAACCGGTTTATTCATAAAAGAGAGGCAGCCCTGCAACCGGCTTTTCGCTCCACCCAAACGCTTTTTGCACACTTTTCCGTACTTCTGCCTGTTTCGCCGCATCATTGGCATGGATGGTGAATAACGGTTCTCCTTTTTCCACCCGTTCACCGACTTTGTGATGGATGATGAGTCCAACCGCATGATCCACCTGGTCGTCTTTCTTGGCACGGCCAGCGCCAAGGACCACGGCAGCTTCCCCGATCATGCGGGCGTGCACCCGGGACAGGCTTCCACCCCGTTTAGCTTTCACCACCTCGATCAGCTTCGCCTTCGGGAACATTTCCGGATTATCCACAAAAGACACATCTCCACCCTGGGTATGCACCAGGATGCGGAACTTCTCTAACGCTGCTCCCGAGGCAATCGCCTCCTCCGCCATCCGGCGGCCCAAATCAAGATCCGTTGCCCGCTTCCCCAGCACCAGCATGCGTGCACTCACCTGCAGGCAGTGTTCCCGGAAATCCGCTGGTCCATGGCCTCTTAGCGTGTCGATTGCCTCGATCAGTTCCAGCGAATTCCCCACCGCCTCGCCCAAAGGCTGATTCATATCCGACAGAAGCGTTACCACATCACACCCGGCCAGTTTACCGATGTCCGTCATTAAGGCTGCCAGGATGCGGGCTTCCTCGAGCGTCTCCATGAATGCGCCTAGGCCAACCTTCACGTCCAAAACAATGGCTTGGGCTCCTGCGGCAATTTTCTTGCTCATGATTGAAGAAGCGATCAGCGGGATGGATTGCACCGTTCCCGTCACATCCCGCAGGGCGTACAGTTTGCCGTCAGCCGGAGCCAGGTCGAGCGACTGGCCGGTGAGTACGATACCGATGTTTATTAATTGCTGCTTGAACTCATCAGTACTTAGATCCACCCGGTATCCGGGGATGGACTCCATTTTATCGAGCGTCCCGCCGCTGAATCCCAGCCCGCGTCCCGACATCTTCCCGACCGGCAGGCCGCAGGCAACCACGATTGGTAAAACAACCAGCGTCGTCTTATCCCCAACACCGCCGGTAGAGTGTTTGTCCATCGCGATATCCACTATGCTCGAAAGGTCCAGGATCTCGCCAGAGTGCGCCATCGCCAGGGTCAGATCGGTGGTTTCGCGCGCTGTCATGCCATTCAGCAATGTCGCCATTGCCCACGCTGTCACTTGATAATCAGGGATTTCACCCCGCGTGAAGCCCTCCACGAAGAATTTGATTTCATCTCCGGTTAATTCCTCTTTTTCTCGCTTCTTGATAATAATGTCAACTGCACGCACAGGCCACTCCTGGTTTATGGATATTGTATCTTATTTCATGATTGTCTGACAACCTTGTAAATTTCTGGATCATTAGGACAAAACCAAGTGTGCAATACGATCACCCTTCCATTAATTCTCGCGCAGTCTTCCACACCTGGTCGAACATTTCCACGCTCAGGCGCCCGGTCTGGGTGTTCTGCCGGCTGGGGTGATAGGAACAGATCAGCCAAAGGGCTGAATTCAATTGATAAACGGCCTGATGTGAGAAAGAAATGGTATGGTCGTTGATGGTTTGGATGCGTAGGATGCCATCAAAAGCGATCCGCCCCAGCGCGACGACCACTTTTGGCTGGATAAGCTCAAGTTCACGTTCCAGGTACGGCTGGCAGTTCGCCATTTCACCCGGCGTGGGTTTGTTATCCGGTGGCGCACACCGGCAGATGGGAGCAGTATATAGGTCGGTTAGTATTAATCCATCTCCACGTGAAATCGATCGAGGCTGCGATGCAAATCCGGCGCGGTAAAGAGCCGGGTAGAGGAAATCGCCTGAGGCGTCTCCGGTAAACTGCCTCCCGGTCCGGTTGGAACCGTGTGCACCTGGAGCCAGGCCAACCGCAAAAACACGGGCATGCCGGTCACCGAATCCGGGTACTGGTTTGCCCCAGTAATCCCGATCACGGTAGGCATGCCGCTTGATGATGGCAACGTGTTCGCGCCACTCCACCAGCCGCGGGCAGCGCCGGCATGACAGGATTTCGGCATTCAGTTCCTGTAAGTTCATACCCAAATTCTACCCCTTTCTTTCTAATTTTATGGAGATTCTCAAAGGCGCTTGAATTTTCACAAAATTGCGTTACACTCATGAATGTTCAAAGGAGACAGCTATGAAACCATTCCGGAAAAATGTGGCCATTGCCATTGATGGTGGTGGGATCCGCGGCGTGATCGTCACGAAAGCGCTTTCGCTCCTGGAAGAGCGCTTGGGAAAACCGATCCATGATGTTTTCAGGCTTGCCGCGGGAACATCTACCGGCTCGATCATTTCCGCTGGTATCGCCTCCGGGTTGACCGCCATCCAATTGCATCAACTTTACGTGAGCCTTGGCGATTCGATCTTCAAAAAATCCTGGCGCACCTTTTTCTGGCCGCTGACCCGTTTCCGCTTTCCCCATGCGCCTCTCGCCAATGCATTGCGCGAACATATAGGGGACAAAAAAATGGGTGACTTCTGGACGGCTAGCCCGCCCACCGATGTGGTCATCACCACATTTGATATGCTTGCCAACAAGACCTGCTTCATCAAACCTTGGAAGCGGGAATATAAGTATTGGCCTGTTATTCGTGCCGTGCTTGCATCCAGTTCCATCCCAACCTATTTTCCGGTCGTCGCTGGCCGCTACGTGGATGGTGGTGTCGGGTCATATGCCAATCCATGTTATCTGGCGGCTTATGAAGCCCAATTCTGTTTGAACTGGGATCCGAAAGAGACCACGCTCATCAGCCTGGGGACCGGTCGCGACCCGCAATCGGTCAAACCCGGTCAACCGGGGCGTTTCTTGGCTTGGGAGTGGCTCACACCCACACTGGATGCGTTCCTGGCCTCTGCTGCAGATCAGCAAGTCCATCTGGTCGAAACATTCTTCCCGGATTTGGATTTCCGCCGCTTCCAGGTTGACCTGAAAGAGGCGCTTCCTCTGGATGACCCTCTTCAGATCCCCAAGTTGGTCCAATATGGCGAACAGATGGGTAAAATGATCTTGGATGACCAGGATGACCGTGCACTCGGAGTTACACCCGAATTACCCTCCACCAAAAAAGCTGTTCCGATTTAGTAGGTACGCTTTTTATCGTTTGTTTTCTGGCAAAATAGGGACCGAAGTTGCAACTAATAACTATTTCAATGGAACTAATAAATGAACATCGCATCCCCGAATGAGTAAAAGCGGTAGTGCTCCTCTTTGGCGGTCTCATAAGCCCGCAGGATTTGTTCGCCTCCTGCAAAAGCGCTCACCAGCATGAGCAGTGTCGACTTGGGCAGGTGAAAATTGGTGATCATCGCATCCACGATTTTGAACCGGTAGCCGGGTAATATATATAGATTTGTTTGCCCGCTGTAGGACAAAATGGCATTTTGTCCCATCTTTACGGCAGATTCCAGTGTTCTCACCGAAGTCGTTCCAACCGCAATGATTCTATTGCCGGATTGCCGCGTTCTCGTAATGGCTTCCACGGTTGCCGGCGGGATTTCACACCACTCGGTGTGGATTTGGTGTTCTTCGGGGTTGTCTTCCGTGACCGGGGCAAAAGTATCCAATCCGACATGCAAAGTGACTTCGGCGATGCTGACACCCTTGCCTTTAAGCTCGTCCATCAACCGCTCTGTGAAGTGCAATCCAGCCGTTGGCGCGGCCGCCGAACCGGGGTCACGCGCATAGACTGTCTGGTATCGTTCCGGGTCTTTGAGGGGTTCATGGATATAGGGAGGTAGTGGCACGTGTCCTACTTTGGAAAAAAACGGTTCGATCGGCTCTGCAAACCGGACCCGGCGCCGCGATCCTTCCAGCTCTTCCACAATTTCCGCTGAGGGTCCGTTCTCGATCGCGATGGTCTTACCTGCCGATAAGCCCTTTCCTCCCACCAGGCATTCCCAGGTCAGCAGGTCTCCCCGCCGCAGGAGCAGGATCTCTACACGCCCGCCAGTCGGTTTACGGGCAAAGATTCGCGCCGGGATCACCCGCGTTCGGTTGACCACCAGCAGGTCGCCGGGCTGCAGGTATTCGCCGATCTCACGAAAGACTCGGTGTTCTATTACACCTGTGTCTCTTTTCAAGACCAACAGGCGTGACAAATCGCGCGGCTCGATCGGGCTCTGGGCGATATATTCAGGGGGAAGCTCGTAATCGAAGTCAGATGTTTTCATAACCCGCGTTGGCGCATAGCTTCGTATAACAGGATGGATGTCGCGCAAGCTATGTTCAGCGAACTGGCATACCCATACATCGGGATGGTGACCATCCTATCAGCCAGCGCCTTGTAGGCGTCGCTCAGACCGTTGGTTTCGTTGCCAACCAGCAATACCGTCGGCTCGGTAAAATCGTGCTCGTGGATGGTGATTTTTGCCTTTGCGCTCGTTCCAACGATTTGGAATCCATCATAGCGTTGCTTCAGTCCATCCAGCCAGGGGACAAGTTCATTGTGCGAGGCTATTCGAATGGAAGGAACGCAGAAAAAGGAACCGGTCGTTGCCCGGATGGTCTCCGGGTCGTACAGGTCGGCCGCGTGCCCGTTGACGATCAAACCATCCGCCTGTAAGGCGTCGCAGGAGCGGAGAATGGTGCCGAGGTTACCCGGGCTGGAGGGTCTGTCCAGTACCACAACCAGCATTTTCTCGCCTGTCGGGATGCGGGAGAGGTCATCGGCGGGGATCTCCATCAGGGCAATGAGTTCCGAAGTCTCATCCTTGTCGCTCAATTTTTCCATCAGGTGGGTGGGTAGTTCGTAATGTTTCTTCGCCCCGGATTTCTGGAGCATCCCCTCCGCCCAATCCGAAAGCCGTTTTTCTCTCGAAAAGACCAGGGCGTTGATCTCCCATTTCTTCTCCACCGCTTGCGTGATTGCCCGCACACCCTCCACGAAAAACTTACCGGCGTGGTTCCTTTTGACCCGGTTGCGGCGCAGAGTCTCGATGGTTTGAAAGTCACTGTTCTCGGTGAAGATTTTTATGGTAGATGGCATATCATTTTAAAAAGGGTTATCGCATGGTCCTACAATAATCTCGGCTGCGTCTGCTCGTTATATTCCACCCCCAGATGCTCGTATGCAGCCTTGGTGGCCACCCGTCCTTGCGGAGTGCGGTCCAGGAAACCCAGTTGCAGCAGGTAAGGCTCGACCACGTCCATGATGGTCTCCGGCTCCTCGCTGATCGCCGCCGCGATCGTGTTCAGGCCCACCGGCCCGCCATTATATTTCTGGATCACGGTCTTCAGCACGCGCCGGTCCAGGTCGTCCAGCCCGAGCGGATCCACCTGCAGCAGGTCGAGTGCTTCATTAGCCACCGCCCGCGTCACCGTCCCGTCCGCTCTCACTTGGGCGTAATCGCGCACGCGCCGCATCAGCCGCAGTGCCACCCGCGGCGTTCCGCGCGCCCTCCGTGCGATTTCCTCGATCCCACCCTCGTCCGCTTCCACGTTCAACTTCCCGGTTGCCCGCCGCACAATGGCCTGCATCGCCCTGATATCGTAATAATCCAGGCGGTAGACTGCTCCAAAGCGTGCCCGCAATGGTGCCGTCATTAGTGCCAGCCGGGTGGTCGCCCCCACCACCGTGAAGCGCGGTAATTTTAGACGTATCGAACGCGCCGAAGGTCCTTTGCCGATGATGATATCCAGGGCGTAATCTTCCATCGCTGGGTACAATATTTCTTCCACGGCCTTGCCGAGCCGGTGGACTTCGTCGATGAATAACACATCTCCCGCCCGTAAATTGGTCAGGATGGCCGCCAGGTCCCCCGCCCGTTCGATGGCCGGTCCGGAAGTGATCTTGATGTTGACTTTCATCTCGTTTGCCACCACATGCGCCAGGGTGGTCTTCCCCAAACCTGGAGGTCCGTAGAAAAGGACGTGGTCGAGGGCTTCGCTTCGTTGCCGGGCGGCCGCGATCAGGATGGCCAGGTTTTCCTTCACTTGGTCCTGTCCGATCAGGTCGGAGAGCGACTGCGGTCGCAGCGTTTGGTCGAGGCGATCGTCGGGTTTCGGTTCCGGGTCGAGCACGCGGCCTTGCCGTGGGCGGTTAATCAGGGGATTCGAGGGGTCGGTCATAAGGTGATTATAACCAGAAAAAGGCTTTCCTGTCGCTTGTGTGAAATGCGTTTTTCCAGTATCCTTGACCCATGGAACCACGCATCAGCATCATCACTCTTGGAGTGACAGACTTGCAGCGGTCCATCACTTTTTACCGCACCGGCCTCGGCTTGCCAACGAATTATCAAGACGGCGAAGGAATTGCTTTCTTCCAATTGACTGGTACCTGGCTGGCGCTCTATCCATCCGACATGCTGGCCGAAGATGCCTGCCTGCCAAAAGAGCGCGCCCGCTTCGGCGGGTTAACACTTGCCCACAATGTTCATAGCAAGGGTGAGGTAAACAAAGTTATCGAGCAGGCATTGGCGTCTGGTGCCACGCTGCTTAAACCTGCTTCCGACACCTTCTGGGGCGGTTACTCCGGTTACTTTTCCGACCCGGATGGCCATCCTTGGGAGATTGCTTGGAATCCTTTTTTCCCTTTGGATTGAACTATGAGTAAATTTATCACTTTTCCGAAAGAGTTTGTCTGGGGTTGTGCTGCCTCTGCCTATCAAATCGAAGGCGCCTGGAACGAAGATGGCAAAGGCCGCTCCATCTGGGATACCTTTGTGCACGCGCCCGGTCATGTTGTCAACGGCGAGACCGGCGATGTTGCCGTGGATCATTATCACCGCTACAAGGAAGACGTGGCCCTGATGAAGGAACTCGGCTTGGATGCCTATCGCTTCTCGATCTCCTGGACCCGCATCCTGCCGGCTGGCACCGGAGCTGTCAACCAGGCGGGTTTGGATTTCTACGACCGGCTGGTGGATGAGTTGCTCAAACGCAGGATCGAGCCGTACGCCTGCTTGTTCCATTATGACCTCCCCCAGGCGCTTCAGGACAAAGGCGGCTGGCCGAATCGGGACACCGCCTATGCTTTTGCTGAATACGCCCATATCGTGACGGACCGCCTTTCAGACCGCGTTAAAATTTGGATGACACACAACGAGCCCTGGGTCACTGCCATGGTGGGTTATTTTGCTGGGGAGCACGCCCCGGGTATTAAAAACGTGTCTGCCGCATTCAAGGCTCTGCACCATCTCATGCTTTCTCATGGGCTGGCTGCTGAAGCCATCCGTGCCTCGGCAAAACAACCGGTCAAGGTGGGGATTACACTAAACCTGAGCCCGGTCTCCCCGGCCTCGCCAGCGAAGAAAGATCGTGATGCTGCATTTCGGATAGACGCTGTTATCAACCGCTCTACCCTCGATCCGCTCCTGAAAGGCACCTCTCCCATACAGGAATTTGCCATCGGCAAGGTACTCTCAGGATCCCTGATCAAGCCTGGTGACCTGGAAAAGATCCGCAACCTGGACCTGCTGGGTGTAAATTATTACACTCGCACAGTCATCAAGTACGACCCGAAATTTCCAGTTGTCGCTGGCACACAGGTTCATCCGCAAGGCAACGAGTACTCCGGCATGTGGGAGATCTATCCCGAAGGCATTTATGAACTGTTAACCCGCATACAGAAAGACTACCAGCCGAAATGCGACCTGATGATTACCGAAAATGGCGTCCCGGTTCCGGATGGTCTGGACTTCGATGGCCGCGTCCGCGATGAGCGCCGGATTCGCTATCTGAAGAATCATATCGCCCAGATCCACCGCGCCATGGGTGATGGGGTGCCGGTGAAAGGTTATTTCCACTGGTCGTTGATGGACAATTTCGAATGGTCATTGGGTTACGGACAGCGCTTTGGTTTGGTTTATGTGGATTTTAATACCCAGGAGCGCACTATCAAGGACAGCGGTCACTGGTTCTCTCGGCTCATCCAGGAGCACGGCTTTGAGGTTTAGGTGATGGATTTTCACTACCTGACCGGTGTGGCTCTCGGAGTGGTCGGTGGAGTCCTCACGCAGTTCGGGCAGCTTCTCGAAAAACGGGTTGTCAACCAGGTTCGAATTGACAGCCGGGAGAAAGGCTTCTTTCGCCGTCTGGTCAAGAGTCCACTCTGGGTCTCCGGGGTGGTCTTTGGCCTGGGAGGTGGCACAGCTGCCTATATGCTCGCCCAGAGCATGATCGGTCCAGCTTTGACACCCGGACTGATGGCGAGCGGGCTGGTTGTTTTGGCTGTTGGTTCTGTCCGCATGAACCATGAGACCCTCAACACATCCGAAATGGTTGGGATCGGGGTGATGATTCTTGGCATCCTCTTCCTCGGCCTGAGTGGATTGGCCATTGATTCATCGCAGGTCCGAACCACGCTGGCAGATAATAAAGCCCTGCAAAGGATTGCCGTCTTCACGGTATGTTTCTTCTTGTTTAGTTTCGGTACTCGCAGCCTGGCGCCTCGCATCAAGAACCGCAGAGGTATGTTGATTGCCCTGGCGAATGGTTTCCTGGCATGTTTGTCTGACTTCTGGATTAATCCGCTCCTAGCTTTGATCGTCATCGTCCTGGGCGGGCACGGCACACTTTCCCAATCGATCATATTCACCATCGCCTCCCTCATATTGATGACCACCGCCTCTGTCATCACATGGCAGAATCAACTTGCCTTCAAGTACGCCCAAGCCAGTAACGTCGTACCTGTCGCACAGGTCCCTATCCAGATTTCACCCATTCTGGTTTACTTCGTTATCTTTGCCCTCACTCCGCCAAGTTCCATTGCTGTCTTTTATATCCTCACCGGATCCATCCTGACCATCATTGCCGGGTTCCTGCTTGGGCGGAGACAGGAAATCCCCATTGACTAGGAGGTTGTCCATGCGTCGCGTCCTGATAATATTGCTCGCCCTGCTTGTCCTCTTTAGCTTCGCCACACCGGCCTCGGCTGACGGCACCGTCCGTATTTATTATGCCGGTCCCCAGGATAACAGCGTTTACACCGCATTGACCATTGCCCCTCAAGGTACTTTCACCTTTGTGGATGACATCACCCAGGCAGATGTTATCGTGCTTAACGGACTCATCCCGGACCCGGTAGCGATTGCAGCCGAGGTCAAGCGTGGGGCGGGTCTGGTTTTATTCCTCGGCCCCGGATTATCCGCTGCAGACGTCGAAACAGTCAGCGGCATCCCGCTCACGCTGACCGAAAAAGCCGACGCCATCAGCCTGACGGAGATTAAAATTGATGATCCGATCGTCAAGCAGATCATTTGGAATGGCGCGCCGCAGGTACGCGAGCGTTTTGAAGTGCTTACTCCGATGTCCTCAGTGCAACCCTTGGTGACCGGCTTTGAGGATGGTTCTTGGGTTCTGTGGGGTGCGAATGGCGAAAAAGAGTTCATTTTCAATGCCTACCTGACCAATTACATTGATCCACAGACTCAAAAAACAACTGCATATAACCCGCAGATCCAGGAATGGGCTTATTTCAACTACCTGGTCTACCACCTTGTCGAACGTGCCGCCGGGCAGTCGCCGCTCTCATTCGCCGCTTACCCGGCTTCGCCCGTCCCGCACACTGCTCAGCGGAATATCCTGTTAGTGGTCATGGCTTTGATCATCCTCACCACCTTCGGCGTATTCTTTGTTGTGCGCCGTTACAGCCTGAAGCATCCTGAGGAGTTGGACAAGATCGTCTCAGACCGCAATAAATTCGAGGTTCGCGAAGCCGGGACCGAATGGGAATCGGTCGGGTTTCACCGTCCTCTGGGTGGATTCCTGGTGGCTTTAAGTATTGGTCTTGTCCTGTTCATCCCGCTCATCATCTATCAGAACCTGATTCTACCTTCCTACATCCTCCCGTCGGCTCAGGCCCTCGGCATTTGGGGCCGCGTGACCCAGTTCTTCAATCTGGCCTGGACCTTCTTCGACATGGGGACAAGTATCGCCTTCATCAAATATCTTTCGGAGCATCGCGTTCACGATCCGAAGAAAGGGATTCAATACGGGCAGGTCTTTGTCTGGTGGCAGGCGCTTTCTGGAGCAATACAGGTGGCTCTGGTGGTCGCACTCGCGAGCACGCTTGCACCGAATTCCGCCTACGCACTCTACGCCTGGAGTGTGATCATCCATTCTTTCATCCAAGTCCCTGGCTTTTACCAGGTCATGCGCCACGCTCTCACTGGTTTCCAGCGGCTTGACTATAGCCGCCTGCTCGATATCGGGTTGAACATGGTCTTGCCAATGGCTGTTCAACCGGTTTTTGTAACCATCATGTTTGCCTGGGGACGCTCCCACCCTGTTTTCGGCGGAGCCATGGGCGGTTTGCTTGGCATGGGTCTCGCTGCCTACGCAGCAGAATTGCTGACTTTCCTGCTCGGCATGTGGCTCTATCGCCGGGTGGGATATAACACGCGCATCCTTTTCCTGGCCCATTTTGACTGGGAAGTGGTCAAGACCAGCTTCAAGTTCGGCGTTTTTGAAATGCTCGGCTCAGCTGCCTGGTCTTTTGGGCAGGCAATGGAAATTGCCATCACGCAAACGCGTTTGATCAATTATGCCGAGATTTGGGGAAACTGGGGTATTGCCCAGAATTTCATTTTTGCATTCAATGTCACCCAGACCCTCAATGACGGGGTCATGCCGGCCATTTCGGAGGCTATTTCAAGCGGGAAGCGCATATTAAGCCAGTACTACAGTGTCATGGCTTATAAGTACAACGGCCTCACCAGCGCCTTCATCGGAGCCGTCCTCTTGGCGGTTGCCCCGCGTTTCATTCTCGGTTCACTGGGAACTGAATTCCAGCGGGCTGCCGTTTACGTGATCCCCTTGACCATCTGGGGCGCAGTCCAGTTCCCTTCCTGGGTGGGGGATAATGTCCAGCTGGGTGCAAATAAACCCTGGCTGAAATCCATCCTGGTTTTCTCTGAGCAGATGATCCGCGTGACGCTGGCTTTCTTCCTGATCGCTCGCTTCCAGGTTACCGGCCTGATCATTGCTTATTTTGTTGGCTTATTCTCAAAAGGCATCGCTGCTTACATCATCAACCATAAAATATGCTTTCCTCAGCGCTTCTATATCTGGCAGTCGTTGGTCGCGCCTCTATTGGCTGGTGCTGCCCATTATGGTATTTTAGTTACCATCAATAATTTCATCTGGAAAGGTGACCAGATTACCAGTGTTTTGATCTTCTTGATCGGCATTCTGCCGAGTTTTCCTCTCTACATGTTCCTGTATGGATTATTTGGCGGTTGGGATAAGGATACCCTGGCTGAGTTGAAAGATGCTGTTTCTCTCACCGGCAGTGTCCGCTGGTTGACCCATTGGGGCATGTACGCGCCCACTTTCCTGGGGGCGCGCCTCAGTCTGCTGAATGGCCGCTTCCCGATTACCAACCGCATCGAAGCTATGCAGGAAGCCAGGTCGCTGACCGATGAAAAAGTAAGACTATAGAATTGGAGCTTCACAATGGAAAACAAGATTACCCTGAAAGATGGTCGTATTCTCGCCTACGCTGAATGTGGCGACCCGCACGGCAAACCTGTTTTCTTCTTCCACGGCACTCCTGGCTCGCGCATTTTCCATCCTCCAGATGAGATCACCGCCTGCCTCGAGGTGCGCCTCATTACCATCGACCGCCCTGGCTACGGAGATTCCACCTTCCAACCTGGTCGCCGCATCTTGGATTGGCCCGGCGACGTCGTCCAACTGGCCGATCATCTCGGTATCGGGAAGTTCGCTGTTGTTGGTCATTCCGGTGGTGGACCGCACACACTCGCTTGCGCTTTTGCTCTCCCGGAGCGGATAAACATCGCAATTACCCTCTCCGGTGCCGGTCCCGTGAACGCGCCTGGCGCTACCGCTGGTATGACCGCACTGAACAAGTTCGGCTTCCAATTTGGCCCGTATATCCCGTGGGCGATTGGCCGACCCTTGAACTGGTTGGTTTTCCATGAGCGCAGTGCCGACCCGGCCAAAGCCATGGACCGGGAAATAGGCCGTCGTCCTCCCGCGGACGATGAACTTTTCAGACAGCCCGAAGTCTATGAAATTTGCCTGAAGACCGAATTGGAGGCCTTCCGTCCCGGATTGATCGGGATGAGTTGGGATGTACGCTTGATCACCCGTCCATGGGGATTTCGGTTGGAAGAGATTAATATTCCGGTATGCCTCTGGCATGGCACGGCTGATAACGTTACGTCCATTTCCATGGCTCATTATATGGCAGGCAAAATTCCTCACAGCCAGCTGACGATCTGCAAAGACGAAGGCCACATGCTCTTATTTCCTCATTGGCAGGAAATTCTGACACAGCTTATATTGGAGTGACTATGCGCAATCTGTATGTTATTTCTCACACCCATTGGGACCGTGAGTGGTACCGCCCATTCCAGCTCTTTCGCCTGAAACTTGTCCATCTTGTCGACGGGCTGCTTGACATTCTCGACCGGGATCCGGGGTTCAAGCATTTCATGCTCGATGGCCAGACCATCGTGCTGGATGATTACCTCCATATGCGCCCTGAAAAAGAAGAGCTCCTGCGCCAGCACATCCGGAAAGGCCGCATCCTCATTGGTCCCTGGCACATCCTGCCGGATATGTTCCTTGTGGGTCCTGAAGCCCACATCCGCAACCTGGAACAAGGTGACCGCACAGCCCGGAAATTTGGTCCCAAGATGATGATCGGTTACATGCCTGACTCGTTTGGCCACATCGGGCAGATTCCCCAGATCCTGCGTGGTTTTGGGATCGAAGTAGCCTCCCTTTGGCGCGGTGTCTATGACGGGCCTGCTGAATTCTGGTGGCAGGCTCCAGACGGATCGCGCGTCCTCATGGCTTACTTGCGTGACGGATACGGGAATGGTGCCGAACTGCCCGCTGACAATCTCGAACGTTTCGCCAGTATGATTGCCGAAAAAGGCGAGAATCTTTCATCAGCATCTCCTATATCTGACTTGCTCATCATGTACGGCACCGACCATATGGAACCGCCGCCCAAAACATCCGAGGCCATTGCTTATGCTGATGAAATGCTTCGCAATACGCATGTGATCCATTCGACTCTGCCGCAATACGTGGCTGCCGTCCAGGCCTCCCTTAAAAAGCAAAAAGTGGAACTTCCCACGTTTGTCGGCGAGTTACGCTCCTGTAAGCGCATGCACCTTCTTCCTGGTGTGCTCTCCTCCCGCATGTGGATCAAACAGCGTAACCACGCCTGTGAAAACCTGCTTACCCGTTGGGCTGAACCTTTCTCCACTTGGCAGGAAAGCGTTGCCGGTCTGGGACCGACGGTCCTCGACCGAAAATCTGAACTCCTGCGCCAGACTTGGCGCCTTCTCATGGAAAACCATCCGCATGATTCCATCTGCGGTTGCTCGATCGACCAGGTTCATGATGAAATGAAAGTTCGCTTCGACCAGGTGGAGCAGGTTGCTGAAGAGATCACCAGGCAGAGTCTCGAAAGCCTCGCTGCGTGTGTGAAGACAGACCGTCCGGCCTCCTCTACTAACGATCGGTCAGCCATCCTTGTTTTTAATCCCTCTTCCACGCTTCGCACTGACGTCGTCACCGCCACCATCGAACTCCCACCCACAGTCACCGAGTTCGAACTAGTGGATGAGAACGGCACGAATCTACCTTACCAGGAACGTGGATTGGGAAGCCACGAGATCATCCGAATGGATCTCGACGCTAAGTCCTTGCAGTCTGCTGTCGGGAATATCAGCGATGGCCGCGTCGCTGGGATGACCATTCAGGATATCAACGTCCACCGGGTCGGCGCGCAGGTGTTCATCGAGACCATCCTGGCGGATGGTGGGCAACCCAATCTCCCGGTCTGGAACGCCGGCTACAAGGAAATTGAAGGCTATTTCACCGATCCATCCATCACGCTCTATCACGTTCGCGCCCGCTCCACTTCTGCCGCTCAGATCGTGGTTACCGTTCCAGAGCTTCCAGGTCTTGGCTACCGGACGTTGTGGGTGCGCGCCCGTCCCGCGCAGGAAAAAGCTCCTGTCCAGCTCAGTCCCCTGATCAGGGCACTTTTGCCGCTTGCTCCTCTGCCGCTTGTCCAGAACTTTGTCACCCGGCACCATTATGCGAAACCACCCTACAGGATTGAGAATGATTCCATGACTGTGGAAGCGCGCAAAGATGGTACCCTCACCATTCTGGATAAACAGACCAACCTCACCTATCGCGGGTTGAATCGCCTCCTCGACGGCGGTGACTGTGGCGATGAATACAATTACGCCCCGCCACCCACCGACAGGAGCTTTGCGCCTCGATTAAAGCACGTCATCCTTTCCCGTGGACCCATCCAGCAGACTCTTGTACTTGAGCTGGAACTCACAACTCCCCTCACCCTCTCTCAGGATCGGAAGTCCCGTTCGAAAGAGTTGATCACCGCACCCATCACGACCACTATCACGTTGACGAACGGCGTCCCCCGCCTGGATATCCGCACAATTGTCGATAACCGTTCCCGTGACCATCGCCTGCGTGTTCATTTCCCTGCACCCTTCTCCGCAGCCACCGGCGCCCATGATGGCCATTTTGAAGTCGTCGAACGCTTGGTCGGTCTGCCTGCCTTCGATGAGACCTGGGTCGAACAGCCCAGGCCTGAGGTCCCCCAGCGGGCGTTTACCAGCGTTTCAGATGGCAGGTCCGGCTTGACGGTTGCTAACCGCGGCCTGACCGAAGTGGAGGTTTTAAAGAACCCTGCCGGGAACGCTGAAATTGCTCTTACCTTGCTGCGCTGTGTAGGCTGGTTATCGCGCGACGACTTTTCCACCCGCAAGGGTCATGCCGGACCATTCCTCGAAACACCCGGAGCACAGGTACCAGGCATTTGGACATTCGATTATTCCATTATTCCGCATGCTGGCAATTGGCAGAAAGCCTACCCTCAGGCCTACGCTTTCGAAACAACGTTGCGCCTCGTCTCCACCGGTTTGCACGCTGGAACGCTCCCGGCTTCTGGTTCGTTCGTGGAGGTCGAACCGGCAGCATTTGTCGTCAGCTCCGTCAAACAAAGCGCAGACGGGCGCGGCTGGGTGATGCGCGGTTACAATATCACCGGCGAGCCGCTCAATGTGACCATCAAACCTTGGAAGCCGTTCAAAAAGGTGGAGCAGGTCAATTTGGCGGAGGAAAAACAAGCCTCGTTGAAACCCGACAAGGATGGCTGTGTAACCTTCCCCGTACGTGGGCATGAAATTGTCAGCCTGCGCTTTCAGAATTAACAAAAACAGGGCGACCCAAAGTGGTCGCCCTGGCCTTAATTGGTTGGAAATCTACAAGGATTTCAAATATCGCAGGCAGGCAATCATGGCAGCGGTGGACGCAACCACCCATACCGCCAGGACGACATATGAATAAATGTCAAGCGAGATCCCCGGAATAAAGAAAAATCCGGCTGCTGCCAGAGCCAAAACCAGGCCCGTCGCCAGCAGCCATTTTCCGCTGAACCTGTTCACCGGATACCAGATGTCCGGGTTTTCCATCGTCTTCTTCACCCGGAAGCCATAAAATCCATTCGGGGGGATCTTTCCCATGATCATCGGAACAGAAAGGGCCATTAATAGTATTCCGCTGAATAGGTACATGCTCAATAGGATTAACAAGGATTCCTCCAGGGTTTAGATGCTTTTTCCGGATGCCTCGCTGTTCGTTAAGAATTCACCGATTCGGCGGCGGAAGAGATTCATATCGAACGGCTTTGACCAGATGTCGTTGGCTCCCGCGTCCAGTGCCAGTTCCCTTTCACCTTCGCAGTTCATGGCAGTGAGCATCACAATCGGGATTTTCGCGCTGATCGGTGGCTGCCGCATCTTCCGGCATAATTCGTATCCGTTCATATCCGGCATCATCACATCCAGGAGGGCTAGGTCGGGTTTATTATTTATTATTGATTGGATTGCTTCAGAACCGTTGTGAGCCATCCTCACCTGGTAGCCTTCTAATTCTAGTATTTTTCCTAGAAGTACTAGGTTAATATCATTATCGTCAACAACCAGGATTTGAAACGGCATAAGCTTAACCACCTTTCCATGAACAATACACGATTAACTACCAATTCGTCAAGCTATAAAGCAAGGTTTTTTGGGTTTTTTCAAAATCAAAAAGTGTCCCTTTTTAAAAGCTGATTTTCTTTGGGAGGGTGCGGGATTCACTCACCCAATCACGCGTTTTTTATCTGTTACTTCGATTCCCGAGACCCCTCTTAATGCGAGCTCGGCTATAATAGGTCCATTCGGAGGAATCATGTCAAACGTCTTTGCTTCCCAACATCCGCTCGTCGCTCATAAACTATCCCGCTTGCGCGATAGGAACACAGAACCCAAAAAATTTCGTGAGCTTGTTCGTGAGCTTGCTGCCCTTTTGGCCTACGAAGCCACCGCTGACTTGGTCACGGTTCCCCGGCCTCTGGAGACACCCCTCACTTCGATGACCGGCTCCGAACTTAAAGAAAAGATCGGTCTCGTCCCGATCCTGCGGGCTGGATTGGGGATGGTGGAGGGCTTCTGGGAATTAATGCCTACCGCTGAGGTCTGGCATATCGGCCTGTACCGTGATGAAAAGACCCTTAAGCCGGTGCAATATTACAACAAACTGCCGGTCGAGCCAACCGTTTCCGTCTGTCTTATCCTGGATCCGATGCTCGCCACTGGCGGTTCGGCGGTTGCCACCACCGCCATCGTCAAGCGCTGGGGTGTCAAGAAGATCAAGTTCGTCGGTCTCATCGGCGCGCCGGAAGGTATTGCAACCATGCAAGCTGCTCATCCGGATGTACCCATCTACCTGGCTGCCATCGACGACCACCTGAACGAACGTGGTTATATCTTACCTGGCCTCGGCGACGCCGGCGACCGCCAATTTGGAACTGGATGAGGATTATTCCAAAAATCTTAAGATGTTTTATTGGAATTGCGAAATGGTCGTCTGCCCCTGGTGTGGAACGAATTACGCAGCTTTTCAATCCAATTGCAGCAAATGCGGCGGGCTGATCCAAGCCGTGCAAGCTGTCCCAGCCTTGCCTAGCGAACCCGAGCTGGTTATGCCGCCTCCCCCTCCGCGCGAAATCGCCGATAATTACCGCTGGAAATTGATGCTTGCTGACTCCTGGTCGATGGGCGCAGCCACATTCGCACTGATTGGAGCAATTTTCTTCCTCGTCGGTTTGGTACTGACCGTTGTCATCGTGACTGCCTTTGTCGGCATCCCGTTCCTGGGAATTGGATTCTTGTTCCTGGGAGGCAGTGGCGCCGTCTTCTATTGGCGTTATAAGGAAGCCGTGAAAGGGGTCGATATCCTGCGGAATGGTGAGGCAGTCATCGGGAAGGTTACCCGCGCCGAATTGAACTATTCCGTTCAGGTCAATGGGCGTAATCCATTGACGATCGGTTATCAATTCCAAGTGGCTGGGAAGGAATATCAAAACACGCTTACCGCCCTGAATCATCTTGATCTGCAATTTGAACCCGGTCAGCGTGTTTGCGTCTTGGTCCTGCCCAACGCACCAGATTACAATTCGCTTTATCCGCACCCGTGAGAATACGGCCGGCTGGCCCGCCGGGGCAGGTGACATCTAAACGTTGGGCGCTGATTCGGGTTATATCTCCATTCAGTCCGAAATCACTCCGTAATAAAAAGCAACTGTATTGATCTTCAATACAGTTGCTTTTTCGTCACCCCACATCCACCCCGGTCAACCTGCTCAGGATCTGATGCAATATCAAGAATGGGAAAATCAACAAGATGTGCAGCACGCCGCTCAGCCCGAAGATCAAAGCCAGCGCCCTCAGGAACTGGTTGAACGGTGGCGCCAGGTTCGCCAGCATCCAGGTCCCCGCCCCAGCCAGGATTGCTACTGCCACCAGCCCCACGACCGATAATCCCAACGGCAGCCAGGCATCTCGGTCGGACTGTGAGGGCATCATCGTGCTGCTGATGGTGAAGGTCAGGTAGAACCACAACCAGAAATCGGGTGCCTGGGGTACAGCTGCCAGTATTCCCCAGAATGCACCCCAATTCGCGCTGCGCGCCAGGTCCCAGAGTGGCAGTAAGTGCATTTGATAAATGGCTGCATACGCCACGAATAGGCTGCCTGTGACCAGGGGTGCCAACCCGATCAGTGCGTCCCGCCCGAACCCACCCGATGCGGTTTCAACATATCCCAGGCGGAGCTTGCCATTGGGTTGCGCTTGAGGAATGAGCGAGAATTCTCCGGTTTGTACACCGAGGAGTTTTGCCGAGAGAAAATGGCTGAGTTCATGCAATAATACACCCGGAAAGAAGATCAGGGCGAAGATCACCTGCGTGACACCGATATTTCGGGACAGGATGAGAAAGAACGCCTGGATCTCGCGGTGCAGGGATCGCTGAAGAAAAACGAAGAGCACCAGCGCCGCCAACAGCCACAGCAGACCATCAAACGCCAGGACGTAACTCAATGCATCGCTCCAGATTCAAAACAAGTGACGCGATTGAGATCCTCCTTCGCGTCACTTCGCTATACAGGTCTTTCTGGGTTATGCTCGTTTTGCCGCCGCCTGCACAATGGCGACGAACTCGTCTACTTTCAGGCTCGCCCCGCCGACCAGCGCCCCGTCGATCTCGGGCTGGCCGAAGAACTCCGCTGCATTAGCCGCTGTCACCGAGCCACCGTAGAGCACGCGGACAGATTGCCCTGTTTGCTCACCGTACATCTCAGACAGAGGATTGCGGATGAAATCACGGATGACAGCATTGGCATTCTCGCTGGTCGAAGCGCGCCCAGTCCCTATTGCCCACACCGGTTCGTAAGCCACCACGCATTGCGCTGCGAACTCTGGGTCGAGGTCTTTGAGTCCCACCCGGATCTGACGCGAGACCACTTCCGCCGTCCGTCCAGACTCGTACTCGCCCAGGGTCTCGCCAACGCACACGATCGGGATTAATTTCGCGCTTAGCGCCGCCGCGGTTTTCTTGTTCACTGTCTCGTCGGTCTCGCTGAAATACGTCCGTCGCTCGGAGTGACCGACGATAATGTACATGCAAAACTCCGCTACCATCCCGGGTGCAACCTCGCCGGTGAATGCGCCCTTTGCTTCCCAGTACATATTCTGTGCCCCGAGGCCGATATCGGTTCCTTGCAGGAGTGCGCCAACCGGGAAGATCGCCATGAATGGCGGGCAGAGCACCTTTTCCACCTCTGTGATTCCTCCCAGGATCGGGGTCATCTCGCTGACGAGCGAACGCGCCTCAGCAATGGTTTTATTCATTTTCCAGTTCCCGGCTACAAACGGTTTTCTCATGATGGCATTATCCCTTCGATATTTAGGTTTTCTGTGACTATGCTATCCCGGATAGATAGAATATTTTTTGTATTAAAAGACACTTGCTCGCACCATGAAGGTTTGGTGGGAGGACCTAATAAGCATGAAAACGCAGGACGGGTTTTCTATGCCCGTCCTGCGGATCATCAACGTTTATTTATTCAGCAGTGCCGCCACGCCCGGCAGTTCCTTGCCTTCCAGGAACTCCAAAGAGGCCCCGCCTCCTGTGGAGACGTGTGTCATCTGCTTGGCAACGCCCGCTTTCTTGACCGCGCTGGCGCTGTCGCCGCCGCCAATGACGGTGGTCGCGCCAGAATCGGCCAGAAGTCTCGCCAGGGCAAAGGTCCCTTCGGCGAACTTGGGCATTTCAAACACGCCCACTGGTCCGTTCCAGACAATTAATTTGGCGCCTTTAAGTGTTTCTTTATAGACAGCAATAGTCTTGGGACCGACGTCCATCATCCGCCAGCCGGCTGGGATTTTGTCCACATCCACGGTCTGGCTGTTGGCTTCCGCCTCGAACTTATCGGCTATCACCGCATCCACTGGTAGCACGATCCGGCTGCCGGACTTTGCCAGGATGGTTTTTGCCAGGTCGATCGAACCAGCTTCCACTAGACTGTCTTGCATGTTCAGGCCTTTGGCTGCCAGGAAAGTATTGGCCATTCCGCCGCCAATGATGAGTTTGTTGCATTTGGTCAGCAGGTTTTCCACTACCAGGATTTTATCGCTGATCTTGGCGCCCCCTAAAATGGCGATATAGGGATGTTCGGGGTTGGCGGTCGCCCGGCCGAGGTATTCGAGTTCCTTTTCCATCAGGAAGCCGGAAACAGCCGGTAGAAAATGTGCCACGCCCTCAGTCGAGGAATGAGCGCGGTGAGCTGAGCCAAACGCGTCGTTTACGTACACATCGCCCAGCGCGGCCATCTTCTTCGCCAGTTCCATGTCATTCTTCTCTTCTTCGGGGTGGAACCGGGTATTCTCGAGCATGATCACGCCGCCTGGCTTGAGCGCTTTCGCCATCTTCTCCACTTCTGGCCCAACGCAATCCGGTGCCATCTGGACTGGGATGCCGAGGGCCCCAGCCAGCACTTCCGCTGCGGGCTTCAGGCTGAACTCGGGATCAAATCCACCCTTTGGGCGTCCCAGGTGGCTCATCAGTAGCAGGGATGCCCCCTGACTGAGTATGTATTTGATCGTTGGGAGAGAGGCTTGGATGCGTTTATCGTCGGTGACCTTTCCACCTTCCATTGGGACGTTGAAGTCCACCCGCATCAGCACGCGCTTGCCTTTTATGTCAATATCCTTAACGGTTTTCTTATTCATAGTTCACCCTCATTAAGGGCAGGCTTTGGGCCTGCCCCTATAGATCCTTAGAGAGACTTTGCCATCAACGCGGCCAGATCTGCCGTGCGCACGGAGTAGCCCCATTCGTTATCGTACCAGGCCACTACCTTGACGAAGTTGTTTTCAGCTTTGCCAAGGACACTCGTGAACGGCAGGTCCACCGACGAGCTGTGCGGATCACCCTTGTAGTCGATGCTGACAAGTGGTTCGTCGATCGCCTGCAGGATGCCTTTATTGCGCGGTAGCTTGGCTGCATCCCGGAAGGCTTGGCGCAATTCGTCGCTGGTGGTGGATTTCTCTAGCTCGGCGGTAAAGTCCACTACGGAGACGGTCGAAGTTGGCACCCGCAAGGCGTAACCCTCGAACTTACCCTTCAGGTCTGGGATCACCAGGGAGATGGCTTTGGCTGCCCCGGTGGTCGTCGGGATGATGTTCATCGCCGCCGCCCGCGCCCTCCGCAAGTCTGAATGCGGCATGTCAAGGATCTTCTGGTCATTGGTGTACGCGTGGATTGTGGTCATGAAAGCCCGCTTGATTACGTACTTGTCATGTACTACTTTTGCTGCTGGAGCCAGGCAGTTTGTGGTGCACGAAGCATTCGAGACCACGTGGTGAGTCTTCGGGTCGTATTTGTCTTCGTTCACACCCATTACGATAGTAATATCTTCGCCTTCGGCTGGTGCGGAAATGATGACTTTCTTGGCCCCGCCGGAGGTGATATGGTTGACAGCTCCCTTGACGGTCTTGCCCTTCTTGTTGACGCCATCATTCTTGATGGTGAAAAGACCGGTGGACTCGATCACGATCTCCACACCCAGGTCCTTCCACGGAATTGCGGATGGATCGGTCTCTTTAAAGGCCATAACCTTCTTGCCGTCGATGAGCAGATGGTCCTCGGCAAATTCAACCGTGCCGTCGAAACGGCCATAGTTCGAGTCGTACTTGAGCAGGTGCGCCATGGTTTTCATGTCGCCGATATCATTGAAAGCAACTACTTCCAATTCTTCGGGATAATAATCCCGTATGGCTTTTAAAACCTGGCGGCCGATTCGGCCAAAACCGTTGATCCCTACTTTGATTGACATGGTAGATCTCCTTATGATATGAATGGGATTTAATTTCAACGCTATTGCGTTGCTTGTTCCCTTATGATCGGCCCGGTGCGCTCATTATAAAGATCCATCAGCACTTGGGCCAGTTTAACCGCCTCGTGATATCCTGTCTGCTTGTGGTCGGCAAGGTCGGAGAGATACAAACGGGGATCGTCCTTAAGCATCTCATCCACCTTCACCCACTGCATGCCATTTTCCAACTTTTTATCATACCATGAATTGCAGACGATGACGTCCACAAGTTCCGGGCCGACCATCTCTTCCAGTGCCCGGATATGGTCCCCCGATGAATATTCGTCTGTCTCACCTTGTTGAGTGGCAATATTCGAGATAAAAATTTTTAAGGCCCGGCTGGATCGGATCGCTTGAAGCAAGTCGCCTACCAGGAGATTGGGCAGGATGCTTGTATAAAGGCTGCCAGGCCCGATCACGATCATGTCCGCGGCCAGGATTGCCTGGATGACAGGTGGGAATGCCGGAGCATTATCCGGTTCAAGCCATACCCGGCTGACACGTCCTGACGCTCTGGGGATCTGGCTCTCGCCTTCCACCCGCACCTCGTTCTGGGAGTTCGGTAATATCACATCCGCCACCAGCCGGACGTTATGCAGTGTAGCCGGGAGAACCTGTCCATGCACCGAGAGGGCTCGCCCGGATTCAGCGATTGCTTTCTCGAAATTACCGGTAATGTCTGTCAGGGCTGAAATAAACAGGTTGCCAAACGAATGCCCGCCCAGGCCTGTATCTTCTCCAAACCGGTATTGGAAGAGTTGTGTTAAAAGAGCTTCGTCATCCGAGAGGGCTGCCAGGCAATTGCGGATATCTCCTGGCGGGAGGATTCCCAGGTTGCGTCGCAGTTCACCCGAAGAACCCCCGTCATCTGCTACCGATACAACCGCTGTCAGGTTATTCGTATACCCCTTCATCCCTCGCAAGACCGCCGCGATTCCATGCCCGCCGCCAATGGCAACGATCCGAGGCCCGCGCTCACGTCGGCGGTATTCGGCCACCTGGTCCACCAGCCGCTGACCAGGCCTCAGGAAAGGTACCAGCAGGGAACGGTTGAGTCTCCATATGCCCAGCCCGATTAACCCAAATCCGAGCCCTGCAAAAATGAGAACGCGCAAGGGGCGTGTCAGGAATCGTAAGGATATAAAGGATATGATCGGCAGCCACCAGGTATCCGGTGCTGACCGGTACATATCCAGTAAGAATAAGGCCATGCCTGTTCCAATTAAGGTAATACCGGCTAGCAGTACCAGGAACCAGCGTTTTACTCCAATACCGGGTACGAACCATTGAAAGAATCGAGAAAGCCCCCGCCAGATGGAATGGAACCAGGTGCGAAACCGTCTAAACATCTGGAGGATGATAGCAGTCTTTAAGGGAATAGTCAACTTTAGAACTCCTCTCAAATCCAAGCTCTCAGCAGCCTCTAGCGAATCACCCCCAGGGAAGTTCGCTGCTGTATCCAGGGATAAGTAGGTTTTGTTGAACGTTATGAAGGCCCCGGTTGGTCGGCCTCCTCCCGGTGCTCTTCCGCAGGTCTCCTTCGCGACCTTCGTGCCTTTTTCGTGCGATCAATACAAAGCGGTCACGTTAATAATGCGACCGTGCTACGCTAAACAGGGACTTATCCATGGGTTCCCCCGCTAACCCGAACTCCTGCTTGCTATCCGCATGTTATAATTTCAACCATGAGTGTCATTGTTGCAATTGACATCGGCGGCACCCAGTTACGCGCTGCAGTATATCCCCTAACTGGAACAACGCCCATTACCGTTCAGCGCACCCCTACCCTTGGCATGGAAGACGGTGTTTTTGAGCGTTTGACCGCCTTGGTTGACTCTGTCTGGCCAATAGAATTGGCCGACGCCATCTCGGTCGCGGCTCCCGGTCCGGTCGATCCTTACAACGGCACGATCATTTCCACCCCCAATATCCCTGCTTGGACGAACTATCCCCTGGCTGAAATGCTCTCCAAACGCTATAAAGTGCCGGCCTATCTCGGGAATGACGCCAACTTGGCCGCCCTGGGTGAATGGAAATACGGAGCCGGTCAAGGCCATCACGACGTACTTTACCTCACCATTAGCACCGGCATTGGCGGAGGAGTGATTAGCAGTGATATGCTCATCGAAGGCAGTCGCGGTATGGCCACCGAACTCGGACATGTTACCGTCCTCTCCGATGGGCCTGTCTGTTCCTGCGGAGTCCGTGGCCATCTCGAAGCTGTCGCCTCCGGGCCTGCGATTGCACGATATGTCCTTGAGCAGATTTCTGCTGGTCGCTTATCCACCCTCAGTTCCGTAAATAACCTCACCGCTCGCGAGGTGGCTGGAGCCGCCCGCCAGGGGGACGAACTCGCTAAAGAAGCCTTTGTCCGCGCTGGGAATTTTATTGGCCTGGCTGTTGCTGAATTCCTCCACATCTTCAATCCATCCATTGTCATCTTTGGCGGCGGTGTCACCCAGAGCGGTAGCTTGATCCTCGATCCGATCACGGAATCCATGAAACGCAATATCATGGATCCATCTTATCTCTACGGCTTGCAGCTTGCGACGGTTAAATTAGGCGATGACGCTGGTTTGCTCGGCGCCCTCGCTCAAGCCCACATGCGTCTTTCCAAAGTCAGATAGATTACTAGAAGGAGAAGTTCATGGAACCATATAAGTTACCCGGGCCGAAGGCCAAAGCACTCATTAAGCGCGACTCGGCTGTCATCTCGCCGTCTTACCCGCGCGGGGTCCCTTTCGTCATGGATCACGGCAAGGGTACCGAAGTTTGGGACGTGGACGGCAACCGCTTCCTCGATTTTGCAGCCGGGATTGCCGTTGTCTCCACCGGCCACAGCCATCCCAAAGTGGTCAAGGCCATCCAGGAACAGGCTGAAAAGTTTATCCATATTTCATCCGATTTTTATCACGAAAAATGGATCGCCCTTGCAGAAAAGCTTGATGAGATTGCTCCTTTTGGAGAGGAAGCCCAATCCTTCATGACCAACTCCGGCACCGAGGCCGTTGAAACCGCCATTAAATTAGCCCGTTACCACAGCGGGCGGACGAATTTCATCGGCTTCACCGGTGCTTTTCATGGACGTACAATGGGCGCAGTAACCTTTACTGCCAGCAAGACTACTTATCACCGTGGGTTCTATCCCTTGATGAACGGCGTAGTTCATGCTCCGTTCCCCAATCCCTACCGCCCCATTCTCGAACGGCGTTCTGGAGAGGATTACGGCGAGACGGTTGTCCGCTATATTGACGAAGAGATTTTCGGCCATATCGTCCCGGCAGATGAAGTCGCCGGTATCTTGGTTGAATCCATCCAGGGTGAAGGCGGCTATATCGTTCCGCCCCCCGGTTTCTTCCCGGCTTTGCGCGAACTTTGCGATAAAAACAATATTCTGCTCATCGCTGATGAAGTTCAAAGTGGAATGGGCCGCACCGGCAAATGGTGGGCCATCGAACATTTTGACGTGGAACCCGATATCATCACCGCCGCTAAGGGGATCGCTTCCGGTATGCCCCTGGGAGCCTGCATTGCCCGCGATTCCGTGATGGATTGGCCCCGTGGCTCCCACGGTAATACCTTCGGGGGCAACCCGCTTTGTTGCGCCGCCGCCCTGGCCACCATCGACCTGATTGAAAATGAGTATCTCGAAAACGCCGCCACAGTCGGCCAGTATACACTCGATGCTTTGAGTGAGATCATGCCGCGCCATCCTTCCATCGGTGACGTCCGCGGCATCGGCTTGATGATCGGCGTTGAATTCGTTAAGGATCGCAAGAGCAAGGTCCCCGCAGACGAACTCTGCAACAGGGTGGTAGACCTGGCTTTCGAACGCGGCCTGATCCTGCTCAGTTGCGGTAAAAGCGTTATACGCATCGCCCCACCCCTTAGCATCTCCCAGGCTGAGGTGGACGAAGGGTTGAAGATCTTTGAAGAGGCGCTTTCCTTGGCCGAAAAAGAAGTAAAGTAAGCGCATAAACGACTGGCAACCCCACCCCGGATACCCTCCCGGGGTGAGTTTTTAAAATGGGCTATTACTGTCTGCTTATTCTAATAAATACCTCCCGCTTACCAATCCCAGGAACCAAGCGCTCTTCTTTCGTTATTCACGCCACTGATCGATCTCTCAGAATTGCAAATACATACACACCTCCAATATACAAATAGCATAAATCTTACGGTTCCCGCATCTGTCGGTGATAAAATATTCCAATCTATCTTAACTTGTCGATCATGGATTCCAATGCTTCCTGATTTCCGCGTTCGCCAACGCGATTACCTGCTCGAAATATCCCGCGCCCTCACCCAGGAACTCGACCTGGACAAACTCTTGGCGCGCATCCTGCGCATCTCCATCGAAATGCTTGCCGGTCAGGCGGGAATCCTTGCTCTTAAAGAGACCAGCGGCTGGCGTGTCGCTGCCGCTCATGGCATTCCCCCTGCATTCTTGAGTTATCTCGAACCACTCCTGGCCGAGGAAAAGGCCGCCGAACTTAACCTGGTTGAACTCAACCGCATGTTGAAGGAACTGACCTATACCACCAGCATGGGATTGCTGAACGGTGTCGGTATTCCCCTCGCCGCTCATGGGCAGGTCATTGGCGTCATCTTTATCTTCCGCAGCTACCCCGATTTGTTTTCAGCCAACGACAAGCTCCTTCTCCAGTCTTTCGCTGACCAGGCCGCCATTGCCGTCTTTAACGCACAATTATATAAACAGATCACTTATGAAAAAGGTCGTCTGGATGCCCTGGTCGATTCCGCCGCCGATGGCATCCTCATCCTTAATGCTGACCACACCATCGAACGCTGTAACATCGCTTTCGAAAAACTCTACGGCCATTCTCGTGCTGACATCCAGTCGAAAGCCCATGCTGAGATCATCCGCTGGGCGCGCCGGCCTGATGGTCTCACCCTCGAGGAAGCCGTTGCTGGCGGTTGGCCGCTCACCACGAACGCCTATCTTTATGTGGAAGGGGATCTCCAGCGTCCAGACCCTCCCGCCCTGCCGGTCGGGATTACTTACGCCCCTCTTCTCGCTCCAGACAACACCCTGCGCAATGTCATCGCCACCGTGCGCGATATCACCAAGTTCCGCAATGCGGAACAGATCAAGAATACCTTTGTGTCCATTATCAGCCACGAGCTTAAAACGCCTGTCGCCCTGATCAAAGGATACGTCAGCACCTTGCGCCGCGAAGATGCCAAATGGGACAAGGCTATCGTCAAGGACAGCCTGGCCGTCATCGAAGAAGAGGCCGACCATTTGGCTGCCATGATCGATGACTTGCTCGACGCCTCTCGGCTGCAGGCCGGTGGACTCACCCCCAACCTTTCCGACGTTTCCATCCCGGAATTGGCAGAACGTCTTTCGGAACGCTTCCGCACCCAGACCGACCGTCACACCATCCTGGTGGATTTCCCTATAAAATTCCCCATCATCCTTGCCGATGAAAATCGTCTCTCCCAGGTTATCTCCAACCTCTTATCGAATGCCATTAAATATGCCCCCAAAGGCGAGATCTGCATCCGCGGACAGGTCCGACCTGAACAGGTCATCGTCACTATTAGTGACCAGGGTCCGGGAATTGACCCGGCCGATATCCCCTATATCTTCGATCGCTTTTACCGCTCAGACCAGGCTGTTCGCAAAACGAAAGGCGCCGGTCTGGGGCTTTACCTGGCAAAAGCTGTCATCGAAGCCCACGGTGGTCGCATGTGGGTCGACCCCCAACCTGGTTCCGGTGCCCGCATCTGTTTTTCCTTGCCACGTTCCCGCGAATTGAGGTAAGATAGGCCGTTCGCCGGTAATTACCGATCCCATTTTATATCGAGAGAATCCATGCCTCCTCAAAAAACCCAGATCTCCTGCCCTCGCTGTCACAAGCCGGTTGCCGTTCAGATCGAGCAACTCTTTGATGTCACTTCCGACCCGGGTGCAAAACAACGTCTCTTGGGCAACGTGTCAAATTTTGCCGCCTGCCAGTCCTGCGGCTATACCGGCCCGCTGGCCACCCCCATTGTCTACCACGACAACGATAAGGAACTCCTGCTCACTTATTTCCCCGGTGAACTCGCCATGCCCGTTAACAATCAGGAAAAACTCATTGGCCCCATCATCACCCAGCTAACCAACCATCTGCCTCCTGAAAAGCGAAAAGGCTACCTCCTCCGCCCGCAGAGTTTCTTGACCTATCAGAGTCTCATTGAACGCGTCCTAGGTGCAGATGGGATCACCCCGGAGATGATCCAGGCACAACAGAAACGTGTTTCCCTCGTGGAACGTCTGCTTGGTGCGTCCAGTGCCGAGGTTCGTTTGGGGATCATCAAGCAGGATGCAGCCCTTTTTGACGCCGATTTCTTTGCTATTTTCAGTCGTCTGGTTGAAGGTGCCCTCTCCTCCGGTCAGGAAGAAGCCGCCCATAAGATGGAGGAGATCCAGAAACAACTCCTCGCTGAGACCGAATATGGGCGCAAGGTCGCCGCACAATCAAATGAGATTCAGGAAGCCATTAAAATCCTGCAGGCTGCTGGGAAGGGACTGGACCGGGAGAAACTGCTTAACATCCTGATCGAGGCTCCCAACGATGACCGCCTCAATGCCCTGGTCAGTTTCACCCGCCCGGGATTGGATTATCTCTTTTTCCAGAGTCTCACTGAGCGCATCGACAAAGGCTCCAGCGAAGAACGTAAGAAGCTGGAGATTTTGCGCGCAAAATTACTAGAGATCACCCGCAAGGTTGACCAGCGCGCCGAAGAAGAATTCAAACATGCCAAAACTTTGCTCAATACTCTATTGTCAGCTGAAAACATTAAACAGGCAACCACCGAACACCTGGATGAAATAAATGATACCTTTGTCCAGGTTCTCAATCGTGCCCTCCAGGATGCCAATAAGAAGAATGATGTTGTTTTAATGCCAAAACTCCAGGAGATTGTGGCCGTTCTGCAACAAGCCAGCGCACCGCCTCCCGAATTGGCCCTTCTGGAAGAAATGCTCGCCGCCTCGGATGAGACCGCCCTGGTTCAAATGATTGAACAACACGCCGCGGAAATGACCCCCGAATTCAATTCGATCGTTGCCAGCGTCATCTCTCGAAGCGAGGAACAGGCCGGTGGTAAGCCTTCCGGCGAGGAAGCCCAGATGCTGGAAAAGCTCCAGGTAATCTACCGGGCTATCCTGAAGTTCACCATGAAGAAGAATCTGGCCTGATCGCGAAAACTTCCGCAGAGACGAACCTGCGGAAGTTTCTTGACCGGGTACTTCATAAATAATTGCACCTTTTTAGTTGTTATTCGTGTTTTTTGGTTGCTTCAGTTCAGTAATTTTTGCGGTGCCAATATTATTCAATGACAGGTGGGTTATCCAGCCGGATCCCATGACCACGTACCGTAACGATATATTTATGCCCCGGGTCCAGCAAAGCGATCCGGTCTCGCAGGCGGCGCAGGAGCGCATCTAGAGCCTGGTCTGAAACACCAATTGCTTCCTCTTCCCCCCATGTTTCGCTGACCAGTTGTTGTCTGTCCACCACTTGTCCTTGATGGTCCGAGAGTATTTGCAGCAAGTGAAACTGCAAGGCTGAAAGCGGCGGGTCGATCAAAAGATTGTCCACCCAGGCTCTTCGGGAGCGCATGTCGAGCCGCAATCGCCCTGAAATATCTCCAGAGTCTGCCAACGGGACGGTCGCGTCGGAGGTCAGGTAGATGAATTGCTGGGCCAGGGCAATCTGTACCGTGTCCCCATCCTGCAAGGTTACCTGTCCCACCACCGGGCTCCCATTACGATGGACTCCGTTTTTACTGCCCAGATCTTCCAGGACAATCCCTTCAGGTGTTGGGGTCAGCCGGGCATGGAAACGTGAAACCTGCCTGTCTTGAATGATCACTTCACAGGTCAGCTCACGTCCGATGGTAAGGATCTTGTCTACCACCCACCGCTCACCTTTAAGAGGGCCGGTCTGTCCGATCAATAAGGGGGCTTCTTCCAAGTTTCGATCCATATCATATCCTTCTGGAGAAGTGGATTATACAACAGGATACAAAAAGACGCTTATAATATGTCTAATTGTAAACGGATGCGCCCCGCTGGTCAAACAACGCCGAAACCCCGACAACTGGGCGCTGCCTGATTTTTCGTTTACTGTGAATCGAACCGATATGCCTGTCGCACTGAAAACCGGAGAGGTGCTGCGCGGCCGTTATCGTATTCGCGAGCGCATTGGTCAGGGAGGTATGGGAAATATCTACCTGGCCGATGACCTGCGTCTGGAAGGACGCCGTTGTGCGCTCAAAGAAGTCGAGCACGACCGTACAGTACCCGCCAAACTGCTCAAGGAGGCTCGTCAGCAATTCCTGCATGAAGCCACTGTTTTGGCGCGCTTGGATCATCCGAACCTGCCCAAGGTCTCAGACTACTTCTCTATCGGTCCGCGCGACTACCTGGTGATGGATTACATCCCTGGCAAGGATCTGCGCCTTCGCATGTTGGATGCAAAGCAGAAGAACATCTTCCTGCCCGAAGAAGATGTTCTTGGGTGGGCTAACCAACTGGCAGATGCTCTTACATACCTTCACAACCAGACCCCGCCGCTCGTCCATCGGGATGTGAAACCCTCCAACCTGAAGATCACCCCCAACGGTCTGCTCAAATTGGTGGACTTTGGCTTGGTCAAAGCCCTCGTTCCTGACGAAATGACGATTACCGTCATCCAGGGGCGTGGTACCGCCCTGTACACCCCGTTGGAACAATACGGCGGTGATGGTGTCCATACCGACGTCCGCAGTGATATTTATGCTTTTGGTTGCACCCTCTACCACCTGATGACAAATACCCCGCCCACCGACGCCCGCGATCGCTTTTTACACCCCTCCAGTATGCCGGCACCGCGCAAACTAAATCCTGCCCTAAGCCAGCGCACCGAACGCGCCATCCTGTGGGCAATGGAACTGCACCCGAATGATCGTCCAGCTACAGCCGAGGATCTCCGTCAATTCTTGATCGGAACGCGCGAATTGCCTCCTCGTCCGCAGGGACTGGCGCACAAACAAAGTTCGTTTTTCCAACTCGCCAGTGGAAAACCAGAGCAGGTTTTGCTCTGGGTCTCGGCAGGGTTATTGCTTGTTAGTTTGGTTGCTTCGTTGATTCCATAGACAGGCGCATCCAGGTATATGCAGCCCCATAGCCTACTGCTGCGCCTAATAAGACTACCCCCATCATCCCCAACCATCCGCTTTTTTGAAGTAAACCTGTAGCTCCCGGTAATCTCACAGCCAGGTATGTATACGCCACCAACCCGCCTGCGGTAATACACAATGCCGCCCGCACTGCCCACCGCTTGGCGAAGTACAACTTGCCGGTCCAGTAACCGAGCGAGGCCAGTCCCCCCAGGAGAATCAGCATCCAAAACCAACCACCCAGGCCTGGATACCCCTCCGCTAGGGGTGATGAAGGTGTTACTATCGGGGTGGCAACGACTTCCTTGGTCGGAGTGACACTGGCGATGGGAGTAGGGGCAACCACGGTCACACCGAAGCCCTCACTGGAAACATCTAATTGCAGGGCAACCGATGTCAGCGCAGGGTCGCTCTCTGCTCGGATTTCAAGCAGCCCCGGGCGGTCGATACTGAATGAAGCTCCTGCCACTCCTTGATTCGTGGCCGCATAGATCTGCTGAACTACTCCCCCCTCCCCGCTCAATAAAATGCTGAAGCGAACCTCCGTCCCGTCCGGCACCGTGTGCCCGTTATGGTCAAAAATGATGCTTGTCTGCACCGTAACGGTGTCGCCAACACGGAAAGATGGCGTGGGAGTCGCTTCGGGTGTCGCTGCTTCCGTCGGGACTGGCACAGGAGTGGGATTGATGGAAAGGCCGATGACTTGATTCGGATCGGGGGAGGTAGCCTCGAACAAGTCGTATCCGATCCCTGGGACGGAAACAGGTAGGGAACCCATTGGAGCAAGTTCCCGGAAAAGCAGGCGGGCTGCCACTTCTACGAATGGTGCGGATTTGCTGTACAGGCAGTAGTAGGCAGTTAATTTGGAAATATCCGTCGCATCGAGATAATACGGTGCATTGAATGCAAACACGATAATTCTTTTATCGCGCAGCAAGTCTGGCCGCTCGGAAAGGAAATCGTGCAGGAGTACGGTCTGGGACTCACCGGGTTCTGCATCCAGCATATTGATGACTACCCAATCCGCCTGGCCCAAAGAGCCTTCCAGGTCGGGATCTCCCTCCCCGCCCTCAAGAATGGCGCTCAAACTTGTCAGCGGATAGGAGATCAAATGGCTGGCCTGCACTTGCCCGCCCGCATGCGGACCATAAAGGCGCAGGATCACATTTTGAAGTGCATCCACCGCCAGCATTGATTCCTCTCCGCAAGTGCTGCACTGGCTTCCTTGACGGGTATCGGTTATAAAAACGATTCGGTCGCTCAGCACAGGGGGTGACGGGAGGACAGTATTCAGATCTGCGATATCCGGGTTGACCAGGGTGGCAGACTCGCGGGCAACTTTAAACGTTACCGCTTCAGACGTGTCGATCTTTGCCAGCCCCTCCACCGGCGGGATTACCTGCGCCAGGGTAAAACCATTGTAGGTACGATATTTGGCTGTTAGGATGCGCAGAACTGCGTCATCCACTCGCTGGGCAAAAGCTGGGTCTTCACGATATTTTTGATTGAAGAACTCGATCGCGCTGACGACAGTCGTGTAATTATCCGGCTCGTCACTTGCAATGATATTTCCCATAAAGAGCAGGTCATTTCCAGCCAGAAAAGCATCCCGTACCACCAGGCGCGCCATGAAAGATTGCCCGGTTGGATCATAGAAACGGTGTACGGTCTGGCTGCCGAGGTCGTCGCTGACCATCAATCCTCCCCCAGTTCGCCAGGTGGCAAAGGCTGGCAGGGTTAGTATCTGCGAAAGAGCCTCCGGGTCAAAACTGACCGGGCGCGTCGTGGAGCGGATATTACCCTGGAAACCTTGGTAGCGGATGTGGGAGACCAGCAGGCCGTCAGCTGTGCTTTCAGGAGTAGAGGCGTTTCCCGTAACAGAAAAATAGGGCGCCAATTCGATTTGTTTCAATTGCTCAAGTGACTTGCGGACGGTGGCTGGTTCTCCTCCAGCAGGACGGTCTGCGCTGCCGCGGCCCGGGAAGTGGTCGGCTATAACCATCATTCGCCCGTTGCTGCCGGTATGCAAACCCGTAATATAGGCACTCCCCATCGCCCCCACCCAATACGGATCGCCGCCAAAAGCGCTTGCACCCAGTCCGTTCCCCAGGGTGGACCCGGGCGACTCAAGTACATCCAGCGAAGGTCCAAAATAGAGGTTGATTCCGAGGCTTGATAATTCCTGTCCTGCCACCCAACCCACCTGTTCAGCCAGCGCAGGATCCCAGCTGGCGCCGAGGGCCATCAGGTCTGGCAAAGGCGTCAGTCCATTCAGGATCTGGTCATTGGGATACCCATCGCCGTCTTGTGAAATTCCCACAAAGAGGGGAATGTAATTGGCCGGGGTGGATGTCGCTGTCGGTGCAGCAGTGGGTGTGCCGGTATCTGGGCCGGCGGGAACGCCTTGCGATGCCTGCCATTCCGCTGATTGCAGTTGGCTAATTAATTGGTAGGCGCTCGAAACGGTATCGGGTGCAGCCACAAAATTGTCATTTCCGGCCTGCAAAACCACTCCTCCCACATGATAATTGGTGATCAGGTCATAGATCTGGGATTTCTGGTCTGCGCTGGAACCAGTAAAGGTGACTAAAAAGAGTTGTCCCACCCGTTCTTCCGGCGTCATTTTCGCTAACATCTGGGCGGCATTCCCTGCAGGGTCGTTGCCTTGGAACGATTCGTTTGCGCGCACATTCGCCGTTTGGCTATACGATAACGCCAACGAAACCAATAGCAGAATGGATGGGAAACGGCGAAGGTTCATTTTTTACCGCTGACTGGGGTAATGAAGGATGCTAATTGCAGATCACTCTTTATGGGAATCGCTCCAGCTGGATTATTTATCTCTCCCGAGGAGATGGAGCGCCAATGGCAGGTCAGCGGTAATGATACCGTCCACACCCAGGCCGATCACGCCCCTGATATCCGCTTCGGTAACAACCGTCCAAACGTTAACTTTTTTCCCGGCGGCATGAACACGCTCAACCAGGCCGGCGTCCAGGTCCCTGAAGTGTGGATGCAGGGCGGCGTAACCAGCGCCGCGCCAGGAAAACGAGCGGCCCCAGAACCCTATCCAACCGGGTATGGTCAGCAGGCCGCAGGGCACCTCCGGTAGAAGCCGGTGCGCCCGCCGCAGGTTGCCTGCAAAGAAAGACGAGAAGAGGATGCGCTCCTGCATGGCGTGTTTCCTGACTAACTCCACCACCTTCATTACCAGCCCGTCATTCAGAGTGGAATAGTTGGTCAGTTCCACATTCATATAGAGACGTTTGCCAAGCGTCTCGAAGACCTCATCCAGGGTGGGAATCTTTTCGCCGGGGAATTGCCCGGGAAATTGAACACCCGCATCCAGCTCACGCAGCGCCGCTAGGGTCAGCTTCGCCGCTTTCCCGGTCCCATTCGTTGTCCGGTCCACGGTCGGGTCATGCAGAATGATCACCTCGCCGTCCGCGGATAATTTCACGTCGAATTCAACGCCATCGGTGCCTTTTTCAGCCGCCTGCCGGAATGCCGCCAGCGTATTCTCGGGAGCATGAGCTTTGTCGCCGCGATGGGCAATCACGATCGGGGAAGGTAAATTATTCCGCATTTTAGATATCCACAAAGTAGGCTTGAGAGGCGCGGTCGATCATTTCATTTGTCATCGTCGGGTCGGTGGAAAGAAAGCGTGCGATATCGAGGATTTGGTCGCATAGATCCCGCGGGTGGGAGGCGCGCAATTTTCGATTGCGCTTGATGTAGTACTCCTGCAGCAGATAGGCCAACCCCTCGTCGTTGTAAGGAATACCCTTTTGCTGGGATACGCGCTTGAATATTTCTCGGTATTCCTCAAAAGACGGGTCGGATATTTCAACCTTATGGCGCAGACGGCGCAGGAAAGCCTCATCCACCAGGTCGCGTGGCGGTAGGTTGGTGGAAAAAACCACCAGCACATCAAATGGGATTTCAATTTTACGCCCGGTGTGCAGGGTCAGGTAATCGACACGGTTTTCCAGCGGCACGATCCAACGATTGAGTAGATCGCGGGGTCTCACCTGCTGCCTGCCAAAATCGTCGATCAAAAGGATCCCCCCGTTAGCCTTGACTTGGAACGGGGCTTCGTAGTATTTGTGCGTGTCGTCAAAGACGAGGTCGAGTCCTGCCAGGGTTAGTTCGCCGCCCACCATAATAAAAGGACGCCGGATTTTAATCCAGCGCGGGTCACGCCGTCCGTTTGTGCGCAGGCTGCCGGTCCCCGGTTGCGAATCCGAATCGGGCGCCCGTTGGTGGTTGACCGAATCGTATAATTTGACGATCTGCCCATCTAGGTAAAGCGCATACGGGATGTACATCGTCTGGCTGAGCACGAGATTACCAAACGCTTTTGCTACGCTGGTCTTGCCGTTACCGGGAGGTCCATAAAGGAATATCGACGTGCCCGAGTTCAGCGCTGGGCCAAGACGCTGGAGAATTTTCTCTGAAAGTACTAATTGGGAAAGAAGCTGGCGCATCGTCCGGCTGGTGATCGCCACCCGGCCTCGACTCTGGCGCCGGATGGATTCATTATAAACTTCGATCGGGACAGGCGCCGGGCCTGCATATTGGCTGCGCTCGAGAGCCTCACGCGCACGGACAATCCCTGCGCCTGTGATGGCATATTGATACGAACCTTCACCCACGCCCATCTGGGAGGATTTCACCTCGATGAGCTTCTCGTGTTTGAGCGACTCAAGGATCTGGTCAACGATCCCTGCAAAAGGCAGGGCGATTTCCTCGGCAGTCATAAAGCCGGTCAGATATCCCTGGAAATAAAATATTTTTAATGCCAGGTCCTGCAGCCAGAGTAACGACAGGCCAGTATCTTCCAACTTGTTCAGTGGCGGAGGGACAAATGATCCCCCTTGATTAGCGGATTTACCTCTTGGTACAGCAGTCATAACGGCCTCCGGATTGAATGTACAGGTGAATTATAGCACGCCGGTTTTCTTCTCGGGCAGCTAATCTCATTTATAATCAACCTATGAGCCTTTCCGTGATCATTCCGGTTTATAACGAAATTGCCACCATCAAGATAGTCTTGGAACGCGTCCTGGCAACCGGGCTTGCCACCGAGATCCTTCTCGTGGATGATGGCTCTACCGACGGCACGCGTGACCTGCTCATAGGGCTGGATGGTCACCAGGGCATTCGCGTGATCCTCCATCCGAAAAACCGGGGCAAAGGCGCCGCGGTGCGTACAGGCATCTCTGCCGCCACCGGCGACGTCGTCCTGATCCAGGATGCCGACCTGGAGTACGACCCGCGCGATTTTCCTGCCCTGCTCAAACCCATCCAAGAGGGCCAGGCAGATGTCGTCTATGGGTCGCGTTTCATGGGTGGGCCGCACAGGGTGACAATGTTCTGGCACCTGCTTGCTAACCAGTTGCTCACCCTGACGACCAATCTTCTCTATAACTCCATCTTGAGCGACATGGAAACTGGTTACAAGGTCTTCCGCCGGGAAGTTCTCGAAAATATCAAGCTGCGCGCAAACCGCTTCGATTTCGAACCGGAATTTACTGCAAAAATCTTAAAGCAGAAAGCGCGCATCTTTGAAGTACCCATTTCTTTCAACCCAAGGGATTATGCCGACGGTAAGAAGATTAAGTTCCTGGACGCCTTTGCGGCTCTTTGGGCTTTGATCAAATACAGATTCATGGATTGATAACCAACCACCCGGCCCTTTGTAAATTGGACGCGGAACCTTGTTCCGCCCGCACGCTCACCTCGGACGCGAGGCCTGGGGAGGGCAGGTAACACCCGTAAGAAAACATCTATTCGTTATTAAAGAATAACACGAGAGCGAAAGCTTGGTCTACAGCGCGGTCGAGGCTACCCTGCTCTTAATTACGATCAATGAACGAATAACTGACTCCTGGCTGTGTGAAGCGAACTGCGTAGTGGTCGCTTACAAGTTGCTTGGCAAGCAGAACTACCTATTTGAACCTGATCCCACCGGCACTTTTACGATACCCCGATCTTTCAGTCTTTCGAAAAATCCAAACCTTAACCGTGTAGAGTATAATTAATTTCGATATAAATCCCGCAGCCTTGTTTTCCTCGAGCAGTTATGGGCTTTTATCATTCACAAAGTTATTTTTTGTCGGGTCGAAGGATTTGCTATTGGAAAACTGCGGGACAGTTCGAAAACATACACACGCTGCGTTCGATGAAATTGGTCTTGCTTATCGGGCGAAGAGCGCCAAGGATCCTGTGAATTTCTTAAACAGGTCGCCATCCAAAGCGCTATTCAATTGAAATTTGAGATTCGGGTCCGCCTGCCGTTTAACGGGGCCTAATTGAAGGAGAAAAATTCTGAATACCTTAATTGACGCCATGGAACGTGCCATTCAGGAGATTAAGCAATGGCCCGAAAAGACCATCCAGGTCTTTCACCATAACGATTCGGATGGGCTTACTTCAGGCGCCATCCTCGAGCGCGCCTTAGAAAGGCAAGGATATAAAGTCCAGCGCTACTGTTTGGAAAAACCATATCCCGCAGTTCTTAAAAAAGTTTACGAACAAGAGGGAAGGATCCTCATCTTTGCCGATTTTGCGGGCAGGATCGCACCGCTGCTTTCCGAATTGAACAAGGGCAGAAATCTGACCCTGATCCTGGACCACCATGTCGCTGAAGCTTCGACCGATCCGAGAGTTCTCAACCTTGACCCGGATCTATTTGGATTGAAAGGGGATCGGGATATTTCCGCTTCGACGACCTGCTATCTTTTTGCTCGGGCACTGGATCCAGTCAATCGTGACATGGCGCATATCGCTGCCGTGGGAGCCGTGGGAGACGGTTTTTTTGTGGATGGCGCGCTGGTGAGCCAAAACCGGGACGCGGCAATGGAAGCTGTCCAACAGGGGATGATCGAGATCAGGAAACATGCAACCGGTGAACAGTACCTGTTGACAACTTCGAAAGGGCCGATCAACTGTATTGAATTCGGTGACTATCTTGATGTATTGGGGGGAGTTGGTTATTACCAAAAAGGACCAGACATGGGGGTCAGGGTTTGTCTTGAAGGGGTCTCACCGGAGTCGGACCGGATGGTCGAAGAATTAAAGGCCATCAGGACGAAGATATTTAACGATGAGATCGCGAGGCTCCAAACAGGTGCAATGAAACAAGCGCCCCATATCCAATGGTTCCATGTTAAAAAACGCTTATTCCCGATGGGAGTAAAAATGATTGGGGCATTCTGTGATGCTATTAAAGACACCAACCTTATTGATCCCCGGAAATACCTTGCAGGATTTCAGGTCATTCCCGACGAGATCCCGGGTTTCGACGCTATTAAGTTTAACCAGGTGAAGATCTCCATGCGGGTGTCTCCTTATATGGAAGGGGAGATCCGGGCAGGAAGAGCAATGGGACTCAATGTATTGCTCCCCGAAGCGACGAATAGACTTGGAGGATTTTCTGATGCCTGCCATAGTCTGACGGCTGCCACCACGGTAGCCATTGGTAAGGAAGAAAAACTAATCGAGGAAATGGAACTAATTTTAAAAGGAGAATCGAATGGCTAAAGGAACTGGTTTTGGAAAAACGATCTTGATCGGCGATCAATTTGTTCTGGATGAAGTTCCCGCGATTGTTTCGTCAATCCCCTTTGAAACGGTGACAACGGTGGAAAGGGTTGACGGTGATGGCTGGATCTTGGAAGACAACCGCATTGAGGTTCCGGGGTATAAGGAAAAGAAAAAGGAACAGCAGGCGCGCTCGATAGACAGGGTTCTCGAGGTCATGCACATTGACGTCAAAAAGAACCCGATCAAGATTACTGTTGGGGGGACATTACTGGCTGGCAGTGGGGTGGGCGCAAGTGCTGCCAGTTGCGTTTCGCTTGCACGCGCTTTGAACGAAGAGTTCAAGTTGGGTTGTCCGATCGAGGAGATTAACCGGGTGGCCTGGCAGGGCGAGTTTCCTTACCATGGGGTTGCGAGTGGGGTTGATAATACCGCCTCAACCTATGGCGGGCTCATTCTTTTCTATTTAAAGGATGGAAAACAACATTTTGAAAGGATCAAGACCCCGAAATCATTTGAAATAGTATTGGCCAACAGCGGCGTCACAGTGAATACCGCCGCCCTCGATGAGTTTATTGATCTGCAAAAGAAAGAAGATCCTGCCCTTTTTGCATCTCGTCTCAAGGCCATCACTGCCCAGGTTTTTGACATGAAAAAGGCCCTTGAAGCTGGTGATCTGAAGAAGGTTGGAAAGATCATGTCGGAAAATCACAAGATCCTGGTCGATATGGTCATGTCTCACGAAACTCTGGACTACTTGTGCAAGCTGGCTCTCGAAAAGGGAGCTTTGGGGGCCAAGGTCACCGGAGGAGGCAGAGGCGGCTATATGGTTTCTTTGACTCCCGGGAAGCAGCTCCAGGATACGGTCGCTTCAGCTTTCGAAAAGGAAGGCTATAAGCTCATTCGGGCAACCATCGGTGGAAGTTGATTGCATCGATGGCTTACCTGACCTCCATCCAACCTAGCTACGGCACCGGCCAGGTGATGAGCGATACCGGCGGGCAGGAGCTGCAATGAGCGACCTGCCCATCCCAAGACACTTCTTTTCCGGGTATCTCTTCGACCTGGATGGGACAGTCTATCTGGGGGAAGCCCTGCTCCCCACCGCGGGCGAAACCCTGACGGTCTTGCGCAGGCACGGCTCCCGTACGATTTTTATTTCCAACAACCCCACCCATGCGCGCCAAGACTACGCTGATAAGCTCACCCGCCTGGGTGTGCCAACCCCCATTGAAGATATTCTGACTTCGTCGCTTGTGATGGTGGATTTTCTGAAGCGGCGCATGCCGGGTGCCCGTCTGTTCGTTGTCGGCGAGGAGCCGCTGTGCGCAGAGCTGCGCCGTGGAGGCTTCGAGCTCACCGAGCAGGCGCTAAATGTTGATGCCGTCATCGCCAGCTTCGACCGCACCTTAGTTTACCGCAAGCTGCAGATCGCCTTCGACGCCATCCGGGCCGGGGCGCGTTTCTTCGCCACCAACCCGGACCGTTACTGCCCTGTCCCCGGCGGCGGTGAGCCCGACTGCGCCGCCATCATTGCCGCCATCGAAGCCTGCACCAATACGCACATCGAAGCTGTGGTCGGCAAGCCGTCCAACTACATGATTGATGCCGCCCTGAACTTGATGGACCTGCCGGCCGCCGATTGCCTGATGACCGGCGACCGGTTGGAGACAGACATATTGATGGGCCGGGAGGCCGGCATGTCCACCGCACTGGCACTGACCGGTGCGACTCCTGAATCCGCCCTGGCGGGCTCGTCCATCCAGCCGACCTACGTCCTGCGCCATTTGAGTGACCTTCTACCGTAACCTCGCCATTCACACCCAAGATCCTCCTGGTGGACAACGGCTCTACGCTTGGTAAGGGTCATCGTTTGGTCTCTTTTGTTATGGACAAAGCAGGGCAGTTATATTTCATCCTTGCATCGATAAAATTAGAACAAATTTTCTGTTATAATGGTCCCATGGCTTTCTGGTATCGTCTCCTCTACAGGTTTGGCCTGCGCCGCGATCCCGGTCCCCGTTCCTACGAACTGGATGTCGCTTTGCACACAGCCCTTGAAGACCTGGCCCTCCGCGAACAACGCCCGGCAAACGAGGTTGTTTCAGAGCTGGTCGCTAGTGGCTTGGACCGGCATTTCTCGCAAGAGGACCTTCTCCAGCGCTGGCGATCCCTTTCGCCCCGCGAACAGGATGTCTCGGCCCTGGCTTGCATCGGTTATACCAACCGTCAGATTGCCGCCCGGCTGGGCATCTCCCCTGAAACGGTCAAGACCCACCTCCACAACGCCCTGGTCAAATTCAACCTGCACAGCCGCTCCGAACTGCATTTGCTGATGGCCGGCTGGGACTTCTCTGCCTGGGAACGCCAGGTCTGAGCCCCATGCTCGGAAAGCCCCCGCCTCTGCCTCCCCCATCCGGTGAACCCTTTTCTCCCCCATCGCCTCCCCCGTCGGGGGATTTTCATGTGGCCGTGTTGGGGCTATGCTGTCAGCATGGACATCCTGCCCCTCCCCCCTCCTCGTTCCCTGACCGTCTTCTGCGCCCCCGGCGGATCGCTCGAACCGGTTGCACAGGTCATGGCGGAACTGGCCCTGCGCGGCCCGCTCACCGTCCTGGACGGCGGCAACCGCTTCCCCGCCTATCACCTGATTAGGCTCATCAGCGGCCGCATTTTCGATCCGTCTTCCGTCCTGCAGCATACCTTCATCCGACGCGCCTTCACCTGCCACCAGGTGCTGGCCATGCTTGAGGGCACACTCACATTGCCCCAGCCCTGCATCCTCCTCGACCTCCTGGCCACTTTCTATGATGAGCAGGTTCCCGTGCAGGAAGTCCGTCGCCTGTTGGATGGCGCCTTACGCCAGGTCGAACGCCTGTGTCAGGTCTCCCCGGTCCTGGTGACCGCCACCCCGCCGCACACCACTGGCCGGGCTTTTCTGCTGGAGCAGCTCTGCGCCCGCGCCAATCAGCTCTTCGCCCTCGAACTGCCCGCCTCGCCGCCCCTTCAACCTGCCCTCTTCTAGTCGCTGCTATGGGCCGCACCCTTCCTTCCAGCACCCAGAATTTCCTCCAGGAACAGGCCTCCTTCGCCCGCTTCCGGCGCGCCCTGCGTCGTTCCGACCAGGTCGCACTGGACGACTTGTTCGCCTCCGCCCGCCAGCATCTTGCCGCCGCGGCCTACGCGGCCAACGCCCTGCCTTTCGAGACCTTCCTGCTGGCCATGCTGCTCGAAGAGCACAAGCAGGTCATGCGCCTGCGCCAGCTTGTGGAGGCAGACCTGCATATTACCCCCGGAGATGGCTGAACTCACCGGCTGGCTTCTGGATGTATACGCCGGAGAACAGGGGCTGACGATCTGGCTGCTGACCGACAACGGGGAACGCCGCTGCCTGAGCCAAACTTTCCCCGTCACCTTCTTCGCCGCCAGCCAGGCCGTTCGACAGGGTCTTGATAAACTCGACCTGCCAGCTCACGGCAGCACCTCAGACCTGCGCGCGGCATGGCGGTGGCTTTCCTCCCAGTCGGAGCCGCTGCGCCTGGCACGGGCTGAGCGCCGGGATCTGTTTGCTGGCCCCATCCCGGTCCTGTCCATTGAAGTCCAACAGCCCGCCCACCTCCCGGGGTTGTTCCGGCGCTTCTCAGCAGCTTTTCCCAACCTGACATTTTACGACGCGGACCTTCCCATCTCTCTGCGCTATGGGGCGGTTTTCGGTGTCTTCCCCTTGTGTCGCTGCTGTGTGGAGGTGCAGGGCAACCAGGTTAAAACCATCCTCGCCCTCGACTCGCCCTGGGACCTTGATCCCGAATACCCGCCCCTGCGTCTCCTGGCGCTTGAACCAGACTGCAACCCCTCGCATGCCGTACCGAAAGGGATCATTTTTTCCTACAAAGATATCCGCTACCGTATGCCGCTCGAACCGGTTCGGGCGCTGCTGGCCAACCTCAAATCCATCCTTCGGACTTACGACCCCGACATGCTCCTGACCTCATGGGGCGACACCTGGCTCCTGCCAAAATTGCTTGAACTCTCCCAAGCAAATCCCCTGCCGCTCAATCGCGACCCATCCGCCCTCATCACCCGTAAAGAACAGCGCACCTACTACGCCTATGGACAGGTCATTTACCGCGGTGCGCAGGTCCACCTGGCCGGGCGCTGGCACATCGACAAATATAACGCCGTCATGTACCACGACTATGGCCTGGACGGGATCTTTGAACTGGCGCGTGTCACCGGCCTGCCTGTCCAGACGGTGGCGCGCGTTTCGCCTGGAACGGGCATCTCCTCCATGCAGATCATGACGGCCCTGCGTCAGGGCGTCCTCGTCCCGTGGCGTAAACAGCAGGCCGAAGCTCCGAAAAACTTGTTTGAACTCGTGCGCGCCGATATGGGCGGGCTGGTCTACCAGCCAACCATCGGCCTGCACAGCAACGTGGCCGAAGTTGATTTCGTCTCCATGTATCCCAGTATTATGTCCCACTTCAACATTTCCCCGGAAACGATCCTGCCGGGTGAGAACGACCCGCAGACCGGTCTGCCCCTCACCCGCCCGGAGCGTGGGCTGGTTCCCACCACCCTCCAGCCGCTCCTGCAGAAGCGTATCGCCATCAAGTCGCAATTGCTGTGCCTGCCAAAATGGGATCCCCACCGCAAGCGCTACCAGGCCACCGCCTCCGCTTACAAGTGGCTGCTGGTCACCTGCTTCGGATATCTGGGCTACAAGAATGCCCGCTTCGGGCGCATCGAATCGCATGAGGCGGTCACCGCCTATGGGCGCGAGACCCTGCTGCGCGCCAAGGAAGCCGCCGAAGACCTGGGCTTTGAAGTTCTTCACCTGTATGTGGATGGGATGTGGATTAAAAAACCCGCTTCCGCCACCCCGGCCGATTTCCAGCCCCTGCTTAACGAGATTCTCACCCGCACCGGCCTGCCCATTGCCCTGGATGGGGTCTATCGTTGGGTGGCATTTTTGCCTTCCAGGCTGGATGCGCGTATTCCGGTGGCAAATCGTTATTTCGGTGTCTTTCAAAGCGGGGAGATCAAGGTACGCGGCATCGAATTGCGCCGGCGCGACACGCCCGATTTCATCCGCGAAACGCAGCAGCAAATGCTCGCTATCCTGGCCAAAGCCCCCGACGCTGAACATGTTCCAAACCTGCTCCCTGAAGTACAGGCTCTCGTACACCGCCGGCTGGCAGACCTGAAGCGCGGGCGCGTGCCACCGGAGAAACTGATTGTCCGCCAAACCCTGAGTCGCGAACTGGACGCCTACCGTTCCCCTTCCCCCGCAGCTCTGGCGGCGCGCCAATTGGCAGACCGCGCCGCGCCTCTGCGTCCCGGCCAGGTGGTGCGTTTTCTCTATACCCTGGGCAAACCGGGAGTGCGGGCCTGGGATCTGCCGGGTGAAATGGATTGCAGGACCATTGATGTTGCCCGTTATTCCACCCTGCTGGAGCGCGCCGCCGAGACGATATTTCAGCCTTTCATGTCAGAGCCGGTCGAAACCAAATTGCCTTTGTTTTCTGGTTTGTATATGCCAAACAAAACCCCTCTTCTTCAAGAACAGGCGGCGGTTAGTTGGATTTCCGGAATGGCCTGATCCGTTGCCCCGCAAGTGCATTAATACCCCATCTTTACCTGATTTGAGACAATCTCGTTTCCAGGTATATCTCCTTTTAAGTTGTGTTGCTGATACATGGCTTCCCGATTCCAAAAATATCTATCGGCATAGGTCTCAAGTCGAAATTCTTAGTGTAGAACAATATCGGCTCCCTTGTTTATCCAAGGGAGCCGATATTGTTTTGCTTGGTATTTCGTATGCCTGTTCAGCCATCTCACCGGCAATGGTTTGGTAGGCCTGACGGATCGCTGTTGAAACCCAGGGCGCAGGTATTATCGACTTGATATACATCCGGGAGAGTAAGCAATGGGATAAATTGGGTCGGGTCAAAGGTTCCCTGGTACGCCCACGTCCACCATCCAAAGCTGGTATCGCCATCCAACAGGGAAGGCTTGAAGGCAAATTCGATATCTTTGGTTGGGGTGCGTCGTGCCCAAAGCATATCGGGATCTGCTCCGCTTCCCTGTTCAAAAATGAGATTAACATTCCCGTCCACAAAACGCCAGGCGTGTACTTTGGCTGTGCTCCAGACTACGTCACTTAAAGCCAGGTTCTGGACGGCGATGATGACATCACTTAAACCATCCAGATTTAGGTCCAGTTCCAGGAAATAAGTAACCTCGCCATCGCCTTGAGTTGCAACAACATCCACTGGGTGGATGCGCGCATAGAACCAATTAATATTCGCACCGAACTGGGTTACCTGGATATCCAGGTATGGTAGGTAAGTACTCAGACCGGCTGTAAACGGGCGTTCTACAAAATTGATATTCCATAGGTCGCAAACTGTGTTAAGCCTCAAGGGCAGGATGGGAGCGCCGTTCGTGTCGGTCATGGTGCAATCGTGCGCTGTTTGCAACTCGATATAAGATGGTGTCCCTGGTTGGGTGAGGTGTTGGATTTGTGTTGGGGTTGGGACAATGGTCGGAGTAGGTGGTAGAGAGGCTGTGCTGGTTGCTTCTGGGGGAAGCGCGCTGGGAATTGTTGCCGGTTCCGTCGGCGAAGGCGGAACAACAGCCTGCGTTGTTGCGGGTGGCACTCCGCACGCCTGCAATGTCAGGCAGAACAATACAGCAATTCCGAATACGGTGCTTATTTTTTTATTCATTTCTCCTCCTGATTGCTCCTAATCACCGAGAAAATGATCATCCTTCAATGGTTGTGATAAAAATCGCTTTGGGGATAACATGCTGCTCAACCCAGAATCAATCTGTTTTTTATTGTACATCAGAATTTTAGAGTATTCACCCCCTTCAGATAGCCATTCATTCTATTAACAAATCTGTTAATCAGGGCTGCCCGCAGGCTTCACGTCTTTTAAATTAAGTTGCAGCGAAGTCCGGCCGTTGAATTCGTTGGATTCGAAAGTATAGAGCAGGTCCACCCGCGGGGGCAGCTTAGGCTGGAGACCTCCGAGCCGGAAACCGATGGCGTCGTAAGTGACCCGCCCATCCGTAACCATTAATTTTAAGTGTTTGCTATCTGCCCCCACCGTGCGGGAATTGGTGACCCGCACATCCCTGCTGACGAACACAGCTTCCGGATTCCCGTAACCGGTCGGTTGGAGATATTCCAGCTGTTTTAGCAGTTCCGGCTTCAAGTCCGCCAGCGGAACATCCGCGTCCGCCCTCAATGTCTGGCGTAGATCCTGTCCCTGCAATTCTTCCGTCGCAAGGGTTTTCAGCCTGGTCTTCAGTGCTTCCAGGTTCTCGTTGCTCACTGTGAATCCTGCCGCGGCGGCATGACCGCCATGGCGGATGAGCAGATCCTTGCACTTGTCGAGCGCTTCGGTGATATGGAATTCCGGGATGGAACGGCACGAACAGCGTGTGGTTTCTGCCAGGACCTGCCCGACCACTGCCGGGCGGTAATAAGTTTCGACCAGGCGCGAAGCTGCCAGTCCGACCACACCAGCGTTGAAATCAGGGTGAACCGCAAAGAAAAGGTCCGCCTCAGGATCTTCGGCTAGAGCCATCGCCTCGGCTTCCGCCTGGATTTTACGGGTGATCTCTTGGCGTTGCCGGTTCTGCACATTCAGTTGCTGTGCCAGGTTCCCGGCAGTTTTGATATCCTCAGTGATCAGAAGATCGAACGCTGCCAGCGCTGATTCCAGCCGTCCAGCCGCATTCAGGCGGGGCCCAAGGACAAATCCGATGCTTGTTGCAGTGATACGCGCCAACGCTAAGTCCGACACCGCTGCCAGGGAGAATAATCCCTGCCGTTTGGTCTCGCGTAGTTTTTGAAGTCCCTTGCGCACCAGGATGCGGTTCTCGCCCACCAGCGGAGCCAGGTCGGCAACCGTCCCCAGGGCCACCAGGTCAAGCAGATCCTCTTCCTGAAACCCTTCCACTGCTTTTCCGTTGGAGATCAAAAGGGCTTGAATGATCTTATACGCCACCCCCACTCCGGCCAGGTCTTTATCGGGATATGCATCTCCGGCCTGTTTAGGATTGACAACCGCAAAAGCCGCAGGCAGGTCGCCTGCCGCCGGTTGGTGGTGGTCAGAGATGATCAGGTCAAGCCCCATGGAGCGGGCGTAAGCGGACTCGTCAGGCGAGCGGATGCCGCAGTCAACAGTGATCACCAACCTGACCCCTTCATTTTTAAGGGTATCCAGGGCCTCATTGTTCAGCCCATAGCCTTCATCGAAGCGGTTGGGGATATAACCGCTTACATTCCCGCCCATGGCACGCAACGCTTGCACGAGCAATGCTGTCGCAGTAACCCCGTCCACATCGTAATCGCCATAGATCGCGATCGGTTCCTGGTGGTCGAGAGCATGCCGCACCCGTTCAACCGTGGCTGGAATGCCGGTCATCTGGAACGGGGAAGGATCGAAATCCGGTACTGCCTGCAGGAAGGCCCGCGCCATCGCCTCCGTGGCATAACCGCGGTTGAACAATACCTGGCGGATGATCGGTGTATAAGCAGCCAAGGCCTCATTCGCCTCCCCTGTAATGGGCGGCGAGACGAGCCAACGTTTAGCTTGTTTTGATGTCATCTGATTTGTATGCCCCGCCTATCTAATAAACTGAAACTTCGGTCTAGTCGAAAATTTTCTTGACTTGATAGATGCCTGCAACTAATTTATCCACTTCTTCTTTCATGCTGTAAATATATAAGCTGGCTCGCGTGGTGGCGGAAACCCCGAATTTTTCATGCAGCGGTTGGGCGCAATGATGGCCGGCTCGCACCGCCACACCGTAGCGGTCAACGATCTGAGCCACATCGTGGGGATGGACACCTTCTAATGTGAACGCAGCCACGCCACCCTTCATCTCGGCAGCCGGTCCTAGCACCTGTACACCAGGGATCTCTTCCAGGCGTTCCAGGGCATACGCAATCATCTCCTGTTCGTGGGCTGCTACAGCCTTCATCCCAATCCTGTTCAGGTAATCCACCGCCGCGCCAAATCCGACCGCCTCGGCGATCGCTGGCGTCCCGGCCTCGAATTTATGCGGGACATCATTAGGGGAGAACGAGCGCAAATGGACGGTTTTGATCATGTCGCCGCCGCCTAGGAACGGCGGCATATCCTCGAGCAACCTGGCTTTCGCATACAGTGCGCCGATGCCGGTGGGGCCTAACATCTTGTGGGCTGAAAAAGCCAGGAAATCAACATCCAGATCTCGTACGTCCACCGGCAGGTGTGGTACGGATTGTGCTCCGTCAACCAGGGTCAGTGCCCCGGCCGAGTGAGCCAGGCGGATTATTTCCGCCGCAGGATTGATCGTCCCCAGCACGTTCGACATGCCGCTGAACGCTACCAGTTTGGGTTCCCGTTTGAGCAGCGATTGATAAATATCCAGGTCGAGTAGCCCATTACTCGTCACCGGGATGAATTCCAGGGTCACGCCGCGTTCCGCCGCCAATTGCTGCCAGGGGACCAGGTTGGAGTGGTGTTCCATTTCGGTCAGGATGACCACATCCCCCGGTTTTAAATTGGCCCGCGCCCAGGTATATGCCACCAGGTTGATTGATTCGGTCGCATTGCGCGTAAAGACGATCTCGCTTGATGAATACGCGTGGATGAAATCTCCCACCCGCTCACGGGCTCCTTCATACATCCCCGTGGCTTCTTCAGCCAGGGTATGCACGCCGCGGTGGATGTTGGCATTGTTGTGACGATAAAATTCATCCATCGCCTGCAGCACAGCCAGCGGTTTTTGGGTGGTTGCCGTGGAATCCAAGTATACAAGGGGAACGCCGGGGCGAACTTCGCGTCCCAGGATTGGGAAATCCTTGCGAATAAGGCTGGTGTCGAGGGGCATGGTCGTCTGTGTAGTTAGTATTCGAGAATTTCTTTACTGCCGAGCTTTTTCTGTGTACCGGCTGGGCGGATATGTTCCGATGTAAGCGGATACCACAGGATCTTATCCGGAACCATCCAGCCGTCGGTCAGGAAAACGTTGGAGCGGAATTGGACCGCCACCATTTTATTATCTACCTGGACGACGATCCCTTTCAGCCAGCCGCGCACGCGCTCGCTGCTCTTTTCGTGGTCGCAGAAGACCTCCACAGTGTCGCCTACTTCAAAACTGTGTTCTGCGCCGGGTGAACGCATGAATGCAAATTGAGCCATCGGGCCTCCCCGGGAACCTTTCTTTTGTTTCTTATTGTAGCTATGAGTGCGATCGTTGGCAAGCACCTTGGCGGTCATAGGCTGGCCGTCTTTTCATGGATGGCTTGCTGGAAGCGGACGCGTACACCTTCAAAGGGAATGCGTTGCATAATGGGGTCAAAGAATCCTTCCACGAGTAGCCGCTCGGCTTCCTTGTAGGGAATACCGCGCGACTTAAGATAGAACAGGGGCTCCTGTTCAAGTTTGCCAACCGTCGCTCCATGCGTGCAGCGAACATCGTCAGCGAGAATTTCCAGGCCGGGGATCGAATCGGCGCGTGCATTTGGGCTGAGCACAAGATTACGATTTGCCTGGTAACCATCCGTTTTTACCGCACCGGGCGCGACATAGATCATTCCCTGCCAGACTGACCGGCTGTGACCTTTTAGCGCTCCTTTGAAAAGCAGGTCGCTCGTGGTGTGCGGGGCCAGGTGGTTCTGTTGGGTATCGTGATCGAGGTGCTGGTCGCCATCAGTGAAATAAAAACCCGACATCCGGCCGGTTGCACCTTCTCCAACCAGGTCCAGGTCGGAGAAGTTTTTCGTCAGGCGCGAGCCGATCGCTCCGAAGATCCAGTCCAGGTTGCCGTCGCGCCCCACACTGGCGCGTTCGTGTGAGAAGTTCCAGACATGCCGCCCCCACGACTGTAATTCGACAAAACGCAATGAGCCCCGCTCACCGACCTTGATTTCAACGATCCCGGCATGCAGTGCCGGACCGTTTTCATCCGGAGAAGCAGCCTCGTGAACATAGGTCACCGAGGCGCCTTCATCGACCCAGATCAGGAGCTGGGAAAGGTAAGCTAAATTCACTCCGGGGCCCCACAGCAGGCTGTTCAACGGTTGCTCAACTGTCACCCCTTTCGGAACGTAAAGCACCACGCCGTTCTGTGCAAAGGCTCCCGCCAATGCCGCGAATTTACCTTCTTCGGGTCTCACGATCTGTCCGGCCATCCTGGCTACCAACTCCGGATGCTCGCGTTCGGCGGTAAGCAGGTCGGTAAAGACGATACCTTTTTTGATCAGGTCCGGGCTGAGAGTTGTTTTTACACCGCCCGGTAAAAGGAGCACCTGTCCACCGTGCTCGTCAGCAGTCAACGGTTTGAGTAGGTCCGCCGGAACAGGGGCAAGGTCAAGAAATGCCCCTTCCGCGGGTGGTTTGACCGAATCAGAAGGCAGGTCGCGCAGGTCAGTTCGCCGCCAGGCTTCCTCGCTCATGCTTGGCATGCTCAGTCGGTTGAAGCTCTGCCACGCTTTCTGTCTGTAATCAGCGAGAACGCCTGAGGCCGGTACCATCCCTGTTGTGAAGGGGAAAGTTGTTACCGGGGTTTCGGCGCGCCGGGTGCGTGTGACAATAACTTTGGGTTTCTCTTCCATATGGTTCTTTTTAGGTTTCTTTTGTGTTTTTCGTATTCATGAAAGCGGGTACACGAGCGGGAAACCTTCCCTTACCGAAGGAATCTGTTGTTCCTTTTCGTAAATCACTGCCTCCCGGAAAAGAGCACTTTCCCGATACATGGAAAGGGCCGCCTGGTCATCCCACACGATGATCGTCACATCTTCATGCTGTTCAGGCCGCAGGTAGTGGTAAACAGCTTCAACGCCCGAAAGTTCCTTTAAGCGCGGCAAAAAGGAGGCCATATAAGTTTCGACACTCTCAATTTGGTCCGCCCGGGGTTTGCTGATGGTTGTTGTTATAAACATGTTATCCTCTTTTTTTGCTAAATTGGTGCCAATTAACCAACAGAACCTTCCATTTGAAGCTGGATCAGCCGATTCATCTCAACCGCGTACTCCATCGGCAATTCTTTCACCAGCGGTTCGATGAAACCAGATACGACCATTGTAGTGGCCTCTTCCTGGCTCAACCCGCGGCTCATCAGGTAGAACAACTGCTCCTCGCCCACTTTTGAGACCGAGGCTTCATGACCGATGCTGACGTCATCTTCGTCTATTTCGATGGTCGGATAAGTATCCGAACGTGACTGCGGGTCAAGGATGAGCGCATCGCACGTGGCGTTGGATCGGACTCCGGTGGCACCTTTATGGACCTTGAGCAGGCCGCGGTACGAGGAGCGTCCGCCGCCTTTCGAGATCGACTTGGAAATGATCTTGCTGGTCGTGTTCGGGGCAAAATGGACCATTTTTGATCCGGCATCCTGGTGCTGGCCGGGGCCCGCAAAGGCCATCGATAGCATCTCTCCATGTGCACCCGGTTCCATCAAGTAACAGGATGGATATTTCATCGTTACCTTGGAGCCGAGGTTGGCGTCCACCCACTCGTGGGTTGCATTGGCATACACTTTGGCCCGTTGGGTCACAAGGTTGTACACATTGGTTGACCAATTCTGTATGGTACTGTAGCGCGAACGCGCCCCCTTCTTCACGATGATTTCGATCACACCGCTGTGGAAGGAGTCGGTCGTGTATTGGGGAGCTGTGCAGCCCTCCACATAGTGTACCTGGGCGCCTTCATCTACAATAATAAGGGAACGCTCGAACTGGCCGACGTTGGCAATGTTCAAGCGGAAGTAAGCCTGCAGGGGCAGGTCCACCTTGACGCCTTTCGGCACATACACGAACGATCCGCCCGACCAGACCGCCGAGTTCAGCGCAGCAAATTTGTTGTCTTCGATTGGAATGACCGTGCCAAAGTATTCGCGGAACAGGTCCGGGTGTTGGCGCAAACCATCTTCGATCGAAAGGAAAATAACGCCCTGTTTTTCAAGGTGTTCGAGGATGGAATGGTAGACCATCTCGGATTCGTATTGCGCACCTACCCCTGCCAGGAACTTGCGCTCAGCTTCAGGGATGCCCAGCTTGTCGAAAGTGTTCTTGATCGTCTCCGGTACATCCTCCCAGGAGCCTTTCGAGCCTTCGGTCGGTTTGACGTAATAGAATATATTATCCAGGTGAAGGCCTGAAATATCCGCGCCCCAGGTGGGCATGGGCCTCGCCATGAAATGCGCCAGCCCTTTCAAACGAAAATCAAGCATCCATTGCGGCTCGCCCTTCATGCGCGAGATGTTTTCCACCACTTCCTTGCTCAAGCCCCTTTGCGACTTGAAAACATAATTTTCCGCATCGTGGAACCCGTATTTATATTGTCCGATACCTTCCAGCATCTTGGATTCTTCACTCATAGGTTTTCACCATACATTGATAACAATAAATTAGGCAGGGGTCTCTTCGTACTTTTCGCGCACCCAATCGTAACCGCGTTCTTCAAGTTGTAGCGCCAGGTCTGGGCCGCCGGATTCGACGATCTTCCCGCCCAGCATGATATGAACATAATTAGGTTTAATGTAATTCAGTAGTCTCTGGTAATGGGTGATGACCAACACACCCAGCTCTGGTCCGGCAAGAGCGTTCACGCCTTCTGCAACGATGCGCAGCGCATCGATATCCAAGCCCGAATCTGTTTCATCCAGGATGGCGATTACCGGCTTCAGGGTTGCCATTTGCAAGATCTCGGCCCGTTTTTTCTCGCCTCCGGAGAAACCGTCATTAAGGTAACGCCCGGCAAAGGCGGGGTCCATCTTGAGCAGTTCCATCTTTTCTTTGAGCATATTCCGGAATTCCAGGATGGGCATGCCTTTATCTTCGGCGTTGAGTGCGCGTCGGCGTGAATTAAGCGCTGAGCGCAGGAAATTTGCAACCGTCACACCCGGGATGGCCACCGGGTACTGGAACGCCAGGAAAAGTCCCAGGCGGGATCGTTCGTCCGTGGCAAGTTCTAGGATATTCTTGCCATTGAACCATATTTCCCCTCCCGTCACAATATAGGAAGGGTGCCCCATCAATGTATACGCCAGCGTGGACTTACCCGTCCCGTTTGGCCCCATGATCGCATGGATTTCGCCCTGCTTTACCGTCAGATCCACGCCTTTGAGGATTTCCTTGTCCTCGATGCTGACATGCAGGTTCTTGATAACCAATTCAGACATGAAATACTCCTGATTCTACCTTTTTTCCGTCACAACGGGATTATAGCACTTTGAAGGGGATATGTCAATATTTATTATAATTATCTAGTATATTGACAGGACGAAAAAGGACTGTTATACTTTTATCCAGGTTAATGAGGTATTTATGAACAGCACACGTGATCGTATTTTGCAAACCCTCCAGCGCCAGCCGCGCACCACCATCAACTCGCTGGCTGCCACGGTCGGTATTAATCCCATCTCGGTCCGTCATCATCTGACCAATTTACAGGTTGAAGGTTTGGTGGGCACCGAGGAGGAACGTCATGGAGTTGGGCGGCCGCGACTGGTCTACTTCCTTACCGAAGCCGGCACGGAGCGCTTTCCAACCCGTTATCTCCGTCTCACTTCCCGCCTGCTTGACCAGTTAAAATCCACCATGCCGGAACCGATGGTTGGCAAGCTGTTTTCCCAAATGGCGAACGACATGGCCGAAGATTACACCGACCAGATGAAGGGTTTAAGCATGGAAGAACGGCTCGATTTGACCAAGATCCTGCTGGCTGAAGAAGGCTTTAACGTCGAGTGGGAAAAAACCGGTAGTCAGTACCAGATCCACGAGATTACCTGCCCTTATTTGCGCATCGGGCAGAGTCATCCCGAAGTCTGTACCGTCGATCAGACTCTCATTTCCAAAATGCTGGCTGTCCCGGCTGAGAAAGTCCAGTGTATCTTGAGCGGTGACGCCCACTGCACCTATGTAGTCCAAGCCGAGGCTTTGGTAAAATGACCGATGGAACCCCGCCCAATTTGGTCCACTGGGACATCCACGATACCCACCCACAGCTGGTGGAGCCTTTGCGTCTCAGCCTGGCCGAAGTCGTGGATCCGGAGATCATGCTTAATGTGATCCAGTTGGGACTCATCCGCAAAGTAAGTGTCGATAACGGCGAAGCCAAAATGTATGTCCTCTTGACCACGCCTTTCTGCCCGTATGGTCCGGCTATGTTGGAAATGATCAAACAAAAAGCCACGGATGGGCTTGGGATGCCGGTTGTGATCGAATTGGGCTATGAGCCCTGGGATTTTTCCCTGATGGAAGATCCGGGTGTGCTTGACTGGGGAATGTATACTTGATGACAAACCTGCAGACAAAAGGTTCACAGGTTGTTTTTTTTCTTTGCAATCATCGGAAGACCAAAAATTAGTGTTTGATAACAAAAAAACAAGGCGTTTTTTATTTGTGCTATAATTATCTTGTATGGCTGAATATACACCAGAAACCTCACCCGAAGAAGAAGCCGCGCAACGGTCCGCCCTCCGCAAACAGCGTTGGATTATCGCTGGAATTATTGTTGCTTCGATTCTTGTCGTGGCAGGAATTGTGGTGGCAGTCATCGCATTGGCCACTCACCAGGAAGCGGCTTCAAACGTTCGTGATATTTTCATTATCTTCATGGCATTCGAATCGCTGATTATTGGCGCTGCCCTGGTGATCCTCGTCATCCAGATCGCCAGCCTGATCAACTTGCTGCAAAATGAAGTAAAACCTATTTTGCAGTCCACCAGCGAGACCGTCAACACATTGCGTGGCACAACCGAGTTCTTGAGCGAGAATCTTGTGGAACCGGTGATTAAGCTCAACTCTTATCTGGCCGGACTACGAAAATTTTTTGATTTGTTTGGCGGAAGAAAGTAAGTTCATCCTAAAACCACCTTAGTACAAAGGAGATTTAAAATGTCTGATCATGATGATTTTGGAGCGTTCCTGATTGGTTTCGTTGTCGGTGGAGTGGCAGGTGCAGTTGCTGCCCTGCTCATGGCTCCTCAATCCGGCGAAGAAACACGTGCACTTATCAAGGATAAAAGCATCGAACTGCGCGACGAGGCCGCCAAACAGGCTGAAATGGTTGCAACCAAAGCCAACGAATACGCCGATACCGCCAAGACACGCGGCAAGGAAGCCTACGAGAACGTTAAAAAGACTGTTGCTCGCAAGCGCCCGGCCTCGGCTGCCGAGTGATCTGCTGCGATTTGTTGTCAGGGTTTGACCATTTTTGGCCAAACCCTTGTTTAATACCAAATAAGGATCTACCGGTTTTCATCCACTTAAGCTTACAAAACTGCCCGGCAATTATGCCGGGCAGTTCGTTAAGTTCATTATTATCCAAAATAAAACCCTTGCCTGGTGAGGGTCCTTTGATCTATTTCAGGACGACATTTGGGGAGAGCCAGAGGTATAGAGCAATACCAACGCTGATCATGCCCATGATGAACGCTACTGCTGCCGAAAAATTCCTTTTTGGGAAAAAACTGTAACCCATGGACAAACAGCCTGCAATTAGAAAGAACCAAAAGAATCCAATGGATATGATGTACATTTGTTAAACCCTATTTCAAGTGATGTGAATACACTTTCATTTTAGCAAAAAAATAACCAGAACACAAGTGGTCTATATTCTACCATTATGGAGTTCTTAAAGTCGCCTTTCCTAAACCCTATACTTCCCTATCTTGGGTAGAGAGAATGCGAAAAAACGATGATTTTACGAGGAAAGACGTAAAATCATCGTTTTTTCAATCTTCTTTGTAATAAATAGATAATATAGGTGGTGGTGCATAAGTGTTTTTCTCCCCCCAGAACTTATTCTCCTCAAAAAGCCGATTTATGCGCCAAAGCCGCATGGTTCATCCGAAACTCTCCCTCCATTCCTGGTATCGGTCGTGCTCTGTGCCTGGGCATCAATCCAGGCGTCTGCTTTATATTTATATGTATAAGTCGCGCCTGTTATAGGTGAAGTACGCCACCGCCACGCAGACGACGATGATGATCCCAGAAAGAAGCAGATAGCCACCACTCATTCTGCCGTCTCGTAAGAGGACAGCCGCGTCATAATATTTGAAAGGGGTGAAGTACTTGAGGAAATCTAGGTTCGCCTGCATAGCCGACATGACGGACAGGAAGTAAGTCACCAGGATGATGGCCACCGCGGTCGAGCCCGAGCGCTTGTATTGCTTCATGACGCAACCCAGCAGCAGGCCGACAGCCAGGAAGATCAATTCAATCATGAACATGCCCTCCATTTCAAGGGCCAGGAATTTGTAGAAGGCCTGGTCGGGCTTATAGGACTGCGCTGCCGCAATGGAACCCACCCAGGTAACCAGCACAAAGGCGATACAGTCGACTACGGCTGCCAGTACCTTGGCGGTGATGACCCTGCTGCGGGAGACCGGCAGAACGAGCGAAAACTCGACCGTCTTGTCACGCTCTTCCTTGGAGATGCTGTCGGAGGCCCACATAGCCGCCGCGATTCCTCCCATCAATCCAAAATAAACAAGCATTACGCCGAAGAACCCGCTCAAGGTGGTCAGGTTAAAAGCGCGCAGGCTCATGCCATCCATCATCGCTTTGGGCAAGGCAACCACCATCTTCAGTATCGAGGGGTTGTTGTAAAAGGCAGAGAATTTTGCCGAGCAAAGGAAGATGAACAGTAGCAGGAACCCGCTCCAGGTTAGCAGCGATTTTAGATTGGCTTTCAGCTCACGGAAAAAGATGTTCAAGAGGCGCCTCCTGTAATCTATAGTGATCTTACGGCTTCGCCGCATAAATAGTTGATAAAGAGGACGTTGCGGTGTAATTTGGGTTTATGCCGAAACACAAGAATGCACGCTCACGCCCAAAAACATTATACCGTGTCAGGAACTGGTTTGGATACGACCAGGCGCTGGTCCACCGTGGCTCGATCAAGATCTGGTTGGCGGAGGATTTTGGAAAGAACTGGCATTATGCAGGTGAAAAGCAACCTGGCAGCCAATATGAGTATAGACAGCTGGCGATCACGATCTTGTTGATGATTAAGAACGTATTTCACTTGCCCAACCGGGCAACGGAAGGTTTTGTGTGTTCGATCTTTGCCATGCTTGGGATGCGCTTGCCGGTTCCCGATCACGCCACACTGTCGCGTCGAGGCAAGGCCTTGGAAATTGTCTTACCAAAGACAGCCAGCAGGCGCATTGTCTTGTCATGGATAGCACCGGATTGAAGATCTATTGGGTATGCCGGATAGCTATAAAGTTCCCCGCGAGGGATGGGTCGCTTGACCTTTTCGATAACGAATGGGCGCGTTGGCCCTGTCCATCGATTTATGCACCCAAGCTGATAATATAGGTAAATGCTAACTCCGAAGTCTCAGGTTTCTGAAGTTCTGGTCATAAATAATCGCCAAAGGTTACATCTATTCATTGACAAAAGCTCCTGCCTTGGTTAAACTCATAGCCGTTAAGGAAATATTTAACAGCTATGTTTCCCATCCAGCCTCTGCGATCGTTCGAACAGCTCAAACTCCTGGCAGACCCGCGCCGGCTGGCCATTTTACGTCAATTGATGTCCGCTCCCGCCTCCCTGACCGATTTGGGGAAAGCCCTCGGCAGGCACCCGGCTTGGGTTCGTCACCATCTCAAGCAGTTGGAAGCCGCTGGCCTGGTTGAATTGGTCGAGACGCGCGTTCAATCCGGCGTGGTCGAAAAATTCTACCGGGCGCGCGCCGGCGGGTTCCTTGTGCAGGAACTCATCCTGGCGGATAACCCGGCTCGTCCTGTGATCGTCTTCTCAGGCAGCCATGACCTGGCTGTGGAACTTCTTGCACACCAACTTTCAAAACACCTGGATATCCTCACCCTTCCGGTCGGCTCCTTGGACGGCCTGGTTACTTTGCGCCAGAACCTGTGCGATCTCTCTGGCGCGCACCTGCTTGACCCTGGCGGTGAATATAACCTGCCTTTCATCCGCCATTTCTTCCCCGACCGGGTTATGCAGGTCGTCACTCTTGCGCAGCGTGAACAGGGATTGATCATAGCACCCGCCAATCCCTTGGGGATCCGTTCGCTGGCCGACCTTGCGCGTGCAGATGTGACCTTTATCAACCGTAACTCCGGCTCCGGGACACGCCTGTGGCTCGACCGCCAATTGCTGGCGCAGGGAATTCCCATCCAAAGCATTCACGGTTACAAAAACACGGTCAGCACGCATACCGAATCTGCCCGCCGGGTTCATGCCGGCAAAGCCGATGTGGCTCTCGGTTTGCGGGCCTCTGCCCGTCAGTTTGGTTTGGATTTCGTTCCCCTTTTCCATGAACGCTATGATTTTGTTTTTTCGCAGGAACACGCAGCCCGGCTTTCCCCTCTGCTTGATACCCTCCAAACCGGTGCTTTCCGCCGGGGGGTCGAAGCCCTCTCTGGCTATGAAATAACCCACACCGGCGAACAAATACCACTTTGAGGAGATACACAATGAATCGTTCCCGCATTTCCATCCTCGCCCTCTCCCTGCTTTTTAGCCTCACCCTGGCTGTTTCCGCCTGCGGATCGAAACCAACCGCCACACCTGCCGTCACCGATACGCCCGTCAGCAGCGGACCCATCGGGACCGTCCTGGCATTGGTTGGTCCCAACGGTGGGCATGCCTACAGCATGGCAGATCTCAAAGCCCTCCCTGTCACCGAAGGCCAGGCGGGTATCAAGAGTAGCACCGGTCAGATTACCTTGCCCGGGCAATTCACCGGTGTCGCTCTGAAGGACCTTGTTGCTGCATTGGGTGTCCCATTTGACGCCTCCATGGGCGTTACGATTACCGCCGAAGATGGATATAGTATGACTTTTTCATACGATCAGGTCATCAATGGTTCCTTTACGGCCTACGATCCAGCTGCCGGAAAAGAATTGGCTGTGCACGATCCGCTCACGGCCATCATCGCCTATGAACACGACGGTCAGCCCTTGAATACGGCCGAGGAGGGTACATTGCGGCTGGTGGTTGTTAGCGCCACAAACGACCAGGTCATTGACGGGCACTGGTCCGTTAAATGGGTCAACAAAATTGAGGTCGCGCCGGTCGGGCAAACCTGGACCCTGGACCTGAGTGGCGCCCTCTCCTCGCCTGTCACCCGGGATTCCTTCCAATCCTGTGGTTCACCCAGTTGTCATGGCACCAGTTGGCAGGATGCGAATGGCCAGGCTTGGGTCGGGGTTCCGCTCTGGCTGCTGGTGGGCAGTGTGGACGATGCAGATAGTCATACCGCCAGCGCCTTTAATCGATCCCTGGCTGATGCCGGCTATACCATCTCTCTCGTCAGCACAGACGGCACGACGATCACGTTAAACAGCCAGACCATCAAAGAGAATAATGCCATCCTGGTTGCTTTCCAGGTCAACGCAGGCGAATTGCCCGCACAGTATTATCCCCTTCGGTTGGTTGGTACAGGCCTGCAGGACAACCAGATGATTGGACAGATCGCCAGCATCACCGTAAATGTTCCCTCCATTTCCACCCCCACCGCAGCCGCTGTTCCGGAAAATTCGGGCAGCCTGACGATCAAGGGCATGGTGAACCACGAACTTACCTTGACAGATGCCGATCTGAGGGCCTTGGAACTCGTCACGGTCAATGCACAGGGAAAGGACGGGCCGCAGGATTTCACGGGTGTGCTCTTGAACCCCATTCTTGATCAAGCTGGCCTCAAAGACGGGGCGGTGAAACTGGTCTTTACCGCTTCGGACAATTACAGCGCCGAAGTGAACCTGTCGGATGTGCGCGGCTGCCCGAAGGCTCTGCTTGCATTCATGGACACACCGGGTTCTTATTTGATCGTCCTCCCAGACCAGCCAACCAGCACCTGGGTTAAAAATGTGATCCAGATCGAAGTGAAATAGAAACCAGTGGCGGGAGTTTGACCGATCGCAATATGTGTCCAACAAACCCCTGCCGCATCCCTATGAAGTTACGTCCTCCAAGGGTTAACCTTGGAGGCGAACTAATTCAACCTTATAAGGAGAAGGAAATATGCAACACAATCGTACCACCCTGCTCGCCCTGTCCATTCTAGCCGTCGCGGTCATTCTGCTTTCCGCCTGTGGCCCGGTCGCAACACCCGTCCCGCCCACCGCCGTCCCGCCCACCGCCGTTCCACCCACTGCAGTTCCGCCTACCGCGGTCCCACCGACTGCCACACCGGAACCTGTCACCCTGGCGGTTACCGGTCTGGTCAATAGCGAACTCCAACTGTCCGATTCCGCCCTGCATGGCATGACTGTAGTTACCATCAACCTGACTCACCCCAAGAAAGGCGCCATGGATTATACCGGTGTCCGCTTGAGCGACCTTCTAACCCAGGCCGGTATCAAAGCCGGTGCCGCCACGGTCACCTTTACCGCCGTCGATGGTTTTACCTACGATTCCGACCTGGCTATGGTCCAGGCCTGCGCGGATTGCCTGGTCGCCTTCGATCCAGCCACTCCCGGCGTTTATAATCTCGCCTTTGCCGGTCAAACCTCCGGCAAGGCCTGGGTCAACGGTCTGGTATCTATCACCGTGAAATAAAGTTCGGTATTGTGATCCTCAAAGGGTGGGCTTCCTGCAAGCCCACCCTTTCCATATCGTTTATACTCGGTTATTGTTGGTCAGAAAATCCTTCCTCCATGAAATCAATCGCCTCCATTTTTCTTGTCACCCTTTTCTTATCCGCCAGTCTCACCGGGGGCTGCACAGGAACGACCACGGACGGTTCCGCTAAAACTCCCCTGGTCGTCTTTGCCGCTGGTAGTCTCATTATCCCCTTCAACGATCTGGAAAAAGCCTTCGAGAGCAAGTATCCCGCTATTGACGTCCAGGCGCAATACCATGGCAGTATCCAGGTCATCCGCCAGGTCACTGATCTTCACGTGCCCATTGACGTGATCGCGACCGCTGATGCCTCTCTGGTTCCAATGCTGATGTACACCACGACCGATCCGGATACCGGTCTGCCGAATGCAAACTGGGATATCCTTTTTGCCAGTAATCGCCTGGCACTCGCCTACCGTCCGGGTAGTAAATACGCTGCCGAGATCAACGCTGGTAACTGGTATGAGATCCTTTCCCGCTCGGATGTAAAAGTGGGACTGGCTGATCCACGCTTCGACGCCGTTGGCTACCGTACGTTGATGGTTTACGCTCTCGCCCGCGATTACTATCATCTCCCGACAATCTTCACAGATATGTTCAAAGGACAGTTCAGTTTCCCGCTCGGTATTTTCAGCGAAAACGGTCTGACCACCGTCACGGTTCCCCAGATCATGGAAACCAAAACCGGTTCGCACATCCTCCTGCGCGGCGCCAGTATGGAATTGATCGCCCTGCTCGAATCCGGCGATCTCGACTACGCTTTCGAATACGAAAGCGTGATCCACCAGCATGGGTTGAGCTTGCTCGCATTGCCCGATCCGCTCAACTTGGGTGAAGAAGCCGACCAGCAGGTTTACAGTACCGTCCAGGTGAATGAAGACTTCCAGCGCTTTGCTTCTGTAAAACCGGTATTTCGCGGCGAGCGCATCGGGTATGGCATTACCATCCCAGGCAACGCCCCCCACCCACAGGCAGCCGCCCTGTTCATCGAGTTCTTGTTGAGTCCTGCAGGGCGCGCCATCCTGCTGGCAGACAGTCATCCCATGTTCGACCCGGCCATCGGCGAAAACTATAATAATATCCCATCCAGCTTGCAAGCCTATTGCACACCCATGGAGAGCCCGTGAACCGAAAGAGTCTGGTCTTCAATCTGATTTTTTCCCTGGCAGGTGGGTTGCTCATCCTGTTCGTTGTCCTGCCCCTGCTCAGTACCTTGCTCTCAACAACACCCGACGCCTTCTTGAATTCGTTCAACGACCCGGAAGCGTTGAAATCCATTGGGCTGACCTTTGGCGCCGCCGCCATCGCCACCGCCCTGGCACTCCTTACGGGTGTGCCTTTGGCTTATCTGCTGGCACGCCGTAAATTCCGTGGCAAGCGTCTGCTGGAAGCTGTCATTAATCTGCCGGTGGTCATCCCTCACACTGCAGCCGGTATTGCCTTACTGCTGGTCTTCGGGCGGCGTGGCCTGCTCGGCCAAGCGCTTTCGCCGTTGGGGATCACTTTCACCGATAACCTGGCTGGGATCGTTGTCGCCATGTTGTTCGTCAGCCTGCCGTTCCTGGTCAATTTGAGCCGTGAAGCTTTTGCACTTGTGGATGAGGAATATGAAAAAGTGGCCCTCATCGATGGGGCCAGTTACTGGCAGGCCTTCATTCATGTCACTCTACCGTTGGCCTGGCGTGGAGTGGTGGGCGGCGCGGTCATGATGTGGGCGCGCGGTATCAGTGAATTCGGGGCGGTCGTCATCCTGGCCTACAACCCCAAGATCGCCCCGGTTTTGATATATGAGCGTTTCGAAGGTTTTGGTTTGGATGCTGCCCAACCGATCGCCCTTTTATTGATCCTCGTGGCCTTGGTCGTGTTCATTTTACTCCGCCTGGCATTATTGCCCGAACATGAGTGATCGTTAGCATTATGCGCCCGATATTGTTTCTCTTCCGTTCCGTATATTATCTCTTCTATCACCAATTCGCCTGGACCTACGACTTCATCGCCGCGCTTGTCTCGCTGGGTCGCTGGCAGGACTGGGTATCTTCCGCTCTCCCCTACCTGTATGGTCGCGTGCTCGAACTTGGCTTTGGTCCCGGGCACTTGCAGGTTTCTCTGAACGAAAATCACCTCCAGGCATTCGGGTTGGACGAATCTGCCCAGATGGCGCGCCTGGCCAGCCGTAATATCCGGAGAAAAAGGTTCATCCCCTGTCTATCTTGTGGCTATGCGCAAAACCTCCCTTTTGCAACGGGAGCCTTCGACTCGGTGGTTGCCACCTTCCCTTCTGATTACATTTACGATCCACGCTCCCTTCAGGAGATTTGGCGCGTGCTTGCGCCGGGCGGAATTTTGGTGATCCTGCCCATGGCTTGGATCACTGGCACTCTTCCGTTGGAACGCCTGGTGGCATGGCTGTTGAGGGTAGTCGGTGAAACGTCCGGCAAACCGGGAGAACTCCCGGCTGCTATAAAAGACCGCTTCGACCATCTCCGCTTTAACCTCCGCAGCGAGCTCGTCCCTGTCAGGGGCAGCCAGGTTCTGGTTGTCTTGGCAAAGAAACTGGACTGATCCTCCTTCGACCGTCCCCTCCTGCTTACTCCGAGCAGGTCGAATAGCGGTAAAATGAGGGCATGGAAATCCAGATTGCCGTTGCAAAAACGAACAAGTACGCCGTTACCGAGAGCGGGGATACCCTTGAAGTTGTGGAACGGCCCAACGGTGGCCTTTCGGTGGTGCTGGCAGACGGTCAGACTTCGGGGCGTGGAGCCAAGGCTGTCTCGATGATGGTTGTCCGTAAGGTCATTGGCCTGCTGGCCGAAGGCGTACGTGATGGGGCAGCCGCCCGTGCAGCCTCAGACTTGCTCTATACTGAAAAGAAGGGGAAAGTTACTTCCACACTCAATATTGTCTCAGTGGATTTGCATACCGACACGGTCGTCATCACCCGAAATAACCCGGTCCCCTTTTTCATTGCGCGCGGCGATAAGATTGATTGCATTTTTTCAGAATCCAATTCGATCGGCACCTCCCGCAACACCCGTCCGGTCATCAGCGAAATTGCTGTCGAACCCGGTTTGGTGATTGTTTTCTACACTGACGGACTGGTCCATGCTGGGGAGCGGGTTGGGCGCCCGATGGATGTTTGCACCTCCCTCCAGGCCATGCTAGAAGAACAGGAGCCCACCCCTCAAGCAATCGCAGACGCCCTGCTCGCCGAAGCCGTGAACCTGGACGAGGGGCGTCCTGCCGACGATATCAGCGTGGTGGTACTCAAAGTATTAAAACGCCGTGGGGACGATGTCCGCCGCATGACCGTCCGGCTGCCCATCGACATTTGATGACCATGTCGAAACGGGGATCCCGTTTTACCCAGCAGTGGAGAATGGCATGGCGCGAAACCCTGATCTTGTTGCGCGAGTTTCGCAATCCGGTGCTGATCTTCTCCTTTGCTATTCTCGGGCTTGGTATCATCTACCATTTTATCGCCCGCCAAGCAGGAGAACCGCTTGGCTCCCTGCCGGAGGCCATTTACTTGATGCTCACACTAGCTTTCCTGCAGCCCAGTGGAAATTTTCCCCATAATTCTATTCTTCAGATCTTTTACTTCCTGATGCCGGTGATCGGCGTCTTCACCCTGGCTCAGGGATTGGCAGAGTTCGGCGTGATGATTTTTAACCGCCGGGCGCGCAGTAAGGAATGGGAAATGGCCGTCGCTTCCACACTAAGCAAACATACTGTTTTGGTAGGGCTCGGGCATCTCGGTTACCGCGTGGTTGAGGAGCTGCACGCCATGCAAGAGAATGTCGTTGTCATTGAGATCGACCCGGCAGCCGACACTGTTTCGATGGTGCGCGCACTGCGCATCCCGGTCATTCAAGATGACGCCACACGCCCGGCAACGTTGGAGGCCGCCGGTATCAGCCGCGCCAGGACGATTATTCTTGCCACCCAGAACGACTCGCTCAACTTGCAAATTGCCCTGAAAGCCCGCAGTCTTAATCAGGATATCAAGGTTGTCATCCGTATTTTCGATGCGGATTTTGCCCGCTCCCTGCAAGAACAGTTCGGTTTTACCGCACTCAGTGCCACCGGTCTGGCCGCCCCGGTCTTTGCTGCCGCGGCCACCGGTGCCGATGTGACTAATCCGATCTCGGTCGAAGGGAAACAGCTCAGTCTGGCACGTTTGACGATTTCCCCCGCTTCCATTTTGGCTGGGAAAACGATCGGCTTCGTGGAAGACAACTATCACCTGAACATTATCCTGCTGCGTCATGATCACCAGTCCGAAATGCACCCGACGGATGGTGCGTTGCTCAGCGCAGGGGATACGCTGGCAGTTCTGGGCGGTCCGGATCCGCTTAACCATCTGCTGCATGATAACGATTAGTTCGACCGGTAAGGAACCTCCAGGGAAACCCGCCCTCTTGGTTGGCATCGTCGGTCCTTGCGGAGCAGGAAAATCCACGCTTGCCCTGGGTCTCCAGCGCAATGGATATCGCGCCCGCGCCATCGTGCAGGAACATTCATACGTAAAAGATATGTGGCAGCGCCTGACCAGGCCTGATGTGCTGATTTTCTTGCAGGCCTCCTGCTCGATGGGCGCACAGCGCCGCACCTTGAACTGGACCGAGTCCGAATGGAAGCAACAACAAGGACGATTGGCCCATGCCCGCCTGCATGCCGACTTATACCTGGACACCGATCCGCTCGACATTGACCAAGTCTTGAATTGTGTCCTGGAGTTTCTCCAAAACCGCTGATTTTATTGAATCCCCTACCCATGCCCTCTCAATCGGAGTATAATCACCCCCGCCGCCAGCCAAAGGCTGGCATTTTCGTGAATGGAGAAGCGTTTTATGAATCGTCGCCAATACAACTGGCTCTTCCTTATTATCCCCTTGATTGCCCTCGCGATCTGGGTGGACTTGAGCAAACAAATCACGATCACCAACCCTTTCAAACCGCAAACCAGTCTCATTGACCGCAATGTGCAAACCCAGCTTGGGCTAGACTTGCGCGGCGGCCTCCAGGTCCTTATGGAAGCCGATTTACCTTCCGATTCCACCGTCAGTTCGAGTGATTTGAATGTCACTCGCCAGATCTTGGAAAATCGCGCCAACGCACTGGGCGTAAGTGAAGTGGTCATGCAAGTAGCCCCGCCTCGCCGCATTGTGGCTGAGTTTCCTGGCCTGCAGGATCCCGCCCAGGTGATTGCTTCCTTGCAGCAGACCGGCTTGCTCGAATTTGTGGATATGGGCACTACGCCAGTTTTGGTCGGTACGGTCATCCAGACCGATTATGGAACGTCCTCCACGACCACCGGTACTCCTGCAGCTGCGCTCACGGATACACCCACCGAAGCTCCTACTGATACCCCGGCCATCACCCCCACCACAGACCCGAACGCCACACCTGCTGCCGCCCCAACGCCTGAGGTTGCCCCAACCATTTATCACACCGTTATGACCGGCGCCGCACTCAGTTCTGTCAATGTGCAGTCCGCCACCCTGGGCGGATTTAACATCGCCTTCACCCTGAAATCCGATTACTCCACCCTCTTTGCCGACTACACCGGCAGCCACCTCAACCAGTATCTTGCGATCGTTTTGGATAAGAAAGCCATCTCCGTCCCGAGCATCAATGCCAAGATTACCGGCGGCGCAGGCATCATCCAGGGGAATTTCACTCAGGATACCGCCAACGCCCTCGCCATCCAGTTGCGCTACGGTTCGCTGCCGATTCCGATCAAGGTCGTGGAGAGCCAGTCGGTAGGCGCCACACTGGGAGCGGATTCCGTCCGCCGGAGCGTGATCGCTGGCATCATCGGCCTTTTGGTGGTCATCATCTTTATGGGTCTCTATTATCGTCTGCCGGGCTTCATCGCCGACCTGGCCCTGCTCACCTTTGCCCTGATCACCCTGATGCTCTACAAACTCATCCCGGTGGTCCTAACCCTCTCCGGGATCGCCGGTTTCATATTGGCCATCGGGATGGCAGTGGATGCCAACATTCTCATTTTTGAGCGTCTAAAGGAAGAACTGCGGGCTGGCCGCACCCTGCACCAGGCTATAGATCTGGCCTGGAAGCGGGCATGGCCTTCCATCCGTGACGCGAACTCCTCCACCCTCATCACCTGCATCATACTGTACTGGTTTGGAAGCGCCTTTGGTGCTAGTGTGGTCAAGGGCTTTTCCCTGACCCTGGCTCTGGGTGTGCTGATCAGCCTGTTCACAGCCATCATCGTCACCCGCACTTTCCTGCACGCCGTGCTGGATAATATCAAATTCACCGAACATCCCCGCTGGTTCGGTATTCAGGAGAGCCATTATGAATCTGATTAAATATCGTTACCTGTACTTCGGCATCTCTCTCCTGGTCATCATTCCCGGTGTCATTGCCCTTATCATTTGGGGGTTGCCACTGGGTATCGACTTCACCGGTGGAAGCCTGCTGGAAGTCAAGTTTGCCTCCGGCCAACCCCCCGCGATTGCCGCTGTCACTGCCCTTTATAATGAAATGTCCACCGCTCAGATGGATATCGCCAATCCAGTCGTCCAGCCCATCGGGACTGATTCGCTCTCGATCCGCTCGAAAGAGATGAACGACACTCTGAAGGCCCAGGTTGTTGCGGCGCTGAAGGATCGCTTCGGCGGCGGGCAGGACGTGGTCATTACGAACTTTACCCAGGTGAGCGCAGTCATCGGGAAGGAAATTGCCATCCGTGCAGCCGGAGCGGTCGCTCTGGCATCCCTGGCGATTCTGGTCTATATTACCATCGCCTTTCGCAAAGTTCCGAACTCCTTCCGGTACGGCACTGCCGCCATCATTGCCACTATCCACGATATCCTGGTGACACTCGGAGCAGAAGCTATCCTCGGCCACTTCCTGGGCTGGCAGGCCGATGCCCTCTTCCTGACTGCCCTGCTCACCATCATCGGCTTCTCGGTACACGATGATATTGTGGTCTTTGACCGCATCCGTGAAAATTCGAACATCTACCGGCGTGTGGGGTATGAAACCGTCGTGAATCACTCCATTGTTCAGACCCTTGACCGTTCGATCAACACCCAGTTGACGGTCATGTTCACCCTGCTGGCACTGGCCCTCTTTGGGGGTGTTAGCATCCGCCACTTCGTGGTGATCTTGCTGGTGGGAGTCTTTAGTGGAACTTACTCATCCATCTTCAACGCTTCCCCCATCCTGGTGGTTTGGGAAAACCGGGAATGGCGCAACTGGTTCCGGCGTAAACCGGGAACCCAGATCAGCTAAGATAAAAGAACTTCCGTGGTCTAACCCCGGAAGTTCTTTTCTTTGCCAGTTTCTGACGTACTCCGTAACCACCTTTGTTGAAATTTATCGAATGGAGGACCCGTTAACGCGAGCTGTACGGGTTGGGTTTATCTTTATACCGTCGGTCCTCCCTATATTTTCCCCGCAGCCACCCCCGTGATAAGGGGATAAAACTACAACATAATAGGAACCTTAATGGGAGGTTGATTGGAGTGAGGGTCGTTGTATGTTCCCATGGGGAATGCTATACTTTATCAGCATCCTCGAGAGCTAAATATGTTCCATTAAGGTCACCGATGAGGGGATCGGTTGCTGAAACCGATAAAGTTGAATATTCATCAGCAAATATCGCAGGAGGATAATGATGGATGAACAGGAGTTTCTACAAAAACTGAGCGTCCGCACCAATGTAAATATCGAATTATTAAAGGAGCTCACCGGGAATGATAAATTTTGGAGTTTGATCAAAACCGGGAATATGTTTGAGGCGGTCCACCTTTTGCGTGACCTTCAATCCAGGGTCGGATTGAGGGAAGCAAAAATGGTAGTGGAAGCCTTCATTGAAGAATATAAATAAATGGTCAAATGGACATTTGCTTTAAAGTAAATCATACTTGGCGAATATATCCCGCTCCCAAGCTCTCCAGTGCGACCCCGACAACGCTGATCAAGCCATTGATGTCTTCTTCTACCCACTTTACGGCCTTATCCCCGCTGCGATCGAGAGCGTTGAAGGAATATTAATTTTCGCAATCGTGGCTTTAAACTAGAACCAACGGGTAAAAACCCTTATATGAACATACAAAACCTTAGATCGAAAAGACTAAGATCAGGACGGATTATTCTACTTGTTATCTTTTTGACCTCCTGCAGGCCACCGGCAGGAGTAATATTACCGCCGTCCGCATTTCCAACTGAAGCTCTAATCTCTCCAACTGCGATTTCCGTAGCAACCGATACTCAACTCCCTATTTACTCAAATCCTGTTGATGGCTTTACTGCGATCCTCGAGGTATCCGATCCTGCATCGTCCACGTATGATCCAGGGTCTGCGGCGTATATCGAATTTCCAGAGGCGGTGAAGCAGCTTGCTGCACTGAATTCAAGCACAAATAACGCCGCCAGTATGCTCGCCTATGCCTTGGGTTTTCCGCGCCAGAATTCGATCCTGGCCGCTCAGGCGCTCATTTCGCTCGGACCTGATTGGGCCGCAACAACGCTTCCCACCTTGATTATGTATTTGAGTGCTCAGCGACCCGAAGTGCGCATGTATTCGGCGATCGTTTTGAGCACCATCGGCGACAAAGCCTCCTGTTCCCTTGGGAATATTGGACCCCTCCTTTGGGATACCGATCCTTACGTCCGTTCTTCAGCAGCACTGGCAATTCAAGCTATTACCGGGAAAGGGTTGGTTGCGAATATTTATGCGCTCACTCCTGACCATTTATCGTTCATTCCGGTGGCTGCAGATACCCCGGAAGGACAAATTGTCGCTACCGCGAGAATTTGGTGGACTGACCACGGGTCAATAGTCAACTGGCATCCCAGTTATGACTTATGTGACCCTTAACTCCAGAATGGAAATAACGCCCGACTATTTGCTGGCCCCTTTCTTTGATCATCATTCCGGAATTTACGTGGCGAAATGAAACGCAAGGGGTTTATTAATTCTCCCTCTTGACGAAATAGCACATTTGTTCTATAATATTCTCAGGCAAGGGACGGCTCACAGACTGTCCCTTGCTGTATTTAACCTCAAGTCTGCCGTCCCTTGCCGACCTTATCCGCATCCATCCCAAAGCGAGGCAACCCTGTCCTCTCCGGGCGCGATCTTCGCTTTGCTCTGCGGATTTTTAAACGCTATGGGAATGGCCAACTTAATAATAAATAGGAGTAACTGCCATGAACCATCCCCGCAAGGTCGGCGCACAGCCCGGCAATAAGAACGCCTTCAAGCACGGCATCTACGCCCGGCGTTTCACTTCCGGCGAAGCCAATTCCATTGAAGCCATGGGCAAGGACCTCGACGGCGAGATCGCCCTGCTCCGCAAGCACATTAACGGCCTCGCCGCCTCGCTGGAATCCACCGATTACGGCGACTCCGACCTCTCCCGGCTTAATTGCCTCGGTGATCTTATTCTCAGAGTTTCCTCCGTTATCCGCACCCAGGCCTGGATGACCGGGCGCATCTCCCCCACTGCCCGCTCTTCCGTGGCTGCCATCTTCCTCCGCCGCGACGAATGGTCTGAAATACAGCCGTGACCCTCGACCGCAATCTTCCTGAGTATAGCCGCGCTCTCGCCAGCCTCTCCGCCTTTTCCAGGGCGGGTGGGATTAAATTACGCCGCTACCAGGTCGAGGCCGGCAATGCCATCGTGGACTCGGTCAAGCACGGCCTCGGTCTCACCTTTATCGTTATCTTCCCCCGTCAATCCGGCAAGGACGAGCTTCTGGCGCAGTTGAAAGCCTACCTGATGGCCTCCTGCGCCTGGGCCGACGCTGGCATCGTCGAGGTCAATCCCACCTACAAGCCCCAGACCATCAACGCCGCTCTTCGTCTCGAAACCCGCCTGACCATGAACTTTGTCACCCAGCCTCTCTGGGGCAAGCGTTCCGACTTCATGCGCACCGTCGGCATGTGCCGTACCTCCTTCCTCTCCGGCGATGGTCGCGCTAGCGTGGTGGGCGCCACTGCCAGCCTGCTGTTGATCGTCAACGAAGCCCAGGATATCGCCCCCGCCGTCTACGACAAGAAGTTCGAACCCATGCGCGCCAGCACCAACGCCACCGCTGTCTTTTGTGGCACGGTCTGGACCTCCTCCAGCCTGCTCGCTCGCGAGACCCGTCTTGCCCGCTTGCTCGAAGATAAGGACCATATCCGCCGCGTGTTTTTCTACACCGCCGCGGACGTGGGGTTGCTCAATAAAGCCTACGCCCGTTTTGTGGCCGAAGTCGTCCGCAAACATGGCCGCAACCATCCGCTCGTTCGCACCCAATACTACTGCGAAGAGATCGACGCCCAGGCCGGCATGTTCAACTCCGCCCGACGTGCTCTCATGCAGGCCGATCAACCCTCACAGACCTGCCCGCAGGTTGGTGTGGTATATGCATTTCTGCTCGACGTGGCTGGCCAGGACGAAGCCCGCATGTCCACGAGTGCAGATGCCCCGCTCTCCAATCCCGGGCGGGATTCCGTATCCCTCACCATCGCTACCGTCGACCTGTCCACCCTCGCCGTACTCCAGGCGCCCACCTATCGCTTCGTCAACCGCCAGAAGTGGACTGGTCTGAATCACCTGCTCATCTTCGGAAAACTGAAAAGTCTGGTCGAAAGCTGGAACCCACAGTACCTTGTCATGGACGCCACTGGCGTCGGTGAGGGACTCTGGGCCATGCTCGACAGGTCTTTCCCCGCTCGGGTAATTCCCGTAAAATTCAGCCGTCAGGTCAAATCCGAAATCGGCTGGCACTATCTTGCCATCCTCGAGACCGGCCGCCTGCGGGACTGTTGCCTCACCGACCCCGTCCGCCTCCAGTATGACGCCTGCCAGGCCGAGATCCTCCCCGGCCCCGCCAAGACCCTCCGCTGGGGCGTCCCCGAGGGTGCCCGCAGCCCGGATGGCGAGTTCATCCATGATGATTATCTCCTCGCCGATGCCCTCGTCGCCGAGCTTGACCGCCTGAAATGGAACGTCAGTACGATTGCTGAAGCCTCCGAAGGATATGATCCTTTGGAGGGTTTCCCCCTGACTTGACCAATTAAAGGGCATCAAATACGCAGACTGTCGCCCAGGCGAGCCTTGGTCCGTTACCGCGGTTCGGCCTCTTTCCTGTTAATTGTGCTTCCGGGAAATTCAATAAGATGAAATTGCCTGGATGATCATGAGATGAAGCAAAAATAAGAGAATAAATACTATTCCGGGCACGATCCCGAAGATTGCTGCCCCTTTCCCTTTATTGTCATTTTTCTTATCTGCACGATTGCAATAATACCAGTAATAATGGCAAAAACAGCCTAGATTATAGCTATTCCATTACCCGCCCAGGAGGATGCTATTAAACATCCAGTCCCAAGAATGATACTTGCTGTTGAGAGGAGCTTCCTGACAAATTCTTCTTAAGATTCAGGCGCCGGGGTTGGGTTTGGTGTTCGTGTCGACATTCTTACTCCTTCATGCGCTGGTTGGGTGTTTTTTTCTACCGCAGGGTGAAAAGAATGGAAAAAACTAAGGAGCTTGTAGAAGCGCTAGCATCGCATAATAGGCTGGCTTGGGATTGTAGTTTTTATCGAAGATATACGGGTCTCCATAACCAGGCCAGGTGGAAGCCCCTGCATATCGATCTGTTACTCCCCACGTATGATACAAAATGACATTATCATTATCCATGGCGATCTTTAATAACCCGGCGTAATATTTAGCCTGCCACTGTAATCGTCTTTCATATTCCGCCCTACCGGCTGCCGATGTGAGATCGATGTCATCGATCTTGATATAACCTTCCACCTCTGTGAAGGCCACTTTCAACCCAACGCCGGCATAGCGCTTGACATTCAAATCGACGTTATACAAATATGTATCCAGGTCTATCCTTTGGGTATTGCTGTAATCGTAGGGAAGCCATTCGCGAAAGACAACTAGTTCCCCATTGGGATCGATGCTGTTATGCATTTGAAACCCAACGCCACCGATGGGGATGCCGTCGGCCTTCAGGCCGGAAGCAAATTGATAAAAGTACTCCGATTTTATAGTACCGAGATCTTCATCATCCCAATCATTTAACATCAGCGTTGCGCCTGGATCCACTTCCCTGGCCTTGATAAAGGCCGCTTTGATTAGGGAAGGATCGTTTTTATTCGCCGCCCAGGGCGAGTAATCGTGCGATTCATTACCATTGGTTATTTGCCTGTTTTTTAATCCAGCCCCATCCAAATTCAATATGAATTCATTGAACAATAACCAGATGGGGTGCTGACCCAGGGAATAGCGCAAATCCTTTTCGACATGATAAAGCATAAACACCTTGGTTGCATCCGGGAACGCAAGATTCCGCCACCAATCCGGTAGATTGTAATACGCACAACCAACCCCATACCCCAGTGTGGTCATGGAATTGTCCTTGCCATAGTTGAACTGCTGTATTTGAGATGCATCCTCCGGGCGATCGTAATCAAAATTGCTGTAATCTTCGTTTGGTTTTACCGAGAAAAACCCCGTGGCATTTACGGTCCCTTCCTGGGCGGTCTGGTAAGCATACCAGGGATCAGCTGTGTGATTCTCGTCGCCGAAGAGATACCAATATGGGATAAACAATCCGAATTTAAAGTGCTGGCTGGCGGCGTATTTCCGCAAAGAGTCAACATTGTTATCCACAGGGACGTTAAAAACATCGATGCCGATCCATTTCAGGTCATCGACGAGAAAATAGGCCGTCGTTGGATCCCCATCGGCTAATCTCTGTCCTACGATCCGGATGGTGTCACTATCTTTCATCAGGCCCTGAACAGTCGCTAGATCAAATAAATAATCGTGCCATGCTCCTTTCTTCCAGTAGTCATCCGCTGTTATCCCGGCAAGTTGGACGAATTGGCCTCCCTTCCCCGCATACACGCTGATATTGTCGATAGCCGAATCCGCTGGGATGTAAGCCGAATAGTAGATCGTTTTATTGGTCAGATCCAGGCTGGCTTCACCGGTCAGCTTTTTTATGGAGAAATCCACATACAGGCTTGAATATTGTGCTCTAGGGAGTGTTCCTTTTACCTCCAGGGCAGTCCCTCTGCCGGGATAGTTGAAATTATCCGTGTTCAGGCTTACATCCACAGCACTGGTGATCCCGCTGGCTGCCAGGTCGTTGATCCCCTCGAAGGAATTCTGGTACATGGGCACGTCCTGGGGCGCTGGGGTGGCTGTGCTCGTGGGCTGGGGCGTATTGGTGGGAATGGGAAGCGGGGTCGCCGCGGGTGTGCTGGTGCCGCAGGAGGCGAGAACAAATATCACAACGATTGACAGGATCGTTTTTAAGCTTGACATGATTTCCTCCTTTCCCTTCTTTCACACAATGATGTCCCCCCATGGTCTCGATACCACAAGTGCCTTGCGCAGCCCCCTGGCAGCCTTTCAATGCATTGGCGATAAAGGTAATTTTAGTTTACGACTTTCCCCCCCTTGTTTCAAGCGCGAATATTCTCAAAGACGTACGAGGGTTCTGCGAAAATACCGGTTTCAGCACGGGACGCATGTATCTGAACCATGATCTTATGAATTGAAGGCGATTCGAGGCTGGTAAGTTCGGAGGTTTATGCAAGCAGGCCACGAGTCCAGGCTTCCTCCAGCCGCGCTACTCCGCACCGCTGAGCCGGGGTTTCTAAACCCTCAGCTCTCAGCGAATTTGCGGAACCGGAAATTCCTGCGGGTCAATTCTAACCCGTAAGATTTGGTTCAGGGTAAAGATCAACATCTCTCTCCGGGTGTTATGTGGTTATGAAGCTCTCGGCAAAATATCCATATAAAGATGTATATGAAAAAATGCTTGTCCAAAGAAGAAATAATCGAATATTCCGGTTTTGGCTTCGGTGTGTTTGACGAGGTCTGTTTACTATACCAAACATTCTGCTTCATAAAAATTTTTCGTAAAATTCATGCCAAGGTGGTGACGAAAATGATACAATACAGCTCGATTACCAAAAATTCTTCACCAGTTGGACGTAAATGAAAGCAATTTTATGTCGACGTGGAATACAGGTTTAACTTGACTTTCGGTTGTCCATACGCCAATAATCCTCCCCAAGCACTTTAATTTAAACAGTTCGTAATCTATAGCCTTAAAGGAGACTAAAATGTCAAAGAAAATTGCTTGGTACATACCGTTCATACTGGTGGCGGTATTGCTGGCGGCTTGTGATGATAGGGAATCTGGCGGGCCCGCCCTCCCTATTATGGCGCTACCTACAGATCCTACATTAGACCTTTCAGTCCCGCGCGTGTATAAAACGGATTACGCCTCGGTCATCAGGTATTTCGATCCGCTGCAGTGCGCCTCTAATGGCAAGGCAACAATCACCATCCAGCCCGATATGAGTTCTAAGCTGGAAGTTGTCTCGCCGGATGTTGTAGCTGCTTATGTCAATAAGGTTGGCGGGGATCTCAAATGCAGTGAGACCGGAGACTGGCACATAGACACATTCTACGGCGTCTATGACCCCACAACCCGCGCCATCCTAATGAAAACTTGTGATGTGGACGGGATAAGTAGCGACATAATTGAGGTAACGTCCGTGAGTGTGGGTGGAGGCGCGGCGTGCAAATTCATGATTGCTGGAAAAGCCGAGCTCTGGGTCAGTGTTGCGATTCAGAACGCCGACCTTTCAAAATAATCTGTTGTCTAACCTTCGTTGGTAAGTGCTAGCCCCTTGGGGATTTTCTCAAAAGAGAAAAATTTACAAGGGGTGTTTTTTTGGGTTATTTTTATTGCACATCAAGGCTCTGGGGTCACCGGGTAGCCGCTGTAGTAACCAACTGTATACAAACTGGGGTCGATCCAATACCCGCCGCTGGTGGCAGGTTGAAATTATCCGTTTTCAGGCTTACATCCGCAGCACTGGTGATCCCGTTGGCTGCCAGGTCGAGATCCTCCCCGGCCCCGCCAAGACCCTCCGCTGGGGTGTCCCCGAGGGTGCCCGCAGCCCGGATGGCGAGTTCATCCATGATGATTATCTCCTCGCCGATGCCCTCGTCGTCGAGCTTGACCGCCTGAAATGGAATGTCAGTACGATTGCTGAAACCTTCGAAGGATATGATCCTTTGGAGGCTTTCCCCCTGGCTTGATCTATTAAAGCATCTCAGATACGCGGACTGGAACCCAGGCGAGCCTGGGCCGTTACCGCGGTTCATCTTCTTTCCTATAAATTGTTCTTCCGGGAAATTCAATAGAATGAAATTGCTTGTGGGTGTTCAAAACCCACATCTCTCAGCGGATTTGCGGAACCGGAAATTCCTGCGGGTCAATTCTAACCCGTGAGGTCTGGTTCAGGGTAAAGATCAACATCTCTCTCCGGGTGTTATGTGGTTATGAAGCTCTCGGCAAAATATCGACATTAAGATGGTTATGAAAAATGCTTGTCCTAAGGAGAAATAATCGAATATTCCGGTTTTGGCTTCAGGGTGTTTGACGAGGTCTGTTTACTATACCAAAAATTCTGTTTCACAAAAAAAATTCGCAAAATTCATATCAAGGTGATGACGAAAATGATACAATGCAGGAAGATTACCAAAATTTCTTCGCCAGTTGGGGAAAAATGAAGGTAATTTTATTTTGACGTGGAATTCCGCTTATATCCTGTTTTTATTTTTTGACTGACCCGTGCTCCCCTTACCAAAGAGGGAAAGTTCGAAGACTATGCGATTGACTGCCACATTGACCGCAAAAGGAGGTCGTTCATGGAATTTATTATGGCCGTAGTGATCCTCGTGGCAGGCGGCGCCCTCATTCTTGGGTTCCCCGTCCTGGTCTGGAATTCCGTGGGGAGTTTGATCTTTGGGGTCAGGAACTTCCATGCCGCCTCCTTTTGGATCTACCTGTTCGAGTTCCTCACCGTCTATCTCATCCCGTTGAATATCGTTCTTTACCGGAAGGTCAGAACAGACAGGCCCTTCTTGCTTGCCGGCGGCTCCCTGGTCTCTTTGGCTTTGCTGGTTGTTGGTTTCATCACCATGAGAAACTCGATCATCCTGGGTCGCCAGGGCCAGCAGACCTATGACGAGTGGAAGGCCTCTATCCTCTCTGCATGTCAGTCCTACCCCATCAACGCCTCCCCTATGAGTGGCAGCCTGGCCGTTATCGACCGGGTCTGGGTCGAAGCCCCCTTTAAAATCACCTATGTCGACCGGGAGGAATTCACCTTCCTCCAAACCTATTCCACTCCCGCGGAGTGGAATTCTGCTGTGCATGTCATCTCCCTCATCGAAGAAACGTACGCTGATTCCGGGTATGAATATGTCGATTCAACCGGCCTCACCTCTGGTGTCCGCGCCGTCCGTTACACCTGGTTCGTTTCCATTTGTGATCTGCAAACCAAACAGCGCATCAACACCACCTTGGTCGGTCCCGAGCCGCCTGCAAAGCTCACCACCTCCCAGAATGGCGGCGTCTATGGCATCCAGCCCACCGCCGGGTATGATGCTTGGGTTGCGACCCTGACTGGTAAATAATATAATGGATCGCATCTTCATTCTTTACCCATTGGTGCGATGAGGAGAAGCTTCATGGATTTCATAATTGGTGCGCTGATGCTTCTGGGTATATAAGTATTCCTGTCGTCCCTCGCCTCCAAGGGATCAAGATCTTGATAAAGAGATAGCAATCTTTCCGTTTGAAGTTATTTGTAATCTTTACATCCTTAAGTTTATTACCGAGGTGTGAAATGGGACAATTCGATTCTGCCAGGGGACAGGTCGTCGCAACTGCTCAGAAACTGGTCGCAAAGGGCTATCTGATGGCAACCGGAGGTAACATTTCGGTTCGCATCGCTGGAGCGGACGCCTTCGCCATCACCCCCTCCAATTATGATTACATGAAAATGGTTCCGGAAGACGTGTGCGTGCTGGATTTCGACCTCAACGTGCTCGCAGGAACCCTCATGCCCTCCGTTGAGTCGGCGATGCACGCCGCGATCTATCAGGTCCGCCCCGACGTGAACACCGTGGTGCATACGCACCAGGTCTACGCCAGCACCCTCGCCCTGATAAATGCACCCATCCCGGGATTGTTCGATGAGCAGGTGCGTTTCCTTGGGCGGACGGTGGCTATCATCCCCTATGCCCCCTCCGGAACCAAAGCGCTTAAGGACACGATCGCCAAACACGTCCGAGATCACAATAACGCCTACATCATGAAGAACCATGGCGCGCTGTGTTTCGGTCACGATGCCGAACGCGCCGGGCATAACGTGGAGATTCTGGAAAAGGCTTCGCTGGCTTACTTGCTTGCACTCTGCACCGGGAATAAAGTTAGTAAAATTCCACTGGTCGTGCGCGAGGTTGCTTTTGCTAAACTGCGCAAGGACCAGAAGAAGATCGAAAATGGAGATTCCAAGACTCCCGCTGAGTGATACAAAAGAAGAGCCTATTTTTGCGTTCGCATTTTGTTTTATCTGGAGCTGATATGACTGAGAATCAACACTATGCTATCTCCGAATACCCGGACGTCGACGATGTTTACCATCGCCTGGATGCCCTGCTTGCCCAACCGATGCGGCCTATCCGCCGCGATAAAATGCAGGAGTACCTCAACTACTTCGATACGAAGTGCGCCCGTTCAAAAGAACTGACCGACCAGGCCATGCAGCTCATCCCGGGCGGTGTCCAGCACAATCTGGCCTTCAACTACCCGTTCCCGATTGCCATCGAAAAAGCGCATGGGGCCTATTTATGGGATGCGGATGGCAATCGCTACATAGATTTCCTCCAGGCTGGCGGCCCTACCATGCTCGGATCGAACTACGCCCCTGTCCGCGACAAGGTCATCGAAATGCTCCAATCCTGCGGGCCGGTAACGGGCCTGTTCCATGAGTACGAACTCAAGCTGGCGCAGCTGGTCAACCGCTTCATGCCCTCGGTTGAAATGTTCCGCATGTTGGGATCCGGTACCGAGAGCGTGATGGCTGCCATCCGCGCCGCCCGCGCCTACACAAAAAAGAAAAAGATTATCAAGGTCGGTGGAGCCTATCATGGCTGGAGCGATTCAATGGTCTATGGGTTGCACGTGCCTGGGATGGGGCGGCTGGAGGCCAAGGGCATCCCCTTTGGCGCCACCGCCAACACGCAGGAGTTCTTTCCAAATTCGCTTGGTGCGCTGAAAAGCAGGCTCATCTTCAACCGCCTCCTCGGTGGCACGGCCGCGGTCATCCTCGAGCCCGTCGGGCCTGAAAGTGGCACACGCCCGGTCCCTTACGACTTCAACCGGAAAGTCCGCCAATTGTGCGACGAGTTCGGAGCCCTCCTGATCTTCGACGAGGTGGTCACCGGTTTCCGCCTCGGCATGGGCGGTGCCCAGGGCTTCTTCGGTGTCAAACCCGATCTCACCATCTTTGGCAAGTGCATCACCGGTGGCTATCCGATGGCAGGCGGCGTCGGCGGGCGGGCTGAGGTTATCCAGCGCTTTGCCTCCGGCATCGGGGGGACAGGCGAACGCGTCTACGTTGGCGGGACTCTTTCGGCCAACCCGCTCTCTTGCGTGGCCGGTTATTATGCCCTCCTCGAAATGGAACGCACCAACGCTCCGGTGGTTGCCGGTCGCGCCGGCGACCGTCTTATCCAGGGCTTGCAGGCCATCATCGAAAAATACGGCCTCCCGTTCGTGGCCTTCAACCAGGGTTCGATCTGCCACCTGGAGACATCCGGCGTGATGCTGCTCGATTTACGTCACCCCCTCCGCCTGGCGAAGGAACTTAAACCCCGCAAGACGATGATGGAAGAGATGGGCGCAGCTTACATGGCGAACGGTCTCGTCACCCTGGCAGGCAGCCGCATGTATACCTCGATGGCCGATACCGACGAAGTCATCGATGCTGCCCTGGCTCAATTCGAGGCTGTGCTTTCAAGCGTGGAAGCCTCGTAATGCCGATTCTTGTGGTCGCCCTGCAGGGTGGACGTCAGTCGCAGCCTCCCCTGTCGGGTCAATGCAGCTCACCCCTGTCCTTTAATGGAGAATAACATGACCAATGACCCCCTCATCTTAGCCGTGGATCTCGGCACATCCGGTATGAAAGTGGCTCTCATTACCGTCCGCGGGGAGGTGCTGGGTTGGGAGTCCGAACCTGTCAAACTCCTGCTCACTCCCGATGGCGGCGCCGAACAGTCACCGGATGAGTGGTGGGCCGCCTTCCTTTCGGCCGCTCTACGCCTTCTCAGGCGCGCGCCTGAGGCAGGTGCGCGCATCTGGGCTGTCTGCTGTTCCACCCAGGGCGAGGGCACCGTTGCCGTTGACAAAGAAGGCCATGCCCTCATGAACTGCATCCTATGGATGGACATGCGCGGCGCTCCGTATCTGCACGAGCAGTTCAAGGGGCTCATCAATGTCACCGGCGCGGGCTTGCGTAACACCCTGCGCTGGATCCGTCTCACCGGCGGGATGCCGTCCATGAGCGGTAAAGATCCAGCCGCGCACATGCTGCTTATCCGCGCCCGCTTCCCCGAAATTTACGGGCGCACGTATAAATTCCTGAACGTGCTCGACTACCTGAACCTGCGCCTCACCGGGCGTTTCGCGGCCACCTTCGACTCGATCCTGACCTCCTGGGTGACCGACAACCGCGACCCGGATGCCGTCCGTTATGCCCCGAACCTTGTGGCTGCTTGCGGCGTGGACAGCGACAAACTGCCTGAGATTGTCCCGTGTACCGCTGTGCTCGGTAATTTGAAAGTGGATGTGGCTGCCGCCTTGGGATTGAGCGCCACCGTGCAGGTCGTGGCCGGGGCCATCGATAATACCGCCGCAGCCATTGGCGCGGGTGCGGTGGAAGATTACCTCCCGCACCTCTACATCGGGACATCTTCCTGGATGGCAGCCCACGTTCCGTTCAAGAAGACCGACATCGCTTCCTCGCTTGCCTCCGTCCCCTGTGCCGTGCCTGGGCGTTACCTGCTGACAGCTTTGCAAGCCACCGCGGGTGGCAACTTGACCTACCTGCGTGACAATATCCTCTACCACAAAGACGAACTCCTCCAGGAAGCCGCCGTGCCCGACATCTTCAAGGTCTTGGACCAGATTGCCGCCCGCACGCCCGCCGGGTCGAACGGCGTGTTATATACACCCTGGATCTGGGGCGAGCGCGCCCCGGTTGAAGACAAAACCTTGCGCGCTGGGCTGTACAACCTGTCGCTGAACAACACCCGGGAGGATATTATCCGCGCCTTCCTGGAAGGGATTGCCTTCAACACCCGCTGGTTGCTCGCTCCCGTGGAGAAGTTCCTCGGACGCAAAGTGCCGTCCATCAACATCGTCGGCGGTGGAGCCCAGTCGGATGTCTGGTGCCAGATCTTCGCTGATGTGCTGAATGTGGAGATCCGGCAGGTGGCTGATCCCATTTATGCCAACGCCCGCGGTGCAGCCTGGATCGGGGCGGTCGGCCTGGGCAAGATCTCGTTCGCAGATGTGCCTGCTTTGGTGCAGTTCAAGCGCACCTACACACCGGAGGAGAAGAACAGGGCCTTGTATGACGAGCGCTTTGCAGAATTCACCCAGGTTTACCGGCAGATGAAGGGCGTGTATAAACGGATGAATTCGTAGCCCGGATGCACCCCATGGGCTCCCACGTGATAACAAGCAGAGGCGTTTTATCGGAAAGCTGCCATAATTGACTTCGAACCTCATTAATAAAAAAGACCCTCTTGGGTCATAATGCAGCCAACCGCCTGGATGGGGTATACTCCCTGAAAATACTCTCCTTCTCCTATTCCAGGGAGGCACGATGAATAACAAGGTGTTTTTTTCTCTGGCGGTTCTGATTTTGGTCGTCCTGGCCTGCACATTCACCCCAGGTACGAATCCCACCCCTCAACCAGCCGCAACCGCAGGCGCAGTCAGTACCGGTCAGCAGACCGTTCCCTTTTCACTGGGGTTACCGAGCGCCACTTCCAGGTCAACTCTGGCAGCTAACACTGGGACTTCTGTTTTTCTGGATTATGATGCCGATCCCCTCTATGGCTTGGCTAACCTGCAGCGTGGCTTCACTCCGGACCCCCATATCCTTGGCGTCGGAGCCGGCGGCGCCTTGGACACTTCGGATATTAACCTTGCGTGTGGGTTCACTACTGGTGCCCCAACGGTCGTCTTTAATTTGAGCGGCGGTGCCTCGGAAGGATTCCTGCGCATCTATTTTGTATCCTCTGATGCTGGAATGGATGCTACACTGGTTGTCCACACGCCAGATCAGGGATATCTATGTGTAGATAATTCATCCTATGGCAGCGGGCAGGATCCGGTGATCGATATTGAATATGCCGCCTCGGGTAAATATGCTGTCTGGGTTGGGATGCATCAGAGCGATACCTACGCACCGGGGATGCTGTATATCACCCAATCTGCTGACAATACCCCCTAAACACAAAACCACGCTTCTTCCTATTAAATGCCCGGCCATTTGGGTCTGGGCATTTTTCTTATACTTATCATGCCCCCACAGGGCGGCCCTTCTCTTCCCAGCCAGGGGATGTGGACGCCCTATCTGTTCCCCCTTCCCTTGGTCACAACAATAGTTATTGCCATTCAATGAAATTGACTATATACTGCAGTTATTGATCATGCAAAATTCCGGGTTGTAGGACTATGCTTATTGGATCCTGCTTGGCCACCGCCTCTTAGGTGAGAAGAATATGACCGTAAAGCTCATTGCACTTTATATCTTGGATCAGATTTTGGGTATTGTTGGCGTGGGCGTGGCTCTCTTCTGGTCAGCCGGGCGATTTGACTGGTGGCAGGCTTGGGCAGCCATTGCCGTGTGGTTGGCTTGGTTCACCGCGATGGATATCGTCATCTTCCGCCTCAATCCAGAACTAATGGCTGAACGCCTCACTCCTCCCAAAGGCGCTAAATCTTGGGACCGGGCCATTCTGAGCATCCTTCGCCTTACGTAGTTGGTGCGTTATATCCTCGCCGGGCTTGATCAGCGCTATGGCTGGACGGGTGGTTTTCCTTTGGCTGCTCAAATTGCTGCATTGACGGTATGTATCCTGAGCTGTGCCCTGTTCGTCTGGGCTATGGCCTCCAACACTTTCTTCTCGCAGATCGTTCGCATCCAGTCTGACCATGGACACGTTGTCGCTACAGGTGGCCCGTACCGCTACGTCCGTCATCCGGGTTACGTCGGCATGATTTTATTTGAATTGGCCTTGTCCACCTTGCTCGCTTCCTGGTGGGCTTTGGCCGCCGGCGGTTTGTGTGCGTTCCTGCTCATCCTCCGCACGGCTCTCAAAGACCGCACCCTGCATGCGGAGCTGGCAGGCTATGGCGGTTATGCTCGTCAAGTGCGTTACCGCCTGTTACCGGGTATCTGGTAATAATGGAATTCATGGATAAATTAAAATCCCTTTGTCACCCACATCCAGACCACTCCGGAAACGAAAAGGATGATTAATATCACACCTGCAGAAAATCCGAAACGAAACCTGATTTCGTTTACGATCCTGCGTGTTTTGGATTTGGCCGGCGAGGATCTATCCATGATCGCCTGCCAGATTAAACCTATCCCGGCTAAAAGGAAAATCGTCCAGGTGATGATTAAAAGGATCAGCGTTCCGGGCGTTACCTTCATTCGCCCTTTCCACCCGGTTTTCTTTTTTGTCCCAGAACGGCTATCTGGCTCAGTCCAATGCTGAGAAAGTAAAGCAGGATCATCGGGGCCATCACCAGGGCCATATTGACGGGGTCCACGGTGGGGGTGACTGCCGCGGCAAGGATGGCAATGATCACGATGGCATACCGCCAAAACTTCGCCAGCATTTTCGGCTTGACCAGGCCCATCAATGACAATACATAGATCACAAGGGGGAACTCGAACGCGATTCCGATCCAGAAGAGCAATCCCGTTACAAAATCAACGTAAGAGGATACCCGCGGGACGGTATGGATCCCCATAAAGGAAAGTAAAAAAGGCAGGGCGGTCGGGAGCAGAAGGTAATAAGCAAACAAAACTCCGCCGATGAAGAAGACCAATGCGAGCGGGATGCCCAGGAGACCCATCTGCCTGGCGCGCGCATGCAAACCCGGCCCCGCGAACAGCCAGAGCTCAAAAGCAATGTATGGAAGAGCTATGGCAAAGCCGGCGATCAATGCCACCCGCATGAAAACGCCTACCGATTCGGTCACATCAATGGCTTGTAGGGTTTTGATCCCCCCGATCGGCCTGGATAAAAGATCGATGATTTTGGTTGTAAAAGTGGCGCATATGCCCACCCCGATCACCAGGGCAATCGCCATGCGGAGTAAATGCTTGCGGAGGGCATCCACATGGTCGATAAGGCCAGAGGGGTGTTTGATGGTGGCAGTGAAAACATCCACCAGCGGCTGATCTTCCGGCTCTTCGGTCAGGAAAGTCCGGATACCCTTGAACGCCTTGATGGGCAAAACAAGCACCTTCCCCAGCATGCGGAAAGGAAAGCTGATGATCTGCCAGAGCCTGCGGAGGATCTTACGCATACGTTACTTTGATCGTTCTTCCCCTGGAGTGGGTGGTGCGATCCTGTTTTGATCGCCTGATGGCTCTTTGACTGTTTTATTGGGGGAGTCTGCCGATCCGGCAGCCCACGTTCCACTCTCCCGGGGATCGATCGCGCTCCCGGCATGATTGGGAGGCTGATTGGCTCCCGCATCCAACGACCGTTTCATTTCATCGATCCCCGCCTCGCGCATCAGTTCGTTGGGGAGCGTTTTCAATTTTTCAGAGGCCAGCTGGGCGGTTTTCCAGGTATCCGATTTGACCAATTTATTCAATCCCTGCCCAAGGCTCTTTCCGACTTTTACTATATCTTTTGGGCCCAGGATTAACAACGCAATAAGGACGACAAATAGAAACTCAAGCGGACCGATTCCAAATATCTCCATGGGGCAGCCTTCATTGGACTTTGTAAATACAAGCAATGGCATACGAAGGGAAGCAAATGGTCAACCGATTTCTTTCTTTTACAATATAAAGTGCCATCCCCACACCGGATGGAGAGCTCTTGTAGACCATTGGGTTGCGGGGTTATTTTTTTTCTTCCGTGGTTTCAATGGGCTGCTCTTGCTCATCATCCTTTGTATCATCTTTATCTTCGCCATTCGGTTTCAAACCATCCCTGAAGGCACGGATCCCTTTACCAAGTTCGCCGGCAACCTTGCCGATCCGTCCAGGACCGAACAGAATGACGATGATCACCAGGATGATCAGTAATTCAGGTAGACCGAAATCACGCAGGAAACTCATATCTACTCCTTTGTTTAGTAGAGGCTCTGTTTGTTATTATTCTTTTGCTATTCTTTAATTAAGATTTAGATTATATCAGTAAATCCAAACCGGGCATTGTCTGGCATGCGACTCTCCACGGTGTTCTTGAAGTCGATCTCCCGCCGCCCCATCACCACATCCTGCGAATCCTTTGAGATAATCCTGCAGGGTAAGTCTCAGTCATGGGATATTGGATAAATAAGGTATCAATATGCTATAATAACCCAGATATTTGACCGCTATCAATCTTCCCCGGCACTTAAGGGCTGCCTCACCCGGTTGTCAGCTTTAGTGTTTCAACTTTGCCGTCCGCCGCTAAAGCACACCGTTAGGCGCTTCGGCAGGATCGAAACTCACTATCTCTTAATCTTTGCATAATAGAATATGTCTTCCTCATCTAATTCGATCCTTTTTGGGGATTGGCTATCACCTTCAGCAAGGAGGCTGATGTAATGGATACAATGAATCCTAAGGTTGATTTCTTTTTTAATAAAGCCAACCAGTGGCAGGAAGAATATAAGAAATTAAGGATGATCATTCTTGACTGTGGGCTGAACGAAGAATATAAGTGGATGCATCCTTGTTACACATTTCAGGAAAGTAACATCGTTTTAATCCATGGATTTAAAGAATACTGTGCGATCCTGTTTATCAAAGGCGCCTTGTTAAAGGATGCTAAGGGTATTCTCATCCAACAAACGGAGAATGTGCAGGCGGGTCGCCAGGTTCGATTCACCAATCTTCGTGAAATTGTTGAGCTGGAACCCATCTTGAAAGCCTATATTCATGAAGCCATTGAAGTGGAAAAAGCCGGTTTGAAAGTGAATTATAAAAAAGCTACAGAATTCATAGTTCCTGAAGAATTTATTAATAAGTTAGAGGAAGTACCTGGCTTGCAGGACGCTTTTGATGCATTGACACCCGGACGGCAAAGAGCCTATATTCTATTTTTTTCTGCTCCCAAACAATCCAAAACCCGGGAGTCAAGGATTGAAAAATGTGTGCAGCAAATTCTCGCTGGAAAGGGAATAAATGATTAGGTTATTCGCTGAGAATATTACTGGCAGCAAGATCACTTCGCGTGGTGGGCGCATAAGCCCTGCTGCCTAGCACAGCGTACACCCGGCAGGTGGGATTCGCCCCCACAAAAAGGGGTGATTCTGCGCTCGAAGGCATTCCGTCAAGTCCGTGTTATCTCGTCCCGCCCACTTGTGCCTCGAAGGGGAATAACGCAAGCCGTTGAGATCAAATGATCCTCGGCCAGGACTTGAACCCAGAACCGCATGGTTCGAGGCAAGCACCCGCAGGGGTGTCAAATCCTCGGCGAGGAGTTATTTAGCATTTTGCAATGAACTTATATACAGTCCATCGCTTTTTTTTATCCCATTTTGTCCTTCTGTAGGATACGAACCTCTATCCCCTGGGCTAAGCGCTCTCCCCTTAATTATATGGGTGTGTTTTATCAAGATATAGTTGTTGTGCTGGATTCATATATCATCCCGACGTGGTTATTTCGACCAATTCTTCTGGTAAATGGACAACTTGGTCAGGTCCCCCATCAACCAGTATTCCTACACTTTGATGCCCCCAACTGACCGCGATGCTTTTAACGCTCGCCTCTCTTGCCGCCCGGACATCGCTCAAAGAATCTCCCACCATAAACACTATCTCACCCTCCGTCGCTAATTGACTCTTCGCCAGCAAAATTTTCTCAACCTTCGATCCGGCCATATCCACCCCATAAACCGCGCGGATACACCCCTCCAGCCCGTGTTCTTTCAAAAACACGCGGACATTCCCCTCCGTATTCCCTGTAACCACTGCAAGCACGTGTCTCTCTGCCAGTTTTCTCACGACTTCCACTAAACCGTCAAATATCTCAGGGGGTGACTTCTTCTCCGCGAACTTCCTTGTGCACCTGCGGACAAACTCATCCACCAAATCTTCAGGCATCTCACACTCTCGCCCAAATGTTTCAAACGACATCACTTCCAGTTCGATCAAATCTGTTAGAACCACCGTATGTTTCACCCCCAACTCATCGCAAACTTCCTGTGCAAAGCGGAGCATATCTGCAAGTGTATCAGCAAGCACACCGTCATAATCGAAAAGGATGAGGGACATGGGGATGATTATACTGTGCATCATCTATAAAAATAATCATCATGTGTTTGCATAATAGCGGAAATATTCTAGGAAAATCCCCTGTCCAAGTAAATGGCTGGTATAAAATATAAATATAGTTGTCTAGAAGGTTTCGACAATTGTGTACTCTTTAAATAACGCAGCCCAATAATGCGTTCATTTGACAAGCGGGATCTGCCACTTTTCAAATATTTTTCTGGCTTCGTATATTCTCTGATCCCAAGCAGAGTCCACGCCCGCCCACTAACGCTTGCAGCGCTTCAAACAATTATTAAAAACGTAGCTCGGCCCGGACTTGAACCTCCAACCTCTAGGTTCGAGGTAAGCACCCGCAGGGGCGTCAAATCCTCTGCAAGGAGCTTTTAAGCCTTTTACGACGTATTCATAGACAATACGTCGCTTTTTATTCGATTTTTTCCTCCTTTAGAACATGAGCCGCGAACGCCTGTGTTAACAGCTCCCCGCTTATTGAATTAAAGCGTGTGAAACGCTTGATACTAAACCAAAAACGATGTATAGTGTTTGTGTAAATATGCACATTTATCTAGGCTGGGACCCCCTTTGACCTTTCTCGCCAAATCCCGCCCACACACAGCTACCGATTAACTCAAACCGTTCAGCATAAAATAACAATGGTAACAAAAACGCTGTAAACCTGTGAACATTGGTGACGATGGCCAGGTCAATGGCATTGCAGGAAGGTTACCTACATCACACGAAGACTGGTGCAAACGTTACGACACAGAGACACATGACTCGCAGCGCGATTTATATGAGTGATATGTAAGAGTACAGTGCGGAGGGTTTCGATAAAAAAAGCCGATTGCTCTTAGGATTTTGGGTCTCTTTATTGGTTATATCTTCTATCTGGCAATCCTGTTTGTCAGTCCAAGCCCTGGTTCATATAGTGAAGGCGGATGGATTGCGATCATTACAGGAGTCGTTTTCTTTTTTGTTGGAAGATGGTACTACTCAAAAGGAGAAACAAAATGAACATTAAAAGACTATTGCATTGGATGATTATCTTAATCGTCACCACAATGATATTTGCTGGGTGCGGCGGTCAATCGCCAATCCAGCCAGCAGCCACTGCTACGCCAAAGTTCGCTTTGAAATGTAACATCACCACACAAGAGTTTGGCTTTGACATCACAGGCGAAACGGGAAAGGTCACCCAGACCAGTAATAATGAAGCCACGCATTACGAATATGATTCTTCTGGTCAAACATCAGGAATAACCGTCAACGTGAATAGGGATTTGGCTTATGAGGATACTCAACACAAATATCATATTGAAGGAACCATCAAACTCAATCCGACAACCAATGAACTCACGTACGACATTACAGCAACAGGTGATGCTTTTGGTAATTCACCCCAGATCTGTAAAAGTGGGGCAGCGGAGCAGTCGCAATCTTCTGCAGCTACACCAACCCCCGCTTTTACATCAACTGAAACTGCGGAAACACTAGTTCAAAATCCCCTATTAGGTGTCTGGAAAACCGATGATATGCGTGCCCCCGACAATTCATTGTATTTTTCATATTCAGTGTATATTCAATTTACAAATTCAAAACAGTATGTCTATCATGGTGTAGACACATTCAATAGCAATCGACCAACTGATGCGTCTGACATTGTTTATTTTAATTTAAACGATTCAACCTTTATAAAGAAATTTACCGATATTCCAGAACACCCAGAATACTTAGGTAAATTCCAGAAATGGACTTGGCGTTTTGACAATGGAAATGTACTGTTTACAGTATATGGAATTATGGATTCTCAGGATCTAGCGCTTAACGATGGTACTATCACCACCTTGGCAACGGGAGTTAAGGTGCAACCATGATAAACGGATACACTTACACCCATTTCCCCTACCATTGCACACCCTATCGCTGCTGGTGAGTGGCTGCGGTCGCGGACCTAGGCATAAATATATTTATTATAGAGGAACCTGGCACATAGATAACAAGGGGATAGCATTCCCTTACGGGGGTTCGAACCTTTCCCCTTAACAAAACAAGGCTCTCATTCCGTTGAGAGCCTCCTTAGCTGGGGGCAATGGATATCATCCCCGCCAGGGGACACCGTCCCCCCCGCGGGGGTTCGAACCATTTAAATAAAGAACTCCTCATTCGAGGAGTTCAAGCTGGGGGCAATGGATTCGAACCATTATTTGCTGTTCCAGAGACAGCCGTCCTGCCGTTGGACGAGCCCCCAATGCCAGCGGGCGGTATTCTACCATGCCGGATATATTCCGTCTAGGGCTGCATCCAAAAACTTGAAATTTCAACCCTATCCTGCCAATACATCCTGCAGTGCTCCTTCGGCGTTGTTAAACCGGAACTGGAATCCCATTTCCTCCAGCCGGCGCGGGTACATAAATTGCCCCTCCAGCACCAGGATTCCCATCTCCCCCAGCAGCAGCCGCAATGCAAAGGCCGGCACAGGTAGCCAATATGGCCTTCTCATCACCTTCGCAAGGATCCGTCCAAAATCGGCGTTCGAAAGCGGTTCCGGTGCGGATAGGTTGAAAACACCGCGTGCTTTTTCGTTTTCCAGCAGGAACCGGATCGCTCCCACCTCGTCCGCCGGGTGGATCCAGGGGAATCCCCGCCTGCCGTTTCCCAGCGGTCCGCCGGCTAACAGGCTGTACGGCAGCATCAGCCGCCGCAGTGCAGAACCTACCTGAGCGGAAAGCACCACCCCACTGCGGATCACAGCCCGCCGCACGCCCATCTCTTCGACCGCTTGGCTCGAGGCTTCCCATTCCTTGCATGTTTCCGCCAGGAAGTCACTCCCGGGTGGGGTATCTTCGCTTACGTCTTCGTCCCCGTGCACGCCGTAATAACCCGCTGCCGAGGCCTGGATCAAGACCTTCGGTCGCTGTTCCGCCTGCCGGATGGCCTCTGTGATTGCCTTGCCCGCCTCCACGCGGCTCGCCAGGATGCGCTCCTTGCGAGCTTTTGTCCACGCCCCTGCCCCGAGGCTCTCTCCCGCCAGGTTAACGATGGCATCCGCCTGGGAGACTAGTTCCCCCCAGCCCGCGCTCGTTCTGCCATCCCAGCCGATCCCCCGCGCCCCCTCCGCCAGGCTCCTCGTTTGTGGGTTGCGCGTCAGGATCCAGACTGTATGTCCGTCTGCCAGTAGGCTTTTCGACAAAGCCTTTCCAATGAAACCACTGCCGCCTGATATGATTATACGCATAATTAGCTCCTTACTTCACAATTCTGCCGGGTGGAGTATAATACACGCCAATGCGGAGGGCGCTATGCTTGCGCCAGTCTTGGTACTAAACGCTAATTTTGAACCGATCAACGTTTGTAACACCCGCCGTGCTCTTGGCCTGATCTTTTCGGGGAAAGCCGATCTGGTCATGAATGGCCGCGGCTATATTAAGACCGTCCGCCAGGATATTCCCATCCCTTCTGTCATCCGCCTCGACCAGATGGTCCACCGCCCTCGCATGCAGGTCAAGCTCACCCGTCACGAGGTCTTTCGCCGTGATAAAAATACCTGCCAGTACTGCGGTCGGCGCTCCGGCAACCTGACCCTTGACCACGTCTGGCCCAAGCACCTGGGCGGCGAGCATACCTGGACGAACGTTGTCGCCGCCTGCCCATCCTGCAACCATCGTAAGGGTGGCAGGCAGCTCGAAGAAGTCCATATGACCCTTCTGCACGCTCCCAAGGAACCGCCCGCCAGTGCTTCTTATTTATTCGGGCGGCATCTGGAAGACAACGCCGAATGGGAGCAGTTCATCCACGGCTGGTAGAAATTTAAGAGCTTCTGACAAAACAACGTTCTCGGTGGCCTCTCGCAGCGTCCTCCCTCGCCAAGCCTCACCGCGGGGGCACGCAGGCGATACACCTTCAGGGGTCCGTCGCCCTTGTAATTATAAGATGGGTTCCGATCCAAACGCCCGGTAAAAACACCGGGCGTTTTTTCTAATCAAAATTCAAGCATGCTAGATCTTCCGCCAGCCTCACCGGGCCTTTAAACAGTCTCCGTGCCTCTTCCAGCAGGTCGCTTTTGGCGAATTGCCCGGTCGGATAATGGATCAGGTAGAGCGCCCCTGCCTCCGCCTGCGCCGCGGCTTCTCCCGCCTGGGCAGCCGACGAATGTCCCGGCAGCGGCCCCGAGGCTTCATGGATCAGCACATCCGCTCCCTCGGCCAGCCGCAGCACCTGGGGGCACGGTTCGGTATCGCAGGAATACGCCGCGACCTTTTTGGATTTCAGGAACTCGATCCGCAGTCCGATCGTCGGGATAAAATGTTGCACCGCTGCCGCCAGGATGCGAAATTCTTCGCATTCCAGGACTTCGATCTTGTTCTTCATCGCCAGCTGGTTGAACACTACCGGGAAGCGATCTGGCCACTCCGCCCAGCCGTAGAACCCCATCAGGCCTTCGATCCGCTCGAGAGTATGATCCAGGCCGTAGATATTAAGCGGCAGTCTTCGCCCCATCAGCCACATGTTCATCAGCAGTTGGGGCACGCCCGCAACGTGGTCAGGGTGGAAATGCGTCAGGATCAGGTCGCTCAATTGATTAAGACCAACGCCCACTTTTTTTAACCGCACGATCGGGCTGTCCCCGCAGTCGATTAAGACCTTGCGCTTCTCCCCCACCACCACCATGTGGGTATTCGCATGATTTTCGTCAGGGATGGCGTTCGATGTTCCCAGGAAGATAAGTTTTGGCATCTCAGCTGCCTCTCTTGCTTAATCCTACCCCTATTTCAAAGCAGATGACAATAGCACAGGAGTAACCCATGTCTCGATGATTGCCGCGAGCGTCAACAATGGCAGCACCAGGCCCAGGCCGATCTTGGTCCAATCCGCGATTGCTTCGATCAGCACCTCGCCCAGTGTTTTCTGAGGCCGCGGTGTCACCAGGACGATTCCGATATACAGGATTGCCGCGCTGGCCAGGATCAAGGCCGGGATCTCGAAGATACCGTGCGGCAGGATGCCATAGACCGCCACTTTCCACGGGCTACCTCCCATTTCCTGGATGATCGCCAGCACCGCCCCGATGATGCCCATATTGAGCAGATAGATCAGGGTGCCCAGCACACCAAAAGAGAACAGGCCCAACAGTAGGATCACCACGATCGCTTGTAAATTGTGTCCCCAGATCATTGGGAAGGAAATACCAACCTTGTCCATTGGCACCCCCATCCCAGACGACAAAACGCTGGAAAGATCCCCCGCCTGGAATTGGCCCACCACATTTGTGGAATTCCTTGTGACCCAGGCATAACCCGCTAGGATCGCCAATAAGCCGATGCCGACCATCATCAGGATGGCTGGGATCTGTTTCCGGGCCGTTTTGAGCACTTCGAATCGGAGCCAGCCCCCGAGAGTCCTGGCCTCCCCTTTTAACGCCCGCCAGAAAGTCTGCCCGATCCAGCGCATGTTGAGAATGTCGATCTCGCGTCCCAGCAGGGCCTCGCGCTGGAAATGGGCAATTCCGACCCGTGCCAGCAGCACGGTCAGCACCGTCACTCCGGCTACCGCCAGCCACAGTACCTGGTCGTTTCCCCAGAACAGCATGATGCTCTCGCCTTGGATCAGAATAGCCATTGGGATGACAATGAACGATGCCATCAGGTTCGCCGCCCGCACCGAAGTGGCCTGCGTGGAGATCAGGATGGCTCCGCTCACCATCAGCAGCGCCTGGACGGTGGTCAGTGTTACTGTTTGCAGTATCCGGTTGATATCCGGGAAGGCGATCCGTTGATAATAAAGCCCGATCATGTAGACCGTGATTCCCAGGTATGATGTCACCAGTGGTGCCGCCGTCCCGGCTATTAATTTCCCCATGAAAAGCTGCCAGTCCTTGAGCGGGCTCACCAGCAGTGGTTCGATCGTCCCCCGTTCCTTCTCGCCCACGAAAGACTCCAGCGCGATTACCAGCGAGACTGTGATCGGGAAGTAACCCACCACCATCAGCAGGAAAGGCACCAGCCGCTCAGCCACCAGGGGTGTTCCATACGTGGTTGTGAAATTTATCGCCGCCTGAGCCCCCAGGTCGGCCAGGAAAGGCAGGATCAGCGTCAGCACCACCATCGGGAAAACGATCCGCCAGTCCCGCAATTGGTCGCGCATTTCGCGCCATGCCAGGATCCAGACCATGCGCAGATCGTCGCTCCGGTGTTTATCCACTCTTCACCTTGGCCATGGCTGCCAGGTACACTTGCTCGAGCGTGCGCGGCAGTTCCTGCAGCGCCACCACTTCCGCACCGTCTCTCATCAATTCTTTGAGCAAAACTGGGTTGGCTGCTTGCGGGTCTTCCACCCGGAACCGCGGGCCGGATTCACCCGCCGCTATCGGAGTAACGCCTGCAGGCAGTTTCATTTTCCTGTGTGGCCACTCGCCCCGTACCCGCACCTCGTACTCGGCTGGTCCCAACAGGCTGCGTTTCATTTCTTCGATCGTCCCGCTGGTTAAGATACGCCCCCGGTAAATAATGGCGATTTTATCTGCCAGCATTTCTGCCTCGACCAGGTTATGCGTGCAGATGATGATTGCCCGCTGTTTCGTGCGTAGGTTGGAAATTGCATTCCGCACCAGCTGGGCTGATTCCGGGTCCATGGCTGAGGTTGGTTCGTCCAAAAGGAGCACGGGTGGTTCGTGGATCAGGGTCCGCGCCAGCGCCAATTTCTGGCGCATACCTTTCGAGTATTGGCCGATCGGGCGTTTGGCCACCTCGGCTAAACCAAAGTATTCCAGCCATTCCTTGATTTGTCTCTGGCGTGCTGTTTTATCCAGTCCGTAGACCTTACCGTAAAAATCCAGGTATTCCAGGCCGGTCATGCGCAGGTACAGGCCGTGTTGTTCGGTCAGCACACCCACCGAGGCGCGCACCTTCTCCGGGGATTGGACCACGTCGAACCCGGCAATGCGTGCCCGCCCCCGGGTGGGAGCCAGCACCGAGGTCAGCATGCGCACGGTGGTGGTCTTGCCGGCGCCGTTCTGCCCCAGCAGTGCCAGCACCTGTCCAGGAGCTACGTCAAGATAGACCCCATCCACAGCCCATGTATCACCGAATTGTTTGCTCAGGTCTTCGGTATGGATCATTAAGCTTTTGCGCGTCTCAGCCGGTGGTTCAGGAAGAGCACAACCCCTGCCACGATTGCTACGATCACAACGAAAGTTTGGTTGAAATTAATACCGCCCACCCGCGCCGCGTCCAGGCGCAGGAATTCGAGGCAGAAGCGTCCGACGGAATACATGATCATGTAAATGAAGAAGATGTCGCCTGGTTTCAGCCATTTTTCGAACCGCCGCCCCAGCCACAGCAGAACAGCCATATTGACCACGTTCCACAGCGATTCATACAGGAACAGCGGGGTGAAATACTCGTAATTCTGATAGCCCGCCACGCGGTGGAGTGGGTCGATGTATATTTTCCAGGGCAGGTTCGTGGGCAGACCGTAGACTTCCTGGTTGAAGAAGTTCCCCCAGCGACCGATTGCCTGCGCCAGTGCCACGCCCGGCACGCAAATATCCGCCCAGGTCAGGAAGGAAATTCCCTTCTTACGGCAGTAGATCCATAAGGCCAGCGCTCCGCCGATCACAGCTCCCGGAATACCCAGCCCGCCGTTGCGGATATTGATCATATCCAGTGGATGCATGAAGTACCATTTGGTCGTGATCCCTTGGGCGATCATCGAAGGTGGCGGTGTAAAAATATGCCAGATCCGCGCTCCCACGATCCCCGCTAGCACCACCCAGAACAAAGCATCCCAGATTAATTCCGGGTTCATGCCGCGTCGCTTTGCCTCGGCCTGTCCAAGGAAGGCAGCCGCGATCACACCCAGTGTGATCAGGATGCCGTAAAAGTATATATGAAAGGATTGGTTGAGAAATGGGATGGGAATATCGAAACCATTGGGTAAAGTTGGCATGACCTACTCCTGAGACTGGGATAAACGGCGATAAGCATCCCGCCGCACGCGAAAGATACGTTGTAAAGCCGTGAAATTCGCCAGCATGGCAATGATGATTAGGACGGCTAGCGGGAGGTTAAAGATGAGCCCCGGGATGAGCACAAAGTAACGCTCCACCCGTGTCAGCAGGCCCACGTTTGCATCCAGTTTCGACGCATCCGCCCGTGCCTTCACATAAGAGACCAGCACCGACCCGGCTGCCGCCAGGTATGTCAAAATGATTGCTGCGGCATTTGGATGCAGCATATAGTAGATCAGGAAACCCAGGAACAGGAAGAGTTCCGAATAGCGGTCGGTCACCGAATCCACGAATGCACCCCAGTCGCTGGCTTCGTGGCGCATGCGCGCCAGCGCCCCGTCCATCGCGTCGACCGGGCCCATGATTAGCAGTAAGATCCCCGCCCAGGTCATATGGCCCAGCGCGATCAGCACCGCCACCCCCATCGTTCCCGCCAGGCCGATCAGCGTGACGGTATTTGGTCGGATGCCGAGACGATTAAAGAATTTGGCCATTGGGGTCAAATACCAGGCGAACCAGACCCGCATCTTATCGGTAAATGACAATTTCTTTTGTTCGGTCGATTCGGTCAATGGGCTTCCTCTTTGCACAGGATTCAAAACGGGGCAATCATAACACACTAGGCACTTTCATCCGCGGCCGCGCTTTCATCCTCTTCGTCCGCCTCGAGCAGTACTTCACGGTCGCGACCGCCCCCCATGGAGGGTCCCACCACCCCGTTCTCTTCCAACTTATCCAGCAGCCGCGCCGCCCGCGGGTATCCTATCCGCAAACGGCGTTGGAGCATGGAAGCGCTGGCCCGTCGTTCCTTTTTGAGCACCGTGATCGCCTGCTCGATCAGCACGTCATCGCTGCCTTCATCGACTGCTTCTGTCAGCATCGACTCCCACGGCGAGCGCGTTTCGGTTTTTGGCACTGTTTTCTGCCAGTGGGAGATGACGCGTTCGATTTCCTGGTCTGTCACCATTACCCCCTGTGCCCGCACTGGGCTGCCCACTTCCGGATTCAAGAAGAGCATATCCCCGCGCCCAAGCAGTGTTTCCGCACCCGGCAGGTCCAGGATCACGCGTGAATCCACGCCCGAAGCCACGGAAAACGCCAGGCGCGCTGGGAAATTGGCTTTGATCAGCCCGGTGACCACGTCGGTGCTGGGGCGCTGGGTGGCAACCACCAGGTGGATGCCGGTCGCCCGTGCCATTTGCGCCAGCCGAACCAGGTTGTGCTCGGTCTGGTCAGGTGCCGACATCATCAGGTCGGCCATCTCGTCGATCAACACGACGATCCGCGGCAGGGTCTGCACCTCTTTGCGCCGTTGGAGTTGCCGGTTATACGCATCCACGTCCCGGGCCTTGGCAGCCTCCAGCAGCTTGTAACGGTGCTCCATCTCGACCACCACCCATCGCAAAACGCCCAGGATGCGCGTTACATCTGTCTCCACTTTTCCGTACAGGTGCGGCAGGCCGTTGAAGCGGATCAACTCGACCATTTTCGAGTCGATCATCACCATGCGCAGGTCTTCGGGGGCATTGTTCATCGCCAGGCACACTGCCATGGCCGCAATGCATACCGACTTTCCCGACCCGGTTGTCCCGGCGATCAGCAGGTGCGGCATGCGCGCCAGGTCTCCTACCAGCGGGTTGCCCGAAACGTCCCGCCCGAGCGCAATGGTTAACGGCGAGCCGCCTTGATAAAATGCTTCCGTTTCCAGCAGTGGGCGCAGGCGCACTAGGGCGGAGCGCGGGTTTGGTACCTCGATCCCCACGTATGCCCGCCCGGGTACTGGCGCTTCGATCCGCAGCCGTTCGGCTGAGAGCGACAGGGCCAGGTCCTTTTGCAGGTTGGCGATCTGCGCCACGCGCACTTTCATCTGCTGGGTGTCTTCTACCGTTCCCTTTTTGATGAATCCCGGTTGGACCGCGAACTGGGTCACCGTCGGTCCGATCCGGAACCCGACCACCTTTGCTGGGATGCCAAACTCTGAAAGGCTTTTTTCGATCTGACCCGCCGTCTGGTTGATCGTCCGCTCATCCGGGCGCACCGACTGTTCCGCCAACAGCACGTTCAACGGAGGCAGGCGTTCTCCGCGTGGCAAAGGCAAGGCCGGGCGGCTGTCCTGCTTTTCAGGAATTTTGAACGATTTGCGGAATTCCGGCGGTAGCTTTTGGGATGCCTTCCGCGCCGCTTTGGCAGGCTCCTGGCTGGGTTTATCCGACGGTAACGGGGAAACGACCGGGATTTCCGGCGCAGCCGCTCCTGGGGCCTGCGCCAGCCGGTCCCCGGCCAGCGTTAACAACCAGGCTTCAAGAGGCTGCCAGCGGCGAAAAGCGCTCATCAACGCCAGTCCCCATAACACGAAGAGGATCGACCCCGCCCAGATGGGACCTATGAACTTGACCAGCAGCATCGAAAGGCCCCAGCCCACCTGCCCGCCCCACATACTCCCTTCGGTCAACCGGTTGCCGTTCAGGATCGAAAGGATTGCCAGCGTCAAACACAAGGCAATTTCGAACGCGATGACCTGCCCCCAGTGCACTTTGATCTCATGCACGCTGCGGCGAAAGGCCATCAGGCTCAGCGCCCCAGCCGTCAGCACGATCAGGAAGCCTCCCCAACCCAGCCAGTCGCGCAGCAGCAGCACCCATTTTTCGAGCACTGTGCCTTTTGACAGGCCAAAGATCCCCAGCAGGGTCATTAACGCAAAAGCCAGCAGGAAAACACCCAGAATGTCCCAAAGAAAACGCCCGAAGTGCGTTTCAAGGCGGGCCAGGCGGTCCACCCAGTCAATGGGACGAGCTGTTCCCGGGGTTTCCTCTTTGGCTTTCGGATGCGTCTTACGCGGCTTGGAAGGCATATCTTAGTTGACCTTCATGCTTAAACCAAGGCGTTGGCGTGCGGCTTCCACTTGGAGCACCCGTACTTGAATACTCTGCCCGGGGATCAGGAACTCTTTGATTGTTTGATTGGGAGCCAGGGGGATTTCCGAAGCATGGATCAAGCCTTCCAGGCCCTCTTCGAGACGGGCAAATGCGCCAAACGCCGCTAGCCCTGTCACGACCGCCGGGAAGATTCCATTGACCGGGTATTTCTCCTGGGCGAATTCCCACGGATTCGGCTGTAACCGTTTCAGGCTGAGCGCGATCCGGCAGCGCTCCGGTGCCACGTCCATAACCCGCACTTCAACCTGCTGTCCAACCTTGCATATCTGGTTGGGATGAGACACCCGTCCCCAGGAAAGTTCGGAAATATGGATCAGACCCTCAACCCCTCCGAGGTCTACAAAGACCCCGAACTCGGTTACATTCGTCACCTCTCCGGTAATATTCTGCCCCGGCTGGATGGTGTTGAAAAGAGCCGGTCGTTTCCCGGCTTCCGTACGGGCCGCGCGTTCAGAAAAGACCATCCGGCCCTCATCTGGCACGCACTCGATCACTTTCAGTTTCATCCTCCGGCCAATATAGACCGAAAGGCAATCATCCCTGCGGTCATCCGTGGGTTGAATGACCAGGTCCACCAGGTGCGAACTGGGTACAAATCCATTCAGCCCTTCTCCTTCAACCAGCAAACCTCCCCGGTTATATCCCGTCACATTAAGTTCAACAATTGCATCCTCGTGGTACAACGACATCCCCCGTTCCCAGTCAGTTGCTGGCTTGGGGGATTCTTCGTTTTTCTGGGGTTTCCCCGTGGCCTGCAAGGCCCGGCTTTCTTCTTCCGCCAGGACCGACGCCCACCAACCATCGTCGTATACAGGGATATCCTGTTCAGAAAATTGATTATGCACCATTTGCTTGCCCAACCTCCTTCCCGTCCATCCGTACCTGTGTTTGGCGTTCCATCTCGAGCATCACTCGCGCCACTTCTTCGATCGCAACCCGCTGTTTGCGATACAGGTCCGCTTCTGACATGGCCAGGCGGGTGGCCACTTCACGCACCTTGCGACCCTCCACGAACTTCATTTCAAGGATATTAAATAAGATCCATTCCCCGGTAAAACGCCTTTCCCCCTCCGGGCGAACATTGTCCATTGCCTGGCGCAGGATAAACCGCAAAGCATTGGCAGAATTGTCGTTGTGATCCTCCAGCGCCTCCTGGACGATCTTGAGATTTAGCAGTGGATTCTGGGTCAATTTTGGCCCCCCCCAGTAATGCGTCAGGGCATCCCGAACCCATTCAGCCATATCCGATTCGGGCGGCAAAGTCTCCTCCAGCAGGTTGGTTTTACTGTCAAACCGCCCCCCCGCGCGCAGCCGCTGGAACATATCCACCTGTGGGCGAAGTTCCTCCAAAGAGTGGAAAACTCTCTTCTGCAAACGACGATCCGTCAAAGCAGTGGAGGCCCGCTGGATCAGAAGTTTAAGCGCCTGCCTCTGCTCTTTGAGAATGACCTGTTCTGGGCCCCGCGCCGCCCCCAGTAAGCCGAGCAGCACTGGCTCGCCCTCGACCGTTTCTGGCGGCTGGTGTAGCGGGAATAACCAGTAATCGCCCCAGATATACTCGTCGCCATTTCCGTTCCCCTCCTGAGTCACCACCTGTAGCGCTTCCGAAAGATTTGACTCTTTCAGCAGCGGTAAATTCCTGGTTGATACCACCAATGAGAGCTCATCCCCGTCCAATGCGGCCACAAACGCAGCTTGTGATTGTAAATGGTCGCGCACCGCGGCCAATACGGATTCCAGGAATTGATGCAAATCGTTCTGTGTAATAAGTCTTTCTTCAAAGTTCTGCAACAAAGTCAGATCAGCCCGGTCGCGTCCAAAAAAGATCAGGCGTTCCCAAAGTGGAGCAGCCAGTGTAATAGTATGTTCCATCAATAATACTGATGCAACCATGGCGGCAGGGACTGCGCCGGAATAAACCGTCCCAAATAATTCGCCCACACGTCGCACGATAGTCATCACACCCAGGGCCGCAGATGCGGTCACTGGTCCACGCATGATCCACTTGAACAGCCTGCTCTTGACTACCCGGTCGGGCCAAGAAACGCCAAAGAAAGCTACCGCATAAGCCATAATGATGATCAATCCGCCCACCATCAAATTACTTACCAATGCCATTCCCCAGAAGAGATAAGGGTGGCTTTCAGCAAGAGCTGATCCATAGAGGAGGTATGGGAAAGAGCCAAGCGCTGGAGCAGTAGCCCCTGCGAGCAAGTAGATCATGCGGCGGCGACCCGAGCGCGTCAAAGTATTGCGATAAGCGCGTCCAAAATTGACCCAAGCCAGGATCATCGTGCCTGCGTAATAAACTGTAAAGACTTCCGTCCAGATGGTTCGCCGGAGATGCGGTGCCGGCTGACCTGTCATCACCATCGGCCCTAGCAGGTAACCATAAGCAAGAAGCAGCAGGAATGCCCCAGAAATGAAATACATTGACCGAACAGCGATACGTCTGCTCCCGCGTGAAGGGCGACCGGTTGTTACCAGGATTGCATCAGACAAATGCAAATAAGCAGGGGGTAAAAAAATGATTCCCAACCATTCCAGGCGCAGGAACAGGGTAATCACGTCGGAAGAAGCAGCCGAACTTTCAAGTGCCTCTGAGGTAAATACTACCACCACGCACAAGAGAATGATGGCGAACGAACGCGCCACCCGGTCACGCAAGTTGAAGGATAATGCATAGAGAAACAGCGAAAAAGCCGTGATGGCAATCCCGGCAGTTAAAATATCGTTGACAGTTCTTATACCCACCAACATATCAGACAGCCAACCGTTAAGCATTAAAACCTTCCGCTCTGCTACCGAATGGAACGCCAAAAAAACAGCGCAATATCCTGCGTCCCGTAATATTGTTCATTATACCCGCAGAACTCATATCCTAGTTTTTGGGCAAGCTTAATGGCCGGATTATTCTTAGAAGGCATTTCGAACAATGCCCGGTAATCCTTACGTTCCACCGCCCAGGACTGCGCAGCCAGCATTAGGGCACTTCCAATACCCTGGCGGCGGGAACGGGGAGCGACCACCACATCTGTCAACCAAGCAGTCTGAGGAAGGATCGCATCATTCGTACGAACATATCCCACAACCTGCTCACTAATGACTGCAACCAGGATCCCTGACCGACGGTTCCAAGATTCGGACAACGCACTGACTGGCCGCGGGTACAAGACCGACACAGAACGTGGCAAGCGGATTTCCCGGAAAATGGCTCCAAGCTGGCCATCCTCTTGGTGAACATCCATTTGCCAAACGTAGTCGGTCTGGCAGGTATGGTCGATCTCCAACAGGGTGGATAAATCGGATGTAATTGCAGGGCGTATCTGGATCTCAGGCATGAATCACCTCAAGGGGCTAGGATTTGCACCGGGACAATGCAAGCTGGGAGGGTATTGCCTTGATTGTCAATAACAACCAGGCGAAGGTTGTAATCGCCCGGTAAAATTTCACTTGTATCCCAGGATCCTAATTTAGCATCCTGCTTTACTTCACGATTGGCCTGTATGGTTGACCAAACATCGGATCCCAAAGGTGAGAACTCATACTTATAAAATCCAAAGTTAGGAATATTAGCTGTACCTACCAATGTAACCTTTCCCTGGATGACATCACCTGGCTTGGGTGTAGTGATCATGATTTGACCCGGGATACAACCTGTTGCTCGGGCCGTTGGGGTGGAAAGAGGAGTTGTTACACCAAGTGTTGTCAGCAAATCGGGTGAGATGGTATTTGTAGGCGTGACCAGTGGATTCATGGTCGGGGTTACCAGGAGGGTAATAGCCGGTATATTAGGCGCCAAGAATACCATCAGCACCAGTTCTGCAAGGGCCAGGAAGATAATCAATGAAAGGGCAGCTACGGCCTGGTTGGTATGTCGAAGAGCCAACTCTCGTTCCAACCCATAAAGCGATTCTCCCATCTCGTACCGCGCTCGTATCAAGCTACGAATAGCAAACATGATCCCTACTAGAAGAAGCAGGTATATCAGAAATGCATAACCGGTAAAGAAATGCAAAATTGCAATCATTCCACCCACTAAAGTGATCGCAAAACGCCTCGAATTAACGTCTCCAACTTTGGTACGATCATGGCACCGGCATCGAGAACTTCCTCATGAGAGGTGATGGTATTTCCGTCCAGGTTGGCTTTATTGCTAATCCCGGAAAAACCCAGCACCCGTGTGCCACCATGGCGCGCAACGATTACCTCTGAGACTGTAGACATGCCAACCGCGTCAGCACCGGCTAACCGAAGAAAGCGCAAGTCGGCAGGAGATTCAAACGACGGGCCGCTCAGGCCAACATATACACCTTCGCGGACAGGTAAATTGGCTTTCCTGGCAACCTTACGCACAAGGTCACATAACTGCCGGTCATAAGATTGACTCATATCAGGGAAGCGCGGCCCGAATTCGTCCAGATTTGGCCCGATCAATGGGTTCAGACCAGACATCCCAACCAGGTTCAGGTTGTCTGTGATAAGCATCACATCACCTGGAATAAAATCCGGATGAATGGCTCCAGCCGCGTTGGTCACAATCAAGATTTCAACTCCCATGCGTTGCATCACCCGCACTGGCATGGTAACTTGCTGCATAGTGTAACCTTCGTAATAGTGAATTCGACCCCGCATGGTAAAAACCGGCTGGCCTTCCAAATCGCCAATCACCAGGTGCCCTGTATGGCCTTTCACTGTAGAGATAGGCCAATCAGGTAGATCGTGATAAGGGATGATGGTTGCATTTTGAATCGCTTCTGCTAGTCCGCCTAAACCTGTTCCTAAAATCAATCCAATGCGTGGTTTCGAATTTATTTTTAATTGAATACTCTCAATCACACGGTCAATTAATTCCAGCGTTATCTGCATACCATCTCCCGATTCATTGTTTGCTTTTATCAAGAGAATTATATCTTAACTCGTTATTTCCACTTATTGCAGCACTGTGCGGAACGCAGTGATGGTTTTCTCCACTTCAATATCATCGATCCAGTAGTGCAACACCAGGCGGAAACTACGATGACCTGTCACGCCCACCAAGATACCGCGCAATTTTAATTCTTGGACAACCTCGCTCGTATCTAATCTCACTTCCGGTGTCAAAGACAGAAAAACCATATTTGTCGCCGGAATTTCCTGATTAAGCAGAACGCCAGGAATTTGTTTCAAACCATCGGCCAGTTTCCTGGCATGGGTATGATCCTCCACCAACCGGCCAGTCATTGTCTCCAAAGCAACAATCCCAGCCGCGGCAAGAATCCCTGCTTGGCGCATTCCCCCACCCAACATTTTCCGCAGTCGGTGCGCCTTGTAGATAAATTCCTTCGAGCCACACAATACAGATCCGACCGGAGCGCACAACCCCTTGCTCAAGCAAAACGTAACCGAATCAACTGGTCCGGCCAATTCCTTCGCTTTAATTCCCTGAACAGCTGCAGCATTGAAGATCCGCGCTCCATCCAGATGGACAGACAAACCACGCCCATGAACGAATTCGCATAATCGCTGCATATAATCAGGTGTCTGATATGTACCCCCACATCGGTTGTGGGTGTTTTCCAGGCATACAAGGCGTGTGATTGGATCATGCGGATCGTCTGGACGGATGGCGGCATCGATATCCTCCAGTGCGAGTGACCCATCGGTCTGGTTGGGGATTTGGCAAGAATGGACGCTCCCCAGAGCTGAAATCCCACCTGCCTCGAATAAAAAAGTGTGGGCCTTATTGCCTACGATTACTTCATCACCTCGCTGACAATGAGCCAATACTCCCGCTAGGTTGCCCATTGTTCCCGAAGCAACGAACAAGCCAGCTTCCTTAGCCATCATTTCGGCCGCCATCTCCTGTAGGCGGTTAACCGTAGGGTCCTCGCCGTAAACGTCGTCGCCAACTTCGGCTTTCGCCATGGCCTCGCGCATAGCAGGTGTAGGTTTGGTAATAGTATCGGATCGGAGGTCAATGAATTCCATGGGATTACTCCTTTTTTTGTCGCAAGTACTCCAGTACATGCTGTAATTCCTGAGGAAGGGAAGCCTCAAAAATCCTCGCCTGCTTCTCGCCGGGGAGGATGATCTTTAATTTATGAGCATGGAGAAAATGCCTGTCCAATTCCACTGAAGGCTTGTGTTTTCCATAAACCATGTCTGCCACCACCGGGCAGCCCAGGAAGGCAAGATGGACGCGAATCTGGTGCGTTCGACCGGTGAGCGGATGGATCTCGAGCAACGTGTGGGCTGGAAACCTTTCCAGCGTGCGGTATTCACTGACAGCTTCGCGCCCCTTATCCAGCGAAACAACCGCCATCAGTTTACGGTGGGTGGAATTGCGTCCAATTGGAGCTTCCACACGTCCAGCGGGCGTGGGCGGTTTACCATCCACCAGAGCTAGATAGATCTTTTCGACTTGACGGGATTTAAACTGTTCCTGCAACCAGCGGTGAGCCCATTCATTCTTTGCAACCACGATCAAACCAGAAGTGTCTTTGTCCAGACGGTGGACAATCCCCGGACGTTCCTCGCCACCGATGCCTTCCAATTCCGGAATATAACCAAGAGCGGCATGGACCAACGTGCCACTATTATGTCCTGGAGAAGGATGGACCACCATCCCTGCTGGTTTATTCACCACCACCAGATCAGAGTTCTCAAAGACAATATCGAGGGGGATATTTTCAGCTACCAGCCCGCTTGGGACCGGCGGGGGAATGTGTATCTCAATGTGCTCGCCTAGCTCCAGGTTACGTCCCGCCTTTGTAACGGGTTCGGCATCCACCTTAACAAAGCCGTCCTTGATTAATCCTTGAATTCGTGAACGGGAGAACTCAGGAAGACAGGCCGTCAGGAAAACATCAAGGCGCTGGTTGTATTCTTTCTCATAATTAAAGGATTCAAAGCGATCACCCACTCTTCGCCTCGTCATACCCCGGCTCATCTGTACTCTCTTTGGGTAAAGTAGCAGCCTGTGCTTTCTTCTTATCGGACCGTTCTTTGAGCCAAACGCCCGACAAGAGCACCACCACACCGACGGAAATACTCGCATCCGCCAGGTTGAAAATTGCAAAATTGCCAACTGAGATGAAGTCAGTGACTTGACGGCGCACTAACCGGTCAACCAGATTGCCAGCAGCCCCTGATAACTGCATGGCCATAGCCAGGCGCAGCCACCAATCCTTCCGTTCTGTACGTGGAAAATAGTAGATGATCAACAAGATAATGATAATTGCCAGAACTGTGAAAACAAGATTGCCGTTCTTGAAAATGCCAAAAGCCGCACCGGAGTTGTACCAGTATCGAATCCGAGCATAAGGCATCAACCAGGCCAGTCCAGCCGGAAGCCAATCAGTGCCAAGCGGGATGTGCGCCCGCACCAGAACTTTTGTCCACTGGTCGAGGCTGATGATGACCATACCGATCAAGAACAGGAAAAGATAATCATATACATGAGCCTTCAGGAAATTATAAACAGCACCCAGGCTGAAACGATTCACCCGAATTATCGGTTGGGGAGATTCCATTAATTAATGTCCTCCGTGATATAAACGCGCGGCACGCGCGTATTGATATTGGTTAATATCTCGTACGGGATTGTACCAGCCCATTCTGCCAAATCCTGTACAGTAATCGCCTGGTTGCCAGATTCACCGATAAGGGTCACTTCATCCCCATTGTATGCCGAATCGGTTTCAAGGTTGACCATCATCTGGTCCATACAGATATGTCCCACTTGCGGATATTTCCTACCACGAATGATCACCTGGGCCTTATTCGAAAGGCTGCGGAAATACCCATCGCCATACCCCACCGGTAGAGTAACAATGCGTACTGGGTGGTTTGACTGCCAAGTGGACCCGTAACTGACGGGATGCCCCGGTTTGACAACTTTGAAATAGACCACACGCGATTTCCAGGTAAGCACTGGATAGATTAGAACGCTCCGTTCCACACCCATGGAGGGATAGACCCCATAGAGCATGATGCCGGGTCGAACCATGTCAAAATAGCTTTCCGGGAGCTGTAAGATCGCAGCAGAGTTCGCCATGTGACGGATCGGCATGGGCAAGCTGTGGTTATCGTAGAAACGGAGGACTTCGTTAAAGCGTTCCAATTGCAGGTGGGCATGGGTCAGGTTGGGCAAGTCGGCATTAGCGAAGTGAGAGTAAATCCCTTCCACTTGAATATTGATACACTCCAGAGCTGCCTCCTGGATCGTTTTAGCGCTGTAATAATGGACACCGATGCGTTCCATGCCTGTGTCAATTTTAAGGTGGACTTTCGCCTTCACACCCATTTGCCCAGCGACTAAGTCGATCTGCTCAAGCCTTTCCACGGAAGAAGCCGTAAGGGTCAAGTCATGTTGAAGGTATTGCGGGACCTGATCGCCCCAGATACCACCTAGGACAAGAATAGGCGCGCGGACACCCAACTCGCGCAGGTGGATCCCCTCTTCTAGAACCGCCACCCCGATATAATCCGCCTGGGATGAGAGATATTTCGCCACATCGGCCAAACCGTGCCCGTAAGCATTAGCCTTTACAATGATCATCACCTTTGCCGGAGCAACATGGGCACGAATGGCCTGGAAATTAATGCCCAGGCGGCTCAAATTGACTTCGGCCCAAGTGGCACGGATCCCGCTACTGGCGGTTATAACTGGCTGGTGAATCTGCATGTGAGCGATTGTACTGCTTCTTTTATAAATTGGGGAATTTTTTGAAAGGCCAATCCTAACCCTGGTTTTGTTGCGATATCTGCGATCTCATCCTTGTCGATCAGCACTCTTCCAGCCAGTTGAAACCTAGGGAGAGATATATAAATGATAGACCTATGTTAGGGAATTGATATTTTCGAAAAGGGCAGAGGGCGGATCGGTAAGATACTATTCACACAGGTCTCGCATTTTACCGCAATTTAATCGAATTGTTGCCATTCTATCCCTTCGAATCAGATTATAATAGTCAAAACTACAGAAAGCGATTATGACCTATGAAAATAGTAACCGACTGTGCAGCTGATCTACCCATTGAAGAACTGGAAGCGTTGGGCATCATCCAAGCACCACTTTACATCCAATTTCCAGAAGGGGAGGTCAACTCTGCTGACATCAGTGCGGATGAATTCTACAACCGGTTGGAAGCCATGCGCCCGGCAATTCCCTCCACCGCACAACCCTCGAGCGGGGTTTTCAATGAGATCTATCAAAAAATCTCCGTAGCCAGCAAGAACATACTCTCCATTCACGTCTCATCCGGTTTGAGCGGAACAATCAACTCGGCGCGCGTAGGCGCAGAACATATCAAAGAAGCCGTAGTCAACGTATACGATTCGATGACCCTCTCGGGAGGAGAACGCTTCCAGGTACTGGCTGCCGCCAAAGCCGCCAAAGCCGGATGGAACCTGAAAGCCATTCTGGAACGGCTGGAAATAATCCGCGATAACACCGAAGTGATCTACACGCTCGAAACACTGGAATATCTTGCGCGCGGCGGCCGGATTGGACGTGTGCAGGCATTGATGGGTTCGGTTCTCAAGATCAAACCGATCATTCACGTTGACCATAAGGACGGTAAGTACAGCACTGTGGCGAAGGGCCGTACCGTCTCACAAAACCTGGGCATGATCGTGGACCATATTGCGGAAATGTATGGTTCGATCCCGCTATGGGCCACGGTCCTGCACGGAAGGTTCGCCGAGAGCGCCGACTTGCTGGCAAAGTCAATGAATGAGCGGCTGAATATAAAAAAGTTGGAAATCCTGCGTATTTCCCCTGTACTGGGGGTGCATACCGGACCCGGCATCGTGGGGACAGCTGTGATGCCAGCCGAATTGGTCGAAGACCTGAATTAAACCGCACCCCGAAAATTGCTCCAATAAAATCTCCCGCAAGTACCTGACTTTCGGGAGATTTTTTATTTCTTAATGGTATAACGCATGAGCGGTCGCGTTGGAGATCTGCGGGCAACTTCGACAAATCCGGCCTGTTTGAAAGCTGAAGCCAGACCCGTGTATACAAAGACGGGGGGAGCTTTCCCCGGTCGGCCCGGCTCCACCGGATAACCTTCGAGTACTGTCCCTCCCTGTCTGGTCACATAGTCTATCGCAGATTTGAGCAAATCTACGGTGACCCCACGGCTACGGTATTTTTTGGCAACAAAGAAACAGGTGACCGACCAGACGGGAAGATCATCGAGCGGTTTCAGAATGCGGGAACGACCCAGCACCGGGTAATTTTCGCGGGGTTCAACTGCCACCCAGCCCATCGGGACACCATCCACGAAAGCAAGCAGACCGGGTGTCCGGCCAGAGGCGACGAACTGCTTCTGGGTCAGGCGGTTCCGATCCCCCTGCCCGGCGGTAAAATCCTTGCGAGGCAGTTTCCAGTACAGGCACCAACAACCAGCACAGGCACCGCGCGGACCGAAGAGCTGCTCGAAGGCATCCCAAAGGTTGGGGGCCAGAGGGAAAATTCCGTCAGCCTTCATTGGTTCATCAGCACTTTCACCAGCGATACGAAGGCGCTGGTGAAACCGCAGAATAAAAATAGGTACTTATGCATCATTAGCCTGGAAATCAGACAGGCGTTCAGACAGGAATTTCTGGTCAGGTAGCACACCGAGCACGCCGGTTTTTCAGAGCCCGATAAATAGGATAAAACACCAACAGCGCAAGCACAAGCCAGAAGGTCAACCCAGAGACCCAATCCAGGACTTCTTGATAAACAGGGATCTTCCAATTCGTTTTTTGGTGATTGAGGAAGAGGGTC
>Ga0209777_10000053_pt1 | contig 188112 bp, 171 predicted proteins | sample FrelakmetHBP12HB_FD_187147 | JGI IMG/M metagenome (GOLD analysis project Ga0209777, IMG submission 187147) | Freshwater lake sediment microbial communities from the University of Notre Dame, USA, for methane emissions studies -HBP12 HB (SPAdes)... | ecosystem: Environmental > Aquatic >...
TAACGGTAATATATGCGGTTTTGTTCATCCAGCTCCCGCCACCGCTGTTCGAGGTATACAACCGCACGTTATAGGTCCCGGTCGTTAAGATAGTTGATGGGTTCTGGAGATCCGATGATTTCGTCTCATTCGCATACCAGTACCAGTCCCAGTTCGTCGGAGTATTGGTACTGGAATCCATGAACTGTACAGTAAGGGGTGACATGCCCGTAGTCGGATTAGCGGTAAACCCGGTTACCGGTGCGGATACTGGCGGCATTGCACTGACGTTGATGAACGTCTTCTGTGTACTGATGTTTGACCCGGCAGAGTTACCTGCTTCCAGTTTGATCGACCAGTTGCCTGCCCCAAATGTCTGGACAGGATTCTGTGACTGGCTGAACCGTACTTGAGTATTATTTCCGGTCACGTTCCGGAATGACCAGTTCCAGGCGGTAGGATCATTTGTGCTGATATCGGTGAACCCAACGGTCAAAGGTGCGATGCCAGAAGTTGTGTCCGCGGCGAACTCAGCTACCGGTGCAGATGGACCCGAAGTTGGTGTCAGGTTATAGGATATGGGATTTCCGAAACTGATATCAGGATACAGAATTAATTCACGGGCCTTTATATCGGTAATGTGTGTCCCGTCAGTTGTAATCGTATACAACCGTCCGCCTTTTTTGTCCCACATGTCCTGGTAGTTTATCAGATCCTCGATAACCGTGATACCATTGTAATCAGTTTGCCTGATGATTCCGGTTTGGACCGGGTCATAAGCGTGACCACTCAATATCAGGGAATTTCTGGGCAACGCATCAAGTATATCATATGCTATGGGGAGTCTTTCTCCGGTCAGCCCTGCTTGATAAGCAAAATAAGGGTGGGTGAGAATTAACGGTACTTTTGATGTATCACCGGCAAGAAAAGTTTGCATTTCAGCTTTTGCGGTGGTATTGAGAGACGTTTCGTCAGTCCACCCAAACCCGTATACCCTGAAATCATTGAAGACGAAACCATAGTTGTGTTTTGCTGATCCTGAGGGAACATACCTGTCCCAGAGACTATAATTCATATCATAATTTATGTCGTGGTTTCCCGAAATCTCGTAAACAGGAATTGATGTTAAGGTAATCGCTCGTGCATACATGGTAAACTGAGAACCGTCACCGGGTCCTCCGTCATATTCAGTTGTTAGATCCCCGGTAATGAATATTGCACTAATATTATACGATGATTTCAAACTTTCAATATTGGAAAAAGTCAGGTTTGCTATTGGTGGATTATCAATATGCAGGTCAGAGAGATGGACAAAAGAATATGAATACTCAGACCCGGCACCCATCACGGGCAAAGGAACAACTGCAAAAATAACCAAAAGAAAAGCGGTATACAAAATGCAAGGTTTCATCTTCATCGGAGATCTCTCATTCAGGAATATGACGGTGAGAAAATAAATGAATGCAAGGCATTGGTGCATTGCATCTGTCAGTCGTGGAAAATTGTTGAATATCCGTGCGGGAGGAACGATTCATGAGCGTATTCAGCCCAAAATACGTAAAGTACATCCTGACTACCCCGTGTGGACAGGAATATAAAACGATAATATATTAATTTACTGAATAAATTTTGAAAAATTTGGCTGTTATAGTACCTGTATCTGAAATGGAAATCCTTCACCATAAGAGAAAGTGTTTCGTTCAAAACGCAGGCGCCTCAAAGGGACACGTTATTTAAAAAATCCTTTGATGTCCTCCAAAAATGTTAAATGGCAGTATAAATAGCCTTTTTACGGGGTTAATTCAGGATCCATAGCCGTCAGAATTTTTTTAACATTTTAACAAACCAGGTTCCGGTTCATGTTGAACTCATGAATCTCTGCGAAAATGGCTGGCAGACCCTCAGGGGGGTACGGTCCTGTTAGTACACGATCCATGCAATACTGAACAGCAGGAGGAGAGCATTGCCAAGGGTCGCATAAAATTCCTGATCCTTTTCCGGAGAACCAGTTTCAGGTCTTGCCAGCAGGTCACAATCTTCAGCAGAGAATGTCAGGAAGATGAGCGGCGGGGGTGATGACGTGTCCAGGAGTATGGCGTGATCTGTGCATCATGGGCAGCGCCAAGCAGGATTTATCAAAGATGGAGATCGAGATCCAGACCCTCGACCAGGGCGAGGCGATCATCTCAACGATCGGCATCCCGTTCCCGGTCAGTACCCGAATCCACAAGTTCGAGGACTACCTCGACCGGCTCAACAAAGAAAAGAAAGAGCGGATCACCGATGGGCTCGCCAGCGGCTTTTAAAACGTTTTTTGCCTGACTATCGGAAAAAATCCTTACGGTATGTATCATTCTCTGAAAAAGATTTCAAAAAATTTCCTTTAGCACATAATGCGTATCAAATAATTTCTTTCACGACCGCCTCGTTCATGACACCTGCCTGAACCGTCGGATGGCATGTGCTCCCGGATTATCCGATCACCATACGTCTTACCAGGTTCCGGTTGTTCCACCTGGGTGCGATACCAAAACAGGCCTCTCCCTTTCAGCCCGTTACAAACGCCAGAAGAATCCGGCACTATTGTCCCGTTGAATTCAGCGGCTGTCTTTGGGTTGAAATTTGTCGTGCGAAAAATTACAGGAAGAAAATCATTTCATTTTTTTAATCAAGAAAAAAAATTATTAAAAGATTCCTTTATTTTACCTGATTCTCCGCGATAGCTCCTACTACAGGCATAAGAAATTTCTCTCCCTTGTATGCTTTGTACATCAGGACCAACCACAGGATAAGCATGAGAATCCAGATTAACGTCACAACAAGACCAAATATTCCCCATATCCCAATTGCGCCATACAACCCGGCACCTATAGTCATCATGGTAACGACCGTACCAATGAGCCACACCAGGATCTGGAGCGGCAGGAATGTAAGAATCGATTGCATCGCATGGAATCTTACCGTTTTATTATCCTTCTCCACAAGGAGAAAAATAATCCCGGTCACCCATGTTAGTACATAGCATGCAGCTGATGCTACGTTTTCCTCAAGACCAAAAGTTGCTTTTACCATGTTATTTCACCAAAATAATTGGATATTGGGTCATTTTCCTTCTTTCTATATATAGCTTTGTATCTTAAATCCTGAAAGTACTCGACATCACAATTTATAGTATATTACGAGGATCGAACCATTAAGAGTTGATCAATTGCTGGAAAAAATTGCAGGAAAATAAACTGCGGATTAGTAATGGGCTCCCCAGTGGGTTCTCTTGAAAAATACTCTTTTGAACCGGATCGTTCATCCTGCAGGTAAATCCGGATCGACACCTTTTAAGGCAAAAAACCATGAGGGAGGTAGTCCGGAAAGAAGAGGCAGACGATATGGATTACGGAAGCATTCTTGGAGAATCTTTTGAATATGCAAAGGAAGGACTTGTGGGAAAATGGACGAGATGGCTGCTGCTGCTTGTCGCGACGATCCTGCTCGCGATCCCCCTCCTTGGTTATGAACTGAAGATTCTCCGCGGGGAGAAAACCTTCCCGGAGGTCACGGACTGGGGCACCCTGATCGTGGACGGAATCAAGTACCTGGTTATTAGGATCATATATTGTATTCCGCTGGCCATCATTGCGATAGTCAGCATCGCACCGCTGATAATGGCAGCCTTCCAGCAGAACGCGGCAGCAATCCTGGTAGGGGTCGGGGCATTCCTTGCCGGTCTTGTTATTTTCGTGATCGTTGCCATTATTATCGGGCTGATCGCATCGATCGGGATCATCAGGTTTGCCCGTACGGGGATCATGGGCGAGGCTTTTAACTTCAGTGCGATCCTTGCAACGATTGGTAAGTTTGGCTGGATCAACTATATCCTTGCCCTCATCATCATGGGCGTTATCGTCGGAGTTGTGGAAGGTATTCTCATGGCCATCCCGTTTATCGGCGGGCTGATCGTATTTATCCTGTTTCCGTTCTTCGTCCTGTTCGAGGCACGCTTCCTGTGCCAGGTCTACGACAGTGCAGGACCGGAGTAATCTTTTTTTTCCTGCCGGAATTTTTGTGCTCGTTGGGAATATTTCTTTTGAAAGGAGAGGGTGATGGACAACCGCCTCTCTTCATAAATCCTGATGATTTTATTAATTTTTGCGATAGGAAAAATCCTGGTAACCGGATACTGGGATCAGCATCTTTGGTTTCTGGTTCCCGGTCAGTACCCGGATCCCCCATTCAGGGAATGTCAGGGTAACATCAGTCCTGAAAAAAACGCTGCTTTGCCCATAACCTCGCCCCCGGATTTTAATTTTTTGCATTTTCAATACCGGGTGATGACAGCACTCTATATGTCAGCCTGGAGCAAATAAAAAATAACAAGATTAACCGAAAAGTACTATGTTTCCGGACCATCGTTCATGTTTGAAAAAGTCCTGATCCCTACTGACCTGTCAGCACAGTCTGAGCAGATTGTTGAACGCGCTGCAGGGCTGAAGAACATCCGGGAGATTATTCTTCTTCACGTCCTTGGCAGGAATGAACAACGTAACGCAGACCGGGATGCGGGTCCGTCACCGGGTTCTCCTGCCGGCATCGCACGGGAAAAACTCAATCACCTGCGGGAACTGATCCGGGACCCGGCCATCACCGTCCGACTTGTGGTTTTGGAGAACAAAGGGGAGAGCATCCCTGAAGCAATTATAAAAACTGCGGAAACCGAACGTCCTTCGCTGATTATCATGGGTGCACGAAAAGGAGTGCTCTCGGGCAGCCTCCTTGGCAGCGGGGGCACTGCCGTTCTCACCCTTGGGCGGACGCATATTCTTGTCATGCGTTCTCCCGAACGGGGCCTCCTTTCCCCATCCGTTCCTGAAGAACCATCACTCTTTGCAAAAATTCTTTTTCCCCTCGATTTTTCAAAACCCGCCAAGGACGCACTGACCTGCCTCGAGACGCTTGACGGTATTTCTGAGGTAATCCTCCTCCACGTCATCAGGAAAATTGAACGGCAGGAGAGCATGAACCTCCACGTCAGGGAGGTGGAAAAACGCCTCTCTGACGCACGGGAAACCCTCCGGAAAAACCATCCGGATGTCAGGGTAAAGCTGATGGTCCGTTTCGGCAGCCCGTTCCCGCAGATCTACAGGGTCTCTTTAGAAGAACATGTCTCCCTGATCATGATGTCCCGCTTTGGGAAGATGGATTATCTGCAAAAGATCCCGGTGGGTATCACCACGTCGAAAGTTGCACGGGAGGCAAAAAAGGCGGTCCTGGTCATTTATACCGATATATCCCTGAGTATCCATGTGCGGGAGCTGACCATCGCTGAGTTTTATTTTGCAGAAAAGATCTGGATTGACTATCACCAGACAAAATCTGACCCCGAGATGGATCGCATATTCTGTGTCTTTGTCGAAGATACCCCGGTGAGTGTTGCCCGCTGCAAACGTCATCCGGATGGGTATGAAATCGATGGTATCTTCACCTGGAAGGAGTTTCGCGGGAACGGGTACGCAAGAAAAGCCATCGGGGCACTTATCGACGCATGTGGCAATGAAACACTGTATATGTACGCGGTAACTTCCCTCGTGAATTTCTATGCCTCTTTTGGGTTTGAGCCGATCCGGGAACAGGAGCTCCCCGCCACCATCCGTGAACGATATTCCTGGGCCATGGGCGACATAAACGCCGCTGATGTCTGCCCGATGAAGCGGGTCAAACCTGGAACGGGATAGAAAAAATCCGGTTATTTGTGGGGATTACCGGGCAGGCCGCCCATGCTTGTCTTCCCTTGCCGTAATTTACCGGAAATATTCTTTCAAAAGAGCACAACAAAAAACCTTTACACTTCCATGAGAAGTTTCTGCGCAAATGGCTGGCACACGAGCAGGTGGGCACGGTCCCGTTCGGATGCGGTCCATGCAACGCTATACAGCAGGAGAAGTGCATTATCAAGGATCGTATCAAATTCCTGATCTCCCGGAGGAACGGGGCCGGATTTTGCCAGTTGGCCGGCATCTTCCGGGGAGAATGTCAGGAAGGTGTGGGGTCGGGGTGATGAGGTATCCAGGAGTGCTGCATGGTCCTTGACAATCTTAAAAGCACGGACGAGGCAGGAGGACACACCGGCACCTTCCATCTGCCCTGCAACACCTCCGGCGACCCGGGCGGCATCCTCGTAATTTCCCTCGGCAAATCGGACAAATACCAGGGTAGCCCGGTGCGCTGTTTCCGGACTGATACCCGTACAGGTTGCTTCTGTCTGTTCGACATAGGTCCTGAGCGGTTCTGCAAGATCTTTCCGGTCGGAGAGTGCGATCCCGGGAATGCCGAAGCGGTACTTCAGACGGATAAGCAACAGGGTAAGGCTTGTGGCATAGAGCAGCTCGAGAACGAGCGAAGAGAAGATGTCGGTCGGGACCGCGATAAAGATAAACGAGTAGATGGGTGTTGTCAGGGCAACGATATCTTTCCGGGGCCGGATCCATGCCAGGTAGGCAAGCACCCAGGAGGCAAGGATGCAGCCGAGGATAGTAACCCGGAAGTCCACCATGGTGCGGGTAACTATGAAAAGGATCGCAAGAAGTGCCCCGCCAAACGAGAGCAGGGGAACCGCCAGCTCCAGCCACCGGTAAATATTTTTATCACTGTGTCGTTCCTGTTGTGAATCATCGGGGGGAATAGCTGCCATATAAACAAACCTTGGGAAGGAGATTTTTCAGGAGTGTGACGTATCACTACCCCGGAATAACGGGGATCATGATTTTTTTATTTTCCTGATCGATACACAGTTGATTACCGGATCACCGACGACAATGTACCGGCGGATGACCTGCCCGAGCACCTCGACCAGGTCGTTCACCTTAACATCCTCGTCAGGGCTGGTGAACATCTTGACCGAGATCGCACCGGAACGATCGGCAACAACGTACTGGGGGCGGTTCAGGATCTGGAAATGAACCCGTTCCACGACACCCTCAACCCGGACGGGTTTTCCTACCATGCTCTCGTTGATCAACCTGATCCGCACCGTCTTTGCCTGTGCTTCATAGACTGGTGCGATATCTGCGTACTGGCTGCGGCTCATGTAATTGAGAGCCGTGGGGATGACCAGGAGCATGAACAGTGCCGGAACAAGCCAGATTAACTGCGACCTGACATCAGGGCTGTTTAACGATGCAACAACTAAAAAAATGGTGAAAATTACAAACACCGCGATGGCGATGATTGAAACCTTCACTTCGATGTTTCCGATCTTCATCGGAAAGATTATTGACCGTTAATCTACTTCAGTGCTGCGATCTCTTTGCGGAACGCAACCCAGTAGATGACACCGACGAAGAATAATCCGCCGACAATGTTGCCAAGTGTGACCGGGATGAGATTCGCGGTCCACATGTTGACCCAGGTTACCGTAGTTGCGGTATGGGTTACTCCTGCAGTTAAGATAGCAGCGGGGATGAAATACATATTGGCAACCGAGTGTTCAAGACCCATTGAAACGAAGGCCATGATCGGGAACCAGATACCGAAGAACTTACCGACCGCATCATCAGCACAGATACCGAGGAGGATGGCAAGGTTGACGAGCCAGTTGCAGCCGATTCCCTTGAGGAAAGCTGAATACATACCCAGCATGCCGACGTAACTGGTCTTTGCAGCGCCAATGGCGAGGGCCCTGGTACCGAACGCGGTAATCGTGCCGACACCAGCCGCATCAAAGGAGACAAACGGACCGTTGGCCATGATGTATGCCCATACAATGGACCCGATCAGGTTTCCTATATAGACAAAGACCCACAGGGTCAGGACCTGGGCCCAGGTGATCTTGTGGATGAATGCTGCCATCGGGGCAAGCATTGCGTCACCGGTGAAGAGCTCAGCACCCGTGAGCACGGTGATAATAAGCCCAACCGGGAACACAGCTCCCAGAACAAGCTGTGCCATACCAGCTGATGCAAATCCGCCGGGAACTGCCCCCGCAGTAATCTGCGCTGCCGAATAGGCAATTCCTGTGCTGCACACTGTTGCAAGGGCCCCACCCATAGCGATGTATGCGCCGGACATGAATCCACGAAGGACCATGTTCCATGCGGGCAGACCAACTTTGTACTTACCGGCATCACCTGCTTTTGCAGTGATTGCTACCGGAGGATGAAACACCATTTTCTTAAACACCTCTGAAACGTTTCAACCTATACCAGCAACGTATTAAATTACTTCTCGTATAGGTCATTGTAGAGCTCTTTTGCAACGATATTAATAATTTTCGAATTGTTTGCCAATCAGAGGCTTATAGCAGGAAACAGGGATTTTAACAACTTTAGAATGTTAAATATTTATAATTGATAAATAAGATTTTTAACCAAATTTTAACCATGGTTCTCTATCATATCCTTTCTGGTAGTACCACATGCCCATAACGCGCAACTATCATCAGATAATCGGATTATATCTGGAAAAATACTTGTTTCGAACGATTTTGGTAGGGAAAATCCGGATTTTTTCCCGGTTTTCCGGCAAAATTTCGGGTAAGAACAATTCCGATAATAACAGGTTCCAGACTCTTCAGAACGGATTGGGCAGGATAATGAGGAGAGATTTTTTTCGTAAGTCTTTTGTGAACAGATAGCATCGGTATCCAGGTAACATTCCATGATCCGATAAAAACCGTTAAACAAAAAAGGTTACATGATCAAGTCAATCGTATGGAAAAAAATGTTACGCTCCTCCTCATCCTCGGATCCCTGATAACACTGATTCTGCTCTTTGTCAACATCTATCTTGCAGGGATCGCAGTTATCCTCATCATCACCCTCCTGATGTCGCTTATGATTATGCAGGACACGGTCGGCCGTCCGGATATCGATGTTCACCTCAGGGATGATGCGAAGGCCATCGAACTAACCAATAAGGGGAATGCACGGGCCGTTGCGATACACGGCGCTCTCGTTCCGATGAATATCGAATTTGATATCCCTTCCCTGGACGTGGATGCTACCTATGAATATCCCTTACATGCCATGGTTGAAGAGGTAAAAGTTGCAATAACCTTCAAAAATGAGGCAGGAAATCAGTTTTCAAAAACCGCGAAACTCTCATCACTGGAAGAGGAGCAGGATCTCTTGAAACCGATGATCCCCGTTTTTAAATGGAAAAAGTAGGATTTGAACCCCTTTTTTAAAAAAAACCAGAACTCTTTTTTTTCGCGGATTTTGGGGGCTGATTAATTGTCTTTTGGCTCTGAAGAAACAGGCATGACTGGGAGTATACATCCATGAATATCTGAATATTTACGAGATTCCCCCGCCTCAGGGCCTCTCCGAGGCACGGCGGGGCAGGGGAAAATTTTATCTTGAGTCACTGAACCGCCGCCGGGGCGCCCCGTCGGGGGCGGCGGCGTTCATCGCAATTTGGGGCATAGAGGTCTCAACCCCATAACTACAAATGGGCAAACGTGATTTTATCGGAATTTCTATTACTGTCCATTTTTTGTTCGCATTAAAGAAGATTATGAAAGAGGTCTCCTTTCTCCCCGAGGACACTGGCAGCCGGGTGGAGCATCCGCTGACCCCTTTTTCGATTCTCCTGTTTCTCCAGGGAATGTCTTGTTAATCTTCCGAGGTTTGTTGCATAATGGGATGCCCCGGAGGTCGGAGCGGAGGAACGATTGCAGCCCATATACAGAGCATCAGAACAAGTATCCGTTTTGGCTATTGCAACGGAAAAAAAGAGGAGTGTTATTTTGTAAAGGGACTGAACACATTCTCGTAGATCATGTCGCTGCCGGTGTTGTGCAGGCGGCCGCGCTCTTCCTTCTCCTCGACCATGGCGAGCAGCGGGAGCTCCATGTTGACGCCGGGCACATGGCCGAACATCTTTTCGAGTTCGACCTGCTGGGCATGCATGAAAAGAGCATTCGGGATCTCGGCCGGGCAAAGTTCCTCGCACTGGCCACAGTTCACGCAGGAGTCCGCGATATGGGCGAAGCGGATGAGGTGGAACATGAAATTGGGCGGGATCTGGCCGGGAGTAACGTAGGCCGGGTTCTTGGTCGTGCAGTCCACACAGTAGCAGATGGGACAGGCGCTGATGCACGAGTAGCACTTGATGCAGCGTGAGGTCTCGGCCATGATCTTCTTCAGTCGCTCTTTGCCATCGCCGAGTGCTTCGAAGTCACGCTTGCGCCACTTGTCGCCGAGCTTGAGCATGGCACCTTCGACTTTGCCCCGGATCTCAAGACCCTTGGGGTTTGCAGCCTCGGTCGCGAGGACACCGGATTTTACTGCACCACTCAGGAGGTTAGCACCTTTCTCGCTGCAGACCTCTACAAAAGTTGCTTTCCCGGCCTTGTCACCGATGACACCCCAGTTCCCGCAGGCAAGATCTGCCTGGCGGGGGACTTTAAGTTTGCAGCGGCGGCAGTTGGTTCTGCGTCCGTACCCTGCTTCTTCGAGCTCGTCCATGGAGATCCCTTTGTGACCGCCTTCATACTCGATGATGAACTGGCCCTTGTCGATCTCTTCCTTGTGGACCGTGTCCGGGTCAACCCCGAACTTATCGGCAATCATCTTACGGGCAAGGATCGGGCTGACCGAACCACCGCAGTTGACGCCGATCATGATAACGTTGTCGAGGTCAATCTGCTTGCGTTTTGCCAGCTCGTAAAATCCCATCATGTCGCAGCCCTTGACCGTTACGCCGATCTTCATGTTCGCCGCACCGTCAAGGTATTTCTTCACCAGTTTTGCCATGAGAAGTGTACCGCAGTGGAGTGAACCGGCCGTCGTTGCAAGGTCATTGGGGTCGGTGATCAGGACCGGCTGGGCGTCGTACAGGTCTTTTCCTTTCCGGATCGCGAACACCGCATTGACCATCTTGGATTCGAGTGCGTGTTTCCAGAGAGCGGTCACCGCGCCGCCGAGTTCAGCTTTTTTCTTGATCTCTGAGTCGTTGGTCCATGCGTAGAGCATATCGCCTTTCTTTGCCATGTTACTTCGCCTCCGCGATCTTCTCTAGCCTGACAGCACAGGCCTTGAACTCCGGAATTCCCGCGACCGGATCAAGCGCATTGTTGGTGAGCAGGTTCGCTGCACATTCCTTATAGTGGAATGGCATGAAGACAATGCCTTTCTTGATGCCGGACGTTACCCGGGCGCCGATCGTGATCTCGCCTCTCCGGGTGATCGCCTTGACCATCTCCTTGTCCCTGATGCCGAGTGCCTTTGCATCCTCCGGGTTCATCTCGACCCAGCCCGTCGGCTCCTCGCGCTCGAGATCCTTCGAGCGTCGGGTCATGGTCCCGGTATGCCACTGCCAGATACAGCGGCCGGTGGTCATGATGAACGGGTAGTCTTTATCCGGCACTTCCGCCGGGTATTTGAACTCTATAGGCGTCAGAATGCCCAGCCCGTCCGGGTGGGTGAACTTCTCCTTGTGGAGGATGGGGGTGCCCGGGTGTTCTTTTGTCGGGCAGGGCCAGTGCAGCGCCTCGGGCTTGTCGAGACGTACATAGTCCATGCCGGCGTAGGAGGGGGTAACTTTCGCTACTTCGGTGAAGATCTCTTCGGCATTCTTGTACGGGAACTGCTTGGCAAATCCCATCTCTGCCGCGAGCTCGCTGATGATCTGCCAGTCTGCCTTTGCCTGTCCGGGCGGGTCCTGGGCCTTTCTCCATTTCTGGACACGGCGTTCGGTGCTGGTCTGCGTGCCATCCTTTTCTGCAAAACAGGCTGCAGGGAGCACGACGTTAGCAAGCTCGCCGGTCTCGGTCATGAAGATATCCTGCACGACGAGGAACTCCAGATTCTTCAGTCCCTTCTCCACGTGGTGGAGGTCGGGATCGGAGATCATCGGGTTCTCACCCATGATATACGCGGCCTTGACAGTGCCAGGCTGGTCGGCAAGGACGTTGATTAGCTTGGTTACCGTCAGGCCAACCTTACCTTCGGCGATCTCGCAGCCCCATGCGTCCATCATCTTCTTTCGCATGTCAGGGACGATGACTGACTGGTAGCCGGAGTAGACGTTTGCGAGGGCTCCCATGTCACAGGCACCCTGCACGTTGTTCTGACCCCGAAGGGCGCAGACACCGCCGCCGCGTTTCCCGAGATGACCGGTGATCATCTGGAGGTTTGCAACTGATTTCACATTGTCGACACCGGTGGTGTGCTGGGTGATACCCATGGAGTACAGGACGTTGCTGGACTCGGCCTTGGCAATCCATTCGGCCGTTGTGGCAAGGTCCTTGACCGGGATGCCGGTGATCTTCGAGACATTCTCGAGCGAATACTCGGGTTTCATCACGACTTCCTTGAACTTGTCAAAGTCCTTGGTCCGCTTGGCGATGAACTCCTTGTTCTCCCAGCCGTTTTTCAGGATATGCTGCATCAGGCCGTTTAACAGGGCGACATCGGTACCGGAGTTGAACGGCATGTAGAGATCCGCAAGTCGTGCGGTTGGAGTAAACCGTGGATCTGCGCAAATGACCTTCCCGCCCCGTTTCTTGGCGAGCATGATCTGCCGAGCGATGAGCGGGTGCTGCTCGACGGTGTTGCTGCCAAGGACAAAGATGCACTTGGACTCGCCGATATCGGTTATCGAGTTGGTCATGGCGCCGGAGCCAAACGCCCCGGCAAGACCGACTACGGTCGATGCATGGCAGAGACGGGCGCAGTGATCAATGTTTGGCGTTTTCAAAACCGCACGGGCAAACTTCTGCATCAGGTAGTTTTCCTCGTTTGAGACACGGGCTGACGACAGGCATGCCATTTCCTCGCCCTTGTATGACTTGAATTTTGAGACAATCAGCTTATACGCTTCGTCCCAGGACGCCTCGACAAACCTGCCATCCTTCTTGATGAGCGGGGTCGTCAAGCGGTCCGGACTGTTGACAAACTCCCAGGCATAGTTACCCTTCGGGCAGAGCTTGCCGTCATTGACCGGATTGCGATGCCAGGGCGCGACGCCGACTACCTTCTTGTCCTTGACAACAAGGTTGAGGCCGCACCCGGTCCCGCAATACGGGCATGTGGTTGGTACGTAGTTCAGTTCCATGTTCTAACCTCGAACAAAAAAAATTTGGTTTTGCCATATTTAAACGTACTGAAATTACGGTAAAAAGTGATTAATAGATAGGGGTTGCTATCTTCATATACGGCATAGGATAGTAAACCGGTCATTAACCTGAATCAGGAATCAAGTAATAATTATTGATACCGCCAGACCGGATTTCACGACACGCGCAGGCCATGAAACAACTTCGCATACCCCCGCTCCTCGCTGATATTGTCCAGAGCAGTATCCTGGCGTTTGACCGTATGGTCTTTGACCGCCGGGATGCCTGCCCTGCGTGTGGTGGTACACTGTCCGGGTACGATACCCGGACAAGACAATTCACGGTGATGCTCAGGGAAGGCAAACCCTGCCCGGTCCAAGTATTCGTAAAACGATTCACCTGCCGGGAATGCGGGATCATCTGTTCTGCCGATGAGCCGTTCTACCCGGATACCCGCAGCGGATCCACTATTGTCGATCTCTGCAGGACACTGGCAGAGACAATGCCTTTTCACCGCACCGCCGTGTACCTGGCTCATATGGGAATCGTCGTTGACCGGGGGACCGTTCGGAAGTATACTCTCCAGTCATTGCCGGAAATCCCCATGACCGATCTCTTCGGGATCCGTCTCCCCCTCTCCATTGTCTCACTTGCTTCCCTCGCTGCCCGTGCCGGGGAGGGGAGTCCCGTCGCAGGGGCAGAAGCGCTCGCTGCCTGTGGTCTCCCATCCGCATACCGGGCACCCCCGGACCGTCCGCGGTCTTCCCAGAAAGGGGATGAGCGGCAGGAAGAGGAAAAACACGAAGACCGGCAGACCGAACGTCCATAATATGACCGTAAGGGCGAGCGATCCAATAAACAGAACAAGGCTCAGTTTCCCGGGTTTCATAGGTCATCACCGTTGAACGGTCAGCGGGATTTGATCCTGAAGGCATTTGATGGTACTATCAGAACGAGCCACCCCGTTCTGCTACTTTGCGCACGCAGAATGCCGGCAGGGTATCGGCAAACACTCCCAGTTCCCGGGAAAGGTCGATGCCACCCATTTCCCGGGAAAAGAGGTGCGAGCCGATCCCTCCGACAATAACCTTCCGGGCCCCGGACTCTTCAGCGACCCGCATTACCTGACCGCATACCAGTTCCCGCTGTTTCTCCCAGAACTGTTCTGCGATCTGCCGTGCACCTCCATCACCGATCTCCCCGGGATCGGCGCAGACAACCCGGGCAAGGCGACGGAGCGATGCCCCCCGGGTCTTCTCTTTCTTATCCGGGGTATCGCACGTATACTGCGACGGCGCAATATGCCCCAGCACAAGGTGTGCATCCGCCGCTGACGCGAAATACTCGGAACTTACCGGGGTATCCATCCCCCCAAGCAGGACCGACCGGAGCAGGGTGGCGATATTTCCCCTGAGTAATCCGGTGTAGAGGAGATATCCTTTCTGGAGCCGCAGGAGATCCGAAAGACCCGCAAGCGATGCAAACCGGGTCAGCGGGATGATATCAGCAGTCGTACTGCCGATGTCAAGAAGTACGGCATCCGGATACTCTACCCGCAGGAAATCTGCCGACGCGAGCCAGTTTGCAGCCGCGAGCTGGGGGACTGCTGACGTATGGAACTGCCCGTCCGTGCCGTAAAAACGGGCATCGGGAAACGCTTTCTTCACCGCATTCACGATAAACGAGATTCCCTCTCCCTTGCTCAAGAAACAGTCCGCCAGTTCCCCGCTCATCACCACCGCTGCCGGTTCACGAGGATCGGTGACGTACCGGTTCAGCACCGCGGTGACGGGTGCACCTTCCCAGAGCGGGCAGTAGTGGATATGGGCACCCTCATTATCAACAATTTTGAGGTTTGCCCCGCCAACATCGATGCCAATCATACCCGCGTGACCTTCCCCTCCGTATCGAAACGAACGCTTCCTTTCAGGTGCACCTGGTCAGGACCCTGCCCTTTCGATGCCGCAACTAAAATGTCGGCGATCTCCTCTTTCATACAGGATGCAATACCGACAAGACTGGTCGTGATCCGCGGATTCACATCGACGACATAGACCTGATCGGCAACGACCACGTCAACACCGCAGTATCCCTGGCATCCGAGTATTCCCGTGACTTTTTTTGCCACCTCATAAATCTCCGTTTCCCTTTCCGGGTGCACCGGGGTCTCACCGCCACGATAACTGAATCCCCCGTCCGGGTTAATATCGATATATTGCCGGTTCACTGCGAGGACGAGCGGGGGCTTCCCCGAGAAGTACAGGCACGCATCACCCACGACCCGTTTTGCCACGAGGCTGACCGAAAAGGGTTCTCCTTCAATATACTGTTGGGAGAATTCGTCCTTCCCGGTCGGACCATCCGATAATCTCACCCCCTGAGCGCCGCAGCCTTTCACCGGTTTAATCACCCGTCGTCCTGACGATGCTTCGGCAGGCACCGGTATCCCATGCAGGCGCAGGATCCTTTCTGCCTGGACCTTGTTGGCACAGAGAGCAATCGTCATGAAGCCGCACCCGAGATTATGGGTATGCTGCTCAAGGATTTGCGTGAAGCGTGCAAGCAGGTGATCCGGGGCGATCACGAGACCCATATCGCATGACGGGGCTATGCATTCGATCTCCCTGCCGAAATCGCCGCTTCCGGGGAGGACGACATCATACCCGCAGCGTTCGAAACTTTGCTTCAGCACATCAAGCATTGCAGCGCCTTCAGGTGCAAGATGAGGATCATGAGCGGTGGTATACTCAGCAAGCAGGACTTTCATCACTCTTTTTTGGTTCTGAAAGGAAATGACCCTATCCTATCGGTGAACTATTTGTACGGTGCGGTTCAAACGTGAATGCGATGAAACCCTCGATCCTGCTGACCAATGATGACGGTGTGAGTTCCGTCGGCCTCTGGGCTGCGTATGAAGCACTTGCTCCGATGGCGGATATTACCGTAGTCGCACCCGCCACCCAGCAGAGTGCTGTCGGGAGATCGATCTCGATCTTCGAACCGTTGCGGGCGACCAAGATCCTGATGAATGATATCCCGGCATGGTCAGTGGCCGGTAAACCCACGGATGCGGTCATCATCGGCCTGTATGCCCTCCACCTCAACCCGGCTCTGGTCGTGAGCGGGATCAATATCGGGGAGAACCTCTCCTTCGAATCGATCATGACCTCCGGCACGGTCGGGGCCGCACTGGAAGCCTCCAACCAAGGGACAAAGAGCATCGCATTCTCGCTCCAGGTTGAGGATCAGGGCGATAAATTCGATGATCCCCGGTACCATGGGCAGGACTTTGCCGCTGCAAAGAGTATTGTCCGGGATGTTGTGTCCCGTGTGCTGACCCGGGGGTTCTGTCCGCACGCGGATGTGATCAACGTCAATATCCCCTCTGAGGTGAAGGGAGGGTATGAAGTCACCCGGCTGGCGCGAAAACTTTTCAGGACCGGCGTCGAGAAACGATTCGATCCGAGGGGTCGCCCGTATTTCTGGATCAACGGTCCGCTCCTTGAGGATGCCGAAGAAGGGACCGACGTGCATGCCATCCGTGAGGGAAATATCTCCATCACCCCGGTCACGCTCGACTGCACTGCCTATGCGGCAGAGGTCGAAGCAAAAAAATTATTCCTGGAGTGACCGCTATTAAGGATGCACCGGATAAAAAAAGATTTCCCGTCTGTTTTATGATTTTTTCAACTGCTTCCGGATCCCCGCGATGAAGAAGGCCGGGTATATTTTCTCATGGGAGGTAATCCGGCTATCATCAGTATTAATTATTGTCAACTGATAACTATCAGGTAGATGGACGATACAGCACAGGCTCTCACTGCAGCAAAGCGTGCGGCAGGTTACCGGGCAGCAGACATGGCAGAAGACGGGATGATCCTCGGGCTTGGTACCGGCTCCACGGTCCTGTATACGCTTGAACGGTTATCCTGCCGGGTCCGCGAAGGTTTACAGGTCCGCGGGATACCGACATCCTACCAGACCGCACGACGTGCCGGTGAATGTGGTATCCCGCTCACCACGCTTGACGAGGAGCCGGTGCCGGATCTTGTCATTGATGGCGCAGATCAGGTCGATAACCGTCTTTGCCTTATCAAAGGCCGCGGAGCAGCGCTGATGAGGGAGAAGTGCGTTGCGGCCGCCGGCACCCGCCTCGTGATTGTCATCGATGAACAGAAACTCTTCGATTCCCTCTCCGGCCCTGTTCCGGTTGAAGTACTCCCCTTTGCGATCCGCCCGGTAATGACCAGGCTGGAAGACCTGGGATGCGTACCCGTCCTGCGGGATGGCATCAGAAAGGACGGCCCGGTGATAACTGACAACGGGAATTTCATCGTTGACTGTAGATTTGGCAGGATGGATAATCCCGGTGAGATGGAAACGGCGATCGCGGGGATCCCGGGTGTCCTCGAAAGCGGGCTGTTCTGCAGTTTTGCACAAAAGACTACCGTTATCGTCGGCAATCAAAAAAAGTATAGGATAATTACATCAGCGGATGTAATCCCGTAATTTCTGTACGAGGGCGAGTTGATTGGTCGCCTCTTTCTTCTTCTCTTTCTCGATGCTGTCCATGATCTCATGGATGGGCCGGGACAGCTCGTAGATCTTGACCGGACGGCCCTTGCTCTCCGCTTTGCTCTCACGGCTCGTGATCCAGCTCTGGTCAATGAGGTACCGCATGGCAATGCTGACCTCCGGCTGGCGGAGATCGGTGCCCCGCTCTATCGCCCGTGAGGTAGCTTCCGCTGTATTTGCCAGAAATACCAGTACCTTTGCGACATTCCTCTTGGTTCCTATCTCGATGAGGAGGTTTGCGAACTCCTCTTCTTTCTCGGTGAAATACATCACATTCTCGGTTCTCATGCATCACATCCGGTATTGACGGAAAATTATAATCAAAATATCTTATTCTTCGTATAAAGGCTCTCGTATTGTTACGCAACAAGGCTAGTATTTATATATTACTAATAATAAGAAACGTCATAAAATAATAAAATGTTATTATAAAAATAATAGCATGTTACCAACAGGATAAAAAGATAGATCAGACCAAACCCAGGCTGCGAAGATCGGAGAGAATTTTGACCACTGCTTTCTTCGCGTCATCGGGTTCCTTGCCCCCCGTAATAATCAGTTTGCCGGATCCAAATAACAGCACCACCACTTTTGGGACGTCAAGGCGATAGACGAGTCCCGGGAACTGTTCCGGTTCGTACTCGATCTTATCGAGATTGAAACCGACGGCAATTTTATTCAGGTTGATAGGCGTTGCCAGATCAGCAGACGTAACGATATTCTGGATCTTGTACTCGAGTTTCTTGGGGATATCGATGCCGAGTTCCCGCAGTTTGTCGCCAAGGATGTTGAGTCCCTTGCTCAGACTGTCGATACTCTTGGCACCGGTGAGCACCACCTTTCCTGAACCGAAAACAAGCGCGGCAATCTTGGGATCCTGCATGCGGAGTACAACCCCGGGGAATCTTTTCTTATTATATTCGGCACCCGTGATCTTCGATGCGATCTCGGGCAGGTCCAGGTAATCAGTTACTTTTGCGGAGGCCACAATGTTTTCGATCTTGAGGGAATCCTCTGGTCTGACCTTCATATTTATAAATGCCACAAAACAGTATTTAAAAAGTTGGGTAACCTTTTCCGCTGTTCACTCTTCAAGAGTCGATATGTCCCCGGGGTCCATGCCGAGCTCTTCGGCCTTGAGAACCCGTCGCATGATCTTTCCGCTCCGGGTCTTGGGCAGGGATGGGACAAACTCGATCTCGGAAGGCATGGCAATCGGGCCAAGGGTAATCCTGACATGGTAAATAAGTTCATTTTTCAGCCGGTCGCTCGGTTCGTGCGTGAGACGAAGGATGACAAATGCCTTGATGACATTGCCTTTCATTGCATCAGGTTTACCGATCACCGCTGCCTCTGCAACCGCCTTGTGGGAGACCAGCGCGCTCTCGACCTCGGCGGTACCGATATTGTGCCCCGCAACAACTATCAGGTCATCCGCACGCCCGAGTACCATGATATATCCCGCAGCATTTTTTACCGCAAGGTCGCCCACGGCATAGCAGCCCGGGATGGTATTCCAGTATTTCCGGTAGCGCTCATCGTCGTTGTATACGGTCCTGAGCATGGAGGGCCACGGTTCCCGGATTACCAGAAAACCACCGGTACCCGGCGGGACCGGTTTCCCGTCTTTGTTAACCACATCTGCGATAACGCCGGGAATTCCCTTTCCGGCAAACCCCGGCAACATCGGTTCCCCCAGCATGGTCGTTACCATGTGCATCCCGGTTTCCGTCTGCCACCATGTATCCACGATGGGACAGCGCTTCTTTCCGATTACCCGGTAATACCATTCAAAGGCTTCGGGATTGAGAGGTTCACCGACCGATCCGAGAATGCGTAACGAACTCAGGTTGCACTTATCCGGCCATTCCTCGCCCAGTTTCATAAACATCCGGATCGCTGTCGGCGCAGTGTAGAGGATAGAGACGCCGAACTCCTCCACCATCCGCCACCAGACAGACGGGTCCGGAAAATCGGGAGTGCCTTCCGTGATGACGATCGTCGCTCCCATAGCGAGCGGACCGTACACCACATACGAATGTCCGGTGATCCAGCCGGGATCTGCCGTGCACCAGTAGACATCATTTTCCTTGATATCAAAGACATTTTTCGTAGTGTAATACATTCCAACCATGTAGCCGCCGCACGTATGGACAATACCCTTCGGGGCGCCGGTCGATCCGCTCGTATAGAGAATAAAGAGCGGGTCTTCGGCATCCATCACGACCGGCTCGCACTCGCGGCTGACATCCTTGATCAGGTCATGGAAATCGACTTCCATCTCATGGTGGATCTCAACCGGCTGGGAGAGCTCACGCCGCAGGACAACAACATGTTCGACGCTTGGCGCATTGATGATCGCCTCTTCGATGATGTGTTTAAGCGGGATGGATTTGCCGCGCCGGAACGTGACATCGGCAGTGATGACGAGTTTTGCTTCAGCACCGTTTATCCTGCTGTTCAGGGCGGCTGCACCAAAACCCCCGAAAACTACGCTGTGAACCGCCCCGATGCGTGCACACGCGAGCATCGCGATGATCTGCTCGGGCACCATCGGCATATAAATACATACCCGGTCGCCCTTGGTGATCCCGAGTTTCTTTAACCCGTTTGCCACCTGCATGACGGCGCGGTATAACTGCCGGTACGTGAAGATACGCTCGGTATCATCCTCACCTTTCCAGATAAGCGCGACCTTGTTCCGGCGCGCATTTATCACGTGCCGATCAAGACAGTTGTAGGTAATATTCATTTTACCGCCGGTAAACCAGCGGGCGTACGGGTAGTTCCACTCTCTTACCTTCGAATAAGGAGAGAACCAGTGGAGTTCATGAGCGATTCGATCCCAGAAGCCTTCGGGATCCTGTAAGAAGTCATCGTACGCCTTCTGGTAATCTCCCAGCCAGCTGTTCTGCTTGAAGGAGGGATCCGGCGTATAATACTTTTCGGAGAGTTTTACATCAAAATTTTCTGCCATGAAAAACCCCAATTTTACATTATTAATAATGATTATCCGCACTAAAATGTTATCATTTTTTCATAACGACGGCCGGACAGGTCAAAGAATTCCTTCATTTTAAAAAAAAATCAGGTGCATCGTGATTGTGTACGCGTTTTCCTCCGGGCAATGACCGCAAGAGACGAGGGGGGGATTCATTCCGCTTTTTCGACAATTTACAAGCGTGCCCGCATCTGGGCCTCTCAGAGGCACGGGGGAGATAAAGGAGATTTTTTGAATTCGGGGTCAGGAGAAGTCGCTGGAAAATTGTTCTGACTTTCCTGAAGTGCGGTAATCATTGCATCATTCCTCAAAAATGCGATAACCCCTCTGAATGATAATGAGAAATTTTCCGGGAAACAGGAGCACTTCAGGGTCAAGGGTGTGCTCCCCTTGAGCTGCTTCCCACCGGATGAGAGAGGGGGTCACCCGCATAATCTCTTTCCTCAGAAAATAAAAAAAAACGACAGGATTTCTCCAGCGAAAATATTATTAGTTTTTTTATCAATGATACTTTCTTTAAAATTATTTCATTAGTGAGGGTAACCTTTCATCATTTCAGAGTAAACGGTGTCAATCCTCGCAAACGAGATTACGACGATCTTCATGAGCGAGTGGAAACTCGTGCCTCATTACATTTTCCCGGAACCAAAAACAAGAAAGCGCTGAGGAAGAATGACCAGACACCAGATGATGTCGGCCGGCTGAAAAAAGTATGATCGTGAAAAAATTCCGATGTATGAAAAAAACTGACGTTCCTGACCCCCCAGTCATAGAGAGAAAGAAAAAGCCGGAAGACCTCACCGGTGTCTTATTTTCTGATGAGGTGGTTTGGAGGTCTTCTTCAATCATTGCCGGATGTCAGAAGTAATAATGCCTCGCAAGGCAATGGTGCCTTGCCAGATTTTATTATTCACAAGGATAAGTAATTGATCAAGGAAGACCCACGCAAAGCTGATCCAGACGGAACACCTTTCATCGGGTCTTCCAGTGTGCACGGGTGGCGGAAGAGATACGCGGTAGACTGCAGGTCGACACATCTTGGTGCGAATCCAAGCCCGGGCTTTTCCTCTTGTTTTATAGGTTTGATCTCGTGTTTTTCTCTGTGGCATTACCAAAAGGTCTTAGGTTTTTTTGTTACAATGCGAGCAACAGAATGTTCATTGATCGGGCAGCATGAGTTTGCAGACCGGGCAATACTGCCACGGGATTGTTAACCATTTTTGTATTTTATTTCCCGTAATCTTGATGTGAGCTCGGTGCATAGCTCCGTGACCATTCAGGCATTGCTTGTAGGATAATTTCATAAAAATAGTATACTATTTAAGGAAACTTAAAACCAATCGGACAAAGAATAAAAGAGATTCATGCAAGAGCCTTGTATAAGTATGGTTCTTATTCAGTCGTATTGCCGCCAGGTATGATCACACTTGGTGCAACGGAAGAACCGGACTTCGCTCTCATCGGCCGCCCGGAGCTGACGAAGCCACCAGATTGCAAGGTTGTTCTCGCACTTGGGGCATTTGATCTGGATGGTGGGCATGGTCTTTGCCTGGCCTTCCTCCTCAACGATCACGATCTCATTTTCGCTGCGCGCAACGCTGCGTTTCATCTGATCGGTGTCATCAATCTTCCGGATATAACCACACTTCCGGCATTTCAACTGGCCCCCCGACGAAATAAGCATGCTCTTGCATTCAGGACAGAACATCGGTATAACAATGCGCGAGCAGAGAAGATTAACCCTTTTATCGTGAGAAACAACTGGATGAATAAAATTTTCCGGTTCTGAAAGATGATGCCTGTCCGAACCTCCACGAAGGCTGATGACCCTATGCTCCTTCAGAATCCTTTTTTTGGTTTCAGGTGAATGATTCTATAATGTTTTGGGATCTGGTGCTGATCGAGTATTATTTTGTCCTGATCTCCTGCATGGGATTCCTCGCTTCCCTCGTACCTGGCCGTCACCGGAAATATGCCGGAATTATCGGGTGGACATTCATCGTTCTGTTCCTGTTTGCCGAGCTTCCTTACTACTTCTCGCTCAACAATTTCATGTACCCGATCATGGCAGCCCTGTCGGTGCCATTCCTGTTCATTACCTCACGGTATCTCATGGCTGAAGATGATCGGGTCATGCATCTAACCCGGGCAGCCGCAGTCGCCTTCCTGATTTATGCACCGTTTGAATATATCCCGGTGCTGGGCAACTGGCTCATTGGTGTCGTTGTCGGACAGGTGACCTGGATTCTCGATGCTCTCCAGTTCCCCATCACGCTTGCCGACTGGAACATCATTTCCCGGAATTCATTCCGTGTTGAAATTATCCTGGCATGCACCGGTATCCAGAGCATCGCAATCATGCTCGGCGTGGCAGCAGCAGTACCGACAACAATCCGTCAGAAGTTTCTGGCTTTCCTCTTGATCGTCCCGACCATCTATATCTTGAACCTGCTGCGCAATGTCTTTGTCATTATCGCCTATACCGAACAATGGTTTCCGTATTACCCGTCCATTGCCAGCAACGGCGAGTTCGGCTACGAGAGTTTCTTCTGGGCACACAATGTGATTGCTGAACTGCTTGCGCTTGTCTGCCTGGTGCTCATCGCTTATGCTCTCTTCATCATCATTCCAAAACTGGGATCCTTTGCTGATGATATCTACCAGATCTATTTCGGGGAGATCAGGCAAGCGTTCGGTAAAGGTAAATAATCCGCTGGATTGCGGACAGGTTCGTGCATACCGCGATAATAATCACGGATATCCCGATGAAGCCGGTTATACCGCCAAGGATCAGGACAAGGAATGTTTCCGGCCGCCCGAAAAATCCTATGCCTTCGAGGGGGTCATCGATCTTGCCCTCTACCTTCTCCCGATAGCCAATCTCTGCATAGACCACCGGCTTGATGAAGGTATTCATCAGGGACCCGATGATGGCGAAAGCCACGAACGCAAAGTCGGTAAAAGGCGGCACCGTAAAATACCGGCTGACAATTGCTACGCCGGATAAACCCACACCCAGCAGCGCAAGGGCATCTACGTATTTATCGACAATCCAGTCGAAAACTGCACCGAAGTTTGAATGTGCATTGGTCTTCCGGGCCACGCTCCCGTCAACAAGGTCAAAGATTGCAGAAAGGACGAGTGCCAGGCTCCCCCAGAGAAACTGGCGCTGGAAGAAAAGACCGGCACAGGCAAATCCGGCGACGAGAGCTAACAGCGAGATTTGGTTGGGGGTGATGCCGAGCCTGACAAAAACATCTGCGACCGGTTCAAGATATCTGATGAATCTTGGGCGGAGTGCAGTAATATTCATAAACTAATTCATGCGTACGCGTGCCATTAATAGTTGTTGTTTTACGTCGTAATCCCAGGACCTGCAGATCGTAGCTCTCAGGAATTTCCGGTCTTTCCGTTATCGCCATCGTCAGCTTCTTTATAGTTCCCGCCAACATGTACGCGGAGACAAAGAGTGGCGATGATCAATAAAAAAGACCGTCCGCACGTGCTGATGATGTCGGAGATCACTGCTGACGGCAAACTCACCCTGAAGAAAGGAGCATCTTCAAAGATCCTGATGAAATACATGGCACCTGAGACCGAGACGCTCCTGCACACAACACGCGCCAGGTATGATGCGATCATGGTCGGGGCCAACACGATCCGGATTGATAATTCATTTCTCACCGTCCGGCTGGTGCCGGGTAAAAGCCCGTTGCGGGTGATACCCTGCAGCATGGCAGACATCCCGCTTGATGCAAATGTACTGGGTCCCGACGCACCGACCGCAATTGCAGTGTGCGAGGCGGCACCCGCAGATCGCCTTGAGGCGATCCGGAAGAAAGGCGCCCATATTATTGTTGCCGGGAAGAAACATGTCGAGCTTCCGCTTCTCTTAAGGATCCTCAAGGAAAAATTCTGCGTCAATAATCTGATGATCGAGGGAGGTCCTACCCTGAACTGGCACATGCTGCACGATAAACTCGTCGATGAAATCCGGCTCATACACCTGCCGTTCATTGTCGGGGGTTCTGATACCCCCTCGCTCGTCGGGGGGATGCATATCAATACGGAAGATGAGATGATCCGTCTCGACCTGAAAAAATATTACCTGTGCGGAAGCAACCTCGTGTCAGAATTTGACATTCTTTACCCTGAGGTGTGACGATGAATAGCACCATGGAGCCATCCGGGACGGTTCACCCAAAACCGAACCCGGCCAGGAAGTGGTTCCTGTTCATCCTCTTCGGGCTCATTTTTGTGACCGGCGTGATCATCGCTGCCTATTATATCTCGAACTCGGAAAAGACCGGGGTCAGTGTTATCCGGATGGAAGGAACGCTGGTAACGGGTCTTGCATCTGATGGAAATACCATAGGAAGCGAAGTGGTGGGCGGTGAGCTCCGCGATGCTGCCGATGACCCCATGATCGAAGCCATCGTCCTGCGGGTAAACAGCCCGGGAGGCACACCGGCGGCTGCTCAGGAGATTGTCCGGGACATGGATTATGCCCGGTCAAAGAAGCCGGTGGTTGTCTCGATGGGTGACATGGCGACCTCGGCCGCGTACTATGTGAGTGCTCACGCAGACAGGATCTACGCCAACCCCGACACATTTACCGCAGGAGTAGGGGTGATCTGGACGTTCTCTGATATCAGCCAGTTCAATGAAAAAGAAGGCTACAATATCAGTATCATCAAATCCGGCAGTAAAAAGGACATGGGTTCAACTTCCCGCCCGATCTCAGCTGAAGAAGAGGCCTATGCCCAGAAGATCGTCAACGAGAGTTTCGAGAATTTTATCGGCGATGTCACTGCGCACCGGACGATCGCACGATCGGCAATCGATGACGGGCGGGTGATCCGCGGTGCCGATGCCATCGGATTAAATATCGTGGATGAAATTGGAAATTTAAATGATGCCATAAACGGCGCAAAAAAAATAGCTGAATCGCGCCATTAAACCATACAGACCGGGTCTGCCTTCATAAACTCCCGGCAGACCGTGGTCGCATAATGGCCGGGCGGCAGGGAAAATTTCAGCTGCACATCGTTTTTTGCAATCATTGCCCCGATATCTGTCCTTAATGCGATCGATCGCCACGCACCGTCAAATTTTGTCCGGACGAATACCGACGCACGTTCAAAGTCCTGCGCGGTGATGCCAGACTCTTCGAGGAGTGACTCGGTTGCACGCTCTCCTTCACCCCTGGTATCGAACTGGCCTTTGCCCGGCATAAACAGCGCGATGCTGCAACGTCCACGCCGGATGTGGAGGGAGACTGCATTGATGTTGGTTACCGTAACGGTATCCGTGCGCCCGTTGGAGAATATAAGCCGGTCACCGGACAACGGATGGGTAAGGGTATGGCCATCGTCAATCCGCTGGCTGAGGGCGCGGTTGAAGAGGTACGACTGGTATGCCGAGACAAACATTGACAGGAGTTTTGGCGGTAACTCCTGGAGCGCTCCCCGGTAGTCATCCGGATGCGAGTAAAGGTAGTGGAGCATCGCCCGTTCGTACGACATCTGGGGAGGGAGATCGGACAACGCTGCCGGTATATCACGGGCCTCCGAGAACGCTGTCCGGATCTCTCTGACCGTTTCGGGTTCTCCCGGGAATGCCTGACCAACGTAGGTAATTACTGCCTTCTCAAAATCCTCCCGCAGGATCCATTCCCCGACGAGATGCGTTACCGGACGCGTCGCACCGAAACGCTGGAGGCCGAAATAGTTGGGTACCGCACGGCGGACGGTCTCACTGGTTGTCTGAACCCGTAGATCAAGGTCAGCGGGCTGGCAGTCCCGAATCGTAATATCGAAGCAGTTGCCCAGAAGATCTCCGAGCGAGAGCCCCTCGTTCGACCGGCCGACCGGCTCAAGGATTATATCCTTCAGATGGACTTCTGCAACCTGACCGGTGGTAATATTATACAGGGAGATCAACTGCCGGGTGATCGCGTTACGGTCCTTCGTGCCCGCCCAACCGATACGACGGTGACTGATACCGAGACGTTTTGCAATCTCTTTTATCGCGTGCTGCAGTTCCCAGTTTGTTTTCGTGAGCCGGCAGATGAGGTAAGGACCACTGGTTCCGCCTTTTTTTTCGAGCGGGATCTCATCCACCACAAAATCTGCCGGGTCCGTGCGGAGTCTTCCTCCGATCCCTTCACTGTCGCTCGCGTAATACTTCATGCCGAGCAGGAGTTCGAGAGGGTAGGTGCTCTGTTTCATAGCAACGAGAGCGTGCCGGTGATTTTATCCAGATCCTCGCTTTTTGCAGGTCCGAGCCCAAGCGCGGTGATGGTCCCGGGCGGGATCTCGGTCATGCCGGCATCCTGAATCAGGGATGATGAGATCCCTACCCGTTCAGCGATCACCTTGAGCTCGTAGAGTGTCCGTTCATCATTCGCCTTAAGCACGACTTTTTTCTGCCCTTCGGAGAGCCAGAATTTCTGGAGGGATTTGTCTGCATTATTGTATGCGCCGATCGATGCATGGGCTGCCTGAGCACACCGCTTGCCGCAGGACATTTTTACATCATTACGGATGATGAGACACTGTTTGTAACGGAAATACGGCTCGGTTATGTGAATAGTTTGTATATCGACTGGTTTTGGCATCCTGAAATCTCTTTAGTTTATTGTCCGATTAACCTTTTCTAATTGAAAGTTGTATACATCAATTATGCCAGACATCAAACATCCTTCTGCGATCATCCAAAATGCGGTGCCAAAATGCAGAGGGTCTATAAAAGGAAAACCGGACGTTCAAACAATCCGGGTGGTTATATCCGTTATTATTATTGCAAAAATTGCCTAACCCAACATTGAAAAAAACACCATCTCACACCGATTTTCCAGATATAGGCAAGTTCCAATTAAAATCATTGAATACTTATTTCATCCGTTTTTCTTTTAAATCATTTCGATAAGAATATAAATGATATTCATATATTTATTCATTGTTACTCGCCAAAATATATTTCAGCAATACGGCGTCCTGAATTTGACGCTTGATTTCAGTCTTCCCATCACGTTAAACATTGCTATAGATTTGATTGATGAAAACATTCTGTCTCTAAAACACTATCAGTAAAGGAGGGAGGTTGTGAAATGTTTCTATATGGAGTGGAGAAGCGCGAATGGCAAATATCGTTCTTGTTGATTCTTTCACTGATTGGTATAGTAGGAAGTATTCCCCACGGTGCTCAAGCTGCCCTCATCGCCTGTCCTAGCGGCTACACTTGTCTTACTAATTCCAATGCAATTGCACAGTGGGGCCAAGGAAACTTTGTACAATATTCCGGTGATGCTTGTAGTGTGGATATCGATTTCACGGTATATTCATATTGCTACGCCCCAAAGCCTCAACAAACTTGTCCTTCCGGTTACCAGTGCATGGCAGAAAATGCTGCAATTGCACGGTGGGGACAGGGAAATTACAAAAAATACTTTAATGCATCCTGTGGGAATAGTGGTGTTTCTACGCCAATATTTACCTTATATTACTGTTTCGCACAAAATACTGTTGGACCGGTATGCACTCCTCCTGCGTGTAAACCCGGGGAAGTCCTCTACTGTCCCGGGCAGTGTCCGAACGGGTGCGGAGCGCAATGCATTGTTCCAACCACAATCACACCGACATCTTTTACTCCGACAACAATCCCACCACCCGTATGCACTTATCCAGCATGTAAGTCTGGGGAAGTCCTGTACTGTCCCGGGCAGTGCCTGGGAGGATGTGGTGTGCAGTGCATAGTCCCCACAACCCCACCAAGTGTTCCAAATGCAAACTTTATCTTCTCCGGCACGGTCTATGAATGGCGGTTTGATCCCGGGCAGGACATGCATAAGGAAGCGCCACATTATATACGACGGGTGAACGATCAAGAGATTCTACTTTTTGGATCCTACTCCCCCACAGGATACGATGTTGCGAATTATATCGCTTCCAATAGGACGAACGGGAATGGAGATTATACGATAAGTCTGGGATCTGACCCGCACAGGAATTTTACCTATTATTACCTGAGCCCGACCGGGGTATTTCCCGGTGGGCCTTGGCAATATTTTAATGCATCATCATTGGAAGGAAAAATCCACGAAAGCACTTATGGCAAGGTTATATATTATTCAACACCTCTCACGGGGACTGGGAAAGTTAACGACTTTGTGTTCTTCACTCAAAACACGTCCCAGACAATATTAAATCCTTCCCTCGTAGCCACGAATTCAACTGTAGTTCCTCCCATGAATATCGTGACTCCTGCGGGGATCGTTTTACAGACTTCCAATAACAATATCGTTTTCAGGATTTTTTCCTCAATAGCCGAATTTTTCAGAGGGGTGTTTGGTGCAAACAATGTTCCATCTGCCGGAATCACTCCTGTGCTGACAACTCCTGTCAAATGTTCGCCACCTTTCCCGTTTGACTGTAATGGTAGTTGTGTGGACCTGACAAGCGATCCATTGAACTGCGGATACTGCGGTTATTCTTGCCCACAGGGACTTTCCTGCTGGAATAGCAGGTGTGGGGAAGGGGTATGTGAGAACGGGGGGATGATCTGTAGTGGAGTCTGTCACGATATCCTCGATGAAAACAATAACTGCGGGGGGTGCGGGAATGTTTGTCCAGCGAACACAAGTTGTATTGATGGCTATTGCGCTTCGCCGGATAGCCTGCCATCATACGCATGGTGTGGTAACATAATTGATCCGCGAAATGATCCGGCAAATTGTGGTGGATGCAGACATGTTTGCACTTCAACACAATCATGCGTCAATGGGCAATGTGTTTCTCCCGAGGAAAGATACCAGTTATCACGCAATATCGCAAGCCAGATTCCAAACCCGGTCAATAAAATAAATATAAATGCTGTAACTGTGTTATCAGAATGCATACCAAGAGGGATAGGTCAAATTTCTACAGATTCAGGTCGGGAATTTGTTTATTGTCCGGAAGGATCGATCTGCAACAACGGAATTTGTTTAACGTGTAATTCCACAGGACAGATGATCTGTAGTCAAGATCCTTGTTCAAAATGGGGTAACGGAATTCAATGTCGTTTACCAGCCAGGGAAGAATGTGTGAACACTCTTTCGGATACCAAAAATTGTGGCGGGTGTGGTATTGTTTGTCAAAATAATAAAGTCTGTAATAATGGTCAATGCACCAATCCCACCTGTCCTTCTTCAAACGAATTATATTGTGGCATGTGGCACGGGTTTCGCTTAAATTGCATCGATGTGCAAAGTAATCCAGGACATTGTGGTTCATGTGATAATACATGTCCAACAGAACAACCCTGTTGCTGTCACGGTGAATGTACGGCCGTCGTCAACCATCAATGCTCTTGTCCGGATGAATCCGTTGTATGCAACTCAGGCCAGACAAAATGTAACAATATTTGCGTTGATACCAGTACTAATGCACAGAACTGCGGTTCATGCGGCTATACATGTGCCCATAATTGCGGCTGCGAGAATGGCAAGTGTTGCCCCGCTGCTTTTGATTCCGAATTAAAAACATGGACATGTGATTGTTAGCAACAAATATTTTTTTAGATCTTCTGATGCCTTTGTGCTTACGAAATACATAGTAGTTCACATCTGTGCGCGGGTCTTAGACTGCAATATGATGCAATTACAGATCCAACTGGTTTTGTGCAAAATGATTTTTTGCTATTAGGACGGGAAACGAAAAGATTGGGGGAAATTCTTTTGTCTGTGAGGATTTGAAACTTTTGTTGAAAAAAGGTAATTATCTCCTCTATTTTCTATTTACCAATTTATTCACATCCTATTTTTTATTTGATTAAATTTCGATACTGATATAAATAAGTTCTATATATTTACTATCATTGTTCGCCAGAATATATTTCAGCAATACTGCATCCTAAATTTGATGCTTTGATTTCAGTTTTTCTATTGGCGTTAAAATTCCCAAAGACTTGACTGATGAAGGCATTTTGTCCCTTAAACGCTACCCGTAAAAAAAAGAGAGGTTGTAAAATGAGTCCACGTAAGTTGCAAAAGTCCGAACGGCGAATTTCGTTCTGGCTGGTTCTGATTCTTATCTTTGTTTTGGGAAGTATTCCTCATGCTGTTCTAGCAGCAACATTCACTTGTCCATCCGGATACCAGTGCATGCCAGAGAAGGATGCAATTGCACAATGGGGCCAAGGAAATTATGAAAAATACTCTAGTTCAGTTTGCGGTACTAGTGGTATTTCTACGCCAGTTGTCACTATGTATTATTGTTTTGCACAAAAAGCCAGTGCACCCGTATGCACATACCCTGTATGCAAACCCTGGGAAGTACTCTACTGTCCCGGACAATGCCCTGGAGGATGTGGTCTGCAATGCAGGGTCACACAAACTCCCACTACGGTCACACCAACAACCATCATTCCGACATGCCCACGTCCTATCTGTGAACCCGGGGAAGTCCTGTATTGCCCAGGACAGTGCCCTGGAGGATGTGGTCTGCAATGCATGATTCCTACAACAACTCCGATCGCTGTTCTTGGAACAAACTTTACCTTCTCCGGGACGGTCTATGAAGGAAAGTTTGATGCTGGGCAGAATATGTCCTCGGAAATGCCACGGAATATTCAAAGAGTGAACAATCAAGAGGTTTTACTCTTCGGTTCCTCCTCCCCTTCGGGATATAATGTTGAAGATTACATTGCATCTAGCTGGACTAACGTGAATGGAGAATATTCGATAAACCTAGGTCTAAACCTACTCCACAGGAATTTTACCTATTTTTACCTGAGCCCGAGCGGAGCTTTTCGCGGTGGACAATGGAAATATATTGATGCCAAATCTTCGGAGGGGAGAACCCACGCAAGCACTTACGGCAAAGTTATCTACTATACAACACCTCTGAACGGGAAAACAGGAAAAGGTAATGACTTCATGTTCTTCGTACGAAACATTACACAAAAAACAGTGGTTCCAACCAGCCTGCCTTGCAAGGCTATCAATCAAGGTGATATAGTGAAATTTGGCGATAGTTGCCTGAATGTCTTAAATGCTGTTGGCAAGAACTCCGTAATTTCCTGGTATAGTCCCGATAAGACACCTGGAAGCAGTTCTCCCCAGAAAGTTGTTTCCATCAGTGGAACTAAAACCAATTTTTCCGTCTCTCTTGGAATATTCAACGGGTATACGGGCACGTGGTATCGTGGATATTCTAGTGTAGCAGCGTTCAGTGTCCAACCCGCACGGGTTCTCTACCATGCGGCTTTAAAAGGTGCTAAACCTGTGATCAATACATCCAATGTGATAATGACACGCCCCTCAATACCCAAGCCATCATTTCAGGGAACGGTAATCAAAATTGTCAGCCAGTTTGCGTCATCATTCATGAACACATTATCGAACCTTTTTGGAACAAAACCTATTCCACCGTCAAGCCATCTCATGGTTATAGCAAATAACAAGACTTTTGATGCAAGTATTATTGCAGTTCCTCCAAATTCCAAAGTAGATATCACCTTGAATAATATGGACAAAGGAGTCCGGCACAACCTTGCGTTCTACACAGATTCTTCAACAAGTACCCAGATCTTCAAAGGAGAATCAATTACCGGTCCTTCAACAATAAATTATACATTTACTACACCCTCCATCCCGGGCAGATATTACTTCAGATCAGATTCAGATACTAGTATGAAAGGGATTCTCATTGTCCTGAATGCCTCAGACCGTGTTCAAGCTCTTTCGTTATCAGGGTATGTTGTACGAAAACCAATTGGCAAGCCTCTCACCCTTACATTGCAACAATCATTTATCAGAAACCTGTCTGCATATATTTCCAAGCCCGGCAATGGGATATTAGTTACATATGGCCGGCAGGTTCCAAACAAGATATCAGGGAAACTGTTGCAGGTTTTAAACAAGACCCCAATCCTTCAGAACCCAAGTCAGCTTTATGAAAAGACTACTGGTGTAGGGATTCAATCAACCATGAGTTCCGGGGAAGGACAATCAACAACCCTCACCAATAAAATCGGACAAACTATTATAATAGCTAACCAACCTGGAGACAAAATACAGGAAATGCATTACCTAAATCAGCCAAATACTTGGGATGTTGAGCAAATCCATATAGATAATTCCGTGGACACGTGGAATTCTGATGGGGTAAAGTCTCATACTGATGCAAATGGTGATCGAACATTCACTATATATCCCTCAAGTCCCGATGATCCTAATAACCTACAACCTGTGATGACCGTCGACGATCACAAGAACGGGACTTTTACCACATTTTTCGGTGACAATCCTGCCGGAATTATCAATACAGAAGCTAATGATAAAGATGGCTCGGTAACAATAACGTCCCAGGATGGTGCGGCAACAACAATTGGCCTTGATGGTTCTGTTAAGGAACAATTGCAAGGTGTCTTCAAGCCAGTTTCAGTAGTTCATAACGATGATGGAACTACAACGACTACATATGGCGATGGAAGCTATACTACTACCTATTTTAATGGAGATAAAGCAACTTATGACTCCGATGGAAACCAAATATCCTATGAACATATTTCCTATGACGACAATGGCAATAAAGTTGACACTGAGAATTATTATAATAAAGATGGCACTTCAGCGAAATCAGAGATAACTCTCGATAACAACGATAACCCAATATCTTCGGTACTTTATATTTTTGATTCCGAAACGAAGCTAGTTCAATCCAGCTCTGAAAGTTGGTCCAATGGCCATTTAGAGTCACAAACAATATCTAGTTATGATTCTTATGGCGACGTGGCTTCCCAAACAACTGATAATTATGATTCTGAGGGAAAGTTAGAGTTACAGACAACATTAAGTGTTAAATCCGATGGCACCGAAATTAAAGAATCTATCACCTTTAATTCCGATGAACAGCCAACAAGTGTAGTATTTGAGAATAAATATGGCGATGGTTCAAGAGATGAAGGAACCGGGACATATACCGACGGCAAGCTTTCCTCCGAATATATTGAGAGCTATGATGATAACGGCAAATTATACTCCACAACAACAGAAAAATATGATTCCAATGGCCAGCCAGTTTGGACAAAAGATGAGAGATATGATTCCAACGGGAATTTAGTTTCAACAACAGAAACAACATTTGATTCCGAGGGCAATGAAACATCTTCGGTAACTACTGATTCCCAAGGGAATGTAATTAACAACCTCCCTCAAGAGAATGAGAATACTAACACAAACACCGAAGAGGATCAAAACTGTATCTATTATTCTGATGGGTCAAGGGATTGTTCGCCAACTGTCACCCCAACGGAATTCGGTGGTTGCTGGGCTGGAGAAGATTGTGGAGGTATTCACAGAGGTGGTAGCGGCTGTTTTGCACCAGATACCCTTGTAATGACAAATACCTCACTTGTACCGATATCTAACATCAAAACAGGTGATATTGTTCTCGGTTATGATGCTATAAAGGGGACTATTCTTCCCCAGACCGTGAGCGATACTATCATAACCAGAAAGCAGCAGGTCCTAAGGCTTGAGTTCATGAATGATTCGATTGTATGCTCAGTTCCACAACCTTTCTTCACCGGTACATGGACCCGAGCATCAGAACTGAAAGCAGGAGACAGAGTACTCACCCAGGATAATCGCTGGGAAGTCCTAATGAAAGATCCCATCCCTGCGGGGGAGATTGATGTGTACAACCTGCACGTAATCCCATCTCAATCCTATATCGTGGGTAAGTCGAACCTGATAGTTCATAATAAAGAGGATGTATTTCCAGATGAAGGACCTGATGATGATTGGTGGGATTAAGAATGATGAAACAAATGGTGATGGTAAAACCACATCATCTTATCATTATTACTTTCGCCCATATCTGCGAAATGAAACTATTTTTTTCTTGAAATTGCATTTTTTCTTCACTGGGAAAGGTTATTTTCTCATCCGTAATTTTATTTTGTATCTGAATTTCCTCGAAAAAATTTTTAATCTCATTTCAATGATATAAGGAAGGAATATTTTATCCATAATATTATATAGCGACATTAACGAAATCCCTTATTATGACATCTTTCTGTATGTGTGCAAAAGTGGGTATCCTAGCTATTCTGATGATTTTTATTCTTTGCTCTGGTTGTATGTTTCCAGGAACATATAATGGGAAGATTTCCCCGACAACGACGACTATTCAACCCTCGATAACTACTGTTCAACAAACCTATCCTACCGTTGTCCAGACCTCCTTGGGCAGCAACTGCCGGCAAGGTCTTACGAACTGCGACGGGAACTGCAGAGATCTATCTATTGATATAGGTAATTGCGGACAATGCGGTTATATCTGTCCCGCCAACTTGTCATGTATCGGCGGTCAATGTTCCTGCAAACCTGGAAAAACGAATTGTGACGGGAACTGTATAGACGTGAATAATGATCAAAATAACTGCGGGATTTGTGGGGTTATCTGCCCGTCTGGACAGATATGCCAGAACGGACAATGTACCCAGAGTTGTGCTTCCGGGCAGACTCTTTGCTACGGATACTGTACTAATTTGAATAGCGATCAAAACAATTGTGGAATATGTGGAGTAACCTGTCTATCTGGACAGTCATGCCAGAACGGGCAGTGTTCTCAGGTTAATCCATCGTGCACATCCGGGCAGACAAACTGTAATGGTGTCTGCGCGAATACCCAGACAGATTCTTCAAACTGTGGAGTATGCGGAAATACATGTCAATCTGGGAGCTTATGTTCTGGAGGGAGTTGTACTGCAGTATGCGGTCTTGGCCTGACTAACTGTGGTGGATTCTGTGCGAATACACAATCAGATCCGCTCAACTGCGGCATCTGCGGGCTCTCATGTGGTTCCGGCAAGATCTGCTCAATTGGAGCATGTATTAGTTGCAGTGCAGGTCAAACAACGTGCAACAATATCTGCATCAACACCCAGACAGATCGTAATAACTGTGGAGGTTGTGGACACGCGTGTCAATCCGGACAAGTCTGCCTCAATGGACAATGTGCATTTACTGTGATAACGCCAAATATAACATTAATGCCAATAATAACGGTGAGATGTATTCCTTTACCAGGGCACTCATGTTAAGTCAAAAAAAAATTCTTTTTTCATTAATTAAATACCAAATATGGAAAAAATTAACTTTTAGACTAGGTAATTACAGGTTTATTTGACTGAAGGATTATGCACAGTGAAGATTAGCGTTACGGATGAAAAAGGTGCGGTGAATCAAACGAGTCAGTTGGTGAACGTAAAACCGATGGTTTTGAGTCATAGATAGTAAAGTGAACGATTTGAACTTTTTTCCGATTAAAGCGAAATGCCTCTTTTTGAGTTTTACCCATTAAAAAGGTCGATGATTCTAATATATTACGAAGATAGAAATATACAAAATGAACATCGGTGCAAATAATGCGGCCCAGATTGCTTTATTCCAGTCATATATTTTTTTCCCATCCATGGGAATCACAGGTAATAAAGCATATACACAGGCAAGCATATTGAGCGAGAATCCCATTGTACCGGCTAAAGTAAATAATCCGCCGAACGGTATTAAAAAAAAAGATGCTATCGCGACTGCGAAACTCACTAAGGGTCCTGAAATCATAATTCTGGCACTTTCCTCCGCCGTCTGTTCTTTTTTATTCTGTATCACGGTGCGTGACGGTTTGGCAAAGATAGTGCCAAAAAGCCACGCTGTCAGGAACATCGTAATAAACCCAAGACCCCAGAACTGGTATTCTGTTGTACATCCATAACTACGGGCTGTCATCTTATGAGCAAGATCATGAAGTATTGTGGCAACGCCGGCAACACAGACAAATATAAAAAGGGTCAGGACTCTGAGTTCAAGCCTGTCTTTAAGGATGAATGCGAGGGCAAATCCGAGGGCACTGATAGCAATAACCCCCCATTCGTGTACGGATAATCCAAGAAAAAATGATTCCAAATTTACCGAAGGTGTGACACCCCGTTTCTCGATCTCGGTCTTGCTCATCAGGGAGGTAGTCTCATTACCCAGATAATTGTTCAAAAAACCGATTATCCTGTCCGAATACCGTGAAAATACACTTCCTACCATACTTGTTGCAGCAAACATCGCAACAATAACCCCCATACAGACCGCTGCAAGCGGAGCAAACCTGTCAGGAATTATAAATGATAGAGGTAATCCAATCTTGCGTTGAGTGGAGGTTGCATCATGAATCAGGTCGATAATCCCAAGACCCACTGTACGTTCCTGGACGGGTGAGATAGTCGATGAGTTTTGCCTGATAAAGAGTGCAAAAATACTAAAATGAGAAATTGGAGTACTCATCGAACGATTAACCGGTGACACTGAACTGGTAAGTGGTTCCCAACCATTACCCTGTGAATTATACCACATAACGACAGGTGTCTGTGAACCTATATCCTGCCATTCCTTTTCAGAGAGAGAGATGGTCAGAACCGCTGATGGATTAAATGCTGCACCATCCGGAAACATTTGATACGCTCGATGAAAGAACGTATATCCGCTTACATTCTCGAATTGTCCTTCTCCAGATTCCAGTATAGTTTCAAACCGCACCCCGGTTATAGGGATATTTGCTCTATCTAATGCACGTATTGATTGGGGAAATGTCAACAATGCATCTCCTTCTCGTGCGTGAAGGTAAACAGTACAATCAAGTGTGCCATCACGCAAGGAAGTAAGTATTCCCTCACCAAAATAATCCCTCGAGCAGACAAGTGAGGAATTAGTTAAGGAATTATTCTCAATTTTTAACGGGGTTATTGAAGGATCTACCCGAATCTGGACAAATGTTGAACCATGTACATTTCGGGAATCTGCAACGGTTAGAACAACAGTGTAGATTCCGGGAATAAAATACGTATGGTTAGAACTCGACCCTCTGCTCGAACTGCCATCTCCAAATGTCCAAAAATAGGTTAAAATCGAATCGGAATGATCCGGATCATAGGACCCGCTTCCATCGAATTTAAGATTAAGAGGAACGGTATTATCTAGACCTGTATTTTGAACGGCAATTTTTGCAATTGGCAGGTTATTTCCTTGTGAAGGTATAGTAGTAATGGTTGTTATGGGCGGTATTGTGGTCGGTGTAGTTGTTGGTTTGGGTATTTCCCGATAACAATATAGATAAATAGGTTTATACGCTGTCAGGCTAGTATTCAGGCTGGTAGTAACACCACAGGGATCTGGTGAACACTGAATAAAACCAGAAGGCCATTTTTCTTTTGCCTGAGCAAGTGTCAGACACTCGCATCCCAATGGACAAGTGGCAGCATTTACAATTCCAGCAATATTATAAAGCAAAAAGATACTTAAGATTGCTATAAAAAAATGAGATCTGGTCGATCTCTCTTTTGACTTATTGGCAAAACGTTGCGAATTACCTTTAAAAATAATAATCGGAATAATAAATAATTTCCGGTTTAGGTTCATTTCGACTACAAGACTGGATTTCAGTCTTCCAGATATTAAGATTTGTGATTGGAATTATTGAGAAAATCTAACGGTATTCATCGAAATGATTTTCTGAATATCACAATAATTTTTTCAAACCTAATTCTATTTTAATAATGAATAATGATTGTTTTTTTAGACAAAATCCCTTCATCTTTCAGGGAATTCCCCGTCAAATCAGCATGGCCTTTTCCACCAAATGCTCTCAACCCATGAATTAAGAGAAGAACCAGATAAATCCGAGACAGATGCCCTACCGGGAATGGTTGTACAATCCATAAGAATGGGGTTTATCCTCACATGTGGATTCTCATAGCAGTACTTCAAGGGCTTATGGTCTGTTGGCATTCAATTGAACGACAGTCACATTTAGGGGGAAAATACTTTGTGTTAACCCGGTTGATTCGATCAAAACATAAGAATCCATTCTCTTTTATTAATAATCGTTGATAAGTGGCTCTATCGGCTCCATTTGGATATTGTGAATATCCATCTGTCTTTGCCCTTGACTCGTTACAATATAATTAATTTTCTTATGAAGTCTGTGAATTTACTATTTGTATGGATGCTTTCCTTAAAAATCACATTCGCATGAAGACGGTCTCTCATATCCTGATGATTCTTTCTCATAATAGTGATTGAACTGAATTGCGGCACCGATAAAACAAGATTGAGCATGAAATAGTGATAAGAACCACTTAGGCCAGTTCTTGAAGGTGCGATCCTGCAATTTATTGGACTAAAATCGTCTGGTTTTGAAAAGTCAGAGCAAGTGAAGTGAAATACCCACCTATAATTGCTAGTGGCGGAGTTTTTTTTACTTTGACCTAATGGAGTAACCAATGAGGAGAGGTATTATGTTCCTTCACCAAATGCCGGAATAATAACATCCACCTTCCCTGCCATGCAAAATCTTCTCTGAAAAAATTCTCCGAAGCTATTTTCAATATATATGTAAATGATTAGTCATTATGGCTGCCCCAGAATCTGGAATGGTGACATTTATCATTGTCGCTGGATTTTTCTGTGCAATCCTGCTGTACGGGTATGCATATGAATACATCACTCCATTTCTAATTAAAATGAAGATCCGCTCCTTTAAAGTGGCACCGATAAAAAAGAAGGGCGCACCGCTCCTGATAAAAGGACCTGCACATTCACCCGATCTGATATTACCATCGACGGGGGAACATGTATCTTTTTATGCACTTTTTATACTGAGCAAGGAAACCTCTACTTCCGGTTCACGAGGCTATGCGGGGATTGATCGGTGCGGGGGTATAAGACTGAGGGCTGCGAAACGCATCACTGATCTTGAAGGATTCAGGTTTTTTACAATGAGCGGTGATGTCTCCGTAATTTCTGAGGGCATCCCGTATGACGTAAGCATTTCAAGCGCGTTTGCTCTCTTTTCAAAAGGTGCGGTGATAGTAACTTCACTTGTAAGTGGAACAAGTAAAAATGCCGGAATTCCAGAAAGTGTATTACAGGAAACGACGGGGTTGATAGATGCGGAAGTGATCTTCCGCTACGTGCTTGGATTTACGGTATCGATCAAAACAACCAAATCTGTCGTTAACTATGGCGGGAAGGATACACTCACCACGTATTCTGTCCCCCTTTTCGTAACAAGTTCAATCGATTCGAGAATACACGAATACATCTCCGGGATCAATCTCCCGACCGGTATCCAGGAAATCCTAGTAAAAAAAGGGATAGTAATACGTGACAAGGAAGAAATCATCGTCATTGAGACCTTCATACCTCTTGGAAAAGAGGTATATGTTTTTGGAACGTTCGATGGTGATAAGACTCTTATCTACAAGTATAATTATACCCGTTTATCTGTCTCATATACGGATCCGGAGTTTACATGATTCTGATCCTCTTTCTTCAGTGCTTTTGATGACCTGGCCCAACGATCCACGATTCGGTTTACACCCAGCCGGATGCTTTCAAAACTTGGGAGATCTGCAACCAGAACGCGAAAATGAACTTCATACCAAATAGGAAAAGAGATTTATGGTTTTTGGGATTGGCATTATTTTTACCATGCCACCAATACCCGACACTAAATGCTACGATTGCCGTGATGACAATTACCAGACCGCAGTTTGACAGAATATACACAGCAACATACAACAGTACGACTATAACGACCAGCAATAGTACAATCAGAAAATCAGAAAAATCTCCGAGACTTCCCAAAATTTTCCACCTTCGTTTTGTTGTTTGAATTAACAGGTGTATACAACTATCTTCCTACTCTAGTGGTGACATATGTTTGGGCGTTCGTGTTTTGCTAGCAAACTCTGGTGTTATTAATAATTCCCTGGCAATTTCGCACGGTTTTGGCACACCGATTAAGTGTTTTTTTCGTATTTATTAAATAGGTTAAAAAATAGAGGATAAATTGTCAGTTAAAGGGGAATTAAACCATGAAAAGATTGTTGTTTTTAATCTTGCTTTTTTTCGTCGGGATATTTGTCTATTTCACTTATTTTACAGCTGATGTGAGACAATCATATGAAACTGTTCTCATGCCTTTTGTGATCTACCTGTTTTTTGCGCTTATTATTTACTTGATTCTGAAAAAAGCATACGATTTCATGACATCCCGCTAATTATTTTCAGCTATATTTTTCGTAATTCTATAGGTCTTCCTGGTGTTTTCAGTTCCTGATACGTAATCAGATTTAAACGTTATGGCAATAGGGACAGTCTTCCCCATCAAAGAAATGCGGCTATGTGAAATCTGCCAACAGAACGCGAGTATAAAAGTCTGAGAATCACCAAATTAAATAATAAAATTTATTATATCAAAATACTATTATCTCGCATCCGTCTGAGTTTTCTATGTCATGGTTGACTGATAGCGGAGAGTAGGGTGGTAAAAATTATGAAAAAAATGTCGCATGTAACATTATTATTGATGGCGATGATGATCGCTCTTGTGGTCAATTCAGTTTCTGCGTTGCCTGTTACTTCAATACCCGGGGGGACGGTTGTTTCTATGCCTGTAGTGAATTACGAAGGCCTGGGGCCCCAGTCTTTTGGACCTGGAATAACCTGGAGTTCAACATCTCCCGACATTCTGCTAGGATCGGTTTTCGGCTGGACCACTGGTTATGGCTATGGGAGCAATGGTTATTGGGATAGTACTCTCGGACCTATGGCCGGTCTGAATTACTTCGACACTCGTACGATGACTTTTGCGTTCAGTACTCCTGTGAATGGCGTGGGTGGTTTCATCAATTACGATCGGGATCCCAGCAATACGCCAACCAAGATTGCCGTTTACGATGCTGGCATGAATCTCATTGAGAGCGAAACGCTCACAATCGTAACTGACGGTAGCCCTGACAGTGGCGAATTTCATGGTTTCCTAGAGACTAGCCCGAAGATTAGTTATTTTACCCTTTCCAACAACGCCGTCGGCATCACGAAACTGACCATTGAAAATGGCGTGTCTCCGGCTCCAGTGCATTCGTCTCCCGAGTTCCCGTCAATATTCCTGCCAGCAACCATGATAATCGGATTACTTGGAGCCGTGCTCTATATCAAGAGAACCAGAGAACACTAACTTTTTTAAATATTCTTTAGTTATAAGTCCCGCGATTTATCACAAACTTTTGGATCTGCCAAAGTCCCGTCATCCTGTCAGAACCGGAAAATCAAAACTAGAAGTTTATTTTAAACCTGGTCCCCTTGCATTCTTCAATTCCATCTTTACTCTGTTATGGCATCTTGGGCACAGAACCCTGACCGGTTTCCTTGACCGTCGCAGGCTAGCTAACCGTGACCCCATGTATATCCATTCATGGCCGCAATGGTGACAGGTAACCCGGCAGCTTGTGTATTGGGATTCCATTGATCATCATGGGCAGATTGAATGTATGAATATCTTCAAATGAAGGCTGAATGTGATTTGGCTAATGGCTGCTAATTGTTATTTGTGCATTGCTGGTATGATTGTTTCAGTAAGTTAGATAATGTGACTCTCACACACACAAATCACATTCACACTTAATTATGGCGATTGTCAGTACAGCCTTGTGCATTTCTGAACTAATGACATATGTACACTAGTGGATCGGCATCGCAAGGAAGCTGCAGATCGTGTTCGTTTTTTATCCGTAGTATTCTGATTTAGCCTGTGAGGGTGCTGCCAATGCACCATATACGCGGCCTGTTCTTTCTTAATTGACAACAGTTATGGGGGGCCAATATTGCATTTCCGTACCCACTCTATTTTCGAATCAATTGATTGGATGTGTACAGATTGTGGATACTTCTTAATGGAATCAGTCTACACAAGTGAAACAACAGATTAAGAAACGAACACGGATTGATTCTGTTAAACAAGTCCTTGCAGTACTGCCCGGTCTGTAAAATGATGCTGCCGGATTGATTCTCGCTTGTCTTTGTCTCACTTCTCCACTTCTCAGTTTACCGGACTATTGGGACGGCTACCCTCTCCCCCACCCTGTCTTAAGAGAAAAGAACAAGTACAGCGCCATCCTGGTGGTGGTTGGTGCTGCTGCCAAGCTGGGAGGTCAGTTGGTGTTAGATCGTGGTTGGTTTAGCGCGAACAAACATAAGATAGATCGAAAAAATAGACCCTATCATGTCCAATGAATGTCCGTCAATCCTAGAAGTTGGGGTTATTTATTTATTTTCGTGATCTCTTTTGCAACACTTTTATATATTTTGTTTTACTCGTCATTGCTATCATTGCATGCCGTCACGATTATAAATATTATCGCCCTGGCATTCATTTTTTTGCAGGTCTATTCCGCAAAAAAATTTTATAAGAGTTTATTCCCGGAGTGTTGGCTTTAACAATAGTTCTATTGTGCATGTTGGTGGTAAAGTGCGACATAATGACAATACTTAATAAGTCGTTGGTGTATCCCTTCACTATAAATCTAGGAGATTTGTATGGCGACGACGGCTTATATGATTAAAAAATTTGGTGTAATGAGTGTTGCAAAATTTAGTGCGATAATTGGTCTTATCTGGGGATTTGTCGTAGGACTGATGGTGTTAGTGGGCGTGGGGAGAACTGCGGCCATGTTTGGCGGGGCTGCGTTAGGAGCTGGAGTTGGAATCTTTGGATTCATTCTCATGATTATACTTGGTGCAGTCGGCGGATTTATTGGAGGGGCAATCCTCGCTTTCATTTATAATATTGTCCTGGGTGCCATCGGTGGTATCGAAATGGATCTGGAAACCAAATCGTAAAAATTATCCATTTGACTAATCTTTTTTTTTTCATTGTCTGTAAGAATAATCGCGGATGGTTAAGCGCATTCAAAAAAAGACTTCAGAGGTGTTGGAAGATCCTGACGACTACCTTAGGCTTGTGGCAATCTGAACGTGCATCATATTGTCCCGACCATCTATCCCGGATCTTCCTGTAGTTCACCTATCATCATAAAAATAATAGGTTTTGCTCGAAAAACAAATTTTGAAATATTTTCAATTTCGCACCGTGCTTACCACAGTGCCATCATTGACATCTGCGTTTTATCATCATGGAAAAACTCTGGTGCACGAAACATAACACAATGCAGGAATTGATGAGACCGGATCGAGATTGGACAAAACAGCATAATTTCGCTCTGGTGCCATGTGTCGGCTCTATATGCGAACGTTGGAATAACGGGAAATGTGGTCTGATGGATAAGGGATGGACTGGGTAGGGAATTTGGTAATTACACCACAGCATGGGACGGCATGGGCCCCCCTCCCCCTCTCCTATTAAGAGAACAGAAAGTCATAGGGCACCATCCTGGTAGTGGTAGTGCTGTGTCAGGACCGGGATACGTCCGTATACAATATGATTTCAAACTTGCATATTGGGGGTATGGGGGTCTCAACCCCCTATAATTCATTAACAAGATACACAATTTCGCGAGGAAATCACCGAAAAATTGTTCTCCGAAGCAAGAGCACGCCCAAAATGCGATAACCCGAATGTTGATAGAAATTCGCGGGAAATCGCGATACAGGTAAATGAGGGATACCGTCATTTCACAATGTATTCATAAAATGGGTACTTTACAGGATTCCTTCAGAGCTCCTTCCATTAATCGTTTATATATTCCCTGTCCAGAATAGTATAATCATGGATAATCCTTATCCGGAAAACGCCCTGTGTAACATCTCATTCTCCGTTATTTTTTCTTTCGGAAAGCAGGCACGTGGACGGCGGTGTTCCGTGAGGTGAACCGGTATGCCCGAGACACAGCAAAAGCACCCCGAGATTATCATCAGCGTTGAAAACCTGGAACATTCCTACAAGGATTTCAAGGCAGTTGACGGAATAAGTTTCTCAGTAAAAAAAGGCGAGATCTTTTCATTTCTCGGGCCAAACGGTGCGGGAAAGAGCACCGCTATCAATATCCTCATAACGCTCCTTGCAAAGCAGAAGGGTTCCGCGACGGTTGCCGGCTTCGACGTCACGCGGGATCCCCAGAAAGTCCGCGAATCGATCGGTATCGTCTTCCAGGATATCACCCTTGACCGCGATATGACGGTCTGGGAGATCCTCGAGTTCCATGGCAGGCTGTACAACATGCCGGTCGAAGAGCGCAGGAAACGGATAGAGGAACTTTTAGTCCTCGTCGAGCTGGCAGGTAAACGGAACGAACGGACAAAACACCTGAGCGGGGGGATGAAACGCCGGCTCGAGATTGCCCGCGGGCTGATGACCCGCCCCCGGGTGCTCTTCCTGGACGAACCCACCATCGGGCTTGACCCGCAGACACGGTTGAAGATGTGGGATTACATCAAGGGTGTCAACAACGAAGGAACGACCATCTTCCTCACCACCCATTATATGGACGAGGCAGATCAACTCTCAGACCGGATAAGTATCATCGATCACGGCAGGATTGTCATATCCGGGAGGCCCTGGGAACTCAAGAACACGCTCGGCCGGGACCTGATCTACCTTGAGACGAACAACAACGATGCCGCAGTCCGGGTCCTGAAAGGTCTTCCCAGCATTCGTGACGTGAAGGTCAAATCAAAAGGATTTGTCCTGATGGTAAACGAGGACGGTTCCAAAGCACTCCCCATGATCATCGATACACTCCGCAATGCCGGCATCGAGATCTCTACTATTAATCTGAAGAAACCGTCAATGGACGATGTTTTTGTCTTCTACACGGGAAGAGAATTCCGTGATGAAAGCCCGGCAAAGGCTTCGTTCCTGCGGGCCGGGGGACGGTAGCATGCAGTACGGATTTGTCACGATCTACTGGCGTGACATGATCAGGTTTGTCAGGTTCAAGACCCTGCTGGTCTCCTCCCTCCTCCAGCCGGCGCTCTGGCTGGCTTTCTTTGGCATCGCGATGTCGAGCAGTTTTGATAAGCTGATCGCAGGAATTCCGGCAACTCCCGGCGTACACATGATCGGCTACCTGACATTCATGGGCGCCGGCATCATTGCCATGACGACATTGTTCACGAGTCTCTTTGGTGGGATTGTGATCCTTTTTGACAAGAACTGGGGGCTGATGCGCGAGATCCTCGCGAGCCCCATGAACAGGAATCACATCATCTTCGGGATCGGTCTCTCGGGTGTCACCAAGTCATTTATCCAGGCGATCATCATTATGGTCTTTGGTATCCTGATCGGGGCGGCATTCTTCAGCGGTTTCAGTGCCATGCAGACCATTATCGGGGTAGTAGGCATCCTTGCATTTGTCGGGATGTTTGCCCTTGGTTTCCTCTTTCTCTCGGCAGCCATTGCCGTTTCCATGGAGAGTCCCGAGGGTCTCCAGGGAGTCATCACGCTCCTGACGATGCCGATATTTTTTGCCAGCAACGCCCTGTACCCGATCGACGCATTCCCGGAGATCTTAAAAATACTCTCGATCTATAACCCCATGACACTGCTGATCACCGGTATACGGTATTTTGCCATCGGCCCGGATTTTATTGCTCTCGGAAAGCACTACCAGTACACCCAGTCTGATATCCTCACGGCTTATCTCGGTCTCGCGGTTTTTGCTGCTCTCACCTTCGGGCTGGCCTGGTGGCGGTTCCAAAAGGCGGTTGTCACCTAGGAGAGACGTCACCCAAGAGAAGGACGCATAATTGACCTCAGACATATTATATGCATGGAACAATCTCCCGGCAAGATCCCACCCCAAAAAGGTCCGGATCTTTGAATATCCGGGCATTAAACTCTTAAAGGATATCAGGGAGAAGGATCAATGTCGCACGTACTGGTCTCGCCGCTGAACTGGGGTCTGGGGCATGCAACCCGGGACATACCGGTCATTAAAAACCTGCTCGGCCACGGTCACGAGGTGACGATTGCTGCATGCGGGAATGCACGGTCCGTCCTGGAGCAGGAGTTCCCCGGCTGCCGGAGTATTGATTTTCCCGATTATCCCCTCTCCTTCAGCGCGAGCAGGTTTTTCCTCCCGAAATTTTTTGCCTCCTTCCCGCTCGTCTTGAAAGCAATCTCGGATGAACGAAAGCGCCTGGAACACATCCTTGCACAAGATCCCTATGATCTTATCATCAGCGATAACCGGCTGGGGGTCTATTCACCAGACATTCCTTCCGTATTCATCACCCACCAGCTCCATTACCATCTTCCCCTCGTCTTCTGGCCGGCAGAACTCCTTGCTGTGGAGTTAAACGGCTTCCATCATGGAAAATACCGCCACATCATTGTACCCGATAACCCGCCAACACAGACATCCCTTGCCGGCAAACTGTCCCGTCCTGGAACCGATGTGACGAGAAAACGGGTATTTTTCTCCGGCATCCTGACCAGCACCCGCAAACGTAACCGGGAAGAAGATCTCGATTATCTGGTGATGGTCTCCGGACCGGAACCTCAGAGGACACACCTTGAGAAGATACTCCTGGACCAGATCCACGGAATAGAGGGAAGGTGTGTCGTCCTGCTTGGCAGCCCGCAAGATCACTCCCTGCTGGATCAGTCCGATGTGTGCAGGATCATTCAATATGCGTCAACGGGCGAAAAAGAAGAACTCATGAACCGTGCGAAATTTATCGTCTGTCGTTCAGGGTACACGTCAATGATGGAGATAGCCGAGCTCGGTAAACGCCATGCCCTGTTCATCCCGACGCCGGGGCAGACGGAACAGGAGTACCTCTCATGGTACTACGGGAAGAAGGGCTGGTTCCATTCACAGAACCAGTACCACCTCGACCTGCCTTACGATATCCGGGTCGCACGGCAACCCCGTTACACGGGATTTCCCGACATACCAAAGACAGAAGAGAATGTACTACGGCTCTATGAAAAGGTATTTGCGCAGTATCTTGAGCGATGAGGACCTTACCTTATGATCCTAGTTTATACGCGGAGGTGCCCACCATTCTCCATGGATGATCTGGTTGTTGCGGGAGCTCTTGGGCTTATCGGACTCTATCTCTTGGCAGTCATTCTCCTTTTTGCGATCTACACTGTCGCCTGGCTGATGTATCGTTCATTCGTGGCAGGAAATTTCGGGGTGGTCCTCGACGGTATATTAGGGACGTTGATCGTCATATCCCTCTATATGGCGATCGGTTTCTGGCTGCGGAAAACCGACCATATCTAAATTTTTTTCACATACCGAGTTCATCTCCCACGTTTACATCGCGATATTTTTTTTTAATTATCATGAAAGATAGGACCAATAATCGGCCTGTGTGATGAACCCGGCCGTCCCCCAATGGTCGCCACCCCGTGGATTCGAAAACAAAAAATTGCTGAAAACCGTTCCGGTCGACCGCGCCCCTGAGAGGTCATGAGGCAGGATATGCTCAACTCACCCTATGATTTTTAAGGGATTTGTCACACACCACTTTTTTGTTTAAATCGATGAAGTTCGGAAATTACTCCAATAAAGTGCTTCTACTGAGCATTTTATATGATAACCAGATTTGATGAAAACATTCTTCGAACGAGCAGTGCCCTGGAAAGGACCGGGTCTATAAAATGGTATAACTTTCACGCAGGATATCCCCGGATTATCGGTCACACTGATGATCCCAACTGCCACCCGTTGATTTTTTGGGGATTTTCGGGAACAGTCGTGCCACTATTGCGGCAAGGATGAAGAAACAGATGGTAACCAGGACAATTGACCCACCCGGTGCAAGGTCGTACATGAATGATAACTGCAACCCGGCAACAACTGAGAAGACTGCGACACCGCATGCGGAGAATACGGTCTGCCTGAACGGCATCTTCAGTTGTATCATCGCGGATGCCGGGATTACAATCAGGCTTGATACCAGGAGCATGCCAACGAGCCGCATTGCAACGACGACAGTTAAACCGGTCAGTATCGTGAAAACAAGTTCCAGTGCCGACACCGGCAGTCCGGAAACTCGTGCAAACTCCGCATCAATGGTGATCCCAACCCATTCCTTCCAGAACAGTAACAGAATACCGATAACGGTTACCCCGAGAGCTGCTGCAAGGTAGAGGTCGGTCTGGTTTATTCCGAGAATTGTCCCGAAAAGGAACGACAGGACATCAACAGCCACATTTTGCGTGACGCTTATCATTATAATGCCAATTGCGAGCCCGGCCGCAAACATAATCGCTATTGCCGCATCCGAGGCCACCCGTAATTTTCCAAGGCCATGTATACCCAGTGACCCGAGTACCACCCCGACAACAGCAGTATATAACGGGTAAATCCCCGTGAATAACCCCAGAGCAATCCCGCCAAAGGCCACATGACTCAGCCCGTCTGCAATGAGGGAAAGCCTTCGGAGGACAAGGAACACCCCGAGACTCGAGCAGGTGACCGCTACGATGAGCCCCCCTATCAGGGCGCGGACTCCAAACTGGTAGGATAAAAACTCGAGGACCATGGTCTGCTCTCAGGTGATGGTGCCCGCCTTAACCATCAGGTTCCACAGGCCTTCGGCATTAAGGTTCGCAGAGGGACCGTCATAGATCACCTTCCGCTGCAGGAATATAACCCGTTCAACATGCGCCGCCAGATCCGGCAGATCATGCAGGATCATCAGGACGGTGATACGGTGCACTTTATTCAGGTGACTCACCAGGGTATAGAATTCCTGTTTGCTCTGTGCATCGACACCATTTGTGGGTTCATCGAGTGCGATGATATGGGGGCTGCCTACAAGAGCACGGGCAATCAGGGTTCTCTGCTGCTGGCCACCGGAAAGGTCGGAAAACAACTCATGCTGCACATTATCGAGACCTGCTTCTGCGATTGCAGTATCGACTGCCTTCCTGGTGTCGGAATTCATACGTTTGAACAGTCCGATCTGGCCAAAGGTTCCCATTTCAACGATCTCACGGGCAGTAACCGGAAATCGTTCCTGCCTGATAATCGGGTTCTGGGGCACATAGCCGATACAGGGCCGGCACGGGGTCATCCCCTCGCATTCACCGATATGGCAGGTAAATGAGACCGTGCCCTTATCGGGTTTCAGGAGGCCGACCATGATCTTCATGAGGGTGGATTTTCCCGAACCATTTGGCCCGGCAATTCCCACGATCTCTTCCTGGCGGATCGAAAGAGATACATCCTCCAGAACAGGATTTGCCCCGTAAGCAAACCAGACATTATTCATGGTGAGACAGACCTGCTCATTTCCCGGAAGTATCACTGGCATTGCATTGCTTTCCTCATTTCCTGCAGGTTTTTCTCCATAATCGCCACATAATCGGTATCGCCCGATGTCAGGTTGCCCCTCGGGAGTACCTCCATGGTTGTGAATGAATACACGGGAAGATTGAGTTCCGCGGAGATGGATTTACCCAGGTCTTCTGCTTCATCCGGCTCCACGATGATGCCTCTGACATTGTGTGCCTTTGCCTCTTCAACGATAGCTGACATCTGTTTCATGGACGGCTGGGCATCCGGGCTCATCCCGGCAATAGAGATCGGTGTCAGGTTATATGCCGCCGCCGTATAATCAAGGAAGGCATGTGAGCTGAGGAATGTTCTGGTAGTACAGTTTGAAAACCCTGCATTATAGTCGGAATCGAGTTGCTTCAGTCGTTTTTCAAATACTGCAGCATTCTTCTGGTAATCGGACGCATTTCCCGGGTCTGTTTCAGATAACTGGCGCGCCACATAGGCTACATAGTACCCGGTAAGCTGCGGGGACAACCAGAGGTGCGGGTCCTGGGTCATATTCGGGAAGTCCGCGTACTGGCTTCTCATCTGATCATAGGCAGGTCCCGGGATAGCATCTGCAAAGGTCACAAGATGTATGTCAGGATTTGACGAGGCCGCAAGATCTGCTGCCCAAGGTTCGAGAAACGGCCCGTCATAGAAGAATATCCTTCCATTTTTAAGAGCCACAGCATCGTTTGGCGTGGGTTCATAATCGTGAGGATCAGCCCCGGGAGGAAGTATCTGGGTAATTGTTATGTGATCTCCCCCAACAGGTCCGACCAGGAGCGTGAACGGCCGAAATGACGTGATTACCTGAACTTTACCCTCTTGACCGGTCGGTGATGATGAGACGGATACGCCGGCATAAGATGGGGATCCCGGAGTAAGATTAGGGGGGGAATTGCCGGGTTGCCGATCCCCTGGTGAGTTAGTCAGGCAACCGGTTCCTGCGACCGCTGCAATAACAATTGCTGTAACTATGATCATCAGGATCGTTTTATAAGGTCTTTGTATAATCCGGATCACAATCCCTCCCTGACATGGCAAGTCTTTTGAGCAAATCTAATTCGCGGGTTCTGCATATAATAGTTGTGAGAATTTTGGAGCGACCCCCAATTTTACTTCAATAATAAATTCCGGACTAAAATTATCTCCGGATTTACATTTCAGGGTGCCAGTCTGAAGAATAACCGGGAAGGGAGGATGTCCTGTTTCAACGGGCAGACGTCCTTTGCTCCAGGTTCATACCTCAAGGCAACTGTCATCATGCGTAATATCCCCGCACCCTCCCTTTTTTGGGTGTCCCATTGCCCTGCACATCTGATCTATCGTATCCTTTGAGACAAAACTCTCAAATCTTGAAACCTCAAGGCATGCCTGCTCATGGGAAAGACCAAAATGGGTCAGTGCCAGGGCGAGTATCCGGTGTCTTTTTACCAGGAATTGTGCCGTAATTTTTCCTTTTGCCGAAAGAGACACCCCATGGTAGGGTTCGTAAACCAGAAGTCCCTCATCGGCAAGTTCAACCATCGTTTTTGTAATGGTTGACGGGTCTACTCCAAACCCGGCAGCAATAGAGTTTGTCTTCACCGGACCGTTTTTCCCGTTTATGAACTTGATATATTCAACTTTCTTTGGCGAAAGTTCAAACCCGGTATCCATGCTTATGCAGACAATGTTAATGGGTAACCCAAAAAAAGTTTGCTGTCACTCCAAAAATCTTCAGCTCACCGGATTTGTGCTGGTCGGGATAATGAATTCATGTCTCCTTTTTAAGGACATGAGCCTGATTCTGCATCAGGGCCGGTAATGTCAGGGAAATTCGTTCCATGATTGCACCTTGTTATGTTTCCCTGATGTGAAACCGGCTCATGGGACCGTGACCGTTCGGGCACCGGATGAACCGGCAGTTCGTGGAAAATAGTAGATAATTTCGAATGAAAAAAAACTTTTTAATGGAGATTTTACCGTTCACCACATTTATTGTGTAATTAATTCATTGTCAACGGTGTATTATCTGAAGACGCAAAATATGGGTTTTATGGTAAATTTTTTATGCAGGCCGGTAACCAAGCGCCTGGACTAAGGCGATCATCTCACCAACCTGATCTTCCTGTTCCCGGGTCAGCCTCCGGTTTTTCTGGATCAGCCGTCCCATCCGGATGATCTGTGCCCGCTGATCGCGGGAGAGCGCTTCAGAATGGTGCGCCCACTTTATAAGACTCAACCACTGCCGGCGGTCGAAGGAGAATGCCGGGCCGGGGATCGGTCTGCTGAAGTCATCCGGAACCGCAGAGTCCTCATCCGGTTCCTCCGGTTCGGTCTCATTATATTCATCATCTTCGACTCCCGTCTCCTCTTCTCCGGCATCGGAAGCTGCAGGTGCCGGTGAGAGTTCTGCCTCATTTCCGCTTTCGTTTAATCCGGTATCTTTGCCGGGTTGGGTTAAGGGTTGATCTTCTTCAAAGAGATCCTCAATTTCAGAGAAATTCATATTCCTCAGAACCATCTCCGATGTCTCCCCGGCAGGTCCGGGTGATGGCTCAGTCGGGGTTTGCCGGTCTTCTGAAACGGGGGATGGTTGTCCTTCGGGACTTGTTACCCGTTCAAGTGAGTGGAATGCCGGATTTATTATCACGGGCAGATCCGGTTCTTTTGCGATAATTTCCTGAACTTTCTCTCTTCCGGTATCCGACAGATCCGGCTGCGAGAGAGATTGTTGTAACCGCTGGCGTTCCAGAACGGCAGCAGCAAGGCGCTCGTCGCTGGTCATGTGATCTACCCATTCATCGGCTAAGGCCGTTCTTGCCTGTTCAAGTTCGGAAGTGAGAGCCTGGACCTTCTGCTCTGCCTTTAATTTCTCCTCGTTGAGGATGCTCACCTCTTCTTCAAGAGATTTTTGCAGTTCGCAGACAGTTTCGAGATCCTTCTTGAGAGTCTGGATCTTCAGTGACCGATCCTGTTCCTGATGATCATGCTCATCAGTGACCGCACGGAGTTCTTCTTTGAGACGTTTTTCTTCCCGGGATGCTACCGCTGTTTTTTCTTCGGCAATCAACCGCAGCTTCCGTTCGTTTTCAAGTTGTTCATTGAGGGATTTTTGCTCGTTTGCAGAGGTACGGAGATTCTCTTCGAAGCGCCGGCGTTCCAGCTCTGCTGCTTCCAGGTTCACATCTGTGGTCCGGTGAAGGTTCCGCTCGGTATCCAGATCCGCCTTTACCTGTTCAAGTTCATCGGCAAGCAAACGAATCTTTTGTACGGACCGTTCCTTATTCCGGGTTGCCAGAGCCATTTCTTCTGCATACGCCTTACTCTGCATTTTTGCTGCAGCAAGATCCTTTTCAAGCGTTCTGCGGCTTGCAAGCGTATCATCGAGATCGTGTTTCAGGTGTATGAACGTCGTTTTGTACGACTCAAGATCTGTTTTGACTCTCACTTCGGTATTTTCCTTTTCCCGGATGGCACCGGCGAGATCTTCTTGTAGTGATGCGATCAGACTTTCTTTTTTCCCGAGTGCTTCTTTTGCCTGGTCCAGCTCGCCGGTCAGGGTATACACCTGTTGCCCGGATAGCTCTTTATCGCGGGTTGTCTGACCCAGCACTTCCGTATACTCCAGATTCTGTCTTTTTGTCGCTGCAAGATCCGATTCAAGTGCGGAACGGATCCCTGTTGCATCGGCGAGAGCCTGGTTCAGCTGGGTGAGTGCCGCATCGTATAAAACCTGGTTTGCCCGAAGATTTTCATCGGTTTTTTCTTTATCGGCAACGGATTCCGCGAGATTCTTCTCCAGGGATTGTATTATGGATTCCTTGGTTTCAAGGGCATCTGCGGCGGAGGTGTTTTCTTCCTGGATTCCGTTGAGTTGCCCCCGGAGATCACTGATTACCGATTGAAGCGATAATTCCGATTGTTCTCTCTCCTGCGTGAGAGATCTTACCAGCTCTTCTCCCGATATCCGCTCCTTTTTCTCTGTTTCCAGTTCTTCTTTGAGCAAGGTCAGATCGGCATCCCGCTGGCGTAAAGCCATGTCGAGATCAGTAATTTTTTGAGTGAGATCCTGTTCGGTCTGCGCTTTGACCTGCTTGATAACCTGTATCTCCTGTTCTGCAGAGACTGCACGGTTCATCCCTGCCTCGAACGCGGATTTCAGTTGTTCGTGTTCGGGTACGAGCGTGTGAAGGGTCTTTTCTGCCTGGTCTTTCTGCGCGACGACTTCCTGAAGGGTCCCCTCAAGGGAGATACGATGAGTCTTTTCTTCTTCGAACACCGATTTCAACTGTTCGTGTTCAGGAATAAGCGTGTGAAGGGTCTTTTCTGCCAGGTCTTTCTGCGCGATCACCTCCTCAAGGGTGCCCTCAAGGGAAAGTCCATGGGTTTTTTCCTCCTCATATTCGCGCTGGACGGCAGTGAGTCTCGTCTGGGTGGTATCGATTTGGGTTAAGAGACCGGCAACTTGTTGCCGGACAGCGTCGATCTCCGAGGAGTGAAACGATTCGATCTCTTCTTTCTCCCGGATAATCGAGCCGATCTTCTCGTTACCGGTGGCAACAAGGGCTTTTTCCGCATCAAGTTCCGCTGCCAGCCGGCGGATCTCTTCAGTTTTCTGAACGAGGGTACGGGCCTTCTCCCCTCCTTCACTGGTCAACGCAGCAATCTTCTGTTCCTTCTGTTTGATGGATGCATTGAGAAGATCGATTACACAGGTATGTTCGGTCACACTCTCTTCGAGTGTTTCTGTCAATTCGGTCAGCCTTTGGACTTCCCGCTTCAATTCTGACAGGTCGGACGATTTGTTGACTGCAATCTCAAAAGAGGAGAGGAGGAGTTCAAGGATCTTCCGCCGGCTGGCGGCAACCACATAGATCCGGTCTTCGTGATTGATCTTGAACTGCGTTTTGATCAAATCGGGAGTCTGCCGCTCAACCGGGGTGGTGAGCATGCTTTCGATAAGCGAGAGGCGATAGGGAAGGTCGGAGGGATACGCGAGGAAGTTGTCTGCATTACTATCCAGGACATATAAAAAATCCGCGAGCGTGGACGCGCCGGTAAAGATGAGAACCGGAATAACCCAGAGGTCGCTGTCTGCCTTGATCCGGCGACAGACCTCGAACCCGTCTTCGACTGTCGTAGCGTCGCAGATCAGGAGGTTGGGCTTTCCTTCCCCGAGCGTCTCAAGAAGGCGTTTACTATCGGAAAAGACGGTTACCCGGTATCCCTTATCTTCCAGATGCTCCGTAAGCTGCGGGCCTAATGATTCACTGATACTTAAAACAAATATATCAATGACACTTTCGGTTCTGTCCAACGGTGGTTCATTCATCGCAATCTCCCTTACTCGATTAAAACCTCAAGAAATTATATGCTTGTTTATATGTTGTTGTATACACAATTATAGCATTTCTGGTCAAATAAGACGTTCCCGTGACTTATTGCCGCGACAAACGAAAGTCATGGCGGGATCATTAAAAAAATGGAAACCTGGTAATTTTTTACATAATAATGACGCTGCGTCGAAGTTTTTACCCTTTTAATAGTTTCCCGGAAAGGGGTTGATCCTTTCTGATCCCGGTTTTTATAATCCCCTTTGCGATGAACGCCGCCGCCCCCAACAGGGCGTCCCCGCGGCGGATCAGGACTAGGAACAGACGCGAAAACCACCCTGCCCCGCCTTGCCTCGGAGAGGCCCTGATACGGGGAACCCTTGTAATTACCCTGATTTTTCATGGTTCATAGGTGAACTCCCGTTCATGCCAGTTTCTCCAGGCCGATTTTCAGGGATGCATCATTAATAATGAGCCTTCGGTATCCGGCACTGCCCCCCTTCCTGATTTTTTATTACTGCCTAAAAAGATATTTTTTTTATGTTCCCCAGGTAAAAGGAAAAGTGATTCTCTTGATCTTCCGTCGGGATCCCGTTGCGGAAATTATAGCTCAAAGGGATGCTACCTTAAAAAAAACTTCAGAGGGAAAAAAGGATATTATAGGAGAGGGCTTGGCTGGTTATCGCCAAGGGCAGGGAGCCGGGTAGGTTTAACCAGCACCGGCTCATCTGACTGGCGGATCTTTTCAAGTATCAGGAATTTTCCTTTCGGTGTCATGGCAAAAATCGGTACGGTTACACCGGCCTGGAGAAGTGCCCCGGCACCGGCGATCTCACGGATCGTTGCTGATGCACAGGAAGTCACCAGGTCTGAAACGGATGCCAGCAGTTCGGCTTCGTCACGGGAGAGACCGGTTACATGAACGGCAAAGATGAAGGTATCAGGATGTATCATGCGTATAGACTCAGCAATCCCCGGAATGGCAACCGTGACGGCGATGTTCCGGTAGCCTTCAGCAACCGCAAGAGCTACCCCGGCCAGCTGATCGATCCGGGCGTGTTCCCGGTCAAGCACGATCCCTCCACCCTTTTCAATCCGGTTGATGACCGATACATGGGGAGAGGTCCTGACCAGGCCGGACATCCTTCCCCCGATTCCCTGTGCCATCTCGGGCTTCGTGACAATCACCGTCCCTGCACCATCGCATGCAAGCACTGCCGCATCGATCAAACCCGCGTAAAGACCGAAACTTAACAGCTCCGATGCCCCGAACCCGACAAATTCACGGGTATCGCATACTTCCCGGTCCGGCGTGCACATACCGAATGCCTGTATCCGGTGCTCGATATTGGCTTTAATCGCGTCTTTTGTTATTGCAGGAACCGGGAAAGCAAATCGTTTTGCCAGGGGACAGTCAAAGATCTGCGGCTCTCCGACTTCAACAACCTTCCCATCCCTGATAACGACACGGCTCCGCCCAATTGCCTCAATGATATGTTCATCACCACTTTTTACCATAAGCAATCCTCTGAATAAAACCTGCAGAAGTACTATCGCCGCTCCGGTTTAAGGAATATCGCAAACCGGCAATGCAGGAGCGATGATTCCGGCCTGTCCAAACAGATATGATAGAACAACGACGATAAGTGTACATGGACGCAGCATCCCGATACCAGGAAGTTGATATGGTCCGCGGTATCGCGATTCTCATGATGGTCCTCTTCCATACGCTCTTCGATCTCAATTATTTCCGGATCTATTCCCTTGAGATTTATGACGGATTCTGGCATTATTTTGCATTTGCGACCGCTTCATTATTTCTCCTCATCGTCGGGATATCGCTCACCATCAGCCGGGCAAGAGCCCAATCAAAATACTCCGGCTATCGCCTTGCACTCAAATTTATTTACCGGGGAGCCGGCATCCTTCTTCTCGGGCTCCTGGTCACGTTTGGCACATGGTGGTATCTGAGGGAAGGTTTCATCGTATTTGGTATCCTGCACCTGATTGGCGTCTCCATAATGATCTCACCACTCTTCTTCCGTTTTAAAACAGGGAACATCGTACTGGGCCTTCTTTTCGTCGTGATCGGTTACTTCCTCGCGACAATCAGCGGTCCGGCCTGGCTCCTCCCTCTGGGGATTCATCCACCAGACTTCTGGTCGGTGGACTACGAGCCGCTTTTTCCCTGGACGGGCATGGTACTGACAGGAATGGGGCTTGGCGAGTACCTGTACCCGCGTGGCGTGAGAAGGTTCACTCTACCGGCAATCCCCCGGGTTTTTATTCAATCGCTCGCGTCTCTGGGAAGACATTCTCTGGTCGTGTACCTGGTGCACCAGCCGATCATCATTCTCCTGCTCGCGGCTGTTTTCGGCATCAATGTTCTCTGAACGGTCAGCGAACTTCCATCATAACAATTATCAAGGTAATAAAAATGAGCGGGTTGTCATCGGCCTGAGATCTGCGATACCATTGACTTCTCAACCATACTCGGTTAATTACCTTCAATCAATACGATTACTAGCAATTTTCTTTAAGGTTTAATCCCATCGAATATCAATTGTTTTTAAATTTCCCAGTGAATATTTACCAGGAATTTTCTGTCGCCGTTTAAAGGACGAACCAGATTGATATAGGGTATCGGAGAGGTTGAAGACCGAGACCAGATCCCGGTGGCCAATAAAATTGCGATTTTACGCTTAAACTATAATACATATATGATGAATGATTGCACCACTCTCTATGAAACGATGACCTCCGCCGCCCTCGCCGTGGCGTCCCCGCGGCGGATCAGTAACTAAAAAAATTCTAAAAAACCTCCCTGCCCCGCTGTGCCTCGGAGAGGCCCTGAGGCGGGTTACCTCGTTCAGATGCGAATTCCGTATGTGTTCCGGTGATCCTCAAAGGGTAAAATTATCAAAAGAAGGGACAATTCCATCCTTTTACCGTAAATGCATACCATTACTCTATAAACAGCGGGACGTCGCAGAATTCCCCGACATCAAATAATCCACGGTTCGTGATCCTCAAAGCCGGGATAACCGTGAGCGCAAGGAACGAGAGATACATGAAGGGATCGCTGATGCTTTCCATTTTTTCTGTAGCTTTACGAAGATCCTGTAACCGCGCCACTACCTTCCGATAAGGGAGTGTTGACATCAGCCCACCGCAATCGAGCGGTAGTATCGTCTTGGATTCCCCGGTAACAGCAACCATCGCACCCCTCGAGCAGATGACTTCCTGAATCGCCGACAGGATCTCCCCGTCACCTGCTCCGACTGCAATGATATTATGTGCGTCATGAGAGATGCTGGACGCAATTGCTCCCCGCTTCAGCGAGAACCCGTGGACAAGACCGACGCTGCATGCAGTATCACGATACCGGTTACAGACCACCACTTTCAGGATATCCCGGCTAAAATCAGGAATGTTCTCAGCAGCAACCGGGTATCTAAGGGAGGTGGTGATGATCTGCAGAGGGACGAGCCCGATCACGCGGGCATTGCCGCTTCCGTTGATACGAATATCATCGCGGGAAGGAACTGTGTCGGGGAATGGGGAGAAGAACGGAATGGGTTGATCCAGTACCGGCTCAATAATCTCATCACCTCCCACAAAGACTCTCGATATTTTGAGGGGTTGCAGATCGTTAATGACACAGAGATCCGCCCTCCGTCCCGGGGTCAACGCTCCACGATCTGACAATCCGAACCGCTCTGCTACAGAGAGCGTCGCCATCCGGATGGCGAGTTCCAGCCTGAGACCGCATTCGACAGCACGCCTTATGCACCGGTCGATATGTCCACACTCAGCAATCAGATCTGCATGGCAGTCATCTGTGGCAAAACAACAACGGGAGACATTTTCATGGGTTACCAGACCAATAAGATCGGCAATATTTCGTTCGGTTGAACCTTCCCGGACGAAGATATACATCCCGCGCCGGAGTTTCTCTTCAGCTTCATCCAGCCGGGTACATTCATGGTCGCTCTGCAGGCCGGCAAGGATATACGCATTGAGATCATTGCCGGAGAGCAGGGGGGCGTGACCGTCGCGGACCTGACAAAGCCGGATCTTTTCCATGATGGAGGGATCTGCGGCGAGGACACCGGGAACATCCATCATCTCGCCGAGTCCCCTGATCCCGTCACAACCTGTATACGGCTTGAGATCCGAAGCGCTGAGTGCTGCACCACCCACATCTTCCGGTGTCGCAGGCACGCAGGAAGGAAGGAGGTACTGGATATCGATTGCCGCACCATCCCGCTGGGAAAGCATAAAATCAATTCCACGGGTACCGGCGACGTTTGCCAGTTCATGCGGATCGGCGATCACCGTGGTCGTGCCGTGGCGTACGACCAGGCTGGCATATTCACGGGGCGTAAGAAGTGAGGACTCGATATGGACGTGGGCGTCTATCAGTCCGGGGATGATGTACAAACCTTTGAGATCATATTCCCTTTTACCTGCATAATCACCGATACCCAGTACCACCCCGTCTTTGATGGCGAGGTTGCCATGCTCCCAGCCACCGGTAAAGGGATTAAATATCAGGGCATTTCTGAATACCGTATCTGCCGGAGCAAGTCCCCGTGCTGCTTCCAGCAGGTTCCTGAAGCTGGTGTCCGGCACTTACACCACAATATCCCGGATAACCGCGGTTTTACGTTCGCCACTCTGGATGAGATACATCTTGAACTTGTAGGTTCCCGGTCCGAGTGTTACCGGGATCAGGACAGTATTATCGCCGGTCAGCAGTTTCGCTGGTGCCATAACCACAGAATGTTCCTGCTGGGTCAGGCCGGTTACCTGGTATATCGTGACCTGGACGAATGCATCGGAAGGTACATCCGGATTGTTAATCTTTGCAGTAATTCCGCCATTCGCATAACTTACGTCACCAATACTCGTTGATATACAGCCGCACAGAACTATAAAAAGAATAATGAGAGCTCCTTCGCAGGCAATTATCCTGACAGGTGCGACCATTAATCAAATGTAAATTCACCGGGATTTAAACTTTGGTATAACGGGCATGAAAGGATTATTCTTTCACTTCACGTGCTGCTCTCCAGCAATACGGTGAAAAATGGTACGTTCCCCGGTCACGATTACTGGTTATCCGAAGTCATTGATTGCGACTGAATTGAAATACTATTTTCCATAAAGATCAGATCCATCGAAATCTGCTTTGGTAAATCATTTTTTTCCTTAAATACATTACAAAAAAATGAGGGTGACCCCCTCTCTCCCCAAAAGGGGGAGGCAGCCCAAAGGGAGCAAACTCCTGACCCCCTGTCACGCAAGTTTTTTCAGAAAATTTCTCATCAATCGTCTCATGAGGCATGGTATTCTAGAGGAAAAATTCAACATCTCTGGAATAATTGCCGTAGATCTTGACATCACTCCTCTATACAACCTGCCCCGCCGTGCCTCGGAGAGGCCCTGAGGCGGGTTAGCTCGTTCTTTCTATGGTTTCAATGAAAGTAACCTCAATCATTACCAAAAAGATTTCCGGTAAGTCCAGACCGCCAAAAAACAAAAAACGGATAATCCCGGACGAATACCAGCAAAAAAATGATCATTCCGGTTGTTTTAGATCTTTTCCACGGTCACCCGGACACGATCTCCGGCTTTCAGGATGTGACCCTTCGGGATGTCGATGTTAAACCACAGGGTATTTGGAGTATCCTGGGTCGGGTCCTGGGACATCAGACAGTCCTTGTAATCATTGATATCAGCGATAAATTCGATCTCGGATTCAAACTCCAGAAGTTTGGCCATGACAAAAAAAAGATAACGGGCTCAGATCGCCCTCGGCGTGACCATCCACGTCGTGCTGTTCGAATAGCTCCAGCGAATTATGTCGAGTTCCTTGCAGATATCCGCAAGGATCGCCATATTTGTTCCTACCTCTTTTGGGGATAAGCCAAGCTCCTTCGCGATATATTTTGATTTGAAGTAGTGCTTTCCCTTGGTTATTCCTGAATTGAGGTACTGAACAATTTTGTGCTGGGTCTCGTTATACGTTTCACGTAATTTTTTGGTTGTTGACATGGAATGCCTCAGCATTTAAAACTCATTTAAATCATTTCCTATATATATATATCTGATTCTTCAGGTTATAGACAGGTCAGTTTTGCTCAGCTGAACGGATATTCTGGCAGGAAAGAATGTACCTGTCACTCAGATTACCCTGAACTCCGGGTTCCTGATTATCGCGGATTCCGGGCATTTTGCAGTGTTTCTCTTCAGCCTTTTTTAAAAATACGGCAGATTTTTCATTTTTGTGTCTGCGCTTCTCCTATTTTGCTCATAAGGGCTTCAAGCACAACCTCACGCATACCCTCGACAAATTTGATGCTGCCCACCACAAGGTGACCTCCTCCGCTGATACCGCCCCCGGGTATCTCATTTCTGAGTTCCCGTACCATCCGGGGGATGTTCATGAGGACACCCCGCGATCGGAGCACCGCAAAGTCCGGACCAAAACCGATGGTCACCACGGGTTTTCCTGCGTTCTGTTTACAAAGCCGGTCGTGTACTTCACCGGAAGTCTTACCCGGGGGAGGGAAAGTAAACTTGTGTGCATGGATCTCTACATCGATGAGGAAGAGGTGTGCACCGTTTCCCAGTACTCGGGGAACAACATGCGGCATGCAGGCGCTCATCTGATCTTCGATCATGGTATTTGCGCCGTCCACGAGCAGCGCCACCAGTTTCCGGTGGCGGTCAGGATTCCCGGTCAGGTTTAAGATATCCTTGACGATCTCCCGGCCGTCATTGAACCGGAGCCAGAACTGCTCGTAATCAAGCGCAAGCGCAATATCCTTACAAGCCTGTTCAGGGTACTGGTCGCGGACGAGGGCAAGAAAGAGACCCCTTTCCGGAGCTTCGCTCCGGTCGCCGACCCCGGCTACTGCCGGGAGGTGTCGGATCAGAGGTTCGACCTTCGGATTGATCAGCCGGGCAACTTCAGTACCAAGCATCCCTGCAGTGATGCCGAAGTCTCCGCCGGCATGGTAGGGATTGACATGTGCCCTGAGATATTTATCAATCGTCGCATCAGGATGGTGATGATCGATCACGACGAAGGGAATGTCGTATACGCTGGCGATCTTGTAAGCGGGTTCATCTTCCTCCGTAGATCCGTTGTCGGTCAGAAGGACCAGCGGCATCTTCTGACCGTACCGGATATGGTCCTTTAACGAGAAATCGAGATCGCGGGTGATATCCTCAATCTCATAGAACGGGGCCTTTGACGGGGCACGTTTGAACAGGAAGTAATCCGCGTCAAAGTCACCCCCGCTTTCTTTAATGAGGGAGACCACCGCCTGCTCTATTGCCACCGCCGAACAGATCCCGTCTGCATCGGCATGATGGCGCAGTATGATTGGCTGCGACGTGAAGATCGCTTTTCTTATTATCTTTGCGACCTTTTTCATCTCAGGACGGAGTTTTTCCATGACCTCGCTCTGCACGAGCAGAGGGACATTTTCCGGCTCGGAGCGTGCATCCAGCGCTTTTTCTATCCGTATTTTCACTGCAGCCGCATCTTCGTCCCTGAGGACAGAAAGCGAATCAACTTCTATCTGCAACTGGTTATTCCGCATCATCACTTCGCCGATGACTTTGACGATGTCGTCCAGCACGGCTTCCGGATATGCCCGGACCCCGGCTTCGACAAATGCTGCCGCATTCTGGGTCCCGGTCTCATCGACAATGGTAAAAATCGTGGGACCGCTCGTCTGTTTGATCTGGGCGATCTCTCCTTCGATTGCCACGGTCTTTCCCACTCTGTTGGCCAGATCAGCGATGCTGACCGTCGTGGACTTGCGGTCGACCGTCTGCACCTGGTATACCTGGACCAGAACTTCTTCCAGATCGATATTGCCGTTCGGGCGGATCTGGCGAACCCTGACAAGGACCGGGTCACGCTCCTTGTGTTCTGCCTTGATGTTGCTCTTGTGGACAAGACCCTTGATACGGTCATTGATCTGGGCAAACATCCCGAACGTTGCAAAACCCTGGACTTTTGCCTGGTATATTTTTCCTTCTTCGACATCGGAGAGGTCGCATCCGGCACCCAGCCGATAAACGATGACATCATTATTTTCCATAGTTTTTCTCACCACACACAGCGAAGCGTACCTGTCGTTATGGCACTGCTGATATTATGACATCCCGCTGCAGTGCCTGACGAACCAAGCTGATGGATGATATAGGGTGCAGAGATGTTTAAGGGCATGGTATCAGGCACTATCGTAAAAAAACAGGATATTCTGCGGCAGGAGATAAGAAACCCCGGAACCCGACAAAAACGTTATCGCGCCGGCCTGATGAGTATTCCTGGATCCAGTGTGTGACCTCTGGGGGGAAATTCACTCATCAGTTCACAAGAACAAAAAAGTTTTCAGACGCGGGTCAGATCTCATCCCGGAAGCCGATCTCAATCATGTCCAGGTCATCAGGTGCAATGATGGAACCGGAAAATTTTTTCCCTGCATCACTGATGTGCGCCTGGGTATCCGGGTAGCGTGAGCTGGTGTGCACCAGGGCAAGGATACGGACATTAAGGAACGATGCTGCTTCTCCTGCCTGAGCAGCAGTCGCATGATAAAACTCCGCTCCCCGCTCGGCTTCAGATTCGTCATAGGTTGCATCATGAATCAGCATATCCGCATCCCCGGCAATCGGGAGGATTCCGGTATAATTAGCCCGGGTGTCTCCGGTATAGACGATCTTACGGCCGGGCCGGGAGATCCCCATCACCTGTTCAGGCCGAATTTCGCGGAGTTCATCATCGCTTCCCAGGGTTATGCTTTCTCCCCGCTGCAGCCTTCCGAAAAGGGGGCCCGGGGGGACACCAAGCTCGATCGCTTTTTCACGGTTGAACCTTCCGGGGCGGGGGTCTTCTTCAAGAACATAACCCAGCGCGGGAAGACCATGTTTTGCCGCAAATGCCGTAACCGTATAACCGTTAAACCGTACCCAGGAACCCTGGACCAGCTCGACAGACTCAAGGGTGAATTTCAGATTGAACCGGGCGACCTGCCGGAGTATCATGACACATTCATGCACCCATTCAGGGCCGTAGATGGTGAGCGGTTCGGTCCTCCCGTTGAATGACATGGTCTGAACGAGACCGAAGAGACCAAGAAAGTGGTCCGCGTGCCAGTGCGAGATAAAAACAGCATCTACGACAAAGCCGCATCGCGAACGCATCATCTGCTGCTGGGCTCCTTCACCGCAGTCAAAGAGAAGCGTATCGGAACCACGACGGATCATGATGCAGGGGGGATTTCGGACCGGTGTCGGAAGCGCCCCGGCCGTGCCGAGGAAATAGACATGGAGCGTCTCCCCGCTCACTGGAAACATCTCCTGAAGACCGTGAGACTTTTTTGTGCCTCTTCAATGGAACGCCCTTCTATAACCACAACCCCGCTGTACTGGGCAGCAATGGTTTTTCCTACCGCAGTCCACGGGATCGTTCCCTCTCCCAGTGCGAGATGTTCGTCCGATATGCCGTTATTGTCGTGAATATGCAGATGGTGGGCTTTTTTTACCTGCCTGAGGAAATTATTCACGTTCCCCATCGTATTTGCATGCCCAAGATCGAAAGTCATCCCGATACCCTCTATTCCTTCTGTCATCCCGATAAGCTCCTCAGGTAGCCTGCAGAGAAACTCCTTCATGCCGATCATGTTTTCAAGACAGGCAAGGATCGAGTGCTCCTGTGCACATCTCCCGATCTGCCGGAGCGCTTCCTTCTGGAGATCCCAGACCTTCTGGGGCATCAGCTTCCCGACCGGGGACAGGTAACCGGGGTGGATGGTAACCCGGTCGGTGAGCGCCGATGCATGTTCGATACAGGTGCAGATCTGCCGGATCGATTCGCGCCAGATAGGATCATTCAAAGTCGCGAGGTTCAGGTCACCATATGGTGCATGAACCGTAATCCCCAGCCGGGTGCCCGCGACCACCTCTTCGATCCTCGAAAAACAGGCAGGGTTATCGAGCCGGTAGTTGCCATCGCCTACGATCTCCCAGCCCGCGTATCCCGCTTCCTCGATACCATAAACCCATGAAATATCGTCCCAGACTTTTGCCGAGGATGAAAAATAGGGTTTGAGCATTATGGATCACGTCCAAGAGATGCCAGCAGGTTTCTGACATCTGCAGCAAATACTGCAAGGGTCCCGTTATTGGCAAGATGGATATCAGCCTCACGCAATGCGTTCCCGAGACCCCAGCCCAGTTCCCGGGTATCCCTCCGTCGGAGCTCGTCATCCGATGCAAAATCGTCAGAACGCCCCCGTGCCTGGATCCGGGCAAGCCGTGTTTCGAACGAAGAGTCGATACTGATCAGCGTAAACCCCGGGAAAATTCCACGGAACGTTGAGACTTCTGCATCTCCCCGTATACCATCGACGAGCACGATCGGCGCAGTCTGGTGCCGGATCTCCGGCACACAGAGCTGGGCGATGGCATCCATCCCCCGTTCTGCCCGGAGCCTGTTCGCCATGGCGCCGAGATTTGCATCGGTAGGATCAATCCCCCCATCTTTTACAGCATTCCGGATCATGTCGCCCATGACTATTACCGGAATGTCCATTGCTGCTGCGATCTTTGAAAACTCTCCTTTACCGCTTGCGGGAAGCCCGACGACGCCGACGACCTTCATAGGTTACCTCTCCCATCTCCCGAGTCCTGATGCGCAAGGTTCGTTCCAGTTCCTCAGCAATTACTTTGATCTCATCGAATGTCAAGGGAGGATGTCTTTCCTGTTGTATTCGTTTTCTGCAGATATATTCTCCCCGGGTCAATTCCGGTGATGCATCATTCATCACCGCTATTTTGTGTTCCCCCTGCTGAAGGATGAGAGGAACGCTGCCGATTTTTTTGGAGATCTCTCTGATATATGCTTGGTTTTCATAAAATATGGTAAATACTACTTCAAATTCGCCCAGTTTTTTTTTCGCGTATGCCTCTTTGCAGATATCGATTGAGGTTAAGACCGTTTTCTCGTAGTTTTCTTTGACGGGGGGATAATAGCCACCCGGCGTCCCCGAGTATCCTTCCCAGGTCGTTTTGTAATCGATGGCAATTTTATCCACCAGATAGTTCGACAGCAATGCTTCAAGGGTATGAGGAAAAAATCCGTTGGTTTGTATCCCGACCGCCAGATTCAGGTTTTTTGTAAACTGTGCCAGAGCGATCAATCCCTCCATCTGCATGGTCGGTTCGCCCCCGGAGAAGACAACGCCGCTGATAAATTTTGAGGAGGAAACGATCATATCAAAAATTTCTTCGATCTCCCGGTAGTCCTCTCCCTCCTGGATCGCCTCGTTCTGACAATAGGAACATCGAAGGGGACAACCCCGTAAAAAAACCGTACAGACCGATCTGCCACGCCAGTCGATCGTAGAGAGGGGAACAAATCCCCCAAAATTCAGTTTGATAGGATCACCGTGCAGGATTATATGAGATCGAAATTATTTGATAATATTGACCAGTCATACGACTCCGTGTGTGGATACGTCTTCCGGTGCCGGACACGAAACCCTTCTATCCGACATATGCGGGAAATAGTATTGGTTTTTTTATTTTCGTACCGGGGCATGGACAGGAAAAAAGTGATGTGCCGGTTTAAAACTGGAAATAACGGTTGACAATTTTTATTGCGCAATAGTCACCGCACATGGTGCATCCATCGGTATCGGCCGGCATACGCTCTCCACGGATAGCCCGTGCACGTGCGGGATTCATGGCGACGGCAAACTGGCGCTCCCAGTCGAGCTCCCGCCGTGCATGCCCCATCTCGAGGTCTGCCTGCCGGGTCTTCTTCAGTTTGATCATATCCCCGACATGGGCAGCGATTCGTGAGCTCATGACCCCTTCATAGACCTCCTCGGGTGTCGGGAGGGCAAGATGTTCAGCGGGAGTCACGTAACAGATGAAATCCGCACCTAAGGAGGAGGAGATAGCGGCACCAATAGCAGCCACCCGGTCATCATACCCGGGAGCGATATCGGTGACGATGGGGCCGAGCATATAGAACGGCTTGTTGTTGGTCACGCGTTTCATGAGCGTGACATTTGCGGCAATCTCGTCGATGGGAACATGGCCGGGACCTTCGACAATAACCTGGACACCCTCGTTATGCGCCTTGTCAGCAAGTTCTGCGTTGATGAGCAGTTCCTGGACAGCGGCACGATCGGTGGCATCATGAACCGCCCCTGCCCGCATGCCATTTCCCATGGAGAGCGTTACCTCGTGTTCCTTCATGATTTCAAGCAGGTAGTCGAATTCGGAGTATAACGGGTTCTCCTTCTCATTATGCAGCATCCATGCGGTCATGAACGCCCCCCCACGGGACACAAGCCCTGCGTGGCGTCCCTGGTTCCGGAGACGTTTGACGGTCTCCCAGTTGATGCCGGTATGGATTGCCATGAAGTTGGTGCCAAGCTTTGCCTGTTCAGCGGTGATCCGGAACAGGTCATCTTCTTTCATGTTGACGACAGCCCCATCTTTTTGTGCCGCTTCGATGAAAGCCTGGTACAGGGGGACGCAACCGACCGAGAGGTTCGTGCTAGCTATGACCTGTTTCCGGATCTCGATGAAATCCCCGCCGGTCGAAAGTTCCATCAGGGTATCAGCACCGGCACGTTCTGCCTGCCGGGCTTTCTCCAGTTCCTGGGGAATGTCAACAATATCCGTAGAAGTACCGATTGATGCGTTGACCTTGGTGCGAAGTCCTTCGCCAATGCCGCATATTCTGACTTTACGATAGGGAGAGACCGGAATGACGATATGTCCTTCAGCTACCCCGCGCCGGACAAAGTCTTCCGTAACTCCTTCCTGTGCTGCGACGATCTTCATCTCTTCGGTGACGATGCCATTTCTGGCATCTGTAACAATACTCATACCATACCCGTTGCCATAAAGACAAGATAAAGGCTCGGTTTTTTAATTCTGGACTAAATCTGGCTTGTTAAGAAAACAAGTAAAGTTGATTTGGGTTAACGAAAAAAGATTTGGATTCCGGGATTAACCTGACCCGCGAGAGATTATTTCCGATTGAAAAATGTCAAATAAAACCGGATCTCTTTTGAAGGGACTCCGGAACTGATATTCCCGAAAACATATTAATCAACGCCACTGCTACACAAGAGATAAGTGCAAAAATCCGCACAGGTCTGGACTATCCCCATGACACCTGCAGCATCTGCAGGGTAGCATTGAGGTTGTTGAGCGCTGCCGGAAGGCGATACGTGGTGGTAAAGGACTCGTGGAACTGGGAGGACATCCGTGCACGTGCCCGGCATGCAATCATTGGTGCGAAGAAAAACGTGGAAGACCCCGGCATATTTCATAAAATTGCCCTCTTCCCCCTCCTTGCATGGATCGGTTTAGGCGCAGACGGGGTTTCGTCATCGTCCTATGGTCCGCCGGAAGCTTTCATCGCTCTTGGTGATCATACGTATCTCGCTATTTTTCTTGCCCTTGGGACCGCATTGACCGTGTTCATCATCTCGTATGCCTACACCCGTATCATCGAACATTTTCCCAGCGGCGGCGGAGGATATATTGTCGCCAATCATACCATAAGCCAGCGGGCGGGAGTGGTCTCCGGAAGCGCACTGCTGATCGACTATATGCTGACAATAACCGTCTCAGTTGCTGCCAGTGCTGAAGCGATCTTTTCTTTCCTGCCGTTCTCGTACCAGCCTTATAAGCTCCTCTTTGCCTGTGTCCTGATTCTCATCCTGATCGAGCTGAACCTGAGGGGTGTCAAAGAATCGGTTACTCTCCTTGCTCCGATATTCCTCGTATTCATCGCCGCTCATGCCCTTCTGCTCGGCTACGGGATCTTTGCGCATGCTCCCCAGATCGCCCCGGTTGCCCAGGGTATCCAGGCAGGGCTTTCCCATGACCTTGCCGCTCTTGGCATCATTGGGGTGCTGGCGATCTTCTTACGGGCGTATTCGCTGGGTGGCGGTACTTACACAGGAATAGAAGCTGTCGCCAATGGCATGCAGATCATGCGCGAGCCGCGGGTGAAAACCGGTAAACGTACGATGGCTTACATGGCCATTTCTCTTGCGATCATTTCCGGGGGACTTTTTTCCTGTTACCTCCTCTGGAATATCCGGCCGTTACCCGGGCAGACGCTCAATGCGGTACTGGCGACCAGCGTCTTTGGTTCGTGGCCATTCGGGGGAGTGATTGCCCTGGTCACCATTTTTTCCGAGGCTGCTTTGCTTTGCGTGGCAGCCCAGACCGGGTTCATTGACGGTCCGCGAGTCATGGCAAACATGGCGATCGATTCATGGCTCCCGCGATCATTTTCATTGCTCTCGGAACGGCTGACAATGACCAGCGGAATCCTGCTTATGGGCGGGTCAGCACTCCTGCTCATGATTTTCACCCGGGGATCTGTCCTTTTGCTGGTCACGATGTATGCGATCAATGTGTTTCTCACCTTCTCGATCTCCGAGTTCGGTATGTCCCGGTTCTTCTACAGGAACCGGGTAACCGAGAAGGAATGGAAGCGCCACATTCCCATCCACCTCACCGGTCTCGTACTGTGCAGCACGATCCTTATTATCACCCTTTTTGAAAAGCTGGGGCAGGGAGGCTGGCTTACTATCGTACTGACATCGGCACTTGTTGGTCTCTGCTTCCTGATCCATGAGCATTACCAGCGGGTGACCAAAGGATTGAGGAAACTGGATACCCTGCTTGATGTAGTACCCTCAACCGGTTCAAAGAACATATCTCCGGCGAATCCCCATAAAATGACTGCAGTGCAACTCGTGACCGGTTTTCACGGTTTTGGAATCAACACGTTTTATTCCATACTAAAAAATTTTCCGGGCGTGTATGAAAATTTTATCTTTGTCTCAATTGCAGTCGTGGATTCCGGGACGTTCAAAGGTGCTGCGGAGTTGAAAGCTCTTTCGGAATCGACGAGAAATTCACTTATTAAATACGTTGATCTTGCCAGGGAAATGGGCTTTGCTGCTGATTACCGGATGGATATCGGGACCGATGTTGTGGAGATGGCGGTGCCCCTTTGCAAAAATATTGCCAACGAGTTCCCGAATTCAACGTTCTTTACCGGGCAGATCGTGTTCCGGCATGAAAACCCTTTCCAGAGGATACTGCATAACGAAACTGCATTTGCAATCCAGCGACGGCTGCAGTACAGCGGGATCACGACAGTCATTATGCCCGTCCGTGCAGAGAAGTAAGATTTTATTGACCTGCACGTTTCGCTGGTTTTATACAGTTGGCGGGAACAAAAAACGTTTTCAGGGCAAAGATATAAAGATAATATTATATACTAATTTGACACTAACTTATGGTAAACCTGACCTGTCAGGAGGATGTACGATGACCGAGCAAGATTTCACAGAAGTAACCGTAAAAGAGGCATCTCATGAAGATGCCGGGCGAGGCATTGCACGGGTAAGCATCGAGGTAATGAAAAAACTCGGACTTGTCTCGGGGGACGTGATTGAGATCCATGGCAAAAAGAAAGCCGCTGCCATTGTCTGGCCCGGTTTCCAGCAGGATACGGGTTACAGCATTCTCCGTATTGACGGGAATATCCGGAGTAACCTGAGTACCGGGATCGACGAGAAGGTCAGGATCCGGAAATCCGAGGCCGAATATGCAAGAAAGGTGGTGATCCAGCCAACACAGCCGATCCGCCTTGTCGGGGGTGAGCAGTACCTCTCACGACTCCTGCGGGGTCGGGCGGTATTTGAAGGCCAGACCCAGCGGATCGACGTGATCGGAAATTCCATTACGCTGGTGATTGCGAAAGTCCTGCCGAAAGGGATTGCCATCGTCACCGACGAGACCGAAATTGAACTTAAGGAAGAACCCTACAAAGCCGAAGAGGGAAAGAAGGAGACTTCGGACATCCACTACGAGGATATTGGCGGTCTCGGGCGTGAACTGCAGCTCGTCCGCGAGATGATCGAGCTCCCGCTGCGGCACCCCGAGATCTTTGAACGGCTGGGAATCCAGCCTCCCAAGGGGGTGCTCCTTTACGGTCCCCCGGGAACCGGGAAGACCCTGATTGCAAAGGCGGTCGCAAATGAGGTGGATGCACACTTCATCTCGCTCTCCGGCCCGGAGATCATGAGCAAATATTATGGCGAGAGCGAGAAAGGGCTGCGGGGAAAATTTGAAGAGGCGGAACAGAACGCCCCGGCGATCATCTTTATCGATGAGATCGATTCAATCGCCCCCAAACGCGCTGAGGTCCAGGGCGAAGTCGAACGGCGCGTGGTTGCACAGCTCCTCTCTCTTATGGACGGTCTTAAGGGGCGGGGGCAGGTCATTGTCATAGCGGCGACCAACCTGCCGGACTCCATCGATCCGGCTCTCCGGCGTGGCGGGCGTTTTGACCGGGAGATCGAGATCGGCATTCCCGACAAAAAAGGGCGGCTGGAGATCTTCCAGGTCCATTCCCGGGGAGTACCCCTTGCTGATGATGTCAGGATTGAGGAGTTTGCCAACTCCACGCATGGTTTTGTTGGTGCAGATATTGCGCTCCTGGTGAAGGAAGCCGCGATGCATGCCCTGCGGAAGGTGATCCCGCAGATCAAGCTGGATGAGGATATTCCCAACGAAGTCCTCGACCAGCTGAAAGTGTCCAACGAGGACTTTGCAGAAGCCCGCAAACATGTCGAGCCGAGCGCGATGCGCGAGGTGCTCGTTGAAGTACCTGACGTTACCTGGAAACAGGTCGGGGGGCTTGAAGAAGTGAAGCAGGAACTCAGGGAGGCGGTGGAGTGGCCGCTGAAATTCCCGGATGTGTTCGAGCATCTCTTAACAAAACCGCCAAAAGGTATCCTCCTCTTCGGTCCGCCGGGTACGGGAAAAACGCTGCTCGCAAAAGCAGTGGCTAACGAGAGTGAATGTAACTTTATCGCGGTGAAAGGCCCCGAGCTTCTGTCGAAATGGGTCGGGGAATCCGAAAAAGGTGTGCGGGAGATCTTCCGCAAGGCCCGGCAGGCATCCCCCTCGATCATCTTCTTTGACGAGATCGATGCACTCGTGCCCAAACGAGGAGGTTTTTCAGGATCGTCCCACGTGACGGAGAGTGTGGTGAGCCAGATCCTGACTGAACTTGATGGCATGGAGGAACTCAAAAACGTAACCATCCTCGCAGCGACCAACCGTCCGGATATGTTGGACGAAGCGCTGCTACGGCCGGGACGCCTTGAACGCCATATCTATGTCCCGGCACCAGATGAGGAGAGCCGAAGGAAGATCTTTGAAGTCTATCTCGGCGGGGAGACCAGCACAATCCTTGCCAAAGATGTCAATATCGAAGCGCTGGTCGGAGAGACAGAAGGATATGTCGGGGCTGACATCGAGGCGCTTGTCCGGGAAGCAAAGATGGCAGCGATGCGTGATTTCATTATCCTGATGGGTACGAGCAGCGAGCTCGAGCGCAAAGATGCTATTAAAGATGTGATGATAACCCACGCTCACTTCGACGCTGCTTTGGCAAAAGTGAAGGGATCACTTGACCGCGACGCCAGGGAAAAATCCGAACACCAGGCATGGGAGATGCTCTATAACCAGGACCAGCGCACCATTCTCGAAAAAGCTCTGGCTGCCATCAACCGTGCAGCTGTGATGCAGAAAAAGATCGATGAAATACTGGTAAACGATCTCCGGAAGGCAACATTCCAGCGGAAAAAGGATTTTGCAGAGCTCACAAAACTGACCGACTCGCTGGAAAAGAAGATGGAGAAAATATAAAAATCTGGAGAAATCCTCTCTCCATCATTTTTCCTGCGTTGGTATCAACAAATAATTTATATATTATTTAATACTAACTTATGGTAAATCATATGGGTGAATGAGGATTATGACTGACAGCAAAGGTGTCAAGCTGACCGTCCGGGGAGGGGTGAGCAATGAAGAGGTCAGACGTAATAGTGCGATCCTGCCAGTGCGTATAATATACCGATCGTTCCAGCAGAACTTTCGTGCATTCCAACCGCAATAACCGTAGCGAATTACGAACAACAAATAAACGAACAACCAATACCATGAATTTCAACAATTTCACCATCAAATCACAGGAAGCCGTCCAGAAAGCAATGGAAATTGCAACGGCACAACAGAACCAGGCCATCGAGACTTCACATGTACTAAAAGGGATGCTTATGGTTGACGAGAATGTCATTCCTTACCTCCTGAAAAAACTGAATGTGAACCTCGATAGTTTCACGCCTGCACTCGACAGGATCCTCGAATCTTATCCCAAGGTCAGTGGCGGGGACCAGTACCTCTCCAATGATGCCACAAAAGCCCTGCAGAAAGCCACCGCACTTGCCCAGGAATCCCGGGATGAATTTGTTTCGCTGGAGCATCTTCTTCTGGGAATTCTTTCGGTGAACGACAGTACTTCAAGGCTGCTGAAGGAGAATGGGGTTAGTGAAAAAGACCTCAAAACTGCCATCCGCGAGTTGCGAAAAGGTGAGACTGTGAAGAGCCAGAACGCAGAAGAGACCTATAATGCCCTGGATAAATATGCCCGGAACCTGAACGATCTTGCCCGTACCGGGAAACTCGATCCGGTCATCGGTCGTGACGAAGAGATCCGCAGGGTGCTGCAGATCCTTTCAAGACGAACGAAAAACAACCCAATTCTCATTGGGGAACCCGGTGTCGGAAAAACGGCCATTGCTGAAGGTCTTGCTCACCGGATTATTGACGGGGATGTACCGGATAACCTGAAAACCAAGCAACTCTATGCCCTCGATATGGGAGCCGTGATCGCCGGGGCTAAATTCAAGGGAGAATTTGAAGAAAGGCTGAAAAGCGTGGTCAGGGAAGTGATATCCGCTGACGGGGAGATTATCCTTTTCATCGACGAAATTCATACCCTGGTCGGGGCCGGCGCCAGCGAAGGCGCCATGGACGCCGCCAATATCCTTAAACCCGCACTTTCACGGGGGGAATTGCACGTTATTGGCGCAACTACCCTGAAGGAATACCAGAAATATTTTGAAAAGGACAAAGCACTCGAGCGACGTTTCCAGCCGGTGATGGTGAATGAGCCGGATACGCTGGATGCCATTTCAATCCTTCGGGGAATCAAGGAGAAGTACGAAACCCATCACCATGTAAGAATCAAGGATGAGGCGATCATAGCCGCCGTGGAACTTTCGCAACGATATATCTCCGACCGTTTCCTTCCCGACAAGGCTATCGATCTGATCGACGAGGCTGCATCAAAACTCCGGCTTGAGATCAACTCGAAACCGGAAGAACTGGAAATCATTGAACGGAAGATCCGGCAGCTGGAAATTGAACGGGAGGCCATCAAACGGGAGAAAGACAAGGAAAAACTGAAGAGCCTGAATGAGGAGATCGCGAACCTGACCGAGGAACGAGACCGGCTGAATGCAAAATGGCAATCGGAGAAAGATCTTGTTGAACAGATCCAGTCGCGGAAAACTGAGATCGAGAACCTGAAATTCGAGGATGAAGGTGCACTGCGCAGCGGTGACCTCGAAAAGGTGGCAAAGATCCGCTATAAGGATATCCCGGAGATCGAAAAGAAGATTGAGGGACTGAAGGAAAAACTGACCGTGCTGCAAAAGGATTCCGCGATGGTGAACGAGGAGGTGGATGCCGAGGAAATTGCAGAGGTGGTTTCACGCTGGACCGGGATTCCCGTGAGCAGGATGCTGCAGAGCGAAAAACAAAAACTGCTGAGCCTTGAGGCCGAACTCCACAAGCGTGTCGTAGGCCAGGATGAAGCCATCGGGGCAGTTTCCGATGCAATCCGCCGAAGTCGTGCCGGGTTGCAGGATACAAAACGTCCGATCGGTTCCTTCATCTTCCTGGGGACAACCGGTGTAGGAAAGACGGAACTGGCAAAAGCCCTGGCAGAATTCCTGTTCAACAACGAGAACAGCATGGTGCGGATCGATATGTCGGAATACCAGGAGCGGCACACCGTTTCGAGGCTGGTCGGAGCGCCTCCGGGCTACGTGGGATATGAAGAAAGCGGGCAGCTGACAGAAGCGGTCCGGAGAAAGCCCTATTCCGTGGTATTGCTGGATGAAATCGAAAAAGCCCACCCGGATGTGTTCAACATCCTGCTGCAGGTTCTTGACGACGGCCGACTAACCGACAACAAGGGCAGAACGGTCGATTTCAAGAATACCATCATCATCATGACATCGAACATCGGATCGCACATCATCCAGGAGAACCTGGAGCATGTCACCGACAAAAACCGGGACGAGGTCTTCGACCGCACCCGGGAACAGGTCTTCGACCTGCTCAAGAAGACCATCCGACCGGAATTCCTCAACCGGATCGATGAGATCATCATGTTCAGACCGCTCACCAGGGATGAGATCCTGACGGTTGTTGAGCTCCAGGTGGGGATCATCCAGAAAACGCTCGGGAAGAGCGATATCCGGCTCACGGCAACAAAGAAAGCCATCCAGTTTATCGCAACCCTGGGCTTTGACCCGCAATTCGGTGCACGGCCGATCAAACGGGTAATCCAGAAAAACCTGCTGAATGAATTGTCAAAAATGATCCTGGAAGGTAACGTCAATAAAGACAAGGAGATCGTGGTTGATGAGAAAGAAGGAAAACTGGTGTTCAGGAATACCTTATCCTAAAACCCGCACGCTGTTTTAATGCATTTCAGGTTTCGGGATGATTTCCTGCTTCGAGTGTTTGGGGCAGCTGCATTGATTGCCCCCAACCCAGGAAGAGCGTCAGAACGATTTTGCAATGATTTTCTTGGATAATCGTCTTGTGCTCATGGGTAATTATGGAGGTCAGGACACCCATACTCTTTATTGCGATGAACGCCTCCGTCCCCAACGGGCCCCCCGCGGGATTATGGCCTCAAACAAAACGGGTAAACCTTATCGCCCCGACGAGCAACGGAGAGGCCCTGAGGCGGGGAATCTTCATAAATATTCAAATTTTTCATGGTATGGTGTAAACTCCATTTTTTCCAGTTTCTTCAAAGCCGAAAAAATATAAATCCGTGAAAAATATCCGAAGATCCTCAGTATTAGCGGTATCCTGCGGTAACACGTCCCAAATAGGCGAAAGATACTCTTTTTAGCGGGCTACCAGACTTTCAGGTAAAAGGATGATAATCCTGATAAACATCGGGATCAAAGGACTACACTAACTTAAAAAAACCGGTTGGATCCGCGGGGCTGAAAAACCCCTTTGCGGAAGAGGGGGGTATAAAAAAATGATACTGAAAGATTTTCTTGTCAGTTCGGGAACAGATGAAGGCCTGATGGAATTAATTCTCTTTTTGAGCACGCAGGCTCAGCTGGTGAAAAGAGGATTCCTTGCTACGTGCATAAAAACGCCGTCAGATGAATGCACCAGGAATGTCTACGGCGAAGAGCAGATGCCGCTTGACAAATACGCCGATCAGGTCTTCATTTCAGGACTGAGAAAGACGCGCCTCGCCCGTTATGTCGCAACGGAAGAACAGGAACAGATCATCGAGATAGATAATCCGAAATACAACTTCGGGGTCGTCATCGATCCTCTTGACGGGTCCTCGCTGATTGACGTGAACCTCTGTACCGGATCGATCATCGGCATTTATCCGGGGCGTGTGCTCGAGAAGGGGGCGACCATGGTTGCCGCCCTGTACATCCTCTACGGTCCGCTGACGGTCCTCACATTAACCACCGGAAAAGGGGTGCATGAATTTGTCATGCAGGATTCCGGAGAATTCGTCCTGAAGGATAAGGACCTGAGGATTCCGGAAGGGAAGATCTACGCCCCGGGGGCCCTGAGGAGAGATTACCTCCCGGCTCATGCACAATGGATCGGGCATCTCGAGCAGGCAGGATATAAACTCCGCTTCAGCGGCTGTTTTGTTGCAGACGTACACCAGATCCTCCACAAAGGAGGAGTCTTCACGTACCCGGGTTTCAAAGGGAAGGAAAAGGGAAAGTTGCGACTGTTATACGAGGCAAATCCCATGGGGAAGATCATCCATGAAGCCGGGGGAGCGATCAGCAACGGGATGACCGACATCCTCGAAATCATACCGGAAACTATTGATCAGATCACGCCTATCTACGTGGGTGGCAAAAAAGAGATCCGGCTTATTGAAAAGTTTATGGCTGAAGCGTTATAAGAATGGAGTGATAGGTTTATGAAAGAAAAAGCGTATGATCCAATCCCGGGTTCGACAATCTTTCGTGGCGTTACCGGCCAGAAAACGATTGTGATGGCAGCAAACACGCGTGTCGCGACGGTCGCAAAAGGAATATTCAGAGCAGCAAAAGATACCGATTCGGCGGTATTCATGGAACTTGCCCGGTCCGAATGTGACCTGAACGGGGGTTATACAGGATTAACTCCACAAGATTTTTCAGAAAAAATGAAAGAGGCCGCGACAGCGGAACACTGCGACATCTGGGCACTCCATGCAGATCATATCACGGTAAAGACCGGGTCCCCCGCGGAGATTGATCAGACAAAGCAGTTGATCGACGCCCAGATCCAGGCCGGATACACCTCGTTTGCCATCGATGCCTCGCATCTCTTTAATTTTGAAGGAAAGACCGTCAGGGAAGAGCTGGAGCCGAATATCGTTGCCACCACTGAGCTGGCCCTGTTTATTAAAAACAGGATGAAAGGAAAGGATTTCGGGCTCGAAGTGGAAGTGGGCGAGATCGGAAGAAAAGACGGGCAGGGACTGATCCTGACAAAGCCGGCCGAGGCAGTTACTTTCATCAGCGCCCTTCATGAGAACGGCATACAGCCGCAGGTTCTTGCCATCGCCAACGGGAGTACGCACGGTCATTCCTATGACGAAAACGGCAACGTCGTCGCACAGCTCTCCATCGATATCCCCCAGACGAAAGCAATCGCGCAGGCACTCCGGGATAACAACCTGCACGTCGGTATCGCCCAGCATGGCATCACCGGTACACCCCGGGACCTGATCAACCTGCATTTCCCCAAGGGAGATATCATCAAGGGAAACGTCGGTACCTTCTGGCAGGACGTGGTGTTCACCACGCTCAAAGTGTATGAACCGGCATTATACAAGGAGATCCAGGAATGGACTCTGGCAAAATACCGCGCCGCAAATCCCGGAAAAAAAGACAGCCAGATATTCGACAGCAACTGCAAGTTTGCCATAAAAGAATTTTTTAAAGACCTGTATGCTGTTGGTGAAGATACTGAGACCGCTATCCAGGCCATGGCATATGCTGAAAGTCTTGTCTTTTTCAAGGCTTTTGGCTCATATGGTTCTGCTTCCCGAGTAAGAGAATATCTGAAAAATAAAACATCGTAATATTTTAATATCCCGGATATATCTCATACGGTGAATTTATTATGCCGAAGACGACGATTTCCGTCATAAAAGCTGATGTGGGAAGTTTCCCCGGACACTCCCGCACCCACCCCAAATTGCTGGAAAAGGCAGCCAGGATGCTCAAGGATCAGGAGGGCAAGCTCCTTATCGATTCTTTTGTAACCCATTGTGGCGATGACCTCGAACTGGTCATGACCCATACCCACGGGGTGGATAATGAGAAAATTCACAAACTCTCCTGGGATGTGTTCATGGAGTGCACGGCGATTGCAAAGAGCCTGAAACTCTATGGAGCGGGACAGGACATGCTTGCCACTGCCTTTTCCGGAAATATCAAAGGGATGGGACCGGGTGTGGCAGAGATGGAGTTTGACGAGCGGGGGAGCGACCCCGTCCTTGTTTTCATGGCAGACAAGACCGAACCGGGTTCATGGAACTTCTTCCTGTACAAGATCTTTGCCGACCCGTTCAACACGTCAGGTCTTGTCATAGACCCGTCAATGCACAAGGGTTTTGTCTTTGAGGTCCACGATCTCGTCAAAAAACGCCGGATCATGTTCACCTGCCCTGAAGAGATTTACCACCTGCTTGCATATATCGGGGCGCCGTCACGCTACGTGATAAAGCACGTATTCAGACGTGATGGTGATATCGCTGCTTCCACCAGCACCCAGCGCCTGAGCCTTTTGGCAGGAAGATATGTGGGTAAAGATGATCCGGTCATGATCGTTCGTGCACAGAGCGGGTTCCCCGCTGTTGGTGAAGTGATCGAACCGTTCTGCACTCCCGTACTTGTCGCCGGATGGATGCGGGGATCTCACCACGGCCCGTTTATGCCGGTCGGGTTGTGTGATGCGAACTGTACCCGGTTTGATGGTCCGCCGCGTGTCATCTGCATGGGTTTCCAGGTAAGCAACGGGAAACTGATCGGCCCGGCCGATATGTTTGACGATATCGGGTTCGATCGGGTTCGGTCGCGGTGCAATGAGATTGCGGATCTCATACGGGCCCAGGGACCGTTCGAACCCCACCGGCTCTCGCTGGGGGAGATGGAATATACCACCCTTCCCGGCGTCGAAAAAGAACTGTCACAGCGCTGGGAGCCGCTTCCCTCCGAATAACTTTTATTTCTGTCCGTTTCTGTCACTCCGGTCTTTTCGAACGAACAGCCGGTATATCCCGGAATATACTGGAGAGACAGCTTGCGTAAGATATGCATATGAGCAAACTTTAATTATCTTACATCCCAAATTAGGGCAGATGGTTAACGGAATTGTTTTGCCGATAAAAAAAGTGTTTGGCCTTGTAGATTCGAAGATATCTGTCGAGATCAAAGACGAGAACAAGAAACTGCAGGGGCGCCTTGTGGCCGTGGACGAGTACCTGAATATTCATATGGACGAGACGATTGAGTTTGTCGATAACCAGCGGGGAAGAAGCCTCGGCACGGTCGTTATCAGGGGCAATAATATCCTCACTATCGCGCCGGTTATCTGATGAGTGAAAAGGTGGTCACCGTGGCAGATCCCGTTGATGAAGCACTGAAACTGATTCAGTCGAAACCCGAAGGGATCCTCCAGAGCGAACTCTGGAAGGAACTGGGGGTCGACAGCCGTAAATGTTCGCGGATTGTCAAGAAGCTTGAGGAAGGCGGACTCATTGAGAGGTCTGAGTTCAAGAAAGAAGGGATCAAGACCTACCTCCTGCGTGCCCGGCAGATGCCGGTAAATCCCTGCAATCTGCTTGCCGGTGATGAGTTAATCCCCTGTATCAACTGTGAACTTGAGTGTATCGTTGAGGATTGTCACCCGCTCATGGACTGGATGTATCAGCTGGCGATCGTCCAGCACACCGAATAATTTTTCCCAGTCTTTTTTGATAGCGTTGCGATCATTTCGATATGCTCAATACCCTAATCCGCAAATCCTTATCTTGTTTATTATGAACAAATACCGGATTCCACTCATACTCCAGATCCTCGTTTTTATCATTCCGATTAACATTTACGTTATCGGCGACTGGCTGGGTACCGGTGTCCAGTGGGCACTTCTCCGTTACCAGCAGACGTACCTGGGAAACAGCCTTATCCTCGTGACAAAAGATATCACCTATGTCCTTAGCGGGGTAATAACCGGGCGGAGCGGAATCTCGTATATTCTCTGGGCAGCCGGGGTTCTCCTGTTCGTCATAGCAACAATCCTGGTAATTCTTGCAAATACCGGGGAGGATCCTGCCATGGTCCGGAAGGCTTCCCTTGTTACGATTGCCGGGGCAGTTCTTCTCTTGGGATCCATCGCCATGCAATACGGTATTTTCCTGAGCAGTCGGTCGGGTTTTGCTATTCCAGTCGGTATCCCGGTAATCCTTATCATTGGCTGGTGGATGTACCAGGAAAAGTTTGAGACGAAGGTAACAGATGATGCTCCCGGGGATGAAAAACCAGTTTTGGCTGAGTGATCACCCTTCATTTTTCTGATATTGTAGGATAGGCTCTTTCGAAATCCCTTCGTACCGATTGTTTTTTTCACGGGAGGGTGACCCCCTCTCTCCCCCAGAGGGGGAGGCAACTCAAGGGGTAAATCCCCTTGACCCCCCTCCCATCGCTTTACCCTCTCTCTATTTCCTCCCGTTTCCCAATTCCTCGTCAATCTCATGACGATTGTCGCAGTCCGTGAAATGTCCCTACAATTTTTTAATAATTGAGAATCTCAGAAGAACCTTTATGCGCCGCCGTGCCTCGGAGAGGCCCTGAGGCGGGTGACCTCATAAATACGAAGATTTTCACGTAAAAAATTATTCTCCCGGATGAAACGACTCCCCCAGCCCACGAAGAGCGTCAGAACATACTACTGCATCTACTAAATTTTCTCTCTCTCTTATTTTTTTCATTAAACAGCCTCCATAGATCCTGAATATACAGGGGAGAGGTGGAGCCCCCCGATGGACCCGGCACAGCCCGTACGAATACTGAAGATTAACTCCGGCGGCTACTACTATTACAACCATTTTTTCAATCATCATCAATCTCAGTTCGTGGTTTCCTGAACATGATTAGTTGTGAGTTTGGAGCTGAAACCTGCATAGACTGATTCTCCTGCCATTTATGAAGAGATCCCCGCAGATTGCATCGGCGATCCATATTTGACATCGAAGCCCTCGACGATGCTTCCTATACTATAGGAAGACATCAATTACTCGGGAATAATGATTCAAGGGTAATAAGCTTTCAAGGAGTCAGGCAAGAACATTTTCCGGGCACGAAGGTAGTGAGAGCACTGATATTTTTTTAATGTTCTCATCAGGCACAATATCCGTCTCACGTCGGTCTGCGATTTTTCCTTAAGGATCAGACAAGGATGAAATTAAATGCCACGAGGGATATTACGAGTAAAACACACGCATGCTTAACGCCCGCAGCAAGTGATGATTCTCCCATCTGGCCGGCAATGAGCCCTGAGAAGAGTGCCTGGACAAGACACGCGTGATACAGGAGCCTTCCGAACGTTGCTATCGGTATCGATCCGATTCCTGAAAGTGCTCCGGTTGCAGGAAGCCCCTGCGTGGAGATATTTGCCAGTACGGGGAGAAACTGCGTTGTCAGGACTCCCACTACGAACAGGAACACGAAAAAGGAAAGATACACAATGGCGGTGTAAATAAACATCTCGGAAAGGCGCTCTTTTTTCAGTATTTCGGTCATTTTTGCATCGATGGAAGCAATTGACAGGACTTCACCGATATGCCCGCTCATCTCGCTTGCCTTGGTGATAAGAGTGACCGTCCGTGCGATCGAAGGTGCCCTGACCCTCTCTTCAAACCGTACCAGTGCTTCGGTAAAATTCGCCCCCCAGTCCATATCTCTCTTAATCCTCCTTATTTCATAGCTGATAAGCCCGAGATTCGTGTTAATCATAATAGAAATTGCCTGGGCTATCGTGAGTCCGACCTGGTTGATTCCTGCCATCCGTTCAAGGAAGTCCGGGATAAGCTCCTGAATACCATGAACCCGGTGAGCCCAGATCTCGTAAAAGACCGAATAGGGAATGAGCACGAGGAGCAGTGTGATTACGATATGATCATCGATGACGCTGATAAATATCTCACTGTTGGTATAATGAGGAATCCGGAGAAAAACTAAAACAATATAGAGTGTGGCGGCCGGGAGGGTAACATAAAGGGTAAGATTGACATTTTTTATGAAACTCTCAAAGGGATGACGGATAAAATACATAAAATTCCTGAGCCGGTCGTATTTTTTCAGTTGTTCAAAAAGGGATTCTTCATCTTTTTTCCGGTAAATTTCGACATCCGAATAGGTCCGGAGCCAGGTTGTCCTGACGTAGCGTTCGGTCTTTTCGGCATTGACCGAGATGAGATTGATAAAAAGAATAAATACCATCGATCCAACAGGCATGATCAGGTAGGTAACAAGGGTCAGCTGAAGCACAGCTGATCCTCCCATCATCCCCATTACTACCATGATGATGATCAAAAAAAGCGGCCCGGCGACAAAGAGCGTAACATAGGATTCTGCGACGAGAGAGAGGAGGGTGAGAAACTGCTTCTGCTCAAATCGTGCTTCTTCCTGGTACAACCTTACCCGCATAGAGAGAAACTCTGCCATGTCTCCACCGCTCTCAATCACGGAAAGCAAATCTTCAAGGAAATCCTTGAGCTTCTCGGAGGGGGTGGTGTCAGCGAGATTATGGATGGCAGTCACGATATCATAGCCAAAAAAATCCGCATCTCTTACTATCTGGCGAAAATCAAGGGCAACTTCGCCATAAATATCCGCACGTTCAGAAAGAGAGCGGAAGATGGTCAACAGCTCGGCTCCACCCCTCCGCATTGCGTACATATATGCTACCGCATTATGAAGGGTAAGGTTGATTTTGGTAGCACGGTTTCTTTTTTTAATACCTGGGATCCTTAAAAGAAGGAAGTATCCGATATACGTTCCCACGATGAACGATATAACCACCACAAAAATCTGAAATGATAGTATGCCGGGAGCAGTGCCCAGGACTGACGGTACCGGGATGTTGAACACATTATAGATACCGACTCTCCCGATCTGGATCTGCAGGGACAGGGATGTACTGACAACAGAACCGAGGACAGCAAAAAAGAAGCCCACCAGAACAGAGAATTTAATCGATCGCCATAAGAACTGGTCGAGGGTCTGGCCCGTCCTTATCGATATCAGGTCTGCGTGCAGGCGGGAATAACGCAGCGGGTCGCGGTGTATCCATTTCCTGATGTACTGTCGTGCGTTCATTGGATTACCTTGCGAAGGTCGGCGATAGAGGCAAGAACCTTCCCGGCATCAATATTATAACTGTGGAAGAGGGATGCAACGGAAATATAATCTTTTATTCCCTGTTTTTGCATTGCCTTCAAAACGTTAGCACGCGTGTCAATTTCAGATTCGAGTTGTTCCCTGGTCCATCCCCGCTTTTGTGCAATATCAGCATATATCTGCGATCGCCCGGTATAACTCAGCACATCACGAACGGGATCGTAAACAAAGACGTTATTGACCCGCACATTGCCGGTAGAGGGATCGATTCCGGCAATTTCAACAATTTCCTCAACGCGACGCACCCGTTCTTTCCCGCGATAGATCAATGCCTGGACGCTGACGATGTTCAATGCCTGGAGCATGTTTCTTGGGACATTCAGGGGTTCACTTTCAAGACGATGAATAGCCGCGTCAACATTTCCCGCATGCATGGTTGAGAAGGTGGTATGCCCGGTATTCATTGCCTGGAAGAGTGTCTGTGCCTCGGGCCCCCGAACTTCACCTACGAGGATGAACTCAGGACGCTGTCGCATGGCGGACCGTAACAGGTCAAACATGGTTATGGCATTTCCTCCTTCAGCCAGGGCTTCGCGGGTAACACTTGCGATCCAGTTGTCATGGTACAGGGTGATCTCCCGGGTATCTTCGATGCTCACGACCTTTGCGACCGGCGGGATGAAGAGAGAGACTGCATTTAACGAACTTGTCTTTCCGGAGGCGGTGCCACCAATGAAGATCAGGCTCTTGTTGTTTTCAATGGCGAGCCAGAAGTACACGAGTGACTCGGCACTGAATGTACCGTTTTCCATCAACTCGATCGGGGAGAACGGGTCTTCCCGGAATTTCCTGATGGTAAAGGAAGTCCCCCGTGTTGTAACCTCGGTACCAAGCGTAAGTTGCAGTCGTGAACCGTCAGGCAGGGTGGCATCAACCATGGGTGAACCGGATGAGATGTGCTTTCCTGAACGCTGTGCAAGGGCGATGGCGAGGGAGGAGAGGACATCGGCCTCAAAGGCGATATTGGTCTTGATATTGCGGTACGTGCGGTGGTAGAGGAACAGCGGGATATTGTTACCATCGCAGGAGATATCCTCAAGCGACGGATCCTTCATGAGGGCATCTATTCGGGACCACCCGATATAATTCCTGATCAGGTAATACTGGAGTTTGAACAGTGACGAGGTATCCAGTGTCGTGCCATACTCGCTAATCAGGTTATTTATTTTATCAAGGAGAATCCGCCTTGGATCCTTTTTGATCTCATCCGAGGAGAGGATCAATACGTCACGAAGGTCCTCGTGCAGGCGTTCAAGCAGCTCATATTCAAATGCAGAAAGTGCCGGTTCAAACAGGAGATACTCTTCCTGGTCGGTCTTCTTATTGAGCGCGATTACTACCTGTGAGCACCCCTTTTCAACCCAGTACCGGTCAACCTGTTCATAACCGGGTGGGATCCGGGCTTCAACAAGGGCCCCGTCCCGTTCAAAATCATATTCAATAACAGGGGTCTCCCTTCTCTTCAGCAGATGAAAATAGTGGCGAAATGTGGGATCGGGAGTTTTTGAAAGTGTGTTTAGCTCCGGTACCGGAACCAATTCTTTCCCTTTGCCAGGTCCGACAAAAGGTAATTCATGTGGATCCTGCTCCGTCAGGGTAGCGTTTTGAGGTTTTTTATTGGGATTATATACGTCTTTATTCTGCATAGGTAATTGTTCCCGCCCACCAGTCTTTTCTTAAATCTCCCGGATAATATTTCATGAGATCCCTCTATTTAATTATGTGTAATAAGGAGATAAGGAGATTTCATCTTTTTTTTGATTTTTACCTAATCTCCTTTCTTCGATTTAAAGAAAGACAGATATCTTTATCTTAAATCCTCACGAGAGTTTCTCTTGCGATGTCTGTTACTTTTATTCATGAGGATATCATATGCAGGAAATGAAAAGTGAGAGGATGCCAACCGGTATCGAATCCCTTGACCCGATCCTTGATGGAGGTGTGCCTGTCGGATCCATCATGCTTCTTATCGGTGATATCGGGGCAGGTAATTATGAATTCGTGTACAGTTCGCTGGTTAATACCCTGAAAGTCAGAAAAGGCGGTATTCCTGAGGGCATCACTGTTCCAAAGGAAGTGCGGTATGTATCATTTACCCGGTTAAAAGAGGATGTGAAGCAGGAGATCGTCAATTCATTGCACATTGATGGTCTGCTCGATCTGGTTGACAGGGTAAGGTTTGATGATCTGTCTGATCATTACTTTGACGACAGCATAGTTCCCGATGAATGGTACGCCAGAGGCGATATTAAAACCCGGATGCAGATGAGATCGGGACACGAGAGCATCTTTGTCCGGCTCGCAAAAGTGATAGAATCCGCTGTACCTGAAAGCCTTGTTATCCTGGATTCAGTGACTGAAATTGCAACCCAGAGCACTACCCCTGCCCTCTGGAACAACCTGACCGGGTTCCTGAGGGGGTTGCAGCGTGTAGCAAAACAGAGAAGAATTACCCTTTATCTCCTCCTCAGCCAAGGTATACTTGACTCTTCAAGGGAAAAGGAACTTGCTGATATAGCCGATGCCGTACTGCTGTTCAAATGGGAGGAGAGTTCGGGGGCCCGGAGACAGCGGGTGATGTATTTTGAAAAGTTCCGGGGAGTAATGCCCCATCTCGAAGAACGCGATCTGGTGAAGTTTGCGGTCCGCATCTCTACCAGCAGTGGGTTTGAAGTGAGTAACATACGGGTGGTCATATGAGCACAGAACGGGTAAAAATCGGGATTGAGGGGCTGGATGATATGCTGGGTGGCGGGCTCATCCCGTGTAGTATCTGCGTGATTATTGGAACCTATGGTACGGGGAAAACAACATTCTCTCTCAACTTTATCCGGGAAGGACTGGAAAAAAAGGAAAACGTCCTGTATATCAGTCTTGAAGAAAGCAAAGCCCGGATCCAGACATATATGGACCAGAAAGGCTGGAAACCAGAAGATTACCTCGACAAATCACTTCACATCCTCAAACTTGATCCAACTGATTTTAACCTAGCGAATAACCGGATAAAAAAAGAACTTCCCGGACTTATCGAGGAACTGAATGCAACGCGGGTGGTGATCGATCCCATTTCATTGTTTGAAGATCTCTTCCCTACAGACTCCGAACGCAGACAGGAGATGTACCGGTTTGCTGAAGGGATTCGCGACAAACGATGCACCGTCCTGATGACCTCAGAAACTTACCGCGACAATATGTTCTCAAGCCGTCACGGGCTTATTGAATACCTTGCTGATACGGTAATCCTGCTGCGCTACATCCGGCCCAGTGACCAGACAAATGTCCATCTCGCTCTCGAAGTCGTAAAGATGAGAATGTCTTCACACTCCCGGGAGATCAAACCGTATGATATTCTGCAGGACAAGATCAGCGTTTATTCCGAAGCAAGCGTCTTTTAATCAACTTTTTTTCGTAGTGGTACCGGTGTGAAATACAGTGATATTTATTTATATGATCCTCGTAACATGATTCCCCAAATATTCATATATCTGCAACCTGCACCCTTATGCAAGCAAACCCGGGGAGTATATGACAGGAACATCAGGAGTATCATCCGAATGCATCGAAGAGGGGATCATGGAAAATGCCCTGGTGATGATAGCAGTTCTCGACAAAAAAGGCACAATCTTTGCATGGAACCACGCAGCAGAATCAATAACCGGCTATTCGAAGGCAGAAGTAATCGGGAATACCAGCATCTGGAAATCTCTTTACCCGGACACTGAATACCGTCATAGTGTGACGGGAAAAATTGCAGAGACACTTGCCACAAAAAATTATTTTGAAAACCTTGAAACAACAATAAAGACCCAATCCGGAGATCTTCGCACCATTCTCTGGAATACTAAAGAGATCCCTTGGGAAGGCGAACCAAAGGTTGTCGCTGTGGGTATGGATATCACCCGCCAGAAAGAAATGGATGCTTTCAGCAGGAGCATCATTGATAACGCAAATGTCCTGATGGCTGTCATGGCCCGCAGCAGGGTTCTTCTCTGGAATAAGGGAGCAGAATTGATCACCGGGTATTCCAGCGACGAAGTCGTTGGCAACAGCAGTGTGTGGAAACGCCTGTATCCCGATCCGGAATACCGTCGCACAATCACACGACAGATTACGGGGATTATTGCCGAACAGCGATATTTTGAGAACTTGGAGACTACGATTGTCACAAGGGGCGGAGAACGGCGGATTATTTCGTGGAATACAAAACAGATCGAAGCCAGCGGGGGGTATCACGAGATTGCCATCGGGCGGGACATCACTGCCCAGCGTCATGCAGAAGAGGCACTGCTTGCGTACATATCGGAAATGGCGATGCGGTTAAAGCATCCGGTTGAGATCATCCGCGACAACATTCAGGAAATCGCCGATCTTATCAACGGTGGAAAACTCACCAAAGATGAGATGGTTACCATGCTTGAAGGACAAGTGCGCAACGCATCACAGATTGCAGCAAATGTACAGGAATTTCAGAAAGCAATTGCGGAAAAGAACAAAGAGATTCCTGAAGCATACCGCAAATTCCTCGAAGGGTGACGCAGTGGATTCAATCGTGAACCCCAAAGACCTTGAGAAGAAACAGATCTTCCTCATCCTGGTTTCAGCCGCGAACATGCGGCAGCGCAATATCGATCTTATCAAAGAGATTTCTGCGATTGAGTACCATATGGTCGTCATCACCACGAATTTCCCCTATAGTGTTCTCACAAAATTATATTCCGACAACGGGATCGACCCAAAAAAGGTTTCTTTTATTGATACGGTCACACGGAATTCGATGGGAAATACAGAGAATATTCCCCGTATCGTCCGCTATGTCAATAATCCGGCAAACCTGACTGATATGGGCATCGCAGTCACGGAAGCGCTGAAGGAAAATGCCGGGGAGAAGGTCTGTATCCTGTACGATTCTGTCAGTACCATGCTGATTTACCATTCGTCCCTGAATATCTCCAAGTTCATCCATTTTGTTACCAATAAACTCCGGCTCATGGACATCTCCGGGGTTTTTCTTGCCGCAGAAAAAGGGCTTGATCCCATGTTTGTCTCACAGCTGACGACATTTGTAGACCAGGTTATTGATTCCGGATAACTCTGAAGAGTGAACTGGTATCATAGGAACGGGATTTTTTCCTTTCCTGTCGGTGTAATCTTACGATAGCCCTGGGTTTCCGGAGGGGGACTCTGACCTAAAAGAGTCCGTGCCGGGAAGGGTATATTCGCTGATAAGTGTTCTTCTTCCCGATCGATTTTGTTAAAGTAACTATCGAGTTTCGTCGTGGCACAGATCAGGTGGTTTGAGCCGCTGCCAAACCTTTTGACCTTCGTCGCGATAAAATCCGGGTCGGCGGTAATGTTGAATGATAAAGGTTGTTTCATTGACCCGTTTTTTATCCATCCAATCTCGAACCGGGGTAATATTTGTGACAGTCACCACAGAAGGCTCTTCACTCTTCTTTGCCAGATGATCAATGGACTGACTGAATTTTTGTGATTATAACATCCGGAGAGTCCGTGTTTCCACGGCAGGATTGAATAGCAACCGGACGATTATGACAGAAATTCCTTGTTGTTTTTAAGGAGAACACATAAATAGGGTACAACGAGAAAAAAACCTTGTGGAGATACCCTATGAACTCATTATCCGCTATTAATATCGATGAAAAACTCAAGATGATCACCCTTGCTCTCCTGACTATTTTTTGCGTCTTCATTGAAATTATCCTCCATTTTTTCCTTGGTATATCAACCGGCTATACGCATTTCTTCTATATACTGCTCGTCCTTGCCGCTATCTGGTACCAGAGAAAGGCAGTCATCCTTGCCTTCTTTCTAGCCGTAACCCATTTCAGTATCGGATTTTTTGTCCTTGACGAACCGCTCTGGGCACCGTTCCTGAGATCAGCAATGTTTGTCTTAGTTACCCTCCTTGTCGGCATCATGGCAGAGGGGCTCAAAAAAGCTGAGGCGGCAGTGTGTACTAAGGCCAATGAATGGGAAATGACCTTTAACGCAACTTCTGACGGGATCTGCCTGCTCGATCAGGATCAGAAGATCCAGCGCTGCAACCGGAGTATGGGTGACATACTCAAAGGTATTCCGGTTACAGATATTATTGGTAAACCCTGCTGGACGATTGTGCACAACACCCCCGGGCCGATTGCGGAATGCCCGTTTGTAGCCGCAAAAAAGACGCTGATCCGGCAGACTATTGATATCCTTGAAGGAAAAAAATGGTTTGAGGTAACGGTTGATCCGATCCTCGATAGTTCAGGTGCATTTACCGGCGCCGTTCATATCATGCGCGACATCACTGATCGCAAAGCCATGGATGAATCTCTCCGGCAATCGCACCAGCTCCTCCAGACTATCCTGGATACGATCCCGGTCCGGGTCTTCTGGAAGGATCTTGACCTGAAGTTCCTCGGCTGCAACCGCCCGTTCGCGCAGGATGCAGGACTGAATGACCCCGAGGAACTGATTGGGAAGGATGACTACGCGATGGGATGGCGGGACCAGGCTGAGAAATACCGTGCTGATGACCGAAGCGTGATCGCCAGCAGAACAGCAAAGGTGATGATTGAAGAACCCCAGAAAACACCGGACGGAAGGATTATCTGGCTTCTGACAAGTAAGGTTCCCCTTCGTGACGCAAAAGGAGAGATCTCCGGGGTTCTCGGTACCTACATGGATATTACCGAATTCCATAATGCAAAAGAAGCGATCCGTGAAAGTGAAGAAAAATACCGGGCCTTCTTCGTAACATCGAAGGACTGTGTTTTTATCACCTCAGAAGATGGGGAATTTGTGGACTTCAATGATGAAGCCCCGGCATTTTTCGGGTACCTTGACAGGGAAGAGCTCAGGAAAGTTAATGCTCGTGAGCTATACCTCAATGAAAGTGAAAGAAAGACCCATATCCGTGAAATCAAACGATTAGGCTTTGTGAAGGATTATGCATTAGATCTTCGTAAGAAAGACGGGAGTATCATCCACACCCTGATAACTTCAATCGCCCGGAAGGACTTTTCAGGAAACTTCATCGGGTTCCAGGGAACTATTAAGGATATCACCGAACAGAGACGGGCAGAAGAGAAACTCAAGGAGACCAACGAGCGGTATCTTTCCTATATTAAGGAAGCCGCTATGCGGCTCAGGACTCCTGTCCGGCAAGTCCGGCAGAATATCACCCTGCTGATTGAGGATATCAACGCCGGGAACATTGATCAAACGCAGGTTCTTCTCGAGCTCCAGATCCAGGTAAAGAATATGGAACAGATCCGCCAGAATATCCTCGACCTCAACAAGACCATTATCAATGGATACGGCGAATTGCCCGCGGCGTCAAAAAAATTTCTTACGGAATAGGTGATATGTCGTGGAATTTTTCTTACCGTCTGGAGAGGAACAAGGCTTATGTCTCGTCAAGTTATCCCCGAATGAGATGCGAAACAAAAATATCGAGTTAACCGGGAAGATCGTGGCAGAAGGTTATGATGTTATTGTTGTGACGACAAACCAGCCGTACGATATCCTGCGGAAAAATTATGAAAAAAATGGCATACAACTGGACAGAATCTATTTTGTCGACACCGTGACAAAAAATGCCCTTGGTCGCGATCCCCTGCCTTCAAAGAACTGTCGGTTCATCAATAATCCTTCAAACCTGACCGATACCGGTATTGCCATTACTCAGATGTTACAGGTTCTTGAAGGAAAGAAAGTCTGTCTGCTCTTTGATTCGGTCAGTTCAATGCTGATTTACCTGTCCTCGCAGAATATCATCAAATTCATCCATTTTATCACCAACAAGCTCCGGCTCCTGAATTTCTCCGGGATTTTTCTTATTGTAGAAAATGGGCTGGACCCGGACGCTCTGGCTCAGCTGACAACCTTTGTTGACGTGGTCGTTGACGTCGAAAAAAACCCCTGAGGACCGTGAAGACGACAGCATTAAGCAACGGTGCCCGGGTTATATTGGAATCCAGGATTTTACGGCACCCGTATGTAAGGAAATTGAGTTGAACCGCGTTTAAGTGATTTTTATCTTCGGGATGAAGTTTTTTTTGGGAGCCAACTCTTTTTAACTATCAGAGCACGTGAACCCGTTTTGCCGAATTCGACCTGTTCCCGTAATCGCAGAGCATGATTGAACTTCCCGGGAATTTTCTGTTGCCTGAAAATGTTCTTTGGAACGCACTTTGCAGGTTGTTATTATCCTGACGCTTGATAAGATTCATTGGTTTAATGGCCCGAATTTTTGATAAGAGAGATATTGGCACTCACCTTATTCTTAAAAAAAAAGCAAGTCGGCCTGCCATTACCCGGCTATGTTACGGTGAATTTGTTGGCACTTGTGACCGTTGAACCATCCGTATTCGTAATAGTGATGCTATACAGGCCGGTCGTTGCTCCTGCAGGTATAACCAGAGTACCAGTTATCTGCGTTGGCGAAACAACATTGACATTGGTCAGGGTTATTGTCGTCGGGGCCCGGGTATAGGAAACGGTTGCCCCGGGCTGGAACCCGGTACCGGTGATGGTCAGGCCCGGAACAGCACCACGGGCCCCGGAAGCGGGCGCATTGCTGGTGAACGTGGGTGTCACGGCATTGACCGTGAATGTCATGGTACCTGACGACTGCCCGTCAGCATTGGTAACCACGATATTCCATGTGCCCGAGGCAGCCCCGAGAAGGTTAAAGGAACCGGTGATCTGGGTCGGTGATACGACCGTCACCCCGGTTGCAATAATGTCTGAATATCCTGCCCGCGTCATCTTCACGGTTGCTCCCGGCTGGAACCCGGTGCCGGTAAGGGTGACGCCCACCGGCCATCCCCGGTTTGCGGAAGTCGGGGCCCTGACTGAAAGGGCCGGCGCTGCCCCGGTTACCGTAAATCCATTGGCAAGTGTCCCGGTATCGGAATACGGGTTGGTTACGGTGACATTGCGTCTTGCGGGCATCGCACCGGTCAGGTCAAAGGTGCAGGTGATCTGGGTTGCCGAAACCACGTTAACGTTCGTCGCAATGATATCCGGGCCAGCCGAACTGTTGACAAATCTGACAACTGCACCGGACAGGAAATTTGTACCGGTGACACGCTCGATTACGGTCCATCCGCGGACCTGGGTGATGTTTGTGATGGCCGTCACCGTTGGAAGCGGGCTCTTCACTAAAAATCCCCCGGGGAGACTACCGGACTGGCCGTCGGCATTGGTGACCACAACATCCCAGGAACCAGGGGTATCCCCGACGAGATTGAACTGGCAGGTGATCAGATTAGCGGATACGACAACGACACCTGATCCAATCTGGGTGGGACTGCCACTCATGACAAGGGTGACATTCGCACCGTTCTGGAATCCGGATCCGGCTATCGTTATTGAAACAGGCGTAACCTGGAGTGAGGAAGTGGGCAGGGTGGCAGTTATCGCAGGAGACGTGGGGGGATTGACCGTGAATCCGTTGGTAAGGGATCCGGACTGGTAATCGGGATTTGTCACGACAATATTCCAGGAACCTGTTGCCACACCGGTGAGATTAAAATAACAGGTTATCCGGGTAGGGGATACGACCACCACGGTGTCTGCCGTAATATTTGCATAACCGGAACGGGTCAGGTTGATCATTGCGTTGTTCTGGAACCCACTTCCGGCGAGGTTTGTAACAGAAACCACCGTTCCCTGCGTCCCCGTGTTGGGCAAAATGCCGGTTATGGCCGGGGCGTTGGCGGTGATGGTAAATCCATTGACCAGTATTCCTTCACTGCCATCAGTGTTTGTGACAACAACATTTCGTGTTCCGGCAGGAGCGGCGGTGAGATCAAAAACACAGGTGATTTGGTTCTGGTTCACCACTAAAACGGCTGCTGCGGGAATATCAGAATATAACGAGCTGTTCAGTCTCACCGCTGCTGATGTCTTGAAACCCGTGCCGGCTAAATTGGTAACCGCCACGGAAGAATCCGGGATACCGGAGTTCGGTGTTATCCCGGTAACAGTCAGTCCCGGGCTGCTGACCGTGAACCCGTTTGAGAGGAGACCGGATTGGCCATCGGTATTTGTCACCGTTATATCCCATGATCCGGGAGATGTCCCGGCCGGAAGAATCAGAATGCAGGTTATGTTCGTGCTGTCAAGTACGTTCACTCCTGATGCAATGATGTCAGGATTTCCCAGGCGTGACAGTTTAACCGTAGCTCCGCTGACAAAGTTCGTGCCGGTAAGGTTTCTGATAAGTACGGAACTACCGCTGGTTCCGGAATTCGGTGTGATTTTCGTTACTGCTGGTGCGGGGCCGGCAGGAATAATATTGAAACCATTGGCGAGAGTCCCCGGCAGACTGCCAGGGTTTGTTACGGTGACATCCCACGGACCTGCCGCAGCACCGTTCAGATTAAACCGACAGGTAATCTGGTTTTGGGAAACCACGATGATATTTGGGGCGGTGATCACGGATGACCCCATTATGATCTGTGCCGCAGCACCATTTACGAACCCGGAGCCTGCTATACTTGCGGAGATCGAAGATCCAGCTATCCCGACATTCGGGTTAATGCCCGAAACCGTTGCTGCTGCACCCGTTGTTGGGATTGCCGTTGGGACAGAAGTGGGCATACCGCCGGTGAAATCTGTAGAGACAAGAACAGTCTGCGATGTCCCGCTGGTATATATTATCTGAACCTTTCCCGGCAGGGAACCGGAAATAAATTCAAGAGTGTCACCCGGAGACCATGATGTCCATCCCGAACCCCCCAGGGTAAAGCCGGATGTCCTGTCCACCCCATCCACAAGTATCGATATTTCCTGGCTGGTGACGGTATCCCCGCCACCATGATATATCCGGACGGTATCTTTGCCATTGGATGAAATGATCGCTTCGAGAGCAGGGATCGTTTGCGGGGGAGGCTGGGAGGTAAGCACGACACCGATGATTGCAATTGCGGTGACAACGACCGAGATAAGCATCACTGACCCGATCACTTCTGAAACCGCCGAGTCAGTATGCTTCTTCCTTGTTCGTTCCTGTATCGTTGTCAGCCTTTTACTCAATCCTGTGCACCATTTACCCATTGTTGAGCGTTTTATCTCATTAGTCTATCTCATAAAAAAATGCAGGTTGGATCACAATTTTATTAAAATTAAAGGATTTCATTCGCTGATAATCTCTATTGCAGAAATCTTGGGGTTCTCCTGCCCTTTGACAAAATCGATATCGAGGATCCCGTCATCCACTGAAACATGGTAGGTACCATCCGTCGCGGAATAAAGTCCTGCCGTTGAGTAAAGAGACAGGTTCGTAATTACCTGTTTTCCTTCGAGGGCTACGCTGAATATCCGGGGATTGCCGGGATTGATGCCATTATAGATCTCGGCAAATTTCAGGGTCACTTTGTAGTCACCATCCGGGACGGTGAAAAGGTACTGACCGTCCTGACCTGAGAACCAGCTTTCAGACTGGTAAAGTAATGGATCTGACGTATTGGTAATACCGTTCCCTGCTGAATACGAATTCCTTCCTGCACCGTAGCCCCAGCCTCCGGGAGTATATGGCTGGTCAGCCAACCAGGAATTGTTCTTTGTATCCGTATACGCACCATCCCCGCAATTCACCCTCAGGGCGAATGTGGAGGTTCCCAGGGAAAGGATGACCTGCGATGAAGTCCCGGTGGTGTACACAATCTGCAGGCTGTCCGGTACTGGCTGGTCCACGGGAATGGTGTATACCAGGGCATCTCCAACCTGCCAGCGTGACCAGTTGGTCCCATCCTTGTTTTTAAATGAATTTTTCATGTCATTTCCATTTATGATGAACGAAACGTCTTCTTTCCGGAGAGTATCTCCTCCTTCATGGCGGAGAACGAGGGAATGATCAGCTGTTGTGAAATCCGCTTCAAGTACGGGGGGTTTCTGGTAGGTTGGATTCGAGAGCATCCCGATGCCCAGCAGGGCCACGCCGATACCAACGACCGCGACAAGAACAAGTGCACCAAGAGCATCGGAAAGGCCGCTCTCCTGGTACGTATTCCTCACGGTATGACTCCACCGGCACCGTAGATCGCTGTTGAATAGGTTCCCGTGGCTGCAATGACATTGATATCGTCCCAGCTGTCAGAAGTGTCGTACCCGTACAGGGTAATACTGCTCTCGTTACCCGCGATAACCGTATTGAAATTCGGAACACCGGCGTTTGTTGCGGTATAATCAAAGTAATTCTTCCACATCGTTCTTGACTGGTTGTTCGAGGTATTGACAGCAATTTTTATCCACTTGGTGTTGGCACTGCCGGGGACATAGGGAAGAATGCTGATACGGTCAAGATGTGTTTTAACCTGGATTGAACTGCTGCCCCCGACGATCCCCCGGGTGTCAGGATCAAAGGTGAGCGCATTGATGTTCACGACAACAATTTTTTTCGTGACAACGGGGTCATTGTTGTAGTTGAATGAGATCTCCGGCGGGAGCTTGTAGGTACTATTTCCGTCATTCTGGGAAAGAAAAACCCCCCCCATCTGGTAATAATAGGTCTGGGGAATCCAGTAATTGTTCTGTCCACGGAATTCCAGAGCACCGAGGGGGACGGGTTGCAGGGAATAGGTCATTTCCGTATAACCGTAGGTCACGTTCCCGTTTCCCTTGATATGGGGCGTAGAGTGAAGGGTATCAAACCTGTCGAGGGTCGGCGAGAGGAAAATATCATCGGGAACCTGTATCAGTGATTTCAGCCCGTATGCGTTATCCATCAAATCAACGGTATACGAACCCGGTGAAATTGTCTTGTAAACGGTAAGATCCTGCAGGGAAACCACGTTTCCTTTTACCAGGGTAACGCTGATGTCAGATCCGGTATAATTTGATGCAGGAGAAGATACCAGACAGGAAACCGTACCGCCCGCATTCGTGCTGATCACTTGGCCGGACGGACAGGAAGCCACTGACTGCACAACACTGTACGCATCATAATAGGCGAAACGGGGCGTGAGGTTCACCGTCGCCAGCCACCCTGACCCCTGCACCTGGACTCCGAAATACGTGTCTGGTGAGAGGTCCTCCGGGGTGATTCCTGAAATATTTACATAGATATGTTGTGGAGGATCCTCAATATGGGCAGGAAGATCTACCGCATCACCCACCGTATCGTTGAGGATCCGGGACCGTGAGGTAATTGACAGTGTTTCCGGATCTTTTGTCCGGTCGTTAATTGCAATTACCCCCGATGAAGGTACCGGGCTCATAAGGGGGATAAAGCTCAGCACTCCCTGGGTATACCCCCCAACGGTCCCGAGCGTAAATGAATTGCTTACCGTAGTCCCGGCTTTATTGTTGTTGAAAAGCGAATCAAGACTGAGTTTATATTCAACAAATTGATCTTTCACCTGGTTCATGTGGAGGATTTCATTGTCCCGTCCCTGCGCTGGAACGCCATACGTGAGGTACAGGGAGGCCACGACAACGATCAGGCCGATGATCAGCACAAACCCGATAACTTCGGACAGTCCCGCTTCTCCAACCTGATATACCCGGGAAATTTCGCTCATTTCTTATGATTCCTTTGGTAATGTCACCTATAAATGTTGTTTGTCAGAAATTGTGTTCTTGTTCGAACCAGTGACCGACCATCGCAACCTCCGTTCCGGCGCCAGGTTATTGATCAAATCCAGTGAATCCAGGAGATACCGGTAAATAGAAGCCAGATAATTCAATGAAGGCAACAACCGGAAGATCGAACTTCCCTGTGTTGGTTGCAGCAGGCAGGTATCCTGAAAAGAAAAGGAGCGGTCAAGTAAGGAAGACCTACAGCCCTGTGAGATCGCTCTATGCCTTCAGGGTCTCATTTTTCATCAACAACTCTGCCACAATCGCAAGGGAAAAAAATCCATGCTGTTGGCAAAGACCTTGCCCTGCTATGATAACCGGGGAAATGTAGTGGGCACAACCGAATCGATACGAGATACTACCGAAAAGAGGCTTAAGGGTTCAGATGCGTTTGCGTCAGGATGACGCACTTGTCGCAGAAGGATGCCGGGAAGTTGATCGCTACGAGCATCCTGGGGGAATTAAGGAAAATTATTCTTTTTTTTTAAGATAATTCTTCTAGATTTTTTTCATTATTTCCTGGATACTTCACAATGGTGAGCCTCACTACTGACTTGGAGTACTACCACCGCAAATTTTTTTTCCCTCGCTCTTTTTTCATACTCAAGTTTCATTGGATCCTAGCTAAACAGGATAGACCTGGTGACCCAAATGGCACCGGAGAGGACAGGACGAGTCCCATTATCGGGGAGTTCTTGAATCAACGCAAATTCATGAGCAATGTTCCCACAATTTCTCTCATATCAGATAAAAAAAATTAAAAGAGCGGTTATAACCCGGTTCTCCTATCCGGATAATAATTGCGAGCCGGTACCGTGGATTCTCAACAACTATTTATCGCCAAACCTTCCACCTCATATGAGTGGACATCACGCGATCTCATACGGGATATTCTCTATGATCTCTGTTTTGTTTGTCGATGATAATACCGATCTTTTCGGGCAGATCCGCTCATTCCTGGAAAAGGCCGGGGATATCCGGCTTGACAATGCCCGTTCGATAAAACAGGCAATCGAGAAGATCAAAAGCCGTACCTACGACATTATCCTTTCCTACGAACAGATACCCGAGGTGAACGGGATCGAATTTGTCTCCGACATGAACGGGATCGAATTTTTAAAATATCTCAAATCATCGGGAAATACCACACCGGTGATCCTGATCTGCCGGAGAGGTTTGCAAAAAATTGCAATCGAGGAAGTCACGATTGGCACGGAGATCAACATCCCGAAGAGCGGCGATATCCGCCCGCAACTCCTCGAGATGGTCACGCTCATCAAACAGACGATGCTGCGAAGGAAAGCCGAACGCGAAGTCAAAGTGCAGAACGACCAGCTCACCGCCATCCTCTCAGCAACACCTCTGGGGATATTCCAGCTCCGCAACCAGGTCATTAGCTGGGTAAATCCTCAGTTTGCAGAGATGCTCGGGTACGAAGACCCTTATCTTGTCGGTAAGGAGATATGCAGTTTCTTTAAAACGCCGGAAGATTTTGACCGCACGTTCCAGGAACTCCGGATCGCCCGTACTTCCCGGGGTTATGGCATGGCAGAATGCAGCCTTCTCAAAAAAGACCGCACCTTCCTCGTATGCCAGCTGCAGGAACAGGCAGCCGACCCCCGGGATATCAGCAAAGGAGGGACTTTCATTGTTACGGATGTCTCGGAAAAACGAAAGATCGCCGACGCATTGAAAGAGAGCGAGGCGCGATACCGGGAGGTGCTCATGAATACCCAGAGCATCATCATCCGGATGGATACCTTAGGGAATATTACCTTTTTTAATCATTTCGCCCTATCGTTCTTCGATTATACCAGCGATGACGTGATCGGCAAAAATGTGGTCGGCACCATTGTCCCGCAGAAAGCCCGGGGCGGCCACGACCTTTCCATGATGGCAAATGACCTGGGGTTCAATGCGGAGGGATATGCGGTCAATGTAAACGAGAACATTCGCCGGAATGGTGATCGGGTCTGGATCGCCTGGATAAATAAGGCGATCCGCGATGAACAGGGCCATATTATTGAGATCCTCTGCATCGGCAACGATATCACCGATCGAAAGCGGAGCGGTGAGGTCCGTATCAGTACCGATACATGGAAGGACATCGTGGTGGCGGAGACCGATGTAAGAGAGGAGGTATTTGATGCAGTCTTCCATATCAGCACCGAAATATCGATGGAGGGGAGGGAAGGCAAGTCGGTGGGAACCACATTCCTCATCGGGGATGCGGATAATGTCATGGCAAAATCCCGGCAGATATCGCTCAATGCATTTGAAGGCCAGAAACCCGAGTCACGGATGATCACCAACCAGGATATCAAGGAGAACATCAAGGAATTTGCCCAGCTGGACGGGGCATTCGTGATTGACGGCACAGGATATATACGGGCCCAGAGCCGTTACATCACGGTCGATACCAGTACGGTTTCCCTGCCCAAAGGCATGGGTACCCGCCACAATTCTGTCGCCGCGATGACGCAGGTCACCAATGCGGTGGGTATCGTTGTATCCCAGAGCGGCGGGGGAATTACGATCTTCAAGAATGGATTGATACTCAAGAAAATTACTCTGTGATCCTCCGCTTCCACCAGCAAAGTCCGGTTATCAGCCTATCACTGAGTGGATATCGTCCTGGCAGATCGAGAAGCTCTAAAATAGGTATTCCGACTCTGAAATATCTATAATTCAAGATTTTACCATAAAAGAGATCTCCGGGCTATTTTGATCAGGCAATCATGGGGTTCGAGGAGAATCTCGGGATTATCCGAGGCTGGATCGTTTCGTCGTGCAATTCTATTTCATCCAGTATTGTAAAACAGAAAGCCATTCTAATCATTTTCTGATAGATCGATGTCATCCCAGGGTCTCAGCAACTTTCCCTTATGCAGTTTCAAAAAAGCTTTCGAAATATAATCGTCGGAAGATTTCATCGCATCCGTGATTGCCGGGTCATCCAGGGCTTTATCGGGCTGGTCATTCAACGGTATATCAGACGGGATGGGTAACTCATCCTCTCGCAGGGGCGGCATCAGTACAGGTCTGGCTTGTTCCTCAACCTCCTCCGGGGTAGGAGTATCGTGTAAAGTTCTGACCACATTCTTCTCTTCTTCAAAAAGGCGGTTGACTTTCAGTACCTGAGCAGGCAGATCCTCCCTCTCTTCATCCTCCATGAATACCAATAAAGCCGGAAGATATTAAGGGATTCCCCGCACGGTTCTGATAAGATATCGGGACTTTGCGGTTTCGAAAGCAGATACTAAAGAGGAGGCCTTTCACGTGAATCAGGTTGGGCGCTGAATAGCGATTTTTCGTCTGAACGTGATCGCGATTATTGGGAATTATCCGTGCATGTTACGATCCTCGCCCGGTAACAAGTCCAGTCAATTCCGGTAGTGCCCGGAAGTTTGTAGCATGGGTTGCAGACGCGCTCAACCATTAACCTATGCAGGCCTGCAGTTTCCTCCGTGATATTCTTCCCAGCACAGGTGACGGCATATATTTCCCACCGCTTTGAATGCATCTTCAAGATCCGGAAAATTCGGGATCCCGGAATCATGGAGTATACGCAGAGGAGTCTTCATGGAATCCCCCCCAATCATGCACCCCACGATCATCTTGTGGGTATTTTTGGAGAACCGGACCAGCTCGTTTGCGACCCGAATCGGATCGGATATTGCTGAGGGTACCGCAATGACAAAGGCTATGTCCCAGAGATCCTGGTTTCGTATCATGACATCGAAGGTGCGGGCAAAACGGTCAGCAGAGGCATCCCCGACCATATCGATCGGGTTGTGCCGGTTCCAGTCAGCCGGAAGAATGGCATCAAGCTCCGCAAGGATTCCGGGGGGGAAATCCACCAGCTCGATCCCAAAATGTTCTGCGTAATCCGAAGACAGAACAGCAAATCCTCCGGCATTACTGATAACAATGGCACGGATTCCCCGGGGGTATCCTTCTGATGCCAGAAGCTCAGCGGTCTGGAATGCTTCCCTCATGGATCTGACGGGGATTATGCCAGACTCCCAGAATGCCGTCATGTAGACTTCATAACTGCCTGAGAGTGATCCGGTGTGGGATGCGGCGGTCATCCGCCCTATCCGGGAAGAACCTGACTTGATGGCGACAACGGGTTTTTTCCGGGTAACCTCACGGGCAATCTCCATAAACCGTTTTCCCTCGCGGACCTCTTCGATATAAAGGATTACCGCTTTTGTAAGGGGATCATCCCGTGCATACAGAAGAAAATCTTCAAACGAGAGATCTCCCTGATTGCCGATGCTGATCACCGCAGAAAATCCTATCTCTTCCGGCAGGCTCCAGTCAACGATAGTCGAGATGATCGCACCACTCTGCGAGATAAACGCAATATTACCGGGCCGGGGAGAGACGGGGTCAAAGGTTGTATTGATACCCAGGTGGGGGAGCATAAGACCCAGACAATTCGGGCCCATAATGCGAATGCCATACCGCTCAGCAATTTCCAGTACCTGGAATTCGAGGTCAGACCCTGCTTTTCCGGACTCACGGAAACCGGAAGAGATGATGATAGCCAGGGGAATACCTTTTTCCCCGGCTTCCTTCACAACCTGAGGAACAAAGCGGGCAGGGACAACAACCACGGCAATGTTGACCGGATCGGGAATCGACGCCAGCGTCGGCCAGACGTCCCGTCCAAGAATTTTTGTATGTTTCGGGTTTACCGGATAGAGCTTCCCCGGGAAAGTGAGCAGATTTCTCAGGACCGCATATCCGACTTTATTGGGTTCGGGGGTAGCGCCGACTATAGCAATTGATTTCGCATTGAACACGTCAGGAGGTAAGGATTGTTTTTGTATTCTTGGGGGTACAGGACCGTCGTCAGTTATATAGATCCGTGCGTCGACAACCGATACTCCTTTTTCATATAAAAAAACCGGATTGAGATCGAATTCCACGACATACGGACTCTCCAGAAAAAAGCGTGCTACCGTATCGATAAGGGCAACTAGACCTTCTTTGTCGCGGGGCGGTTCATTGCGAAATCCCTTAATCAGAGGATATCCCCGCAGTTCCTGGATCATGGCATCAATATCCTCAGCACTGACCGGAAGTATCCTTATGGTGACGTCCCGTATCAGCTCAACCAGAGTCCCTCCCATGCCAACGGTGATTACTTTACCAAACGTCGGATCTATTCTTCCCCCGATAAGGATCTCGAGCCCCTTTGGTTTTTGTTGTTCGATGATAATTCCGGAAATGGATGCGGAGGGATCAAATGCTTTCACATCGTGCAGAATGGTATCGTACGCGTGTTCCGTATCAGCATTCGAGAAAATGCCGGTGACAACACCTCCCGCATCGCTTTTGTGGATTATCTGAGGAGAAATGACCTTCATGACCAGGGGATAGCCGATTTTTTCCGCTGCATTTACCACCTCATCACGGGATATGACAACTGAAAATTCAGGTACCATTATACCGTTTTTCTTCAGCAGCTCATATCCTTCCGCTTCCGAGAGCAACCTGCGAGTCATATCACTAATTCCCGTGTTAGGTATTGCCGGCTCTTCCATTATGAGGTTTATTAATAGTGCGTTGATGGAGAGAACAAACAGGGTGATTTTGACCGGGCAGAATCTCATTCTGACCGGTTATTTTCATAATTTTCGGTTCAGGCAAAAACGACGTAAACCAAAGGCCGCACCATTATTCGAAAAACTGGACTATTCAGATACGATGTGGGATTTTTCGCCCGACACTCTCATGAACGCCGCCGCCCCTGCGGTGCGCCCCTGATGCGGATAATCCCTGAAATACTCATGTTTTTTCACCCGGCTATTTCACGCGATCCCGATAAAAAATTGCTCTCGCCTCTCATAAATTATAAACCAGTAATACCGTCGTAAAATTCGCGCGCCGTGAAAAATCATACCAGCAGATACGGGGTATTTGATCGCAGGCACTCCGCCAGATCAGCAAGGAGGGGAAGGATCTCCTGTTCTTCTTCATAGCGCCGGCTGATGAATTCCGCAAGACTCCCCTGCATGATCCGCTGCCCGATGACCGGGAGGTACTGCCTCTCATCGTCTGTCGCATGCTTCCAGGCAGCATCGTACAGACGATTCAGGTCGGACCGCAGGTCATGTGTTCCGTTCTGTATCGCATGATCGGTGAGATCAAGCAGCGCAGACTGGTCGGACTCGAGCGGGAGGGAGGGGCACCGCAGCAGGGACCGCACAAAAGCACATACTGCCATATCCGAACGGATACACTCCTGCTCGTCGAGCGCTTTAATCTCAAGACAGGTACGTGAGAAACGGACAATGAGCCCGCTTGAGTTCACCCATTCTTCACAGAGGATATCCGCGTCACGCTGACGAAGTTCTGCAAAGACCTCGTCCTGGGTCGCACGATAATCAGCAAGGGAACGGATCTTCTCCGGTATAATCCGGTTACAGATGAGCGGGATCTCCTTCTGGTTCTCCTGGTAATACATAAGCCGGTTATCGGCAACGCCCGTGAGATGCCCTTCCACCATCGGAGAAGATGCAGTGACCGCAATGAGGTACGGGAGCAGGGAGCGGAGCCGGTTATAGGTCGCGACCAGTTGCTGTTCATGGGCATAGGAGAGATTGATCTGCAATGCCTGGATATTCAGCCAGCCATGCTGGTGGATGTTAAAGAGGCGGTCATAGGCATCATAATATTCTCCTTCGTCGTGATCCCATACCGCAGTTCGGTCCAGAGTCAGGGTTGGGTGCATGCCCAGCCCCAGCAGCCGGTACCGTTCACGGAAAATATGGTAGAATTTCCGGATCCCGTTCATCAGCTGGTCTTCAAGGGATGCAAGATCGTCGGCAGGAATGCGGGGGACAATTTCAAGCACCGTTTTTTGCAGTTCCTTGCCGAGTTTCACATCGCCAAAGAGAATTTCGCTCTCGGTTGACCCGCAGATAGTCCTGATAATCCGGTCCGAGATGGGCAGGGGGTTGAACCGGTGGTCATTGATGGAGTATTCATGCTCGGTGCCAATCGTCATACGATCCCCAGATTACCCCGGGGAACTTCCGATACCTTCTCCGTCTCCGGCTCTTCGACACGGCAGATCGTATCCAGTTCATCCCGCGTCAGGTTGCTGACGAGATGGGTGATGCTTTTTACCGCAAGATCGTACTGGACATGGTATGCCTCCGGAGTTGCTTTCAGGAGCGTTACGAGAGGACAGATACCGGGAAACTTCAGGTATATCTCAATGACCTTGTCTTTCACATCGAACGTGAACGGCCCGGCCCGGCAGGTCTCCGGTTTTATCGCGTGTATCATACACTTGCCGTCCTTTGAAAGGATGCACAAGCCATTTTCGCGGGCTTTCAGACGTTTATACCCTTTGTCCTCAAACAGGTCCGGGGATAAACCGGCGTCAGTCAGACGCTGGCAACAGGATCGCGACACCGGGGGGTGAGCATCAACACAACAATATCCCCCGCATCGCACACAAATCTCTTCAGCACGGCATAACCAGTCTTCAGACAAAAAGATCACATCGCAAAAAGGGCAGAGACAATCTGTTCGAAGACGCGGGGGTAACAGTCATCCTCCCCGCTCTCTATCGAGGGATTGTCATTCACCTCAATGACGTACGCATCCCCATTATTATTTTTTATGTCGACGCCATAGAGCCCCCTCCCGATCGCGTTTGCCGCATCGATCCCGAGGCTGATCACGTGAGGAGGGACCTTGTCCGGAGAGAGACTCTCAACCCCGCAGTAGACGAGATGACCATTGACCGAGGCCTGGATCTTGAAGGTATCGGAGGGAATCGTGTACTTGCAGGCATAGAGCAGCTTTCCGTCAAGCACGCCCACCCGCCAGTCATACCGGCTCTCGATAAACTGCTGGACGACGATCCAGTCCGAGAGTTTGATGAACCTGCGGGCGACCCGGAAAAATTCTGCGATATCGTTCACCTTTTCGACCCGGAGCGAGAATGACGTGGAAGGTTCTTTGACGATAAGAGGGGAGCCGAGTTCGTCGAAAAGGCGGGTCACCTGCCCGACCGTGAGATTATTTTTTGACAGGAAAACGGTTTTTGGCATCGGGATATCCTTCCGGATCAGGTGCGAGTACATGTTGACCTTGTCAGAGCAGATCTGGATCGACCGGGGATCATCAAGAACCGGTATCCCGTGAAAGCTCGCCATTCGTGCTGCCACATAGGTCACGTTCAGCGGGTCGGTGCGGGCACGGATAAAAAGTGCCTCCATTTTCGGTATCTTGTTGATATCCACCGGAAAGATGAAGTCCACCTCATGCCCCATTCCTTCGGCGACATCCCGGCACCGGATCAGCGCATTAAGCTGCTCGGAGTTCGAGAGTGTCTTCCGGTCGACAAAGATACCCAGCTGGCTCATAGGAACTCCTGGTGGGAGAGGTATGCGGCAAGCAGGGTGCGTTCATCGGCAGTGAGCTGCGAGTACCGGGTAGGGGCAAGAGAGGACAGCATATACTCCTCACCGATCTTCACAAAGACCATGGTAACAAGCGGTATCGAGAAGCATTCGTACACCTGCTCCGCAAGCCGGCTCATCGCTGCACCGGCACCGGCAGTTCTTCCAAAAATTCCCACACAGGAATGGATTGTCGCCCCATCGCCCAGTTTCTGGTAACAGAAGGGATATTTGCCGATGTTGGTGATGTGTTTTATTACTTCTTTTGCCTTATCATTGTCGTGGACAACAAAGAAATCCGAGGTGGTGGCAAAGTAGTTCAGGCCATACAGGATTGACGGGAGGGGGACATAACCCTGGGAAATCCCCCATTCGCAGACAGGGATGCCCCCGAGTTTTGCGCGTTCAAGACAGATCGGCACTACGTATGCATCGAGGATCGCACGGCTTGAAGGCCTGACCGTCTTACCTTCCAGTTCGTGGGACAGGATCGAGTAATAGGTCTCCGTTTTATAGGAGTAATTTTCGCTGATGATGTGGTAAATATCATCGCGCCTGAGGGTATAAAGCGAGTCTTTCAGTATATTTGGTTCGCGCCGGGCATTTGCTTTACCCGGTATTTTCCGGAGCGGCTGACCGTTGTCGAACAACAAGGGCTCATCACCAATGGCATCAGGGACTGGTGCCGCCGCCGTATCAGGTACTATCCGGGTGTCCTTTGAGGGAACACTATCGGATCCTTTGGGGTTCATCCGGCAATCAGCCCGTTATGCTTCCTTACCATTCCGATACACGAAAAGATCTTCTGATAGCGGTCCCCTGCCGGGGGTAGGGGATCAAAACAGGGTACTTGATGGAACGGTATCGTTTGCGCTCCCGCACCTGAGGGTGAGACGCGGTTCGTCGTAAAAAAACAAGAGAAGGACCACCGATGGGCCTCTTCGTCCTCGTCATCGTTATTAAGGCACTCGTTCATGTTCAACACTAATCCAACATCATCTTCATTGGATTATCGTTGATAGCTATTGGCATCGATCGTTAAAGTATTTTGCAGGAACCGGGGAAAATAACCCGAATTCATTTCCGGCACCTCCGCGTTTAATGCACCCTGACCTGAAAAAGACGAGTTATCATCGATGAATCATCCCGGGAGTTTACGCCAGAAAAAGCATAACGTTGATATTATTATATCACCATCAGTAATGACCATGCATATCCCCACTCCTGAAGAACTCCGTGCACGCCGTGAAGCACTTGGCATGAAACAGACGGAACTCGCAAAGCGCGCCGGTATCAGCCAGTCGATGGTCGCACGGATTGAGGCGGGAAATGTGGACCCCCGGATTAGTACGCTGTCCAAGATCATTCAGGTTTTTAATAGTGCAGAACCCCGGAAGATACGGGCAATACAGATCATGCATACCCCAGTCCTGTCTGTCCAGCCCCAGGAGGCAATTACGCAGGCAGTCGAGATCTTTGAAAAGAATAATATCTCTCAGTTACCGGTCATTGAGCGGGGGGTGCCGGTCGGCTGCATCTCTGAGTCGGTTATTGTAAAGGCGATCGAACAGCAGCGACTGCATAAGACTCACCTCTTCTTTGTCCGCGACTTTATGGAGCCCGGCTTCCCCACGGTACCGCCCGATATGGATGTCGAGACGGTGATCAATATCCTGCAGCAGAACCATGCTGTTCTGGTAGTCGAAGGCAGGATGGTCCGGGGTGTGATTACCAAGCATGATCTCATTTCATTGATTGTCTAGCGGATAGGACAAAGTTTAGATGCATAGCGTAGGAAAGAACCGGTTTATGTAACTAGTTCTTCTGAAAATCAAAGTATTATTTACGAGGGTCACCCGCCTCAGGGCCTCTCCGAGGCACGGCGGGGCAGGGAATTTTTTTTGATAGGCACTAATCCGCCGGGAGAGCATCATCTCCTGGAGCGCTGTTCATCATTAACGGAGACAGGGAGGTACCTCCACTCACATCTGCTTAAGAACCAACATGGGGCTCTGGAGAAATTATTAAGAAATTGAATTCTGAAGATATTACAATCTGGACATTCAAAAATATGATAGCCCCTCAGAAGGTTGACTATAATTCTCCGGGAGAGAGGAAGAAATGCAGAGGGGGTCAAGGGGATGCTCCCCTTGGGTTGCCTCCCCCTCTGGGGGAGAGAGGGGGTCACTCTCATTTCCCCTAAAAATATAATAAAAAAACGGAGTTGTCCAGAGACCGATTTCATAATCCGGGTTAGAACTTGTTATTCCCGGTGGTTTATTTTCATCTTTTCTTCTAGAACTTCGAGACGAGATCGCGGAGAACGGTTGCCGGCTCCTGTGCCTTTACCACGCTGGATGCGAGCAGCACACCATCGGTCCCGAGATCAACAGCGATCTTTACACAATCACCGGACTGGATACCGGCGCCGGTCAGCACCTTCACCTTAGGATTCACCGCATGGACCGCGGCAACCGATCTCCGGATGATCTCCGGGTTGGCTTTTGATACCGATACGCCGCTCCCGATCAGTTCCGGTGGTTCGATCGCAACATATTCCGGGGCTAATGCCGCTGCGCCGGCACTGGTGGCTTCATTATTCGAGCAGACAACCGCGATCAGTTTCTGCGCCTGGAGAACCCGGATCGATGTTTCGATATCGGCAAGGGACAGGCGCCTCTCCGAATGATTGATCAGCGAGCCTGCGGCTCCTGCCGTCTTGAGTGCATCAGCAGTGATATGCCCCGTATGTGCTCCGGGCTCATAGCCGTCCACATGCTGTGCATAGACCGGAATGGCGAAATGATGACTGATCGGGTGGAGATCGATATAGGACGGGGCGATCCCGATGGTCACCCCGCTTTCATGCGCAACGAGCTGCGCAGCATTCGCGATCATATGGGCACGGTTGCCCATTCCTTCTTTGAATGTCTTGAGGTTTACCAGAATAAACGGTGACGGCATAGCAACTCCTCATCCTCTCACCCTTCTTGGGCTTAATTAGAGCATTTCAATTCTATTATGATGAATATTTGTACACGATACAAAAATGAACACCCCCTATGATTCTTTCAGCCCACGAATGAAGTGAGCGGCGGTGATGCCTCCGAGAGACCGTCGTTTGACCTCGTCTTTAAGGTGTTTAAACCGGGGATCATCATGGCGGATACCGTTCTTTGCCAGCGTGATGGCCTCGCGGTACATCCCGGTCATATCCCTGGTATAGGTCCCGGTCCTGCCCCGTGCATCGATCACCACTTCATTGATCCCGGACCCAACAAGTGACGGGAGATGATCGATCAGGCAAAGCTCCGCGGCATTGTAAATATGCGTCCGGCATTCACCGTCAATCCGTACCGGGAAGATATGGCCGGAAGTGTCCATGATACCGGCGAACGCAGTAGTGCCGGTACCCTGCTCTTTGCAGGTACAGCGTAACCAGTGCTGGAGAATACAGTCTTCAGAGACCATTGCTTCACTGGTTCCCTGCACGATGAGAGCGAACCGGGTTGCGAGTCCCCGTGACCGGGCCGCATGGATCAGGATCCGGATCTCATCACGCGAAAGTTCCGGGGAGAGCGTAAGCTGCCCGGCCATGGAGGAGACTGCCAGAACGGCCTGGTGATTAAAGATATTGAGCCCGGTTGAACCTGAGATGGCAGGCTTTTGATCGGTTTGCATGAGGGCATACGCCGCCCCGCAATTTTCGACCAGGTACTCGTTTATTCCCAGAGCTGCAAGTCGGGGCATAATCGAAATGAATGCGTTAAGAGTGGTATCCGGGGTAATTTTCGGCAGCTTGCAGATGAACCGCACTCCTTTGTCCCGGCATATTCCGGATGCGGCATGGATCTGTGTTTCCAGGGGCTGCGGACGGTGATGCGTGCAGCAGTAGCGGGAAGGGTCGGTGAAGACCGGTTCAAAACAGACGGTATCACACCCCCCATCAACCGCCGCACGTACGTTTTCTTCCGAATCCGTATAGACGGAGAGAAGCAGTGAGGATGACGGGGAACTGCCCGTCTTCCCGGCAGTGTGAAGATCCACCGCAGGTTTCCGATCATCCCACCGCCGGCGTGCCTCGTCAATACGTTCGGTTATGGGGAGGAATGATGCCGCAAGCACCTCTTCAGCCTGTGCAAGGAACTGCCTCCGGACATTGTTCACCCCGGCAAGAGGGGCAAACATATCCCCGGAATACGTGACGGTAACATGTGTTATCGAAAACGGGGAATCTCCTGTTTTTGTCAGCTGCTGCCCCAACAGGTCCCGGGTGACCGGATGGGTTCGTGCGGGTACGAGGCAAAGATCCGAGCGATACGTGACCGGAAGATCCCTTCCCTTTCTCGTATGAATGAGGCCGTTAAGTACCAGTCTTCCACCCGGTTCGACTCTTACAGTTAGATCGAGGGGGACAGAATGCCGGAGGTTGGAGGAGGGATGAGCCATGATCTCCCGTGCACGATGAGCAAGGTCAAGGGACGAGGTGATATACACCAGCGATCCGGGTTTTGCCGGGAACGGGACTTGTATGACAATCTCACCTTTGTTCTGCCGGGGAACCGTATTCAGGGAAAAACCCGACTCCTGAGAGGGATTGTTGGGATGGATAATATGGAGTCCGTCCCCGGGGCGGGGAATAATCCCTCCAACGGATTTGACCGTTACAGTCCTGGATCGTTTATCGTAGTCCTTCACAACTCCAATGCATATACCCCGGTTATCCGCCGCATCCCTTCCCATAAGCGCCTCGTTACGATCTCCCAGGAGATAGCCGGAGGTAAACCCGCGGTTGAATGCGAGGAGGAGATCCTGCTGTGCCGCCGGGGATGCATCGGTATTACCGGCAGCGATAGCATCAAGGGCCTTCCGGTACGTGGAGACCACAATCGAGACGTATTCCGCGGATCTCATGCGTCCTTCGATCTTCAGCGATACAATCGGGGAGCTGACGAGACCGGGGAGACTTGCATAGGTACAGAGATCTTTAGGAGAGAGCAGGTAACGCCCGGGCAGGGGAACTTCACGGAGTCCGGTCGGTCTGCCGTAATCATCCTGGTCGCCGGTCACCAAAGAGTATGGTTTCCTGCAGGGCTGGGCACACATGCCGCGGTTCCCGCTTCTTCCTCCGATCATGGAGGAGAGGAGGCACTGACCCGAGAAGGAATAGCAGAGTGCACCATGAGCGAACACCTCAAGACCGACCCCGGAACTTCCGGTCTTCCGGGCAATGCGGGCTATCGCTTCAAGCGAGAACTCGCGGGCAAGGACGACACGCGAAAAGCCCCGCCCTGCTGCCCAACGGACACCATCCGAGTTATGGATCGTCATCTGGGTTGATGCATGAAGGGGGAGGCCGGGAACAATGTCGCGGGCGAGGGCGGCAATGCCGGTATCCTGCACGAGGACTGCATCCACGCCGATCGAATACAGCCACAGGAGATATTCTGCAACACCCGCGAGTTCCCGGTCATGTATGAGGGTGTTGATGGTGACGTAGACACCGACATCCCGGCGATGAGCATAGCCGACCGCTTCTTCAATTTCTGCGTCGGTAAAATTCGGGGCGAATCTCCGGGCGCCAAACCGCTTCCCGCTCAGGTATACCGCATCTGCACCTGCAGCAACCGCCGCCCGGAACGATTCCGGTGAACCGGCGGGTGCAAGCAGCTCTGGGAGAGGTACATCCTTTCGAAATTCGTTCGACTGTTGCATCGACACCCGATCACCTCAAAAAACCAGCCTCAAAATGCCGATCGTCGCCAGCAACATTATGACAGAGGCAGATATATATCCCACCATAATCAGGAGGAACGAGAGATCCCGGTGCCATCCCAGCACCCGGGATACCGCAGGACAGACATAGAATCCGAGGATAAACACGCAGGGGATCAGGCCAAAAATCCCATATTTTTTCAGGATTGCCGAGCGATGAGCCCGTTCTTCTGACTTTTTCAGGAACCGCGATACCCGCGGAGAATATTCCCCGAGCATATCAAACATATCGAACAGGGTCAGGATTACTCCCGATGCCACACAGATGAGAACATACAGGATATATACCGGGGGCAGGCCAAGACCGATACCCACAGCGGCAGCACCATACTCGATAGCAAAGGTGCTGGCAAGAAGGGCAAGGCTGGATGAGAGGGTGATGCCGAACAGGAATACGGGGACCAGCGGGAAGATAACGGTCAGGAGAAGACCTCTGGTGATCGTACCGCAAAGGCTGCGCAGGAAATGAGGCGGAGTACTTCTCTCCATATCTAAGATAGAAATGGTGTATACCACGAGATAAACTGGTCTTTTGCTGCTCCGCGGCGGGAAGGCAGAAGCAGATTCGTGCATTGTCGCTTTGGTTCCCGGGGACGATGTCCTCGACCGGACAACCTTCTGACCCCTTCTTTGATCTGCATGATTCAAACGCTCTGGACGGCGTGAAAAGACTGCTTCGGAATAACTCCAATATTCTGCGGGTGCCGTCACGGTGATGAGCCCCCTAGTGACGTAATCCGGTCCATTCCACACCGAGAGTTTCGGTTTGCCCGCCAGGAACAGTGATAACCCACCTTTTTTTTATCCTCCCCGCCAAGATAAATGAGTATATGAAGATTGTCGCCGCGCTCACGGACCCGGGCGATGCCTCCCGCGCACAGGAACTTGGCGCAGATATGGTGGAACTCCGGTTCGACCTGATGGAGGGGGACCCGCTGGCATGCGTCCGGATATGCCGGGATGCATCGATATTACCGGTGATCGGTACGATCCGCTCGGCACAGGAGGGAGGACAGTTTTTTGGGGATGCCGCAGCATGGTTCGAGAAGATAGGCCCGGTGATCCCCCATGTCGATTATATCGACATCGAGCAGCGGTTTGCATCCTATGCCCCGCTGATAAAAGAGACGGGGAGAGCGATCATCGCGTCACATCACATCGGGGAGATGCTCTCCCTTCCTGAGCTTTTCACACGGGAACGGGAACTCAGGAAATACGGGGATATTGTAAAGATCATCGTCACACCGGCCAACGAAGAAGATATCCTTGAACTGATCGCGTTCACCCATGCGGTAAAAAAACCGGTCTGTACCGGTGTGATGGGCGCGAAGTTCAGGTATGCCCGGGCAATACTGCCGCTCTTTGGGTCATTTCTGGTTTATTGTCATACTGGCACCAGGACCGCAGAAGGACAATATTCGGTGCAGGAATTTATCTCCCTCATGACATTGCTGAAAAACGGCTAAGAATTTTTTCGCGGGGGAATCACCCTGATACCGATTCTGATACCGGTCATTCTACAAAATGCATTGAAACGCAACAATTATTATCTTCTATAAAGAAGTGCAGTTGTCTGTCCCGGATGGAACCGGGTCGATTAAAGGTGACAGAAATGGAAAAAACATATCCGTACGGAAAGGGAGACGGCACTATCCGGTGGGTCTCGGGAGACTGGCTCGAAAGCCACCTGAAGGATAAAGGCCTTATTCTCATTGACTGCCAGCCTAATATTCACGAATATATCCAGGATCACATTCCCGGAACGCTGTATGCTCACGAGAACCTGTTCCGGATCCATGACGGTGCAATCCCGACCCGCTGGATCCCGCCCGACGCTGCCGAGATCCTCCTGAGGACGCTGGGGCTTGAACCGGAGAAACCGGTCGTGGTATACTCGAGCAGCGGGCCTCTTACAACCTGTGCCAATTTTATTGGTGACGGGCTCGAACAGACCATGGTTGCCTATACGCTTGCCCGCTATGGTCACCGGAATGTGTATGTGCTTGACGGGGGTCTCGAGAAATGGAAGGAGGAGAAACGACCCCTCACCCGGCAATTCGATGTTGCAAAACCTTCCTCGTTCATAGTGAATCTCCAGAAGGATTTCTTCGTAGATTACTACGAATTTTTACGGCTCATTGACAAACCCGGCGTTGTCCTGCTGGACGCCCGTCCCTCCGCGGTATATGAAGGACAGGGTCCCTGGATCAAGCCCGGCCACATACCGGGTGCCGTGAGCCTGCCCTGGAAGAGCCTGATGGACGACAAGAACAGGAAACTCCTGAAACCCGATGACCAGATCCAGACCCTTGTCAAAGGGGCGGGTGCCACGCCGGATAAGACCATCGTCTGTTCCTGCGGAACCGGCCGCGAAGCAACCAATGAGTTCCTGCTCTTCAAATATTACCTGGGCTATAAAAATGTGGTTCTGTACGAGGGCGGGTTTACCGAATGGTCATCCTACCCGGATAATCCGGTTGTGACCGGGAAGAACCCCCGGTAATCCTGTTTTTTATTTTTGAGCTGGTCCCTAAGAGATCTATTTTATGTCAAGTACGATGAACGCCACCGCCCCCGAAGGGACGCCCCCGCGGCGGATCAGTAACTAAAATTTTATATATAATCTTCCTGCCCCGCTGTACCTCGAAGAAGCCATGAAGCGGAGGACCCTCGTACGTTTATTATTGTTTGTGGGAAGGTACAAAACGGAACCAGTTACTTTTTCACTGGTACTTCTTCTGTTCCAGCAGGCAATCGATGAGTACCAGTGCCAGCATCGCCTCGGCCACCGGCAGGATTCGCGGAACGATGCAAGGATCGTGGCGACCACGGACCGAGATCTCCACCTCTTTTCCCTGTACCGTGCGGGTCCGCTGGGTCTTTGCGATCGAGGGTGTTGGCTTGACCGCGATACGCACGACAATATCCTGGCCGGTGGAAATACCCCCGAGGATGCCACCGGCATGGTTGCTGGAAAAACCATGGGCCAACATCGGGTCGTTGTTCTCGCTCCCGAACCTGCCGGCAACCTCAAAACCGTCACCTATCTCTACGCCTTTTACCGCCCCTATCCCCATCATGGCCCCGGCAATCTGCGCATCGAGTTTCCCGAAGACCGGATCTCCAAGCCCGGCGGGGCACCCGGTGGCTACAATACCGGCGATGCCTCCTACCGAATCCCCCGCCTCTTTTGCCTTCATGATCTCCTGCCCGATTTCCGCAGTGGTTGTTTTTCCGTGTACGGCTAATATGGTGCCCGATATGGTGATGCCCCGGGCAGAGAGATACCTCAGGGCTACGGCACCGGCAGCGACCCGGCCGATGGTCTCACGCCCGGAACTCCTTCCCCCGCCCCGGTGATCCCGTATACCGTACTTCTCCTGGTACGTGAAATCCGCATGGCCCGGGCGGAATTTTTCGCGGAGTTCTTCATAATCCTCCGGCTGCTGGTTTTCATTGCGAACCAGGAGTGCGATCGGTGCACCCGTGGTCCTGCCTTCGAAGATCCCGGAGAGTATCTCTACCCGGTCTTTCTCCTGCCGGGGAGAGACGAGCGGGGAAGTTCCCGGGCGTCGTCGATCAAGAAACGGTTGTATGTCCTGTTCTGTCAGGTTCATACCGGACGGGCAGCCATCAATGACCACGCCGACACCGGCACCATGGCTCTCGCCAAATGTGGTAATCCGGAAATTTTTACCCAGCGAATTCATGCTATGATCTCCCTGATTTTTTCTGACGGGACGTCGATCCCGAAAAACAGGTAAAACTGCTCCCGGGCCTGTTCGACGAACATCTCAGTACCGCTTATGGTCCTGCACCCTTTTGCCCGTGCCGCTTCGATGAGCGGGGTCACCGGGGGTGTATATACGAGATCGAATACCGTCATGTTCTCCTGTAACTGGTCCTCCCGCAGAGGACTGCGGGTATCCGGTTGCATGCCCAGAGGGGTCGCGTTGACCACAAGATCCGGCCTGATCCGGTCAAACTCGTCCCAGCTGCCCCACGCGCAGCCGAACCGCTCAGCCAGTTTTTGTGCATTCCCCGGAGTCCGGTTCAAAATCGTTACATCCATGTCGAGATCCTTCAGGGCATAAGCTGCCCCGGCCGCAACACCCCCGGCGCCAAGAAGGACTGCCTTTGCCCCTTTCAGCGAAATGAGGGGTTTACGGACCCCGAGCCAGTCTGTATTATACCCGATAGCTGTCCCGCACGCAAATACGACCGTATTTACCGCGCCTATCGCCCGGGCTGCATGTTCATCGATCTCATCGACAAGGTCCATCACGTCCTGTTTGAACGGGATGGTTACTGAAAGTCCTTTTGCATCGATAGCACGGGCTACATCCATGATCTCGTTGAGTTCAGGATCCTCAAACCAGGTGTAATGATAATTGAGGTGATAGTAAGCAAACAGTGCATTGAACAATTTTGGACTCATACTGTGGGCACACGGGTAGCCAGCAACTCCCATAATCCGGGTCAGGGGATCGCGATCGGGAGCGGTGAGGATGTCTTCAAGGTTCTTTAACAGGACCGGTGGCACGCGACCGGTCCTGAAGAATGCCCGTGCCGTATTCCTCTGGCTTTCGGTCGGGACACCGCTCTTCAGGAGCGCCAGAATATGTTCTGCGGCCTGGACCGGGGATGTATCGCTGGTATCGGTGCAGAGATCGGCCGAAGCATAATAATTCTGGCGGCGACGGTCCATCAGTGTGGCAATCTCTTCGTGCAGTGGAAGAGTTGTGAGCGGGGGTCGGGGTTTTTGTACCAGCCGTTGTTCGATGGTATCGATATCCGCAACCAGGAGAACCATGGTACTGTCACGACGGAGATATTCCATATTTTTTGGATCGCAGACAACACCGCCCCCCGTGCTGATGATGACATCGGCGGCCGGGAGCGTTGCGATAACCCCGCGCTCGATGCTTCGGAACCGCTCTTCCCCTTCTTCATGGAAGATATCAGGAACCGAGCGCCCTGTCTGTTGCTCGATCAGTTCGTCGGTATCGATGAACGGGACGTTCAGCCGCGCAGATAAGATTCTCCCGACCCGTGTCTTCCCGGTCCCGCGAAACCCGGTCAATACGATCCTTCTCAAGGGTTCATCCCCGCAAGCATCTCCCAGAATCCCGGGAACGATTTGTTCACGCACTCCGCATGGGTGATGGTGATCCCCCCGATCCCCAGGCCCAGCACCGCAAAACTCATCGCGGTGCGGTGGTCGTTACCCGGATCAATCCGGGTCCCGTGAAGGGAGACGGGGTGAATGGTGATCCGATCGTCCTCAACCCTGACATCCCCCCCCAGTGCCCGGAGGCGTTCGGCAGTCCCGGTGATACGATCGCTCTCCTTGAACTTTAAATGGCCGATCCCGGTGATGGTAGTGGGCGTTGCCGCTATCGCGGCGACCATACAGAGCGTCTGCACGGTGTCCGGGGATGTTGACATGTCGATCGTGATCCCATGGAGATCTCCCGCTCTCTCTACCGTCACCCGGTCCTCTTCATAGGTGACTATGCATCCCATGGCCCCGAGTGCATCGGGAAACCTGCGGTCGCCCTGGACAGAATCCGCTCTCAGGTTCTTCACCGTCACCCTGCCGCCGCAGATCGCGGCAATGGCAAAAAAATACGAGGCCGACGAATAATCCCCTTCCACCGCATAGTTCGTTCCGCTATAGGGTGCACGGTTGCTCACCGAGAACCGGGTATACCCGTCCCGGATCACGTGAGCACCGAATGCCTGCATGACATCCAGGGTGATATCGATATACGATTGAGAGGAGGGTGGGGAAGGGAGGGTGAGCTCGACTTCCCGTTCTGCGCAGGGAGCAACAAGGAGGATCGAGGAGATGAACTGGCTGCTGATCGTGCCGTCGACGGTTACCCTGCCACCCTGGAGACTCCCGCTCACCTTCAGGGGAGGATACCCCTCGTTTTTTAAGAATATAACCGAACCTCCCAGAGGGAGGAGGGCCTGGGCAAGGGGGGCGATGGGACGTTCCTGCATCCTTTTGCTGCCGGTAAGGATTACCGGGTACCTGCAGAGGAGAGCGAGCGAGGTGAGGAGGCGGAGGCTTGTCCCCGAATTGTCAAGATCGAGGAGAGTCCCTTCGGCATTCGGAAATTTCCCGCTGCATCCGGTAACGATTATCTCTTCGGGCGTAATGCTGATCGATACCCCAAGCGTCCTGAGGGCTTTTATCGTGAGCCGGGTGTCCTCAGCGTACAACGGATGAAAAATCGTCGTAGTACCGCTGCCGAGAGCCCCCGCAATGAGAGCCCGGTGAGTGTAACTTTTTGACGGGGGTGCAGTAAACACCCGGTCAACTCTTCCGGTGCGGGGCGGAGTGACTATCATAAAGGAACCTCAAGGGTGCGGTAGCACCCAAGCTCTTTTATCACGGTTATGGACCTGAGTTCATCCACCGCATCTTGTGTATCCGGTGACCACGCATAGTCGAGAAAGAAGACATAATTCCCCATGCCTCTCTTTGATGGGCGGGATTCTATCCGGGTGAGGTTGATCCTGCGCTTTGAAAAGACGCCGAGCAGGTCGTGCAGGAGCCCGGCGCGATCGGTATCCGGGTCAATGACAATGCTGCATTTTTCTGCACCGTTCCTGGAGGGAGGCGTCCGGGAGATGCGGACAAAACGGGTGGTATTGGATGCATTGTTTTCGATGTCCGGCACGATGACGGGCATTTTATACAGGCTGGCTGCGGTTGCGGAGAGTATCGCCCCCGCGTTGGGGGTCTTTTTTGCTTCGAGCGCGCTGGACGCGTTGCTGCTGGTATGGATCACCGGAAGGCCCCACGTGCCGAGGAGCTCGCTGCATTGCTCGTGGGTCTGCGGGTGGGCATAGATCACCCGCAAACGGGAGAACAGGACCAGGGAAGCCAGATGATGGTGGATGGGCATAAACATCTCTGCGGTGATGAAGACAGGGAACTTCAGCAAACCGTCCAGGGTCTCGCCGACACCGCCGGCCTCGGAGTTTTCAAGGGGGACTATCCCGGTACCTTCGCCCTGTGCGACAGCGGAGAAGATCCCGTGGATCGTGGAAACACACCTGATATCGGTGCACCCCATCTTCAGGGCAAGCTGGTGGGAGAAGGTCCCTTCGGGCCCGAGCGTGAACGTCGTCATCGGTTCACCATGCATTCGATGAGGGCATCGGTGGTCTTCATGCCTTCATCGCACCAGGTGCCAAGATGCCGCCGGTCTTCGAGGAAAAAGTCACTGAACCGTGCAGGATCCTTTGACACCACAATATCGCGGAGATCTCCTGCAGAATCTATGCAGGAGGAGAGTACTCCGGCTACATACGGGTTCTGCTGGAGGATATCGGCGTAGAGCGACGGGTCCTGGGAGAGTAATCTCCCGACGAGCGAGAGCTCGATCTCGTAGACCGGGCTGGTGAACGCCCGGGTGGTCGTTATATCGATTCCCAGCCGCCGGATTGATTCGGCCATGCAGAGGGTGACAAAATGGGTAAGACCCTGCACGACTGCCATCATCCGGTCATGCTGGTCCGGGGTGGCAATCGTGCACTCTGCCCCTTCACGGCCAAAGATGGCCAGGAGCGAACTGACCGCTTCTTCCGTGGCCCGTGCCGGACACACGATGATGGTCTGGTGGAAGAGTGACGGTACGGTCGGCCCGAAGAGCGGGTGCAGCCCAATCACCTGGGCCTCTGACTTCATCATGGCGGCCACCGGTGCTGTCTTGAGCGAGGTGAGATCGCAGAGGAGCTGGTCCCGTCTCAGGACCGGCGTGATCTCTTCGATAACCCGTACTGTATCCCGGATGGGCACGGACACGACGACTAGATCACACTGTTCCGCCAGCCGGGTATTGGACAGCGGCGTTGACCTTCCCGAGACCAGCACGTCATAACCGGCCCGCTCAAAGACCAGGCCAAAGAGCCTGCCCATCTTCCCGGTTCCCCCGATAATACCTGCCTTCATGCGTTCACTTTTCCCGGATAGTCTCTTTCACGGCCATGCCAAAATGCCTGCCGCCCTGAAGCGTACACCCCATGACGGTATCGCCAACCGCAAGACTGACCACCGATACCGCCCCGCCGTCTTTTCTGACCAGGCGGATCGTCTCCGCATTCTGGAGTATCAGGCTTACTTTTGCCTTTCCTGCCTCCGCTTCGACGAGCAGCAGCGGACGGCGTTCGATCTTGGTCCGCCCGATGATTGCCGGGTGAGCGGTTCCCTGTGCGTCAGTGACCAGCACCTGGCCGCCAATGGCAAGATCGGCAAGGTATGCCGTCTTTCCATCCGGCAGGAGAATATAGGCGTGAACGGCTCCGGCATTCACCCGGAACGGGCGTGGGGCTACATAGGGATTTTCCAGGGTCTCGGCATGGACGAGCAGCATTGCAGACGAGGTATTGCCCATTAGCATCCCTTCGCCGTCCGCAAGCATCGAGCAGGTATCAACGCAGACCCGGTCGCCCATGCCAACTGCCGTTATCTTCGTGACCGTGAACGGAATGAGGCTGACCTGGCCGGTCGAAGCCTTGACCAGGTGTGCAATATCCCGCACAACAGCCGGGTCTTTTGTCTCGAGGAGGATCCCGGCCACCCCCCGCTCCAGAACCGTGAGTGCCAGCTCAGCTTCTTTCAGGTTCCTGACCTTCGCGATGATCCGGTCTGACTGGGCGACAAGATTTTCGAGCGGGATCACCGTCCAGTCGCTGGTGGTGACGATCACAAATTTTTTGTCTTTGATTCCGGCTGCGGCATTCTCGCTTTTTTTGTCCGTGATGGTACACTCAGCCACGTCCGGACCGATCTTCAGGTCACCGTCCGGTGCGACGGTGGTGATCCTGCCCAGTCTCCGCACGTCATCGGCTTTATCCACGACGATTGCATCCGCCCCGCTCTCGATGGCGGTCGTGGCGATATCCTTGTTCCATGGACGGATATCAACCCAGAACTGTTTCATCTCTTCTTCCCCAGCGCCTGCTCCGGGTCAATATTGTCATGGACGACTGCGCAGAGGGCTTTGACAAAAGACGTTGTGTCATCGCGCTGGAAGGCATTTCTTCCCACGCAGACTCCTGCGCCACCGACATTGACTGCATCGCGGATGATTTTCAGCGACTCGAGGTCGCCGGTCTTCTCGCCGCCGGCGATGAAGACGGGCACCGAGCAGGCCCTGACGATCTTCCGGAAGGCCTCGGGGTCACCCGGGTAGTTGGTCTTGATCATGTCAGCGCCGAGTTCTTCGGCAACGCGGACGGCGTGCCCGACCGACTGTGCTGAGAATGAGTCGATCCCCTTGCCACGCGGGTAACACATGATAAGGAGCGGCATGCCCCAGCGGTTGCAGTCCCGTGCAACATGGGCGCCGATCTCCAGCATCTTGGACTCGTTAGGTGACCCGAGGTTGATGTGGATCGAGACCGCATCGGCGCCGAGCGCTATTGCCTCTTCCACGGTGCAGACCTGCACCTTGTCGTTCGGGTCCGGGTTGAGTGAGGTGCTCCCCGAGAGGTGGATGAACAGGCCGATATCGCGGCCGTGCTTCCGGTGCCCGCGCTTGACGAGCCCCTTATGGAGCACGATCGCGTTTGCCCCCCCGTCGCTCACGTCCGAGATGACTTTTGTCATGTCCAGCAGTCCTTCAATCTGTCCCATCGAGAACCCGTGGTCCATCGGGACGATGACCGACCGGTTCGTGTTCCGGTTCATTATCCGTTCAATCCGTATCTCTTTTCCAATCATGTTTCACACCTTCAACAGTTCCATCGCCTCATCAACGCTCTTCCCGTGATGCACGATACATGCCGCCGCCCTGACAAACCGGTCCGGCATCCGGTGCTGGAAGGCATTTCTCCCGATGGAGATCCCGGCCGCACCGCCGGCCATCGCGCCTTCTATCAGCTCAAGGGTTATGCGGTCATCGGTCTTTGAACCTCCGGCAACCACCACCGGCACCGGGCACCCCCTCGTCACCTCGCGGAAACTTTCCGGGTCACCCGTATACACGGTCTTGACGATATCGGCCCCCAGCTCGGCAGCAACACGGGCCGCGAGCTTGACCTGCTCGAGATCGTTGTTGGTCTTGATGTTCTTCCCCCGCGGGTACATCATGGCAAGGAGCGGCATGCCCCATTCCATGCACTCCACAGAAACGGCCCCGAGGTCATGCAGCATCCGGGCCTCGGACTCCGCCCCGATGTTGACGTGCATCGAGACCCCGTCAGCCCCCATCTTCAGGGCATTGGTCACCGAGTTGACGAGCACCTTCTCGTTCGGGTCCGGTGCTAGCTTCGTGCTCGCCGACAGGTGCAGGATCAGGCCGATGTCCCGGCCACCCTGCCGGTGGCCATGGAGTGCAAGCCCCACGTGACCGATCACCGCGTTGGCGCCACCGTCTGCCACGAGGTTCACGGTCTGTCCCATGTCGATCAGGCCCGGGATCGGCCCGTCCGAGACCCCGTGATCCATCGGCACGATGATGGTCTTCTTCGTATTGCGATTCATGATCCTTTCCAGACGAATTTCCTTTCCTCTCATAACAACAACAACCTCCCTCCGCATTCACACAAGATTTTAGTGCAAAACCAGAGGGCTTACTCAATACCAGAAATAATAGCTAAAATAGCCAAAGAAGCGATACGCGAACGTATCTGCGTTCAATAACAATTCAGAAACGATTTTTACGATGCAACGGGCGGGCGACTGACTAGTGGAAATAAAGACATTCACGGGCAAAAAAACCCTCATGAATGCGGTGGCACTCGTCCTGCATGGTTATTTTGTATGGAAGTGTTTGTATTTAATGTTGTGTGCTAGTGCTTAGCACGGTCTGACAGGTCATCAGACCTGAAGGTTGGCCCCGCATCCCTTCAGCTCGTCGAGGTCTCGTTGACCTCTCCGAACCAAGAGGAGGAGAAGATACATCAGGAAATACACAATCAACTGTGAATAATATGATATTGCTAATTTAGATTATCTTGAATTCATTCTAATAAGACATCTAAATTCTATTTCAGTCGGTATCGTGGAATATTCAGATTGCTTTCAATCCTTTGTAAATCACGATAGCTGACTTTATTCAAGGAACAAAAATCCACAACCAACATTTTTGCCGCTTTATTTGCTATATCTGAAAACTCTTTATCTCCAATTCTGGCTTCAAATTCGGAAATTTCAAGATTTTTTACATATCCCATTAAAATTCCATGCTTGACTAAAAAGGCTGCGGGGTTGTCGATTTGGTCACAAACGTGGTTTGAAATTTCAATTAATCTATCCGACCCTAATGAGTGGACAATTTTAAAAATAACCCCATAAACAACAAAGAAATTGAGATTCCAGAAAATGTTTAACGCTATTTTTTGCCTTCTTTCTTCACTCAATCTTTGGGAGGGATCTTTGCCCTCATCTAAAATATTCAATCTTTTCGAAATGAAATCAATGAGTAATTTTTGTTCGTTTTCATCTTTTATTATTTCAATAAATGATGATAATGCTCGTAAATGAACATTCATACCACTTAAAAATAATTGTTGAAGCTTGTCTCTTTCTAATGATCCCGCTCTGTTGCGGATAACACAGCCCATTACTTCAACGGTTTTAATCGCTTTTCTTAAATCAATCAAAGCGGTATTCTTTTTATCAACAAGATCATCCTTTTTACTATAATCTTCCTTTTTTTCTTCAATGGAGTCTTTTGATTCTTCTGAGTCTTTTGATTCTTCTGAGTCTTTTGATTCTTCTAATTGGTCCTGAATTTTCAACCGTCGTTCTCTTTCCATTTCCGGTGTATAATTAGCAGGAGGTAACAACGCTTTTACAATATTATGAGATTCACTGTCGAAAAAAGTCATCTCTTCCTTCGCTAAAGTAGCGGGTTCAAATTTACCAAATAATGAAGAAGAAACAATTTCTATCTCATTGAAAATATCTATGTTTTTAGAATGATGGATTAAGAAAACGGCAATATATGCATTTTCATCTACGTGAAGATTATTTAAAATATTTTTAAGTTTCTCCTTTCCTTCAGGTTCACTTAAATGCTCTGAGAGTGCTTTCGCAACAAAATAATAATAAAAACAAGAATATCTAAACGAATAATTGTTTAAACTGTCTGATCCGACAATTTCATATAAGTTATCGAGGAGGACATCTTTATCAATTGGGAAATTATATCTTTTTATGTAACCCTCCATGAAGACTGAGAAATCATGGTAACTTAATTCATTTTTCTTAACTTGATGCATATAAAATGCAAGTTCGCTTAAAAAGTTCAGATATGTGTCAATCTCGTCAAATTTTACATGGCGTTTAGTAGTTAAATAATAGTAAATAAATGCTTGATAGCAATGACCTTGAGATGTGATATCTTGATTAAGAGATAACGAATAGGTTTCGTATGTGAAAAGTGTAGAAATAATGAAGAAAGGATATGCTGGCAGGAACCCCTTCCCGATATTCCTCCCTAACGTAATATCAATAAGTTCAACATGTTTATCTAATTCCTTATAGTCTATTTCGACCTTTTTATCAGATAGACTAACCCATCTCTGTATTAACTCAATTCTTATGGAGGGTTTCAGTTCCTTCATTTTGAAGGTAGTAAATGCTAAAATAAGTTCTTCATCTTTGATATTTAAGCTGAATATATCATCAACAACAATAATACATCGAGAGTATCGAATTAGCCTTTTTATTTGTTTTTCCTTTTGATTAATATAATGAAAATCATCTATGATCGGAATAATTTTTTCAAAATCGATCTCTTTATCGTCAAAATTTTCGTATTGCTCATGAAGCAAATCAATCAAAAGATTGTCAATTTTACCTTTCAAGAAAATAGTTTTACCAGGAACATAAACGGGTATAAAATTAAATTTTCGTAAGTTACAAAAAACTCGTTTACAAAGTGCAGTTTTGCCGGACTGATTTTCTCCGGCTAAAATAATTTTGTGTTCTCTAAAGAGATTGTCAGTTAATTTATCAGAAGTTATTGTTTCAATATGTTTTTTTGAGCTATCAAATTTCTTTAACTCAGTATTTACATAAATATCGGTAAGGGTCACAATTTCTTTTTGTGAATGGCATTTGTGAAAATCTCCGCGTTATCTAAAAATCTTTTAAACGGCTGTCTTAACGCCAATCGTCTTAATTTATGTTCACGGTTTATAACTCGTTTTAAATTCTCATAAACATCTTGCCATGCAGTGTCTCTATCGGTAAAAGATGTGATTGGTTTTCCATCCGTGGGAAATGCTTTAATTTTTTTAAGGTCGGTATCAAGCCATCCACATGGTGATAGAATTATCGGAACTACTGGAATTCCTTTCATTTTTCTAAATTCAAGAGCTTTCCTTTTTTCATCCAGACATGGATGTGAATCTAGGAAATTTGCTGAAATGAACAGGCAAATAATATCTGCATTCTCTAATTTGTTGTCAATTTTTTCTTGAAAATCGTCTCCACCTAAGATCTCGCGATCATACCATTCTTCAACTGAACCATTATCTTTTAGTGGAGCTAGATGTTTTTTAAATTCTTTAACAAATGGTCTATTTTCGGTGTTATCTTGATGCGAATAACTAATAAAAAGTTTTAATTTTGTATCAGATTCCGATTTTCGTTTTAATAGTCCCGTTTCTGCATCCATACATTCACTTCGTCAAATAAACAATGATGCTATAGAACTAATTGTATCGCTGCGATGTATAAGTGAATTTCGAAATAAGTATCGAAGTATTCTATTTATCATAATACATATTCACTTAATCCCTTTTCAGAAAATAATCCTAATTTTACCAATATTTGATGGAGACGGGTTTCCCCAACTGCAACGGGTGGCGAGCAAGCGCCATTTTAAGTTCATTAAAGTATGAAATAGTGAAAATTGAACCGCCCCCTCCCCAGCCCCACCCCACTTTGCCCCGCTACCCAAAATCGTACACATCCGATCCCAACTCTATCCCGTTTTTTGCGCACACCAATCCCAGCAATCCGCGTCCCGTTCTCTCCCAATCCATGCTAACCAATCCCGGATTTTGCTCCGAAAATTCTATTCAGCCAAGCCCATTTTCTTTGGCAGTTTCATACATTATGTCAAGGGGAAACTGATGATCATGAGCAGGGATCGGAGAACCGGAAAATGAGAACAGAGAATCCGCCATGGAGGAACATTTTATGTACCTTCAAAAGACGCCAGCATCAAGCACCGATCCTTTCGGATCGCTCTCAACGCTCTCCGTTTTCCACTCAAAACGGTTTATAATAAAAGGATATAGTCTATCCAGATCCATGCTCCTTTGTCAAAGGGCCCGGAGACGCATTGAGTAAAAAGGAGGTAACAACATCATGAAAAAACACTTGGGAACGAGGCGCCCTCCATGAGCCGCGGTCCCCGCCCGCACCGGGCACTGACGGAAGCGATCCCGATCGCCAAGGCGCGTGGCATCGTCCAGCTGGCACTGGGCGGACCGGAGCGGGTCTTCGACATCGCAATCATATCGAAGGTCCCGGTCGCGTTCGCCCGGATCATGTTCGCGCCGGAGATCCTCGCGACCATTCAGCAGCTTGTCGTTGATTTTAAAGAAGAGATCGCCCAGCTCCGGATCATTGCCCGGGACGCGGCCATCACGGCCGAGCTCTGGCTCCGGTCCAAGCACGGGACGTGGCGGTTCTTCCTGGTCACCCCGTCAGCGCTGGTCGAGATCGACCGCGGGGGGAACCGGCTCGTATCGGGACAAACGCTTGCATGAACAAACGGGACTGCCATCGGAGAAAGGGATTCCCGCCATTCGGAAAACCCCCGTGGGAATTCTGGTTCAACGGAGCCCGTTGCTGGCCTGGTTGTACCTCTTTTCCCTCAACCCCCTGTTTTTAGAGGTCATAATTCGGAAAAATGCGGAACCGGGCAGGAACAATTCAGCGGTCTCCGGTGGGAATGGGTGAGGTCGTATTTAGCGATGTTAAAATGGCCGAAGGCGGGAGGAGATGGGGTTTGGGACCTGGGCTGGCACCGGCCGGGGGTGTTTCCGGGAACCCGGGGCCGGGCAAATCTTTCTCCTGTTGTTTGTTGTCACGCAGCTGAGGAGAAATGTTCCCTGCACGTCCTGCAATCTTTTTTTCCGGTGATGTTACCCTGCGCTCGAGTTTTTTGAGATCTTCTTCCGGCGGGAGGGTTTCAGGCCGGATTCCCCGCTTCAGGAGCAGATCGCGGACATCCTGGTTATTCTGGACGTGTTCGACGGTGATGGGGTCTTCGCCCTGCATATCTTCTTTGGTAACATTGAAGTTCGTGATCTCCGTTGCAAGATTCTTTGCGGTAATTGTCACGGTCGGGAGGAAATCTGCGAGGGGCCGGTTTCTAAAGTGCTGGAAAGCCGTTGGCACGAAAATGTGCAAAAATATTCAGGACGACCGGTGACAGGTAGAGCAGAACAACGAATGCTGCCCCCACCATGGCTTTGCCACGCGACAGGGTATGGGTTTTTTCCATTGCAACTGCCCAGAGCCATCCGCTCCAGAAGATCGAAAGAAATGAGATTATTCCCACTACGAGTAAAACCTCAGTAAGGAGCATTGATGAAGTGCCAATACTCCCTGCGAGGACAATACCATTGATGATCACAATCGGGGAGAGTATTGTCTGCGGGAGATATCCATACCCGCAATTCTGCAGCGTTTTAGGAAATGATCCTGTTCCTGAAAAGAACCGGCTGAAAACGTAAAGAATTCCTGCAATCAGGATCCAGAAAATAAACGGAAGAACCAGAAAAAAAATAGCTGCACCGCCGATTCCAACAATGATCGCCGGAATCACCAGACTTATTTCCTCATTTTGTTTCCTGGAGAAAAAAACATCAGGGTGAAAGAGGAGTTCTATGTTACCTTGGAACATACATGGTTTTTCGTTGTCCGTATGGATAAAATAAGCGAAATTAAAGAGAGAAAATATCCTGCATTTTCCTGGTGAAACAACAACAAATTATAACAATCTTCGGGGACCCGGAGATGCCCTGGCGGATCACTGGACTAAGGAGGGCAGGCTGAAAAATAATGAAGAATAAAACGCAATCTACTTCCCATCCATGATACACTTTTATCTGATTCAATTGCCGACGAATTCATGTTGTGCCGAAATATTCCCTGACATCAGGGTATCTTAAGGAGTGAAACAGACCATCCAAAATTTCCTGGTTCCCTGGTTACTTGTCTTTGCGATGATCAGTGCAGCCGGTTGCACGGGAGTATCCGTACCGTCCCCGGCCCCATCCGGAACAACCCTCGTACCTGCAGAAATCCCACCGCAGGACAATCCGCAGCAATTCTTTCCTCATGACAACGGGACCGTGACTGTTGAATGTACACTTCCTCCCAAAGGTGAGACCTTAACCTATCGCGCCAACATCACGGATATGAATAAAAATCCCCTGACCCGTGAGCAGTTTCTTGAAGTGAACCGGGAATACCTGTCTTACCTTGCAAAAGAGATTGGGCAGGAAAAGGCAGAAAAGATGGTGAATGATGAATATACCCGCTCAATAGGGCTATCCCTGCTGGACCCGTCATCGGGCAACGACACGCTTATTTCGATTACCATTGACCCGTTGGGAGACTACGTTGCCGGTGAAACCTTTAACATCAGTGGATCTACCAATCTCCCCCCCGGCAGAGAACTGACCCTTGCTGTTTTCCGGGGAAATTATGAACGTCCGATTCCCCCGTGTGAATACGCATGGCGCGATCCGGTCCTGCGGACAGCGGTTGTGCAGGCGGACACGTCATCTAAAAACATCTGGTCGTACCGTATGGATACTACCGGGATGGCCGGGGATGATTATCTCATCTATGTCAGGGAAAGCCAGAAGGATGCGTTCTATACTAATACCCTGTTCCATTTGTTTTCACGCGAAGGTAAGTGACCTACCGGTGAACAGGCGTGTCCTCTCATTCATACTGGTGGAGGTATCCCCCATCCCACTGATGGAGCCCTCCCCCCAACCACCCTAAATATTTGTGTAGATTCGGACTTCCACTGGAACACTAAGAAATTCACTGACCCGGCCAAATCACCATCCTATCACAGGTAGCTTACCTGTCCACAGGTCAATTGATCTGTTGAACAGGTTTCTAAATCAACGACGGTGTCCGATGAGTAAAACTGGATTTCCAATGCCCAAAACAGCCCCTCCTTTTATTTATCGCCTCCCGCACCCCATCTTGCCCGAGTTTCGCCTCCCAAAAGCGTCTGTTAGCGTTTTACAGCGCCACGCAAAATGCCCCGTTTGCCGTAAATCCTGCTATACGGGCTTTTCAAGGAAAAGTGTGTAAATCTGTACCTGTTTTTGCACGTAATTCCGGAAAAATGGGTGTCCGGAAGGGTAATCCGGGCTCGTGGCGGGCCCGGAACCATGGATGGGTGAGGAGGTATTTCTTGCCCCATATCATCGGCGATCACCGACGTAATCCTCTCCCAAATCACCCTATATGTTAGTGTAGATCCGGGCTTCTACTGGAACACTAAAAAATTCACTGACCCGGCCAAATCACCATACCTGTCACGGGTATTCAACCCTTCACGGGGCGAATCACCTGTCCGAGAAGCTGCCTGAACCTTTTTTACGACGGTGACAGAAGAGAAAATTCGGATATCCTATGCACAAAACAAATCTTCTTTTCAATTGAGACCTTCCAGACATTCGAGCCCTTTATTTCTACCTCAACGTCACGTCAAGATGTCCTGACCAGATTTCATCATTATTTATAAAAAACATCGGAGGATCTACCGGCGCAGAATTACCGACAGGGCCAGGAGACCAAGGATAATATTGATAGCCATGAAGACAATCGAGATTCGCCCCAGCCAGCGATGGCTCATCCGTACGACATCCTTTGATGTATGAATGCGTTTTATGAAATACCCGATAGTTATCGTGAATATTACCAGGATTACTATAGCCACTCCTGCGAGCTCATGGATATTGCGGAGGTGCGGAAGACCGGAGAGCGCGACCATGTATATTCCGACAAACAGGCCGGCAAGTATACACGCGCCACCACCTGCTTCAAGAATAAAATGAGTTTTGAACCAGTTCCCTGTTTTCCGGAACCTCGCGGTGAAAAAACCAGCAACGAGAAGGACGAATCCCGTTGACATGAGCAGGGCATGGTACGGCCAGAATACCGGAACCCCCTGGTTAAATTTTCCGAATCCTCCTCCCGATACGGGAGGGGGCTGGGCTGCGGCGGAACTGCACATAATCACCAGGACGATTGCCAAAAGTATTCCCACGAAAATTGATTTTCCCCCAATTCGGATTGGTCTTTTGACTTGAGATAAACTCAAGGATTTTTTCCGGATACCTGTTTCGAATGACGACATATTTTCAGAATCGCACTATGTAATACGCCGATATTTATCCTTTGGGAAATGTTTTTGAAAAATTGATTATTCAGAGCAAATATTTTTTGCACGCTGGAAAAACAAAGATCCGCCGTTAACGCATCGGAACCCCGGAGAAGATTATAAGGTCACCTTATAGTATCCTTGTTTGGGGAAGAGGTGCCCGGGGTGATGCTGAGATGAATGGATATTGATGGTGTTTGAGGAGGTTTCCTCCGGTGAACACAAACCGGGAACAATTCCTTCCCAAAACCTAGGTATCTTAAGGTAGGGAAAGAGGAATCATTTTCATAAAAAATCAGATTTGTTATTTTATCAGTGAAAATAAAAAATTCCCCGGGAACGGGGTTTCCGTCGATGTTATTTTTTCGCTTTTTCCTTCCGTATGATAGTAAGATCCCCAAGAGTAGACGCAAGTTTCCCCGGCACCTTTTTCTCGATTTCCGTAACCGGTGCATCGATGAGCCGGATCTCCAGGATCTTCTCCAGTTTCTTCCGGACCGCTTCCTCGGGCATCAGTTCGCTGTTCTCTATTTTCTTGAGGAGATGTTCACGTTCTTTTATCTGCAAAGCCAGTTCTTTTGTCGTAAGCCCCTTCTCCATCCGGGCTTTCCGGATGCGTGCCGCATAATCGTCGACGATCTCTCCTTCCATGTAATCGAAGAGATCCCTTTTTCTCCGTTCTGCGGGAACTGCTGACGGTGGTGGTGCCCGGCCCTGCCGGGGGACCGCGGAGGCGGGGCGTGCCACATCCTTACGCCGCACCTGCTGCACTTCAGTGCCGAATTTCTCGCACTTCATGCAGACCTGCAGTTCAGCGCCCTCCACCCTGACTAACTTGGGAGTACCCCGGATCGTTTCTCCACACATTTCACACTGCATAATCTCACAAACACTTTATATGCAGTTTCCCTATATAGCTAATTGAGAGACACGATGAGCGATATCCTCCGTCAGGGATCGGATCCCCAGACTCCCGAAGAACTCTACCGGTTGTACCGAACCTTATCGGAACAGCTTCGCGAGCAGTTGCGGCAGATCGAGACCGACAAGCATGAGCTCGAGGTGCAGATGCTGGAGCGTGTCGGAAACCTCGAATCCCGCAACCTTGAACTTCGCGAACAGCTGCGCCAGGTGGAAGCGGACAAGAGGTATATCGAGACCCAGAAAATTCGGTACGAGCGGGAAGTGCGAAAGCTCAAGAGCGAGAGCGAGCAGCTCCGCAGCCCTCCGTTGATCATCGGCACGATTACCGATGTCGTCGATGCATCCCGCGTCATTGTGAGGAGCAGTGCCGGCCCACGGTTCATGGTGCGAAGTTCCCCTTCGATAAATGCAGAGGATCTCAAAGCAGGTGTGCGATGCACGCTCAACCAGCAGTCGCTTGCCATCGTCGAACTCCTCCCCACCAGCTTCGATGCACAGATCTATGGCATGGAACTGGTGGATTCCCCCCAGGAGATGTACGCTGACATCGGGGGCCTGGATGCCCAGATCAACGAGATAAAGGAAGCAGTCGAGCTCCCGCTGAAGCGTCCTGAACTGTTCCTGAGGATCGGGATTGATCCGCCGAAGGGTGTGCTGCTCCACGGACCGCCGGGTACAGGAAAGACCCTGCTGGCAAAAGCGGTCGCTCATGAGACCAACGCCCACTTCATGCGGGTTGTCGGGTCCGAACTCGTCCAGAAATATATCGGGGAAGGCGCACGACTCGTCCGCGAGCTCTTCGATCTTGCCAAAAAGAAGGCCCCGACAATAATTTTCATCGATGAGATTGATGCCGTCGGCGCATCCCGCACCGAAGCAAATACTTCCGGGGACCGCGAAGTGCAACGCACGCTCATGCAACTCCTGGCCGGCATGGACGGGTTTGAGAACCGGGGCGACGTGAAGATCATCGGCGCAACCAACAGGATCGATATTCTTGACCGGGCATTGCTCCGGCCAGGGAGATTTGACCGGATCATTGAGATCCCGTTACCGGATGAAACCGGGCGCCTCTCGATTCTGAAGGTTCACTGCAGAGCACTGACGGTAGATGACGATGTTGATCTCGGTGAGGTCGCACGACAGACCGAAGGCAAGAACGGTGCCGACCTCCGGGCAATCTGCATGGAAGCCGGTATGTTTGCGATTCGCAAGGAACGCCCGGCCATTACCCAGGCAGATTTCCTCGATGCCATCACCAAAATACGTCTCGACTTCAACCGCGGCCCGGGTGAAGTCGAAGGCGCAATGTTTGCATAAGATAATTATTATTTTTGCTTCAGCGTATTTTTTTTGAGTGGAGTTCCTGCGTATTGGAAATTTAACACTTCAGGAATTCGAAACCGAGTTCTCCCGGTTCCACGAGATTTTTCAACATCATATCTCATAGAACTCATAGTATTTACGAGGGTCCCCCGCCTCAGGGCCTCTCCGAGGCACGGCGGGGAAGGGAGTTTTTTATAATTTTTAGTTACTAATTTGCCGCGGGGGCGTCCCTTCGGGGGCGGCGGCGTTCATCGTATATGGATATGGAGCACGAAGGTTTCATTGAACGATTTTCATCAACCTTATAAGATTTATCGCGTTAGTGAGGGATACAACTTGGATCGGGTATTCAAGGATATACTAAAAAAAACCTCCAGGAATATCGGAAATTCATATGCTCTTTTAACTTGGAAATAATCGTATTTTACCGGGATCACCTGATCTGAAGAAAGTATTTTAAGAAGAAAGTCATTAAAAAATCTACTTTTTCCCCCAGCCAAGATTTTCGAGGAGACTTTTTGTTTCATCCTGGGCCTCGCTCCCGGGGCTGCGGGGCTGGACCACGAGGGTTATTGCATCTTTTAACGGGATATTCTTCCCCTTCTCCTTGCACAAAACGGCGTTGCCGTTGAAACGCCCGAGGGCTTTTTCAAATGCATCAAGAATTCTTCTCCTGCTCTTCAGATCGCTTTTTTTGAGTTTCATCAGGTGTTCAAATATGGAAACGTCGATGAGCGTGCTTGCCATCCACCCTATTTCACAGGTATACCCGAAGATCCATGCGATGTGCGAATGGGTTGTCGTGGATATGAAATCATCAATATTGTTTCCTACGGCACAGGATCCGATAAGTACTCCTTCAATATTGGAATAATTGGCGGCGCTCTGTACCGCCCTGAACATAGCCGGAAGTTTCATCCCGGTCTTTGATTTCAGGCCGCCGATGCGTTTACCGGTACCGTGAGCTGCCACATACAGGAAGAGGCGGTCCTCGCGGGTGTTGGTCAGGTCGTCCTCAAGAGCCCGCCGGAACCCGATTTTTTCATAAAAGTTCGCGTAATAGATATTGAAATCCCCCCGGTAGCTTTCGAGTCCTTCCAGAAAAAGCAATACTGACGGGCGTTTGGGTTTCTGCTCGGGAGTCCACCAGAGCCCTTCGATGACAAGGAGTGCTGTGCTTGACATGAGATCACATGGATATTAACTGCAAACATGAGAGTGCCCGGATAAACATAAACCTTTTTAGTCAGGTTCCCTCCACAAAAAATGCAATTTTTTTTGCCGGGTGGCGATACCGGGATCAGATCGGCAGGATAAAAATAAGAGACCGGGAGATTTTTCAGGACAGGTCGTATCGTATATCTTTTCTCATGACCAGCACGGGAACGACGTGGAATTAAGACGAGATGCCCAACTATTCATTTTCTCATATCTTCCCATCCCTCAGGAGTGATAGTTCCCGGATGAAATATCATCATCGCAATTGGTTCTTTGAAATTTGGTACTGCCCGCCCCGGGAACCACCGGAGACTGTCGTTTCGATAACCTCTTTAAAATCTGTCTGGGACAAAGGAATCGTCCGGCAAATCGTTCAGGAGGATGTCTGTCACAGATTCCCGGAAATGCAGGATACACAAAATTTTTTAATATTCCGGGTTGTTCTACCTAACAAATCCTCATAGAGGTGAATACGATGCCGCACCCCGATGATTCCTGCAACCCGCCCGGCGACAGACCGGGAGCGGAAGATCCCGTGATACCTGCAGGACTGACCCTTGAGAATATCATCGATCTCACCGGAGAATTCGAGCACCTGAACGAACTGGTCCTGCTCCAGCTGGAAAAAGACGGGGGCTTCACCGGTCCGGAATCGTATTTCAATGTGGTGCACCCTCTCCTGGATCTGCTTGAAGTCGAGATCCGGATACGGTTCCATACCGGTATGGGTAAACAGCAGATGAAACTGCTCATCCAGGACTGGATAGATGAAGAGATTTCAGTTCTGAAATCCGGGCGAAAAAGGTAAGAGAAAGGTTCCCGGGGTTATATCCAGCCGGTAGCAAATATCCACATATTGTGGAGACCCGACGTGATCACGATACGCGGGTCAATACCCAGCACCGGGAAGACGAGGATGAAGTAGATGAACGTACCCAGGAGGCTTCCGAGATTTGCCAGCGCCGCTACCAGCACGACGCGGAAGAGTGGAATTTTTGCCATCGCGGTCAGGGTCTCGGCTTCATATATCTTCCGGAAATCCGAGACCGGGGGTTTCCTCACCTTTGCTTCGACATATGCACCGATCCAGCCGGCGTGGATCATGGGGTTTAAGGCAGTGAACCACGCCACACAGAAACAGGTCAGCGCCGAATACGGGTGCCCTCCGGCAATGAGGGTGAAGAGGGCTGCCAGCACTCCGTGAATGATCACCCAGAATACGAATGCATAGAGCAGCACGTTCAGGCCGACTCCCGAGAATGCGATTGATAACAGGAGCAGGATGAAGATTGCCGTTACACCAAACCCGAACACTTTGTTCCAGGGGAATGATTTGGGCTCCTGAGAGAGCGGGTCGAACGGAGGAAGAGTCTGCGGCCGGTCAAGGTAATCCGCTATCCCCTGCCGGTGCCCTGCGCCGACAACAGCGAGGACACGCCCCTCAGGCCTCTGCGCCTTCAGCAGGATGAGCTGGTGGGAGATATACGCGTCACGCTCATCAATGAGCGCCCGGGCTCCGTTGGGGGAGAACTTACGGAATTCTTCCATGACCGCATCGATGACATTCTGCTCCTTGAGCGACTCGATGTCGATCTCTTTGCCGTCATCGACTTCTGCGATCGAGACGACCAGTGCCCAGAACATCCTGATCTTCTCGATGATGCCGAGCGAGGCCCAGAACCGCAGGAGCGTGAGACGGATATCGCGGTCGACCAGAGCGATAGGAATGGACCGTTTCTCCGCCTCATCAATCGCGATCTTCATCTCGGCACCGGGTTCCACACCGACGTCGATGCCGATCTTGCGCTGCAGGTAGGCGAGCAGCCACTGGACGAGCAGCGAATTAAAGTTCCTGACTTCAAGCACGTCGCTGACCGAGGGATCTTTGCCCTGCTTCTTCAGTGCAGCAAATCGCGCAGGATCGAGTTCAATTGCAACGACATCCGGCCTGAAATCCTCGATCGCTGCCCGCACTTCGTCGACACTCTGCTGCGAGACATGTGCCGTCCCGACAATTTTAATCTCTGCCATTCAGCTCCGTTATGCCATTATTATTGGTGCTGACCCCTCTTTAAGGATAGGGAGAAAGCAATCACATATCTTCGGGATGGCGTTTTTTTCAACCCGAGACAGGAGCGATAGTACCAGTGAACGTGGAAATTTTTTCCGGTTGCCACAAAGAACGTGGAGCTATTTGGATATCCGCTCCGGTAAGTCACAGAAAATTTTCAAAATCCTGAGTTCAATTAACCAAAAGTTTATACTAACAATTATATGCTGATAGAATTATTCAAGAGTATCGGTATATGTATCCGGAATAGATGGGACCCGTACCGTTTTTTCGTTTATGGAGATAGAGCTATGGCTGAAAAAAAGGTGATATCACCCGATGAAATACCCCTTACTGCAACAGAATTCACCGATCCTGTTTTTCGGGCAATGAAGAAGACGAACGTCCGGGCCCCGTTTCCCGATCCGGTTATTCTTGAAAAGATGAGAAATCATAATGTGACATGGGCTGATCCGGATCCCTTCATTCAGCTTGAGCAGAAGAACCCCAAAAAAAATATCGGTGTAGCCAACCCGTACGTTCTCGCTCCTCTCCTTCTGAATACAAAGATCAACTGGAAGAAGGTAAATGTGAAAGACACTCTCATGGCGGCATTTGCCCCGACCGGTTCGACGAGTTTTGCCAATATTTTTAACCCAAAAAAATCCATTCTTTTTTCTCAGAGAAAGATAAACGCACGGTTAACCGCTCACATGGTTCCCGGTCCAGGGGGAACTGTTCATGGCGCTGAGACGGGCGCTGGTGCTGCAGCACCCGTGGGAAAGGCAGCAAAGACCTACGACCCGATTTCACCTTTGGCAAACTGCCCGCCCCCGGGTGCACCGGCGGGATCTAAACCCCCGGCACTCCCCCTGCCGTTCAAAAAAAGTACTGTGGGTAATATTACCGATGTAGTCGATGATTCGGTGCAGGGTGCCTGCCTGGACTGCTATTTTATTGCTGCCCTTTACTCGAGGGCATGGTGCAGTTACCCGGCTTTCCCGGCGACCCCTGCCTCGTGTCCAGGTGGCTACAACTTTACATTCTATACCGCACCGACACCCGTTGATCCGGTCAGCCATTCGGTCACAAAATGTGCGACACCAAGATTTCCGGTCGATGATAACAAGCAGCCGGTATTTGCCCAGATGACTACAGAATGGGAGCTGTATCCGCCATTGTACGAAAAAGCCTATGCGCTGTTTACCGGTCTCAAAACGCCGTCAGCACTTCCGAATGCCACAGGTACCGATCCGGAAATTATTGAATTTCCCGCTGGCGACCCTCTCCTTTCCTTATTCCACATAACAAAACTGCTCTGGGATTTCACCAGGAATAATACTCTCGGCCAGCCATCGGCATTTCTCACAAAAGAGCTTGCACAGTCTGGTTTTACTTCAAGCTGCAAGGCAATGAACATAAACCTCTCGACAGTTGTTGGCACTTCCCGGAAAACCAAAAACCCCACGGTTGCATGGACCTATGAAACGAAGCCGGCGTGTAGCTCGACCTTTTTTGGAACGAACAGTCCGTACGGGAATGACCTGATCGTTCCCAGTCACTCGTATTCTATTCTGGGTTCCGTCACCCTCAAGGATAGTACCGGAATTACCCGGGATTATATTGCGCTCAGAAATCCGTGGGGAGCAAACTACGTCGATCCATCAGGATCCCTGGGACCCTATCTCGCGGCTGGTCAATTTACCCCTGTTCCGGGAGTAACGATCGATCTTAGTAAAAGGACTGACGGTATTTTTGGCCTGAGAACAGATGTTTTTGACTGTTGTTTCCAGGGCTTTGGATGGGTCCAGTTCAGGTGTGCGTGAGAAAACAACGAGAAGAATTGATATGTTGGCACCAGCCCGGTTCATGAACAGAAATCTCATCCTTGCCGGACTTTTTTGTGCTTTTCTTCTCGTCCTGCCCGCCGGGGCTATTCCTGCGGGGACGGAGACACGGATCTCGTTTTCTTCGGATCCGGGATGCATGAATGTTTATCCCTCCAGCGACGCCGGCTGGATCGTCTGGGAAGAGTCTTGTTGGGGCACAGCCCAGACAATTATTGCCTATAACTATACTTCCGGAGTTCAGCGGGCACTTCCCAATGCAACCCTCCTGCCGTATGCCCCGAATACCCGGAAAAACCGCGTTGTATGGGCTGAGGATAACGGCGGCGGCAGGGATGATATCTATTATACTGACCTTGATTCACTCCCCCTTAGGGCCCATAAGGTAAACGTTCCTTCTTCAGTGAAATTCCATCCGGTTGTGGATGGTGACAATATTGTATGGCAGGACCAGGAGCCGGGTTCTCTTACCTTCGATATCCTTTTGTATAACCTGAGCAGCGGGACACTCTACAATCTCACGCCGGATACACCGGACAGCGACCAGGTGTCTCCCTCCATCTATGGCGACAGGGTTGTATGGGAGAATATCCGCGTGGGAGCGGGCAGTGATATTTTCATGAATGAGACGGGTGCTGGATGGACAACCGTCAACCTTACGCCGGGACTGCTGCCTGCTTTTAACAGACGTCCGATTATCAACGGTGATTACGTCATCTGGTACGACGACACGAATACTATCTATCTTTCCAACCTGACCACAACATCGCTGGTAACCGGTGACCCTGCAGTATCAGTCTTAAACCCATCCGTTTTGTCCACCTATGTTGTATGGAAAGAGGATACCAGTGGAGGGGGTCTTTTGTATTATGATGTAATGCTCTATGATACACGATCGTCAGCCAAAGAGCCGGTAACCGATGCCCAGTATGTCAATCCGGATACAGAAATTTCTCCGGTGCTTATTACACCGGATTCACGTATCCTGTGGGTCGATGACCGGAACGGGCAATCCGAAATATACCTGTTCACCCTTGGGGTAACCGGGACATGCCCGGTCGCCGGATTCTCGGTTAATGTCACTGAAGGGCCTGCCCCGCTCACGGTGGAATTTTCTGACACTTCGCCGGACCAGCCTACCCACTGGAGGTGGGATTTCGGTGACGGCACCTTTGATATACGCCATAATACCACCCATACGTTTTCAACAACCGGGATCTATGACGTAAGGCTGACTGCCGGGAACCCGTATTGCAGGAACACTTCGGCTGTCCGGACCATTTCTGTCGGAACCCCCCATGTCAGTTTTTCATCCGCACCCACTGAGGGGATCGTCCCCCTGACCGTTGCATTCAACGGCACTGCTACCGGCTCTCCTTCTGCCTGGCTCTGGGAATTCGGGGATGGGGCAACATCCACGCAGCAGAACCCTGAGCATACTTACTCATCAGCAGGGGCCTACACGGTCAATCTCTCTGCCACAAATCCCTACGGGACGGGTGCAGCATCCAGGGCTGGTTATATCACGATAAAAAACGGTGCACGGAGTATCGCATTCACCAATATCTCCGGTATTTTAGTGTCAGAAACCTCCGGCAGGAAGATCCTGACCTATAATCACGACCTGGTCCCTGATTATTCGCTTACCGGAGATAAGACGACCCTCGTATCCCGACCCCCTTCTGAATACGGGTGGCAGAATATCACGTTCGTCTCGTCCCCCGGTACCCCGTTTGATGACGGGACGGTGAATATTGTCGGGTTCATTTCAGCAGTAATTCTCCGGACCCGGGATATACTCCCCGCATCTTTTCCCCCGGAGATCGGTTCAAACCTGAAAATGAATTACGAGGCAGAATACAGCGGGTATTCCTCTCCCGCGTACCTGGCCACCGAAGTCTGGGAGGGGACCATGTCGCTGGATAACCTCCAGTTCGAAGATATTATCCACCGTTCCGGGTTTACGTCGAAAAATGTTGCCTATACGATGACTGTTTCGCATCATAACCTTTCCATCCCCTTGCGGGGACGGGTAAATATCACTCTCAGTTCAGACTGGGTGGCAGGGACCACCGGGATTGACCGGGGAAGGGACCACATATACGTTATTGCCCGTGGATATGATCCGGCCGGCAACCTTGCCGGAACCGTGATAAAACCCGTATTTGCAGGAAATGATTCCGGGAATCATCTCGAATATTTCGAGGCAGACATCCCCCCGCAGTTTGCATACTTTACCACATTTGCCCCCGCCCGGCTCTCCGGTTCCGGAAACCCCTTCCAGCTGATCACCCTGACGCTCGCAGAAATCATCAGCCCCCCGGCGGACTCTTCATCATCTGACATCACAGAAAATTCTGTGCCCAAGGCTCTCGTGACGAAAAATGCGACATTTCCGACACCGCTGATAACACCACCCTCACCCCCCGATCCGGGAAAATCGGCCAGACTGTACTCGAATAATCAGGGAGTCATAACCCAGATGACCACCCTGCGGTCAACTGACGGGCTTGCTGCGGTGACAATTATCGAGGGGGTTGTGGCAAAAGACGGTGCAGGAAATCCGCTTTCAAACATAACCATCAAAGCAGTTCCTCCGGATACCCTGCCGGCACTACCCGAAAGTTCCGCATTTACTCATGCCGGCATGGCTTACACCCTTGAGCCAAATAACAGTACATTCTCGCCATCCATTTTTCTCAATCTCACGGTTCCCCAGGCACACTGGGGGCTGGATTTTATGGTAAAAATATATGATGAAAAGAACCGTGAATGGCGGGATGTGCCAGCCAGCTACAACCCGGATACCGGTGTTGTTACTGCACAGATATCGCATTTCTGTTTCTTCGCCCTCTTTTCACGGGCCGTTACTCCGGCACCTTCTGCTGCCGTGACCGTTATGCCGGCGAAGACCTCCCCCGTAAAAATCGCTCCGCCGCCTCCTACCGCAATGTCCATTTTTTCGGGGATCATGCTCTGGGTCGTTGACCTGGCAAAGAAAAATGCGGTCTTCGCTGCGGGACTGGTTATCCTTGCCGTTGCGATCTTCCTGTACGGCAGGAAACGGCGGCGTGACCGGATAATGTATCTCCTCTAATACAGGTCGTGATGATCGTACACGAGAGGAGCGGGCTTCTGCCGGGTAATATCCTCTTCTATCCCCTTGACAAAGCCCATGGCAATGATGATGACCGGGACGATCTCGAGCCTCCCCAGCCACATCAGCAGGATAAATATCCATTTGATCGAGAGCGGGCTTGCGGCCGAGATGAACCCGACCGTGAGCCCAGCGTTACTCAGTGCAGAGACCAGTTCAAAGATCACTTCGTCGAGTGCAAAAGAGGTGATGTACAGGTGCAGCGAGATGATGGTCGCGACAAATATCGTCATGACATAAACCACGATGACGAGCAGGTTCCGGGAGATCGCCATCTCCGAAATCTCCTTGGAGAGGATCCGCCTGCCGAACCGTAGGGGCACAAGCACACGGCTGCTCACAAAGAAACGCCGGAACCACCATTTTACTCCTTCATACGCGAGCATCACCCGGTTTACCTTGACCCCCCCTGCAGCACTTCCCATGGCACCGCCAATGAACATCATCATCCCGACCACGGCGATTGGAATTGCCACCCAGGTATGCGGTTCCGAGTTCTGCAGGCCGCAGGTGCAGAGACCCGATACGGCCGTGAAAACGCCCTGGCGGAACGCGGTGCCAACCGACAGGTTGCCAAAGATAAAGAGATCCCACGAGGTGACAAACGAGCCGGCGAGGGCTATCACGAGAAGCATCTTAACGGTCTGGTCGCGGAACATATCGCGGATCTTTCCGTTATAGAGGAAGAAGAAGAGCTTGAACGGGATTGCCCCGGCAAACATCACGGGTATCAGCAGCGCTTCCAGGAGGGGATTGTTGTAATAGGCAAGCCCGGCGGTGTGAATCGTGAAGCCCCCGGTGGCAAGTGCAACCATCACGAGGTTCAGTGCATCCCACAGGGGTATTCCCGCGATCATTATCATACCGGTAAATGCTGAGGTCAATACAAGGTAGATCATCCACATCCGCCGGCTGGTTGTCATGGTGGCGGAGACCAGTTCTTCTTCCCGTCCCTCAGCACGATACAACCGGAAGAGCGAGACCCGGGTCTTCCGCCGGAGGGAAATGCCGAACGCGATGATACCGATCCCGCCGATCCACTGGGTGAATGAGCGCCAAAAGAGGAGTGTTTTTGGCGTGGAGTCAAGGGAGGTGATCATCGTAAAGCCGGTGCCGGTCCAGCCCGACATCGCCTCAAAGACACTGTCCGTATACGACATGTGCAGCCCGAAGACAAAGGGGAGTGCCCCGATGAGTGCGATGGCAAACCACGAGAACGCGACCGCAATCAGGGTGCCGGAGAAGGAGGGTTCGAGATCCTCATAGGAAAGGTGGGAGAGGACAGCACCCAGAACAAAGAAGATGAGCGGGGCGGAAGCAATGGGGAGGATCATATCCCATTCGCGGAAGATGACAAGCACAAGAAACGGCAGCAGTGAAGCAATGCCAAGGAACTCAAAGATGAGACCCATGTCGTGCGCGATCATGGCGATATGCTCGATGCGCTTCATCTGGTAACCAAAATGATTGGTATTTTAATATTGTTATGGGTATCGCTTCTCCTTATCCGGAAGATACTAACCACGTATCGCTGTAACAATCGTGGAAAATTATTCTAATGCAGTGTCTGGGCGGATCGGTACATCAGGAAATATTGGTAATCATATGATGTTTTAACCTGAAAAATATCGTATTTACGAGGGTTTCCCGCCTCAGGGCCTCTCCGAGGCACGGCGGGGCATAAAGGGTCATCCGACAATTTAGTTACTCATCCGCCGCAGGGAATTCCCACAGGTGCGACGCTTTTAAGAAGGTTGATAGAAAATTTCCCGAAAACGGAAAATGTTCAGAGGCAGGGTCAAGGGGATGCTCCCCCGGGGTTGCCTCCTCCTCTGGGGGAGAGAGGGGGTCACCCTCGCAACCCATCGAGCTATAAACAAAAAACAGGCGACAGGATTTCTTCCCCCCTGCCAACATATCTATTAATTTCCGACCGGCACAAATGATATTCATCCATGAACCAGCGCCGTACCGATCTCTTTCCGTTCGTGCTGATACTCGTTCTTTCCCTGCTGGCATTTCTGGTATTCTTCTCAATCATCGATATGGTACTCATCGGTGCCTCCGTTGCCGTGGTACTCATGCCCCTGCATCACCGGATCGCGACCCATACGAAGGCTGGCATATCTGCTGCGGTGGTGACCATAGGTGTTTTCATTACGGTGAGCGTGGTCGTCCTGGTCTCCTATCTCATCTTTGCATCCAACATCCCGGTACTTTTAGGATTGTTCGATAAGATCGGTACCTGGCTGAACAATCCTTCGACCAATCCCCTGGATTTCGGGATCCCGGTGACCAAGGCAACGCTCTCGGGACTTCTTGACAAGGGGACCGCACTCTTTGTAAATTACCAGCAGACCCTCCTCGATAATATCACCCTGATCGCGTTCAAAACGTTTGTATTATTCTTCTCCCTTTTCTCCCTTCTCCTGTGGGGAGAGGAACTCAAATTCAAACTCGCCCGCCACGTGCCGAAGAAGTTCGATGAATACATAAAGGCACTCTCCTGTGTAACGGCAGACACGCTGTATGCAATTTATATCGTCCAGATCGCCATCGCTGTCCTCACCTTTTTTATTTCATTGCCGGTCTTCTACCTGCTGGGATACGGGAATATCATTTTCTATTCGTTCCTTGCCGCATTCTGCGAACTGATCCCCATCCTCGGGTCATCGGTCGCATTTCTCCTGATCGGGACGTATGCGTTTGCCCTGGGGGACACCCGGGGGGTGTTCATCCTCTTCTTCCTCGGGTATGTCGTCGTATCGTGCCTGCCGGAGATCTATATCCGCCCGGTGCTGGTGGGCAGGCGGGTGAAGATCCATGCGGTGATCATGTTTATCGGTATCATCGGCGGTCTCCTGACGATGGGGCTCGCCGGATTTGTCCTCGGTCCGCTTATGATAGTCCTGCTCATCACCAGTTACCGGCTCTATGTCCAGGAAAGAAAGGACCGGGCTGAACCGTCGCTACCTTCAAACGGATAATTACTACCTGTTCCTTCGCGTAAAAGAGAAAGGATTATACCCTATTTATTCCGACTGGTATTGAAGAAATGCTTAAAAATTATTTCGCGATGCCAGGAATTGTCAAATCGATGGGACTGGTCTTTGGGGATATCGGGACGAGCCCCATCTACACCCTGACCGCAATCTTTCTCCTTATTCCTCCGACACCGGAGAATATCATGGGCATCCTCTCGCTGATCATCTGGACGCTCACCATTCTCGTCACCGTGCAGTACACGTTTCTTGCCATGCACCTCGGTAAGAAAGGTGAAGGCGGAACGATCGTGTTGAAGGAGATCCTCCTGCCGATGCTAAAATCCGGCAACCAGGTGGCGTTCATCTCCCTGCTGGCGATCATCGGGATTTCCCTGTTCATCGGTGACAGCGTGATCACGCCAGCCATCAGTATTCTTTCTGCAGTGGAAGGTATCCTGCTCATCCCGGGTTTTGCGTTCACGTCGCAGTTTATGCTTATGATCCTCGCCGGCCTGATCGCTATTGTGCTCTTCTCCATCCAGGTGCGGGGGACGGAGAAGGTTGCATGGGCATTCGGGCCGGTTATGGTCCTCTGGTTCCTGGCGCTCGCCGGCGCTGGGCTCATCGCACTCGTTGCTGCGCCCGGAGTCCTCTTTGCGATTTCCCCGCTGTATGGGATACATTACCTCCTCGGCAACGGGCTGGCAGGGTTCCTCATCCTCTCATCGGTTATTCTCTGTGCAACCGGTGGCGAAGCCCTCTACGCAGATATGGGGCACCTGGGCAGGGAACCGATCGTCCGTGCCTGGTATCTTGTTTTTTTCGCACTCGCGATAAATTATCTCGGCCAGGGGGCATTCCTGATGACCCACCCGGGGGCAAAGAATATTCTCTTCGAGATGATCTTCTCCGAGATGCGGATGCTGTATATCCCGTTCCTCCTGCTCAGCATCGCGGCAACAATCATCGCCTCTCAGGCGATGATCTCGGGGATCTTCTCCATCGTCTACCAGGGGATCACCACCCGCATCATGCCCCTGATGCACATTGAATATACCTCGCCTCAGCTCCGCTCCCAGATCTATATCGATGTGGTAAACTGGCTCCTTCTCTTTGCCGTCCTGCTGATCATCGCAATCTTCCGGAGTTCCAATAACCTGACACACGCGTACGGGCTTGCCGTCAGCGGGACCATGGCGATCACCGGTATCATGATTGTCTGGATCCTGATCCTCCGCGGAGAGCTGGTAAAGACCGTTATCGCCGCTGGTGTGCTTTGTGTCACCTGTGTATTCCTGGTTGCGAACTTCAACAAGATCCCGTACGGGGGGTACTGGTCACTTATCATCGCGTTCATCCCGTTATGCATCATCCTGATCTACGTTTACGGCCAAAGGAAACTCACCGTTGCCCTCCTCCCGGTCCCGCTCGATACTTTCCTCAAAGAGTTCAATGAAGTGTACCCGTCGCTCAACCGGATCTCCGGTTCAGCGCTCTTCTTCGCCCGCGACTTCCGCCGGCTGCCCAAGTACATCCCCCGCATCATGTTCACCAATAACATCATCTATGACGACAATATCATCGTCTCGATCATCCGGACCGAACAGCCGTTCGGGGTGACCTGGGGCGTCACCCGTGAGATTGCCCCGGGGCTCTCCATCTTCGAAATCTATCTGGGATACATGGAGATCGTCGATATCGGGGCGATCCTAAAGGAGGCAGAGATCGATGAGAAGACAATCTTCTACGGCATGGAAGATATTGTGACCCGGCACCCGATCTGGCGTATCTTTGCCGTGATAAAACGTCTCACGCCTTCGATGGTCCAGTTCTATAAGCTGCCGTCCGACAAGATCCACGGGGTCGTGACCCGGGTGGACCTGTAATCCGGGACCGAAAAAAATAATCCTTTAAGTCTTCATTTTTTTTTTAGAAATCATTATATTTCTATTCTGACGCTCTTGCAGGATTGTTATTATCATTATCGCAGCATTCTATGACCGGATAAAAAATGTTTTTGTTCTACAATTCCTTGAAAATTATCGTATGTACGAGGGTTACCCGCCTCAGGGCCTCTCCGAGGCACGGCGTCACAGTGAGAGTATTGAGAGTTGTAACTAATCCGCTGCGGGGCGCCCCGTCGGGGGCAGCGGCGTTCATCGTTACATGGATCGACCATCTCATTATACTGAAAGTTCGATTTATGCCGGAAGAGAATATGTTTCGCCCAACCGGCTTTCAGATACTTATCTTTCCGATTACTCGTGGCTCCCATGGACTTTTCCTGTCTCCAAAACGGTCTCAAAGAATACTACAATGGGATTTCACGTGCCATAAACTGGAATAGGGGCTAAGCCGGACAGGTATGGTCGATACGCTCATATTTTCACTACACCTACATATACCCGGGAACAGGAGGTTTGCAGGTGCGACCTCCCGCAGGGCGTGGGTGTCCGGGTCAGGTCAAAGAAGCGGGATTCAGGGTCAGATGAGAAACTTTACGCAAAACCCGTAAAATTACCAAAGAACAATCGTGCGAGGATCGCCGAGCCAGGTCAAAGGCGATGGATTTAGGGTCCATTCCCGCAGGGGTTCGCCGGTTCGAATCCGGCTCCTCGCATCAAAAAGGATTAATTCTCTCTTTTTTCTGCCATTTCCCCCGTCTTGAAGCCTCGCAATTCATACGGTTACAATCTTCAAAGCAGCATATTGTCACCGGGTTAAATTCTCATTTGAAAAAGAAGGAGGTGGAAGAAATGAGGGCCGCTTGGATGGTATCATTGGATGGTGAATCTCTTGATATCTCCTCCCTGCTTACCTGTTTTTGTTGTTCTGTTGCGGAGTTGCAGACTTGTGCTCGGAGGCGTCAAAACCCCCCATATCTTCCACTTAGTATGATTTAATATACTTATAATTTATATATTTTTCTATTTCAATCAGAGTTTATTCTGATATTTTTTTTAATAAAATATTAACTTTTTTGGCCACAATCAAAAATTCCAGCCCCGACTTTTCTTCTTTCTGGCAACATCCCCATCGAAAAGGAAATCTGCCAACAGAACGCGAACACGGGGTTCATTTTTTCCACCCACCTGGTGCGATAATGAGATATTTATCCGCCAGGCAGTACCTTTCACTGATAGTCTGATACCTGTTTTATAAATCTTAATAGTTCACGTCACGGACGGGGCGATTCTCTTTTCACGTCTGAACCTCTTCCCTGAGAGAAGTTTATCGTAGTCCGGTCATGATTAATCAGGAGAATTACATCCCACTAAAAAATCAATCGGGAAATTTAATAAATTCCAATTTCACCAAACATTTTTTTTATCGTGAAACATGCAACTAATTCCTTATGATAAAGAAAATAAAAAATATTATTTTCCTTTTAACCGGCGGTATTTTAGGAATTGTATTTTTACAAACGGCATATAGTTATATTTATTATGGTATTTCCGAACAAAGATCAAACCCAAGCGATCTATATCTTCAGATATACGCTTTTTTGAATCCCAACAATCTGAGCATTTTTTTATCGATAATAATTTTTGTAGGGATTATGTTGGTGATACTTTTTAAGTCAAATGAATTCGAATAAACTTTTTTTTCATTGTCCTTGATATTACCGTAATTTCAATAACGGGATAAGCCCGTTACCTATCATTTTTTTATATCTGCCGTCATTTTTATAAATTCTTTTTTTCTGCCAAAACCAAAAATCCTGTAGAGAGGAATGGCAACACATAAATTCCTTTGACAAACCGGAATCCGCATTTCTCCACTTCTTTTTTTATTGCGCTTTTCGTAATATAATAAATTTTGTCTCTATCTCCGATGTTAAAAAAAACCTGGATATCGGTGAAAATATTTTTCACACTAAAATAGAGAATTACATGCTTTTTGCTAATCCGAAATAATTCACACAACGTTGCTGGATATTTTTCATGGGGTATCCTGTGTAAAAACCGGTGTGAAATCACAATGTCAACAGAATAATCCCTGATGGGCAGATATCTGATATCTGATAACGCAAATTGCACTCCTTCAGCATCCGGATTTTTTGCTTTTGATAACATCGCGGCGGATGCGTCAAGAGCAAATACAGACCTGTCGTTTTTATTAAAAACAGGTAATAATTTTCCGGTTCCACACGGTACGTCTATGATGGATTTCCCTGAACACATTCCCAGCATTCGATTAATCGCCCGCTTTTCCACGATTGTTGTCAGCCATCCGGCGAGAAATTGCCTCAAAGGAATTTTATTCTTCAGTTTCAGATAGGAGAACAGGCTGATATTTACCGAAGAAAAATAATCCGCATGTGCCTGATCCTGGAAAATAGTGGAATATTGATTATAAGGATCTTCGGAATGGAGTTGATTAATTGAAGGCGTGTTATCCAAAAATCCCCGCATGAAGATTTCTATTCTCTTTGAACAAAATTAATACCGGTAGTTCAATCATCGAACCAGAACGAGTTCTTAATATCCGGAACATCCGAAACAATTCCATGAAACGGGATCCCACAACTCTGTCCATTTTCCTCATCGGTGTTCTTTGCCTGGTTGCGATCTTTTTATTCAGTTCAGCAGCAGTCTATGATACAAGTGCATTCAACAGGTGGGATACTTCAGATATTATCGTCATATTCACCACATTCCTTGCGGCGGTTCTCGCAATTATCAGCTTTATCGGCTACCGGAGAGACCGGAGGACCAAGGTTCTGTGGGTCACGCTCGCTTTCCTGATTTTTACGCTGAAAGGAGTTTTTATTGTCAGCGGTGATTTTTTCAGCAGAAGAGTGCACCCGCTTTTCGATATGGTTGCAAACCTCCTGGACTTTGGGGTTCTTGCCTGCCTCTTCCTTGGCATGACCATGAAGTGATTCGCTCATGGAACATTTACCAAAAAAGAATGCTGATGCGCTTGATCTGGAGTCGCGGAGAAAAATTTACGATCTTGTCAGTCAGTTTGCAGGATCTCATTTGCGAGAGATCCAGCGTACGTCCGGCATGTCTTTCGGCATGGTCTCTTACCATCTTTCTTACTTACAGAGATACCGTCTTATCAGGGAAGAACGTGATGGTAACTATAAGCGATACTTTCCTATTACCACATCTGTTCTTGATGAGAAACTTCTCTCGCTGCTACGACAGCGATCCGTCCGGAATATCCTCCTGTTTATCGTGGCGCACGAGGGATGCAGTCACCAGGATATTGTTTCTTCGGTCCATCTGTCGCCAGCGACGATAACGTGGCACCTGAAAAAGCTTATCGATAATAATATTATCCGCTCGGAAAGACAGGGCAGGTATAACGCGTATTTTCTTAGAATCCCATCAGAGTCAATCACGAATCTCCTGATCACCTTCAGAGAAAGTTTCGTTGACAACCTTGTGGACGGCTTCCTTGAATTGTGGGAATGATTATTTTTTCAGAGCTGGAAGAGGACACCCTCTTTCCGTTCATTATTGTTATACCTTATTTTCCCCGTTATCCAACCTTTCTCGAACATGCTTATTCAAAGTAACCGCTCAAAAAGGTGAAGGTTATTATCCTCAACGTTGAGATGGATGCGATGGTACAATGGAAATGCAGCATACCCGGGTTCAGGTACCGTGAATACGAACGCCTGGTCCCGGGCAAGGCAGCGGGTAACCCCGTTCCGGCGGATGAAACCGGAGAGATCCGAAGATGTACTCCCCTGAATGAGGCGTAACCTTGACCGGCCTGTTCTCTCCTTATAACCTGGGCGACCTGGTACTCCCGAACCGGATGGTGATGGCGCCGATGACCCGATGCCGTGCAATCGAAGGCGATGTCCCGGGCCCGTTATCCGTTATCTATTATGCACAACGGGCCTCGGCCGGCCTGATCGTCACCGAGGGATCCCCGGTCAGCCCGAAGGGTATCGGGTTCGACCGCACCCCGGGGATTTCCACACCGGACCAGGTTGCCGGCTGGAAGAAGGTGACCCGGGCGGTCCATGAGGCTGGCGGGAAGATTGTCTGCCAGCTCTGGCATGTCGGGCGCATGTCGCACCCGGACTTTCTTTCCGGCGACCTGCCGGTTGCACCGTCCGCCCTCCCGGTCAATGAAGAGATCCATACCCCGCTCGGGAAGAAGCAGATCCCGGTCCCCCGTGCCCTTGAGCCCGGTGAAATCCCTGCAATCATCCGCCAGTTCGGGCAGGGAGCGAAGAATGCCCGGGAGGCGGGTTTCGATGGCGTGGAGATCCACGGGGCAAACGGTTACCTGCTGGACCAGTTCCTGCGGGACGGCTCGAACCGGCGGACCGACCGGTATGGCGGGAACCTTGAGAACCGGCTCCGTCTTCCGCTTGAGGTTGCCCGGGCGGTCGTCGCGGAATGGGATGCAAAGCGGGTCGGCTACCGCTTATCCCCTCATTTCCTGGTCCACGGGATGTCCGATTCGGACCCCCGGGAAACCTTCTCCCGCTGCGCAGCGGAACTGGACCGGATCGGTATTGGCTATATCCACCTGGTGGAACCGGTCGGCGGCCGTCTGGGAATGACCGCACCTCAGGACCGGATGACCCCGTTGATTCGCGAAAAATTCCGGGGGGCGCTGATGCTCAACGGAGGCTACAATGCCGCCAGCGGAAACGAGGTGGTAGCAGGCGGCAGGGCAGACCTGGTCTCCTTCGGGGTGCTCTTCCTTGCCAACCCGGACCTCCCGGAGCGCTTCCGGCAGAACGCACCGCTGAACGATGCGGATATGTCGACCTATTACACCGGCGAAGAAAATGGGTATACCGATTACCCGTCGATGGGATCGGGCGGCGTGGAGAAGACGACGGGGTGAGGAAAGACCGGGATAATCGACAATTCTCCCCCCCATTTATCCATCGATGATAGGGAGTCCGGGAGTTCTGCCCGGGTGCAGATGAGCAGGTTACTCGTGAATCATCGTCAGCATCATCTTGAACCGCTGCTGAGCGTGCAGGGCATGGGGTTTGTTTGCCGGCATGATAATCATCTGGCCTTCTTTGAGTACATACGGGTTCTTCTCAATGGAGACCTCAGCTTCCCCATCAATGATCGAAGCAATTGCATCGAAGGGTGCGGTGTGTTCTGACAACCCTTCACCGGCATCGAAGGCAAAGAGCGTGATCGTCCCGCTCTTCTTGTACACGATCATCCGGCTCACGACCGAGCCTTCCTGGTACGCGATGAGGTCTTTTGGGTTCAGGATCTTTTCAGCGAGGTTTTCGGATTTTTTCTCCGGCATAGTAATACCTTCAATGGTTTTTGTTTCCGGGCAGGCTTAAAGGCAATACTTCCGGTTCCTTTTGTTTTTACTGACAAGAGTATCCTGGCCGGAGGTTCTGATTATGCATTCCAGGTAAGGGAAAACCCGGTGAACGCTGTGCATCCAGAAAGACCATTCCCGGAAATACGCCCTGATCTCCCCGATTCAGGCTCCGTTTACCCATTCCGGATGGCTTTCCGGCACTAATTCGTGAAAAACGTGCACTATTGTTGGGGGAATCGCACGATTATTTTCCCGTTTGGCTATCCAAGGTCATATCGGAGCTGAAAATGGCCGCTAATAGCATCTATTGGAAGGCAAATCTTAGGTTGGATCAATCAGAACTACCGTTAAGGGAAAAAACACCTGTTTCGACCATTTGGCAGCTGCCCCCGGAAATGTCGGATTTTACGGGCGTCTGAAGCTGGTTCTGCATCACTATTTTTACCTACGCCCGGAAGTTTTCAACAGGCCGGACCAAAATAGAAAAATCCTGGTAAAAAAAATTGTGACATGTTTCCGGTATGAATTCTGGCAAATAGAGAAAATCCTGTGCCGGGTAATCCACGAATAAGTTATGCCCGAAACCTTCTCAGGCACCCGGTTCGCAAAAGAAAATATCGCGAAGCGTCTTCGAAAAGAAAATTTTCCGGAAAAAGAAGTGGGAGGTTTATACGTATACGTCTGCTATTATCTGGCTGCTGCCGTCAGTGAAATATCCAATGACCATAACATGATCCTGGCCGCTGGTAGCTGCACCGGATAGTACCATAAGCGAGCCCACATCCGGAGTTACCGGAGTACTGGTTGCGGACAATGCACCTTTCGGACTTACGGTAAAAAAGGGAGTCGCATTGGGTGCAATGATCGTGAGCGAGTACAGCTCCGGTTGAGCATCCCCGCCCTGGTACGTGATCAAAATATCATTCCCCGATTGAACAACGCTCGTGGCTACCATCCGTACATGCTGGACATTCTCTGACATCCCGAACGCATATATGCCAATGATTCCTCCCAGCATCACGGCAGTCATGACCATGAGAATCGTACCGATTACCGGGGATAATGCTTCGTCATTGTTCATTTTTGCCCTTGTTAGAACACGTCACGGAATTTGATTCTGAGCTTATTCCTTAATGATAACTTTCAGGTAGAGTTATCAAAAAAAGAAGAAGTAATCAGATGTAAGAATCTGAGATAATCTGCTTGACCCCATCATTAAACTGACCAACAGCAAGGATACGCTTCCTGCCCGCAGGCCAGTCGGGAGCCGGGCTCAATTTCATCACTGCGCCAAGATTGGGTTTGGCGGGAGCTGGCGAAGACGCTGTGTTAATAGTCAGGTCCCCATCAGTGCTGCTCGTATACCATTGAGTTCCATTCGGGGCAGTGATCGTAATCTTGTCGAGGTCAACGTCATTTGGTCCCCCATGATAGGACAATAAAACCGTTCCTCCGTTGGTATCAACCTGGATCGCTGATCCCATTAATTTGGCTTTCTGGAGGTTTGTTGGCACACCAAACACAAACGCCCCGATGACGGCTGCGAGAATGACAGTAATGGCGACCATGAGTATTGTACCGATGACGGGGGAAATTGCATCTTCATTCTTGTTGAATACCATATTTTTCCGAACACCTTTTCCCACTACCCATGCCGGGTCTTACAATGTAATCTGGTATTATTGCGTGTTTGTATATTAATATTTCCTTTTATTTTCAATAGATTTTTGTGTCACAAAAATAAAATCTACATCAAAATCTAAAAATTTTAGGTTTTTCAACTCTGATAAAAAAAAAATTCATTGCTAAAATTTTTATTAGTTAAAAAAATGGTGAAATTATAGGTAATTATCTAAAATAACCTGATCTGGTCCATCAGTAAATGTCCCAACAACCTGGATATGCTTTTGACTGGCAGGCCAGCAAGTGCACGGACTCAATTGCATGACCGCACCGATATCGGGTTTTGCAAACGTGGATCCGGAATCAGTTAATGTCCCTGCAGAATCCAGAGGATGCCAAACGGTTCCATCGGGTGCGGTGATCCGTATCGACGACAGCGACTGATCATCCCGCCTGCCCACCCTGATAGGTGATCAGGATATCCGAGCCCGATTGGATGACACTTGTTGAAACCATCCGGGTATTATGAACACCTTCTGCCATCCCGAATGCATATATACCAATGATTCCTCCCAGCATCACGGAAGTCATGACCATGAGGATCGTACCGATAACCGGTGATAGTGCCTCGTCATTTTTCGTTAATGCCATTGTAGGAAACACCTTAGTCCACCGAGTCCTGAACTAAATCCTTTAAAATTACTTCTAGAATTATCAAAAAAAGGAGGGGTTTAGACGTAGGTGTCTAGTAGAACCTGACTAGAACCATCCGTGAACCTACCCGTAGCAACTACGTGATCTTTACCAGCGAAATCGTTAGCCGGACCGGCACAGGAAGCCGTAACATAAGATCCTACATTCACACCTAGAATATTAGGTCCCGGAGCAGCTGGAGGCGTTGTTGCGAGAGCGGCAGTTGTTACAGTTGAGTTAGTATACAAAACACCGGCAGTACAGGTTGTTGCTGGAGAAACAATAACAGTACCGTATGCAAAAGACTGCGCATCCTGACCACCCTGATATGTAATAGTTATACCGTTTGCATCCGGCTGCTGTGCCGTTACCGCTACAATCTTAGTCTTAGCAATATTCCCGGACATACCGAAGACGAACGCAGCGATAACTGCTGCCAGGATCACCGTGATGGCGACCATTAGGATCACACCGATCACGGGTGATACTGCCTCATCATTCTTTCTTGTTACCATAATTTTTACACACCTTTTCACAATGCCCGCAGAGGGCATGATAATGTATACCATTCTATCTTTTTTGTTTGTATATAAATATTTCTTTTGAGTTAACAGAGATTTTTAGAACAATATCACTAATTCCAATTCAAACAACAAGAAAATCGATGAATGTTGCAGAACGCGATTCATTCATTACGTCAGAAGTATTGTTCAACGCATATAATAGTTGGTCCCTCGTGCCTCAGAAGCCGGCCTCACACGGTAAAAAAAATCCATGTCACATTATCGGTGGAGCGGTATCTGAACAGGTTTGCTTTGCCGCTGCCAGCAATAAATCCCGGACGCAGCCATCGCCAGAAACACCCGATATCACCGCATCTCAGGAGTCCGAATCATTCCGGAGGGAACTGAGGTCTCGACCCTACTTCTCCGTGTCCAGCGCTTTTGCCCAGGTCTCAATAGCCCAGCGGGCAAGGTCCTCGGGTATGCCATGGTTTTCCATCAGGTTCTTCCGCAGCCGGGCTGAGGTGTTGACCCAGTGAAACCCCTTGTGCGGCTTCAATAACTCCTGCGGGATGTTGTCAGTCAGCGCAAGAATCAGGATTTTGCGTTCATTCCTGTATTCACCGTTGGAGAATTCGTCAAGAAGTGCGGATAATTTTTCCCGGTCATCGAGGATGGGAAGCCCATATTCATTCATCACGCGACACAGGGTCGCCAGGGTATAGAGCTTACTTTCTTCGGGGATGGTTCCGTAGTGGAGTTTCTCTTCCGGTTTCTCTGCAACGATCATCTGCTCATGTTTTCTCCGGCCTGATTTTTTCCCCAGCAGGTTCTGGGGTTTCATGTACCAGAGTACGACACCGGCAATAAGGATAACCATGAAGACAAGCATCCCCATGGTTGTCGGGTTGAGACCTTTCTCTTTGGTAAGGGCAATTTCCCGGTTTTCCAAAGCAGTGGTGTGATTCGGCTGGAGGGAGAGCACCTTGTCATACGAGGCAATGGCCTCGTCATACCGCCCGAGGTAATCCAGGGCAACGCCGCGGTTGAGCCAGGCTTCGCTATAATCCGGCCTGATGGCTATCGCTTTGTCGTAAGAGGCGACCGCATCTGAATACCTGCCGAGTTTCCGCAACGCGATGCCCCGGTTATTCCATGCTTCTGCATCGGTGGGCCGGAGGGCAAGCACCTTGTCGTACGATGCGACTGCTTCAGAAAAGCGGCCGAGATTTTCCAGTACGACGCCGCGGTTAAGCCATGCGTCGGCGTAGCCCGGGCGGATGAAGACCGCCTTGTCATATGCAGCGAGGGCATCGGCATAATTTCCGCGGATACTGGAATTGATCCCGTCGGCATAATACTTATCTGCCAGGTCAGCCGCTGCAACGGGGGTACACATCAACAGTGCGGCGAGAATAATTCCCCCGGCTATAACGAATTTATTCAAAATCTATCCAGATAGTATTTGTTGTGAGGTTAATCATGATTTTGTTTCAGATTTGAACGGGAGAGATTTGTACGAAAAGATGGTCATTCCGGAGGGGTGACCTGATGGGGAGCGCCCCGAACCTTTCAGGGCGGGAATCTCCATCTTTCCAGTTTGGGGATCTGATTTATTACATATAGCCACATATAGGTATATCTATGCAGGCCGCAACCACAATTTATATCCGGGAGGATCTGAAAGGGAGGCTGAACAACCTGAAACGGAACCCCAAAGAATCCTACAACGACGTTATCGAACGCCTGATCTCTCGTGCTGTTGATGATGAACCCCTGAGCGATGAAGCTATTCATGGCCTGGAAGAAGCCCTCGAAGAGATCAGGCGGGAAAACCTGATACCGGAAGACGTGATCCTGAAGAAGTATGGCGGTAATTGAAATTGTATACTATAAGGTATACCCCGCGATCAGATCGTGACCTTGGCAGACTCGATAAAGATACTGCACAAAAAGTTGTCCAAGCGATTCATGAACTCAGGGAATCTCCGTATAATTATATCAAAAAGCTGAAGGCATCGAACCCGAATCACCCGGTCTATTCTTTCAGGGTCCGGAGAGATATTCGTGTTCTTCTGTCAATCCATGATGATGTTCTGGTCATCCATATCCTTGAAGTTGAACACCGGAAACATTCGTACAGGGATTATTAACCCTAGTGGAAAAAAAACATACCGGGTCGTTTTACTGGTATACCATGAATTTGACGGTATCAGGAATTTTTAGGGTATATACCAAAGAATATAATTGCTCCCGGTTTTCCCCTCCATCACGGGATTTCCCGGCCCGGGTCGAGCAGCACCTCGTGGGGGAGCCCGTCAAGGGCAACCCCCCCCAGCGCCCCGATCACCCCGTTCCCGCCCTGCAGCGTGATGCCGAACCGATCCGCGGTCGCCTCGGCAACCGCCCGGGTAATCACCTTGTTCCGGACCTGTCTCCCGTACTCCCGGAGACCTTCCGGGACGGCAAGCCCGGACCGGATCGCAACTCCCCACTCCCGGGACAGCGACTCCCCGGCCACGAACCGCAACGTCTTTGCTTCCAGGTCAGCGAGGCTCTCGGGAGCAACGGCCACTTCGATGAAACTGGACGAGTTCCCGGCGGTCTTGATAAATACATCCGGGTAGAGCATCGCCACATGGTGACTGATGGGCAGGACACCCTTGATGCGGGTGACGTGCGACAGGAGCGCCAAAGCAAGGGCAAAGGTCGCACCCCCTTCCTTTGAATCCGTGTCATCGATGCCGATGGTCACGTGCACCAGTGCCCGGGTCCGCACATCACCCTCCACGATCGCGCCGGCATGCCGGGTCCTGACCTGCGTCACCCCTTCCGCACCTGCCATCATGTCGGACAACGAGTACGCGGGTCCCCCGATGCAGCGGATGTGCTGGATAACGGTATCCCCGTCCTGTTCGATACCCGTGACCCCGACCGCCGGGAGCGGCGAGAGCCCGACCGGAACAATGGTGCTGCCAATCCGTGCATGTTCCCGCAACAATGTCCCGTCGCGCTGCACGCTCACCAGCACGCCACCGGCCAGGGCATGGTGGTAGCCGCAGAAGGCAGCGCAGGCCCCGCTCATGCAGTCATGGTATATCTCGACATTATCCCCGTCAATAGTCGTGAAGATCCGCCGGCAGGCACTCGACGGCATGGCACTGATCGCCACGTAATGTGCCGCACTCCGTCCCCGCTTGGGGTCACGGAGAAGGACACACCCTTCGCCAAGGAGCCGGTTCACCCAGTCCTGCGCAGTACTGCGGGGAAGAGCGGTCGCCTGCTGGATATCGGTGACGGTAAAAAAACCATTATCGAGCGTGAACTGCCGCATCAGGCGCAGGTACTCGCGCCGTCGCTCAAGTACGCCGGGCATAACGGTCCCTGATGAACAGGAGGTCGCCGATGATGGCGCTGGCCGTCTCGGTAGAACCGGCCCCCCTGCCGATCAGGGTGATCTCCTTTGCCAGATCCGTCTCGAGGGTAAGTGCATTCAGCGTCCCGTCAACCACCAGCGGGTGGTTCTTCAAAAGGATCCGGGGCGAGACGCGGAGGATGTGCTTACGGGGGATCGCTTCGGCGATCAGCCGGATGGTGGACCCTTCATCCTCAGCCAGCCGCAATGCGTCAGGAGTCAGGAGATCGATTCCCGTACGATCGACATCATCCAGCCGCACACCGTTTCCCCAGATGGTGTTTGCAAGGATCACGAGCTTGATCGCCGCATCGATGCCCTGCACATCGTAGGTGGGATCTGCCTCCGCGTACCCCATCTCACGGGCTTCCATAAGGGCCTGCTCGTAGGTAAGCCCTTCATCCGCCATCCGGGTAAGAATATAATTGCAGGTCCCGTTCAGCACGCCATAGAGGGCAAGGATCTCATTGCCGGCAAGCCCGTGTTCCAGCGTATGCATGATGGGGATTGCACCCGCTACCGTCGCTTCATACCGCAGGGCGACGCCGTTTTTCTGTGCCAGTGCGTGGAGCTCCTTGTAGGCAAGGGCAATCGGCCCCTTGTTTGAAGTGACCACGTGTTTCTTCCGCAACAGGGCGGCTTTGATATACCCGATGGCAGGTTCCCCGGTAAGAGCGTTGGTGGGGGTCACTTCAATAAGAGCATCGTAATCCGCTTTTTTTATCACATCGGGAGCAGAGATATCCCGGTCCCCGCATAAACCGTTCCTGCTCTTGTTTAAGAGGAGATTTTCGATATCGATCCCGTCGGGTTCCATGCATCCGCTCTTCGAATCGGCTATGCCGGTGATCGTGAGACCGAGATCTTTTCGTGCGATCACCCCGGCAACACCTTTACCGACCGAACCCAGTCCTATCAATGCGACCTTCATCATGCAATCTCCTCGAGCGGTTCTATCAGGAGCAGGGATTTCTGGTGTGAGACACGGCGGAGGATTGCAAGGGCTGCCTCCATGTCATTCCGGCTGACCGCCTTGATGGTAATCCGTGAAGAGGATCGCTCCTGTACCGCCGGCATACTCATGGCGAGTTCGCAGACCTCGGCAAAGCCGGTCGAGTCGATCTGGTCGACCGTATCGGTGAGACCGGTATGCATGAGATGCCCGATCAGGATGACTGTCCGTTTATAGAGAAGCCGTTCCTCGCCGATCCGCTGTATGTGTACCCCCTGTTCCTTGAGAAGCGCAATGAGTCGTTCCAGCCTCCCTTCCGGTAACTCAAGCACGATCTGTACGTTCAGGGTATCATCATCCAGATCGGGTTCACGCTGGTGAATGACCGCTATGATATTTCCCCCCGATTCAGATATGGGTTTGAGGGCAGCAACCAGCTGACCCGGAGAATCCTTCATCTCAAGCTTCATGGAGACCCGCACGAGACCACCTGTTCCAGTAGTAGATCGGCTTTCAAGATAAGTCTTTTATTTTAAAGATCCGGAGAAAGTCCCGGTTCAAAAATCCATTGAGTGCCGGATCAGGAATGACAGAAAGAAGAATCTTTTTTTGTATATAATATTTTTCGAGGGAATTTTTTTACGGCTTTCACCAGTACGGATCCTATTAAGTGAATGAACCGAACTTTCTAAAAAATCACGCACCGATCCCAAAAAATCCCAAAAGAGCGTATGATACAGATTCCTGGATAATCATCAAATATATGAGGGTTCCCCGCCTCAGGGCCTCTCCGAGGCACGGCGGGACGAGGAAGTTTTTAAAGATTTTTTTCGTTCATGATCCGCTGCGGGGGCGCCCCGTCGGGGGCAGCGGCGTTTATCACACACATTGAGAGATATAACCTTACTACGGTCACATAGTGCAATATTCATGATTCCTTTGCAGACTTGGTATTCCGATGCGTTCTTCCGATCCCGGGAAAGGAACGAAACGTCGGTATGGTGATCTCCTGAAAAAGAACCATCCTGGATGTGGGATCAGATCTTCCGGAGTTTCCTGTTCACTTTCTCAAAGAAATTCCGTTTGACATCAACAAAGAGAGCCGGGAGCTCTGACCGTCGCACGGTTATCGTCATGGAAGATCCCAGTCCGATCGTCTTCTGGCCGTCGATGACGAGATGGGCTGGTTTTGCACTGTCCAGTTTGATCTCGAGGTGCCGGTCACTGCTTATCAGGTGCGGGCGGGATGACAGCATGTAAGGAGCAAGCGGAACCAGTAAAAATCCCTGTATCCGCGGGTCGACGATAGGCCCACCTGCACTCATGGCATAGGCAGTGGAACCGGTCGGTGTGCTGATCAGCAGACCGTCGGCGCGGAACTGCTCGGCGGTGGTGCCATCAACAATAACGGAAAATTTCAGCATCTTTGCCGGGCGGGTGGTCACAATGAGCGCCTCGTTCAGCGCAGTTCCCAGAAAAGTATTGTCACAGGACAGCGTGACTCTCATCCGTTCTTCAACGGAAAAACCGGAAGGCAGGTTTCGTATAAATTCCATTGCCTCGGAAGGTTCGAGATCCGCAAGAAAACCGACCTCCCCCCAGTTTACGCCAAGGACCGGGATGGGCCGGTCCATCTGCTGGATCGTGCGGAGGATAGTGCCATCTCCCCCGACGGCAATTACCACCCCGGGGTCCGCCTCAGCAAAAGAACAGCCGGTCTTCCCGAGCGCCGAGGCGGTATCGGGGTCATACATCACGTCGGATCCTTCCTCTTCAAGCACCGCCCTGATCTTCTCGGTGAAGGCACAGGCGTCCCGGCTGTCAATCCGTGAAACAAGCAGTATCCTCATCATTATCACCGCAGGTACTCGATCACTTTGGAATGGAGTACCCCATTTGTGGCAACGAGACACCTCCCAATCGTCACCTCGTTGGGAAAGCGGATCCCCTTGCCTTCGAGATCGGAAACTTTCCCGCCGGCTTCAGTACATACCAGCATACCGGCTGCCGCATCGGTGACCCGCAGCGTTCCCCGCAGATCGACAAAACCGTCGATTCTCCCGCACCCGATATAACAAAGTTCCAGCGCAGAGGCCCCCAGCAGGCGCCACCGCCGGATCTTCTGCCCCAGCTGCATCATGCGGGTGGGATCGAATTTTCGCCCATAGACGCTCATCGCAGATTCATCCAGCTGCGAGACCGCCGACACCTGGATCGGTTTGTCATCGCACCGCGCGTATTTTCCTTTTATGGCCGTGAATGTCTCCCCGCTCGCCAGGTTACGGACGAATGCCTGCTGCACCACCCCATGCTCTGCATAGGCCAGGGAGAGGGCATAGAAAGGGATCCCGGCGAGGGCATTGAAGGTCCCGTCAACCGGATCGAGAAAGATGGTGCCGCCGTTGCCGGGGAATTTTACTTTGCCGGCCTCTTCACTCACCAGGAGAGAGCAGAGGGGATCTTCCTGTAAATAGGCAATAATACAATCCTCAGCCACCTGGTCGATCTTCTTTGTCGGGGTGAGATCAGCGCCCATCTTTACCGTTTCTGCTCCTTCAGGAGTTCCCGCAAGATCGCAGATACTCTCATTGACCATTTCTGCCATCTGATTGCATGCCCGAAGAAATTCCATGCCCGGCCTTCCTTTTTCTACGCTGTATTTATGTAATGCAATGGAGATAAATTACTACCGCGTTTACGATATGTGGTTATTTTAGGTGTGAATGAAATGAAAGAGCAGACCGAAATAGGGAAGATAAAAGAAGGGCGCTATATTGTCATCGAAGACGAACCATGTAAAGTCCTCGGAATTGCCACATCGAAGCCCGGGAAGCATGGTGCGGCAAAGGCACGGATTGATGCGGTAGGAATCTTTGATGGCGTGAAACGGTCGATCGTCCAGCCGGTATCGGCAAAGGCCTACATCCCGATCGTTGAGCGAAAGAGCGGCCAGGTAATCTCGATCGCCGGCAATACAGCACAACTGATGGATATGAAAGACTTTTCAAACTTTGAAATCCCGATACCTGAAGACAAGAAGGGCCATGTCGAAGTCGGCAAAGAGATCGTATATATCGAGTCAATGGGAAAGAGAAAGATCGACTGATTTTCGGTTATTGTTTTAACTGATAACCGCTGAAAACTCTTTTTTCACCAGATAAAAAATTCGTTTCCGGATTTTTTTAACCTTCACAATTCACGGGGAACGCCATCATTTTAAAATTACGATAAAAAATTAAGAGGAGTCATTATTGATTACTCCGCTTTTTTCGTAAGATATTCCGCATGAAGATACAAAAATGACCGGGAAACCGGGTATTTTTTTATGTGACCATCTGGTTTTCGAAATGGGGGGAGAACCGGGAACGAAAAAGAGAGAATACCTAGAATTCTTTCAGAATATTTTCATCAGATCCGGGTTGAGATTGTCTTATTGAGGAGTCATGAAAATTAATATTTCCCAATATACTCCTCGGGAACCCGGATTTCAAGGGAAAAGGAACTGAGTGCCTGGGTGTTGATAACAAAAAAGTAATCTTTCCTGCCTTCAAAGAATTTCTCTTTCCATGGACGGGGATCGGATCCGGTCCATAACGTAGTGTCAAGACCGCCGGGAGGTGTGATGGTACGCACGATGCGGTTGGGATCAGCCGCATCCATGACCTGAAGGATAAACACCGGGTTGGTCACAGAATATGATCCCTGGAGATACGTATGGGTTGACCCGCTTTCATTGGAACCCTTGACGGTTGAAGAACCCAGTGACAGATCCTTTCCTAACATTTTTCCCGCAGGTTCCACAGTGTACCAGATCTCCCAGTAGGGAAACGGGATATGGATCACCTGGGTCGTAGCGCTGTATTGCCCGGAAACCGTAGCAAAGACCACCCTGCTGGTATTACGGCCGACACTGTCGATTCTGGTTCCATTGGGAAGTGACGTGTTCAGTGAAATACCGTACGTGGAGGGATTTACAAATTCTACCTTTTTTACGTTATTGTCCCATGTTGGGACTACCGTCGGGTGGGGTGTTGAGGAGGAAACCGGGAGGATCGTTTCCGTAACCACCGGTTCTGCCGGTGGCAGGGTCACGGGGGCAGGGGTTTGGAGGGTCGTAGCTACAGCAAGGCCGGTATTGAGGGGCCGGCCGGTTACCATTGGTTTTACGACAAGGGCGATGACAAGGATAATGACCAGAGCACCCACCGCGTACATGACAGATTTTTTATCCATGGCAGGAGTGTATGAAAATAGTGGGGTTTCTTACCATAAATACCCGCATACCCATCTGAGAGAGGGCAAGAAAAAAATTCATCCCTGAACAATGAATTATGCACGTGGGAGCGGAAAATTTGGTCGGCTCTTTTCCCATAATTTTGAAAATTTTCGCTAAAAAAACTTCAAAATTCGGATCAAAAGAAGGATAGCGAGAAGAAAGTATTTATATTAGAATATCATTTAAAGAAATAGGGACGTTGGGTACACCAGGGTCCTTAGTGTACGAAGGTTAACCTATGAAATCCATGAAGCATAATGATGAAGGGTTCACCGGTCTTGAAGCGGCAATTGTGCTTATTGCATTCGTTGTCGTTGCAGCGGTGTTCTCGTATGTCGTACTCGGCGCCGGGTTCTTTACAACCCAGAAGGCCCAGGAGACCGTGTATAAGGGTGTTGAACAGTCGACCGCTAATATCCAGATGGTAGGTAATGTGTACGGACTTTCTACTGATAATTCCACCATTACCAACATTACATTTGTCATTGGTCTTGCTCCAGGTGCATCGGCCCTTGATTTGACCAAGATGAAAATCGTCTTCTCAACACCAACAACCGCTCCGGTAATTCTCACTCAGGCCGCCAATGCTTCTGCCACTACATTCTCCACCATGATCGGTTCCACTCCGGAAACTTCAATAAATCCCAATGATCAGGTGCAGATCAATTTCGCGGTAGCCGGGGTAACGGCGAATACCAAAATGACCATTGAGCTGAGACCATCCGTCGGGGCAGCATTACCGTTCTCAAAGACGGCACCTGCAACGATAGCAAATACGAATGTTCTCTACTAATCTCACCTTTTTTTGATAACTTCTCTCGAGCAATTTGATTACTCTTCCCTTTCCAATTAATTTGAACTATGGTTTTCCATTGGAAACCTTCCGGAAGTATTTATGACATAGTTATTCGACCATTTTCTTTTCGAGATTCTAAAATATGTTTTCATTCAAACGATAAGAAAAGAGATACCCTTATTAAATCTTACTCTTAAAATTAGTGATTCAGGAGATTTCATATCAATGGTAAAAAATTCCGATGCATTCACGGGTCTTGAAGCGGCAATCGTGCTTATTGCATTTGTTGTTGTGGCCGCCGTGTTTGCGTATGTGATTCTCGGCGCCGGGTTCTTTACTACCCAGAAAGCGCAGGAAACTGTCTATAAAAGTGTTGAACAGTCTACCTCAAACCTCCTCCTGATAGGAAACGTATACGGGCTTGCCTCAGACCCCTCATCAGGAATCGATGAGATCAAATTCTCGATCGGTCTCGCCCCGGGTGCTGCGGCTGTTGACCTGACCAAGCTGAAAATTGCCTTCTCTACCCCGGCTACACCCCCGATCATTCTTCAGCTCAACGATACCGCAACCACGACATCATTCACCGCAAAAGAAGCCGGGACAGGACCCGGTCTCGACTCCATGACACAAAACCAGCAGATCGAGATTGATTTCATGGTAGCCCCGGTTCCTAAAAATACACCGGTAACCATCGAGATCCGGCCACCGGTCGGTGCTGCATTACCCTTCTCAAAGACCACCGCTGCAACGATCACCAATACTACGATTCTCTCGTAATTTTTTTGGGGATATTACCAATTAAACCACCAAAACTATCATTGATTCAGGATGTGAACAAATGGAAAAAATACGTTACTGAATTCAAGATAGAAAAAGTGCTTAAGTTTTTAACAACTGAATTTTTTGGATTTTATTACCATTATCGGTTCTATCGCATCCTGGGGGTCGCCGCAGCGGCGGGGGCGGAGATATATGCCGAAGCCCCCGGGAGCGTCTTCAATGAGGATTTTTGATCAATCGTACAGAAAAGTTAGTGGCTGGACCGGGACTATCCCCATTTTTTTTAATACGAGGTCATTCCAGTTTTGGCAGGGATTCATAATTTTCCGAGGGGCGGGTCTTGAGATAGATCGTATCCACCCTCCGGATCTTCGCGATCTCGGCGATAACCAGGTACATGTGAATGATGGCGAGCTCCACATCCTCTTTCGACACATTTTCCCGCAGTCCTTTCGATTTTTCATGGCCATGCTCGGATTTTGCAAATATATACGCCATCTCCGACTCGATCATGGACACTGCCGTATCATTTTTGGAATTCTGCTCGATAAAGGAGAAGATCCGGTTCAGGTACTGGTCCGGTTCGATGCTCCGTTCCCTGCCTTTCCGGTCCAGGTAGACTTTTTCCCGAACCGGGACAATAGTATCGGCCACCGTGATCAGGATCTTCTGCACGGCGTGGATGGCTTGTGAAAAGGAGTCCGGATCATAATATTTCATCCTCTCGTTGATCTCGAGGAGCTGCTCTCCTGCCCGGGGGCAGTTCTCCCGGATAAATTTGTCTGCCGCAAACCGTGTATCTTCAAAGATATCCTCGGCAAAATCCCCGACCGAGAGCGAGATATTGACTTCGGTTATGTAATTGTGGATGGTGGTTTTCAAGCGTTCAAAGTCATTCACCAGCTCATGGTGTTTGTTCAGGATCTGCATTTTCTGGCTCTCGTTTGCCCCTATCTTTGCCACCGATTCGATCTTCGTGGAATTGATATATGATTCCAGGTGGGGAAGACCGATGGAATGGGGACGCCGGGTCTTCTCATCCCGTATTACCGGGCGGTCACCGGTGTAATATTTCCTGCAGGAACCCAGTTCATCCGGATCAAATACCACCGGATAGCCCATAATTTCATAGTCCAGCCATCGCTGGGCATCAGAGTCATGCAGCATCCGAGCCAGCCGTTTGGCTTTCATCAGGATCTGCGATATGGGTAGCTGGTTGATCTCCAGATCGCCGAGGATGACATTGGACAATTCTTTTGCCATCCGCAGGTTGGAATTCTGATCCTCATCCATGACCATTGCTGGTACTTCTCCCCTCTCACGCCTCTTGGCATTCCTGAATTCTTATAAATAGGATTTCTCTTTATCCCGCACTATAATACTATGGTTTGCCTTCCATAAAAAAGGGATAACTGTTTCCCCTCAGGACCACCTGCTCTGAATTTTGTTTCATGCCCGGGAATGCGCTTACCGGACACTCACGAGGATGGTATCTCCTTATAGCACCTATTCAGGGTAAAATTTTTTCGCTTTTCCATTATAATCATCAATTATTGCAATTTGCTGAACAAAATGTTTAATAGTCATAAATGTAATATAAAAGAAGATACACCATGGCGGTAAACCAGTCTCAGGTCGACCACATCATCACTGCGGCATCCGAAGATGATCCGGAAGTAAAGCTCCAGAACCTGGAACGGGAAGTTGACCTCATCAAAACTTCTATCAAGCGTCTCCTGATAGACATACGGGAACGGATGAATGAACTGGAAAACCCGTTTACTCTCGTCATTCCCGGACCTGCAGGAGCCCCGGCAGGCCCTTCAGCGGCTGAGACTGAAGCAGAAACAGCAAAAAAGTCAGTCCTGGAAAAAAGGGAAGCGGCCCTCAACGAACGTGAAACCCGGCTTGATGCTTCTCAGGCTAAAAGGGAGTCCGAGACGAGAAAGGAAACTCCGCCCGCCAGGCCCGAACCGGCAACCCTGTCGGCAGAAGACACAAAAAGAATGCTGGACGAACAGGTGCTTGCAATAATGAGGTCCCAGCCGGTAATGCCCCAGAAACCGGTTTACGCAACCCCGCCAGCCGCCGAAACGCCAAATGATAAATTACGGCTCCAGAAGGTCTACAAACTCTTCAAGTGGACCCGTCAGGCGGTGAAAAAGGTCGGCCATGACCGGCTGGAAATCATTTTGGAGTCCTACCGGGCGATGGGATTTATCTCCCGGGAATCCTGCGACGAGATCCGTGAGATCTCCCGCCTCATGCCGGCAAACCTTGGTGAAGATCACGAGGTAGGCCCGGACGAATTTATCACCGAACTTTATGCGCTGAACAGGATTCTTGCCCCGAACGATACTTCAATGGACCGCGATATGATCGAAGTACTGATGGAACAACGCCAGGAAGCACCGGGCACTCTGGAAAAGAGCAGCGAGGGAGCCATTGATCTCCCCCGGATCTCCGCAGGAGGGAAAAGATCCCCGATGCAGAAAGAGAAAGATGAAGAATGGATGAATCTGCCCGACAGGATCTAACCAGATGTCTGCAGAGACCATCACTACAGCATTGTTTTTAATCACTGCAGTGGTAGCATCAGCGGTCCTGATAAACGCGGTATATCCTGTTATAGCCGGTATGGCGGGAACGTTTTCCTCATCCACTCATGAATCGGACGTCAGGATCCGCACGGATTTTACCATTATTGCCACCTATGCATCCGAATCTTCAGGGACCGGCCAGGTATGGATGAAAAATATCGGGAACGAACAGATACCGCTCCGGGATATCCAGCGGGCCGATGCCTTTGGCGGCGCAACCGGTAGTTTCGATCATCTTGCCCATGCCACCGGCATCCCCGGTGATAATCAATGGACCGAGACCTTCACCAGCCCGGAGTACGATCTCAACGGCAACCAGTACTGGGATGCCGGAGAGACCGTGAAAGTGACGTTCAAAACAACGATACCACCCATTGGGAACAAGGTGTATTTTCAGTTTGCCCTGCCGGACGGCATCTGGAGATCCACCGAATTTACGGTGAGCTGATCGGGCATGGCCGTCGCTGAAATTATCGGGGCTGCAATCGGGATAGCGCTCCTCGTTATAGTTGCGTATGTGATCGTAGGTGGCACCCTCTCCGCGGGTGAAACCATCGCGAATGCACAAAAAGATCTCTCGCAGATCACCGAAGCACGGATGAGAACCAGTATTACCCTGAATAAGAGCGAGACCCATCTTGCCGGGCAGGGACTGAACTTCAGTGTAACAAATAACGGCAACGAGATGATAGGTGATTTTACCCACATGGACATACTCATCCGTACCGGCGCGGAATCCGGAGGATACCAGTACCTGACCTATAACAGCGACACGTGCGGGAGAGACGGGACGTGGTGCATATACGGTGACATTGTCCCCGATACCATCCACCCCCGGCAGCTGGATCCCGGTGAGAAGATGTGGGTCTGGGCAACATTTACCGGGGGGAGCCCGGTATGGTTCCAGGTGACGACAGGCAATGGGATTAATGCGCAGACAACCTATCCCTGATGATAACAAGGAGTCCTGATGGCGAACATTTCCGATCTGATGGGAGGCGAGGACCGGCGGATTATCTCGACCGGCAACTCCGAGCTCGATAAGAAAATAGCTGACGGCCTTCCGCTTGAATCCCTTACCCTTATCGAAGGAGAAAATGATACCGGGAAAAGTGTCCTCACCCAGCAGATCATCTGGGGAGCCATGAAACAGGGGATGTCCGTCGATCTCTTCACCACGGAGAACACCAGTAAAAGTTTTATTAAGCAGATGGAGTCCATGAGCCTCGACATCTCGGACTATTTTGCCTGGGGCTACCTCAAAATCTTCCCTCTCCATGTCGTGGGCTTTGAGTGGAAAAAAGAAGAGATGGCAGGTATCCTCGCCCGTCTTATCAAATATATCCAGAAAAGCAAAGCCCAGGTAGTAATTGTCGATTCTCTCACGCTCTTTACCGAATATGCAGAGACCGACCACATCCTCACCTTCTTTACGAACTGCAAGTCCCTTGTCGATGGTGGCAAGACGATCCTGGTAACCCTGCATACCTATGCATTTGAAGAAGACACCCTCGTCCGGATACGCTCAATCTGCGACGCCCACCTGAATATGAAAAAGGCCCTCGTCGGGAGCAAGTATGTCATGGTCATGGAAGTCATCAAGGTCCGCGGTGCACATAAGACAACCGGGAATGTTGTCAGTTTCGAAGTCCATCCCGGGTATGGCATGAAAGTCATCCCGATGAGTTTTGCGAAGGTCTGATATGAGTAACCTGACCGTTGCTGTCAATCTCCCATTCAAGCAGGAAGTCTTTGATTCGACGGTTGATTTTTATAATGATATCGAATCAAGTCCGCTCTACAAGATGCTGCCGGCCAATGCCAAAGAGTACGTGAAATCCAGTCCCCACCTTCTTGAATACCTCCACACATTCCCGGTAAACACCTACGGAATTCCCCTTTTTCTCTCGGAATTAAAAAAAGAACTCCGCACCATGGAAAGCCCCAATATCATTTATCCGGTCAATGATACCACGTTTGTCCATATTCTCCCGGACCCCGATGATGTGAGGAATTTTTACATCCCCATCGAACCATCGTTCCTCCACAGCGTGAACCAGCTTCTCCCGGAGATTGAGACCAAACTCATCAACCTGATCGACGGGCTTGAAGACGATCCGGTCACCGACAAGGAGCGGGCCGAGGTGATAAGGAAGATGCTGGCTTCCGTTGCGGTAATCATACCAAAAGGAACCGATATCACGCAGCTCACCGGGAAGGGTGCCGGCCAGCAGGATATCAAATCAAAGATCACCACATTTCTCAATACCGACTTCACCGCACAGAAAAAAATGAAGGACACCAAAAAGAAGCACCAGGTCCCCCTCACTCCCGAAGGCAAGGTAATCCTTACCGATGAAGAATACCGTGCGATCGAATATCTCCTGATACGGGACAAGATCGATATGGGGGTACTCAAACCCTTCCTCTCCGACCCCTATATTGAAGATATATCCTGTGATGGTGTCGGCCCCATCTTTATCGAACATAAGATCTTTAAAGGGCTCAAATCGGTCATAGAATTCAAAGTCTCCAGCGAACTGGATGAATTTGTCGTCAAGGTGGCAGAACGGATCAAGCGTCCCATTACTTACCGGAGCCCTATTGTTGATGCCACCCTGCCCGATGGCTCCCGTATCAACATCGTATACGGCACCGCCATCAGCCGGCACGGCAGTAACTTCAGTATCCGTAAAGTGAACGAGGTGCCGTTGAGCATCCTCAATATCATCGAGAGCAATGGTCTCGACTATCTTGCCGCCGCGTATATATGGATTTGCGTGGAATACGGCATGTCGCTCTTTGTTTCGGGAGAAACCGCAAGCGGGAAGACCACGCTCCTGAATGCCATTACCGGATTTATTCCTCCGGAAAACAAGATCGTTACCATCGAGGATACCCCGGAACTGAATGTCCCGCACCGGAACTGGATACGGGAAGTAGCCCTTGCAAAAGGCAAAGGAGAGGGGACAGGAGGTTCGGCTGCGGGGGGAGAAGTGACCATGTTCGACCTGCTCAAGGCCGCCCTGCGCCAGCGCCCCAACCAGATCCTTGTCGGTGAGATCCGGGGTGTAGAGGGCAGTGTGGCGTTCGGTGCGATGCAGACCGGCCACCCGGTCATGAGCACCTTCCATGCAGCGTCGGTCGAAAAACTTATCCAGCGTCTCTGCGGGGACCCTATCAATATTCCCAAGACCTATGTAGATAACCTTAACCTCGTGATCATCCAGAGTGCTGTCAAACGGCCTGACGGTCAGCTGGTACGGCGGATGATCAGCTGTAACGAGCTGGTGGGATACAATGCGGAAACCCAGGGGTTTACCTTTGTCGAGATGTTCAGCTGGGAACCGATCACGGATACCTTTATCTGGTCGGGTAAGGGGAGCTCTTACCTGCTGGAAAATAAAATCGCCACCATGCTCGGCATGCCGGATAGCAAAAAGTCAGAGATATATCTTGAAGTAGAAAAAAGGGCGAAAATTCTTGAGCGGCTCCACAAAGCAGGATATACCAAGTTCTGGGACTTATTCAACATGATGACGAAAATCAAGAAGCAGGGGCTCTTAAAGATTGGTTCCTGATATGGCAGATAACACGCCGGTTCCCGAGAAAAAACCAGAAGCCAGTACTCTCCCGTTTGCCTCCCATATTGCAGGACTAAAAGAGAAGATTTCCCAGCTCACGGAAAACCGGAAAATGGGAGCCGATCTTCTTTTTTTAAATACCTACATGGCATCACTTGCCATTGCCAATGCTTCGCGCCCGGAGATCTTTGGGTATGCATCCAACCGGAAAGAGTACATTTCAGCCAGGTATATCACCAAAGTGGACATGTTTGTAAAGAAATGGAATTACAGTTATTCCGAAGCCCTGGGGATAGTAGCTGAAAGGACGAATAACGTCATCCTCAAAAGCATGCTGAACCGGTACGCAAATGCAATTGACTCCGGTGTTCCTGATGACGATTTTTTAAAAAATGAACTGTCGACGGTCAGGAGCGTATACCGCAGCCAGATTGAGCAGGGACTCGAAATGCTCAAAAAATGGGGTGACGCCTACATTGCCATGCTCCTGTCAGGGACGGTAATCGCAGTTACCATTATGATCTCGATTGCCATCTATTCCCCTCAGGGTCTCGAGTCCACCCTGAACATGGCCTATGCAATCATCCTGGTGATCTGTGTCTTTGGCAATCTGCTTATGTATACGTCTGTTCCGGACGATCCGAAATCCCATGGTCTCACCGTACGGGCCTCCAAGGAGCAGCAGACAATCCATGCGATGGAACGGATTATTGTACCTCTCGCTCTGGGGGCGATCATCGTACTCGCGCTGCTCGGGATCAATGCCGGGTTCATCTTTCTTCTGGTAGGGATCCTCCTGGCTCCGCTCGGCATCATCGGGTTTATTGATGATAGTAATATCACCCTTCGTGACAACGATTTTTCAACGTTCATAAGAAGTCTGGGAGCGATCATGGGGGGTCAGGGTACAACCGCGGTCCACGCTCTCGGTACTATTGATAAAAAGTCACTTACCGCCCTTGAACCGCTCGTGAATTCGGTCTATTCCCAGATGAACCTCGGTCTCGATAACAAACAGATATGGGATAAGTTCATTGGTGATTCGGGAAGCAATCTCATTTATAAATATCTCAATATCTATCTTGACACCGTAATCATGGGGGGGCCACCGGAACCGATCGGTACAGTTGTAGGATCTTCGGTGCTCGAACAGACCCTTCTGCGGGAGAAAAAGGACATGCATGCCCGCAGTTTTCTTGTGCTCCTTGCACCTATGCATATGGCAATGGTCGGCATCTTTGTTGTCCTCTTCCGCATTATGTTAACCCTGACCGGTTCAGTCTCGGCAATGATGTCAAAATTCCAGGCCACAGCTGCAGCATCCGGGGGGGCAGCTGCCGGGGGAGTCTCCGCGGGAAGTGCCCTTGGAGGGATGTCGATGTTCACTAACTTCCCGGAAAAAGAGATGGGCAACTTTGTGGTGACTACTCTTGCCATTATCACCATATCCAATATCATTGCAGCACGGATCGTTGGGGGAGGGGACCGGTACATGTTTTATTTTTACGGAGCCCTTTTCTGTTCACTGACAGGTCTAATACTCCTGATAGCACCCATAGGGGTGAATATGTTCTTCAGCCCCGAAGGTCTCGCGAATATGGGGAAGACCGGGGCCACGGCATTGGGGATGTACCTTATATGAAGGAAAGTCTGCGCAGGGTTGTCCTTTTTACCGTGATTGTAATCACCGGTTCGGTCCTGATCCTTTTCGACGTTCCCTTAATTATTCTGATCCCCCTTATTCTCTCCGTAGGATTTTTGGTACTCGTACTCCTTGGAGCGATTACCCCCTCTGATATCAAATCGGTGTTTAAACGGCCAAAATTTGAAAACCTCAAAAAGATTGCCGTCATGAGGCGGCTGGATGAGATGAAATTTTTTGAAAAGAAACCGGTTCCGGCGGATAAAAAAACCTCATCCCCAAAGAAAAAAGAAGAGCCCGGATTACGTAATGCCAAAAAAAGCGGTCCCGTTTCCCCGCTGCGTACATTTCTCTCATCTCTCGGTTCCCTCGGAACAGTCCTTAAAGAGCGCAGAAAGCAAAGGAGAAAAGTAGAGCATATCAATGAGATGCTCGATAAAACGGTCAGTGAGAAAGTCAAAGGTCCTGCACTGGCAAGTGCCGGCACAAGGGTCGTTTCCGGTACCAGCCTTCCCGGGAGCAGCGGGGGAGGAGGCAGACCCGGGGAACCGGCAAAAGAGCAGGACCCTTTTATTTCCTTATCCGGGGATGAATTTGATGTAAGCCTCCTGGACGGGCTGGACGATACAGAGTCCGCGCTGCCGGCATTGTCTCCCGGTCAGGGCTTATCCCCGCCGGAGGTGAATGAACCGGGCCGGACAATCAATGAGCCCGACATCGCCATTCCTTCGCTGGATATCAGCTCATCAGCAGATGATATTCTCAAAGATAATGCGGGAGGCCTTGAAGAATTCAGCGGTCTTGATGGGGGGGAATCGATCGATCAGGACTTTAAAGATCTGGACAACCTGAATCTTGATGACGTTGATCTTGATGTCGATCCTGAAGGTGAACTATCCAAAGATACCGGTGGTGTTCCATCACCGGAATCTGAAAACAGCCCGCCTTCCCCTGCAGGAAATCAAGCCGTTTCACCGGCAACCCCATCGACAAATTCTGTGAAGACTGACTGGATTCCTTCTGACGCCCCCCGGGGTGCAGGCAGTGCAGAGAACGAGATCTCCACCCAGGCCGACATGGCCTCATTCTCTAAAGGAGCATCCACCAGCGATGATGACCTTTTAAGCTCCCTTGCGTCGGATGTCAAGCACGTAACAAAAGAGAGAAATCTCAGCCTCATCCGGGATTTAAAAGATTTCAAAGCGCCTGCGAGCGAGATTGAAAACGAACTACGGGAAACCCATGAATGGCTGAAGACATCCCGCATCCAGAAAGAAAAAGGCCCCTGCCCGCCAAAGGAATGAAATAACCTTGCGCACAGATAATTATTCCGGAAATGAATTCCCCCTGAGAAAAAGATCATCCCGTGAGAATGTATGAAGGAAGTTCCGGTAAAGATTCAGCATAATAACGAATGGATAGTCGTCAAAATGGGTATCGGGGAGGACCGGATTGTACTTCCTGCTCCCGTTAACAAAGAAATTCTTTTCAAAACTGTTGCCGATATCGCCGAAAAGAAAAATATCCTTATCATCACCGTAAAGACTGACGCAGAAACAGTCTATAAAATCCTGACCGTTGAAAAGGTCCTGCAGGTATTAAAAAAATTCATCCTCGCATCCTGCAATGCATACCGGCTTATGGCCTACTTCATGTCACCGGCAATCCGTGGCGGGGTGATGATCAAGGATGCCCAATGGGATAAGGGAAGTGTTGTTGTCGTCCGCTCAGGGATCTGGTTCGTCTCTGCAACAAAACAGATCTGTGTCCCGGTCAATGACGTAGCCGAGATCGAACTTACCAAACGCGATGTACAGGGCAAACCCACCGACGTCATAAAAATTGATCACCTGGAATCCGGTGAGGTTTCTTCAAGCTTTGTGCTCTGCCCGCTTTCCACCCTCCAGGTACTCTACAATTACCTCAGGGACACGACAAAGAGCATGGATATGAAAGGCACCGAGCTGGACGGCGTAGACCAGCAGGTTGCGATGCTGGTCTATTCGGGTATGGACTCGCATGCAATCGAGAACATGCTTAATATCCCTCATAAGCAGCTTGACGCTGTTTATGATAAAATCCTGAAACTCGGTCTTGGTGAAGTCGTCACGATACGCAGGGAGATCCAGCTTACTACAAAAGGAGTACGGTATATTTCTGATGCGACAAAATCCCAAACTAACTAGAATTTTACCCGTTTTATTTCAATACTTCTATAAGGGATTGTCTACCAATAAATTTATTGATCGTCAATGGGAAAAATTCTGATCGTGGATGACACGCTTTTCATGAGAACCCTGTTAAAGAATATCCTGTTTTCTGGCGGACATACAATTGTCGGTGAGGCAGGGGATGGCGAGGAAGGCGTAGCAAAATACAAGGAACTGAAACCCGACCTCGTCACTATGGATATCGTGATGCCCAAGCTAAATGGGATCGAGGCACTCAAGGCAATAAAAGTCTTCGATCCAGCAGCGAGAATCGTCATGTGCACCGCGGTCGGACAGGAACAGATGGTGAAACTTGCCATTAAAAGCGGTGCGAAAGGCTACATCATCAAACCGTTCCAGGCCCCTAAAGTATTAGAAGAGGTTAAAAACGTCCTGGCATCCTGAACTTATGGTAAAAGTCCTCATTGTTGATGATTCCGTGTTCATGCGCACGGTAATCCGGGATATGCTTTCCCGGGATGCCTCTCTTGAAATAGTGGGAACAGCATCGAATGGTCTCGATGCACTCGAAAAGATCCCGTTGCTGAACCCGGACCTTATTACCCTTGACATCGAGATGCCGAAGATGAACGGGCTTGAGGTCTTAAAAGAACTGCAAAAGGTGCGGAAGCACCCGAAGGTCCTGATGCTGAGCTCCCTGACCTCCCGGGATGCTGAGATGACCGTCGAGGCGATTCGCCTCGGCGCTGATGATTTCATGCTGAAACCAAAAGACCTCCCTCACGTCAGGGAGATTAGCGATGAACTGATCGCAAAGGTCAAACACATCGCCTCATTGTCTTCAGCGGTTATTCCGCACAAAACCCGCTCTTCCCCTGCCGGCCCGGCCGACCGGGTTGTACTCATCGGGTCATCGGCAGGCGGACCCCCGCAGGTCGATATCCTGCTATCCATGTTGTCACCTGATCTTCCCGCCGGTGTTGTCATCACCCAGCACATGCCGGTCGGCTTCACAACACCCCTTGCCGAGCGTTTCAACAGGATTGCCACCATGCCGGTAAAAGAGACCCGGAACAGTGACATGATTGAAACCGGCAAAATCCTTCTCTCGAAGGCCGGTGTCCACACGGTTATCTCCGGAATATTGGGTGAAAATGGCAAAACAAACGGGCGTATCATCCATTCCATTTCACCCCCCGTTCATGGCGTCAGGCCTGCCATTGACAAGACTTTTGAATCTGCCGCACATGTTTTCGGGAAAAACACGGTTTCTGTTATATTAAGCGGCATGGGAAATGATGCGGGTGAGGGTGCGCATGCGATAAAACAAGCCGGCGGAGTAAGCCTTATCTGTGACGAGAAGGATTGTCTCGTCTACGGCATGGCGCGATCCGCAATCAGGAATAATGCAGTCGATCAGGTTGTTCCCTTACATAACCTGGCAAAGGAAATAGAACGCGTGGTACTCACCATGGAGGCGACCTGTGTCTGAATTCGAGGCATATCGCGGGCTTTTTGTTGCAGAATCCCGGGAAAATCATGAGAACCTGGTCAGGAATCTCCTGCTCCTTGAACGGGGCACTTACCAGAACGCAATCGACGAGATCTTCCGTTCCATCCATACCCTGAAAGGTGCATCTGCATCCATGGGTTTTTCCAACATGGAACATCTCTGCCATACGATGGAAGACGTCTTCCAGCTTATCCGCAGCGGAGCGGCGGAGATATCGCCGGAACTGGTCAACCTGCTCCTTGGCTGTTCCGATCTCATCGAACAGATGCTTGATGATATCGAAGCGGGAGGAGATTCCTCCTCAAAAAACCCCGCTGAACAGGTCAATGCCCTCAGGGAATGGATTGGACAGCACGGTGGCTCACCAAAAGAAATCACAGGGATTTCAACGGGTATACCGGAGGCAGAACAGCCAGTGGAACCCGCAGTGGGTACAAACACCGGGAACTGCCCGGAATACGGGATGCAAATCACGGTCGCAAGTGAATGTACAATGAAAGATGTACGTGCAATGCTTGCCCTGGGAAATTTGCAATCCCTGGGGACCATTCTTTCCGTTACTCCTACGATGGAGGAGATTGATGAAGGAAAGTTTGATGGCAGGCTTGAACTCGTCATTGCAAGCGATGCCGGGGAGGAAGCATTAAAAACTGCTGCTTCAGGGACCGAGATTGCCGAAGTTGTTGTTGGTCCTGCAAAAAAACCGGCAATCGTGATGCCGGTTGAGGTACCCGGGGATTCAAAAAAGGCAGAGGCTGATAAAAAGCAATCCCCGTCTCCGGATAAAAGCAGGGAGATCAAAAATCTCCGAGTCGATATCCATCAGCTTGACCATATCATGAACCTGGTCGAAGACCTCGTTATTAACCGGGGCAGGCTGAAACAGATTGCCGAACAGCACAAGATTAAAGAGATGGATGAAGCAATCGGCATGGTTGACCGGTCGGTCTCTGAACTCCAGAACCTGATGATGAATATCCGTATGATCCCCCTCAATCATATCTTCAACCGCCTGCCACGAGTGGTCCGCGATGTGGCCCAGTATGACAGCAAAGAGGTTGAGTTCGTCATCGCAGGGGGGGAGACCGAACTTGACCGGAGCGTGATGGACGGACTCAATGATCCACTGCTTCACCTGATCAGGAATGCGGTGAACCATGGGATTGAATCGCCGGACGCCCGGGAAAAGGCCGGAAAGCCCCGGAAAGGATATGTCAAGCTTTCTGCGCACCGTGACCGGGATAACGTAATCATAGAACTCGTGGATGACGGTGCAGGGATAAATGTCGGGAAGGTCAAGGCTAAAGGGATTGAAAAGGGACTGATTACCCCCGATGTTGCTGAAACATTTACCACGGAACAGGCTATTGATCTGCTGTTTCAGCCGGGTTTCTCCACCGCCGATAAAATATCTGACATCAGCGGCAGGGGTGTCGGGCTTGATGTGGTGAGGAGATCCATCGAAGCGCTGAAAGGTACTATACGGGTGGAGACAACCCCGGGTAAAGGGAGCCGGTTTGAACTGTTACTCCCGCCGACAATGGCTATTGTCGATGTGATGATCGTCAGGATCAACGAAAAACGACTGGGGATCCCCATCAGCAGCATTGTGGAAGTTGCTAATTTCCGAAAGAATGAAACCCACCTGATAGGAAAAGGCGAAGCGATCCTGCTGCGGGACGAGGTACTTCAGATCCTCCGGCTGGATGACATGGCAGGAGCCTCACTGGCGAGTGAGATCCTCGTTGTCGTACAATACCAGAAGCGGAAATGCTGTATACCGGTGGATGTCGTTGAAGGAAAACAGGAAGTGGTCGTAAAACCACTCAGTAGTTTTATCGGGAATACCCGGGGTGTGAGCGGAATTACCATTCTCGGCGATGGTGGCGTCGTACCGGTTATTGATGTAAACACCATAATATAGGAGATTTTTCATGGAATTATCAACAGTTCAGAAAGATGCAATTCAGGAACTTGGAAATATCGGGGCTGCGCATGCAGCAACCACCCTTTCCCAGATGCTGGGAAGCACGATTGAGATGAGCGTCCCCGCTATCCACGTTGTAGATCTGGCTCAGCTCGGGGATTATATGGGTGAGGAATCTGCGGCGATGGTTGCTTTTGAACTCCAGGGGGATATTCCTCACGGTGGATATGTTTTATTTTACATAACCCGGGAATCCGCTGTCCGCATGACCAACACGATGCTCGGCATGACCAAGCTCGACCGCCCGCTCAGTGAGATGGATGAGAGCGCCCTGATCGAAGTCGGGAACATTATGGTCTCTGCCTTTCTTGACGCCACCGCAGAACTGCTCGGCTTTATAATGCTTCCCTCCCCTCCGGCACTTACTATCGACATGGCGCATGCTGCCATGCAGTCTCTCATCGCCCAGATGCAGGAAGAGACCAATGAAGTATTACTGTTTTCTACTGAACTCGCATGCCAGGAGTTCAAAATAGACAGTGATATCATCATGATGCCCGAGAGGAGCACTCTGATAAAAATTATTGAACTTCTCGAAAACATGGTGAAAACAAGTTAGCCCTGTAGTACCTGTTATGACCGACACCCAGCCCCGGAATTCACAACCATCGATGATTGGCATTGGAGAATACCGTGTCGGTTCATTCCCGATGACAACCATCGGCCTTGGTTCCTGTATCGGACTCACCCTGTATGACCCAAATCTCAGACTGGGTGCGATGGTGCATATCATGCTGCCGGAAAGTGGAGGCAGAGCTGATCGACCGGGAAAATATGCTGATACCGCTGTCCCACTCCTGATCAAAGAGCTTATTGTTCTCGGCTGCAAGAACAGGTCCATTATTGCAAAGATCGTCGGGGGTGCATGCATGTTTGAGTATTTCGGCACCAGCCTCAACATTGGTGAAAGGAATGCCGGAAAAGTCAGGATCCTTTTAAAAGAGCACCATATCCAGCTGGGTGCTGAGGATGTTGGCGGCAAAGTCGGGCGGTCGGTCACGTTCCTGCCCGCCGACGGTGGCCGGGTTTTAGTTCGCAGGGCAGACGGGACATCGAACAGTCTCTTATAGTTCTTTTTATACGAGTCCTTTTCAGGAAAATTTTTACGGTATCGTACCCATCAGAAGTTTATGCCGCCTGAAGGCATCCCCCCGATAGAACGATGCTTTATCCAGAACCTGATACCGTGAAAACAGGGAGATAAAAAGGAATAAACCCCCTCATAAAGACGCAACCTGCGTTGTTTTTTTTTGAGCACCGGGAAACAAATCCTGATTGAGGAGAACTGCTTATTTTTGAAGAGGAATTTGTTTTTTGAGCTCTTCAAGGCAATACTGGTCGACGGAATCCAGAAACGCTTTTTTTGCCTTTTTAACCTGCGTCTCGTCAGGAGAAAAGAAATCGTCAGCCAGGTAGCGGAGGGTAGTTATATAGTAATGCAGATGCGGAAATTCCTTATCAAATTCCGCGATACATTTGAACGCGTCCGTCTTTTCGCCGTTAAGGAGCGCAAAAGCCACGTCACAAAGATAGACCACCGGTGCCGTCATCCCCTTTGAGTTTGCCAGCTTCCGAAAACTGTGATAGGTGATCTTTTTTTTCGTGAGAAGCGAGAACTTGAGCCCGAGGTAGATCGGTTCCGGATCATCGGGGCACTGACGGATGAGATGGTTCAGTACACCTGCGGCGCCACCTGCATCCCGGTTGTCAAGGTAATAATAGAACATCACGCGAAGAAAATGAATGTCATTATAAAACCGTTCTGAGCTGATATCCAGCAACCGCTTCCTCATTTCCGGGTTACGGGTGAGCGCAGCATTCTCCAGGCCGGCCTCAATGAACCATCGCTCACTCGGGAACCATTCGAGTCCTAAAAAGATCATCTGCCAGAAGATCTTTTCGATAAACGATGGGTCATCCAGTTCAAGTTGTTTTATCTGGTTTATGGGTGCGGGGGACCGTGCCAGGCAGAGCATGGTTTCACGGGCAAAAAGTTCCATCTCGCCGGGGCGATGGCTTTCAAGAGATGAATCAGTCCTTTTAAAATCCCGCAGGGAGAGAGAATAATAGCAGTATGCCAGTACGGTGCCAATTTTTGTATCCATATTCTGGTATTTTTTCAGAAAATCAATCGCATGTGCGTAGTCCCCGACTTTCACCAGTTTCAGTCCAACAACAATATTGATCCCGGTTTCTGCATCTTTTCTTTTCTTGTAACGAAGGGCGTTCCGAATGACCTTGTTGATGTAGCCAAAATCATTACCGTTCCTGCTGGTATTCAGTACTTCAAACGTGATAATATCAATAAATTCGTCATACGATTCGTCAAGGATGTTGGGGAAAGAATTTTCAAGTGCAGAGATTACATGCCCGTAAAAGACCGGGAGGTTTGCATCTACCTTTTCCGTGTTGTGCTCGATGTACCCGACAAAATCTTTTTTCAACAGGTTCAGCTTGTCATAGACGATAGCGTCAGAAAGCTTCTCTCCCCGCATACAGGAAAAATGGCATGTTAAGATATTAAAATGTATGACACATGCATTGCAGTCCAGGCCGGGTCCTTCAGGGCTTTCTTTGAAAAGTGCAGGACATAAAGATAACCGACAAAACGCTTCTGTCGTGTCCCCGGCAGTCATTCAGGATAAAAATATTCAGGTATCCATCAGAAATTCTGGAATTCTCATGGTTTATAAATACAGTTAAAAAAGACTGACGGGCATTTGCTGATGTCATACGGAAAAGGAGGAATTCGAGAAATATCCTGCGTACCTTTTCAGGGCTGGCGCACTATATTCCGGGATGACGAAAAATTATCGTAATAATTTCTCGGTGTCTCAAGGGTGATCCGGTACGAATCGATATTTTCCGGGCTGATAATCATGTACATATCGGTATTTGATGTCTGCACGAGCCGGTAGGACGTTCCCCGGTTAAAAATCTCCTCGCCTTTAATAATCCCCCCGGTTTTTGCATAACAGAGAACCATGCGGAAGACTCCATACTGGGGTCGTTTTTCAGCAATGATCGTTGTGTTAATTGCCCAGAGAGGATAGGGAACGGAAAAAACCTGAGTAAGACCTCCCCGGTTATTTTCAATGAACGCGAAAGGGACCCATTCCTGGGTCCGCGGAAGAATTGCTGAAGCCCCGAACTGTTCCATGTTCTGGGGGATCGTATACACCGGATAGGTGAAGGGTTTGTCAGTGAGGGAGATGCGGTAAAGGGGAGCCTCAGTTTTCTTCAGATCCGCTGGTACACCAGGAGTTTGTCCCGGTGAAGCAGACGTTACCGGTACCAGGATACCTGCCGGTTCAGTCGTTACCATTGGCCGGCCCGCACCTTCTGCCGGGACCTGCCGGAAAGAAAGGTACTGGGGGTTTGCCATTACCGCGACGATGATTACAAGAGAAATACCCGCGACGAGGGCAAGAGTATCACCGGTGTCCACATACAATACTTGACCAGAGGCTATAAAAAAGATACCGGAACACTTTTTGTTTCATCCTCAGCCAAAGAGGTTTCCCAACCATTCACGTAAGTTTAGCAGATGTTCATGAAAATTTTTTATTTTTACAAAAAAAGGCAGAATATTTGATCTAGATAACCGATAATTATAATAGTGTTTAGTGTTAAATAAAAAATTATATCAGGTGGTACAATTACAATAATTACCTTTTCCCATCACAAAGGAGGTACGGGCAAAACAACTTCCTGCCTCAATATCGCCGGCTTTTGTCATCAGGCGGGGAGAAAGGTGCTGGTAGTAGACTGCGATCCCCAGGCGAATGCGACTGCAGGGCTCGGCGTCGATCCCGGTACTTCCGGCAAAAACATGTATGATGTCTTCTTAGGCGGGATCGATGATTTTCCTAAGGTCACGCTCCCGGAGATAATCAGAAAAACTGCTTCGGGAATTGATCTGGCGCCTTCGCATCTTGACATGGTGGGTGCTGAACCCTATTTCTATCATGCAAAATTCCCAACAGGTATTCTTAAAGAAGCGCTCTCCGGTGTCAAAAACAATTATTCATTTATCTTTGTCGATACTCCTCCGAGCCTGGGACAGTTCGTGATCAATGGACTCTATGCCGCGGATCATATTATTGTGACACTCGACTCGGGATCGTTTGCACTCGACGGAGTTTCGACTCTCTCGATGATATTTGATGACATGAAAGATGTCCTTGGTAAAGAGATCGTCCCTGATATGGCAATTGTCAGTCGCTGGGGAGAGGGATTATTACCGTCATGTTCACGGCCTGAAAACAGGGACCAGCGGGATATTTTCACCATTCTCCATAACATTTTTTACAAACCTCCTGAACCTTCTTCTGAAGACGTAAAAACGGCGGAAGAAAATAAAAAGGAACAGGAACGACTGCACACTACGCTCAACAAGATCAAACGTAAGTTCCCCAGCGTGTATACTGTTCCCTACTCCCCCGCAATATACGAAGCACAGAGACGTGGCTTGCCGATTTCGCATTTTGCACCGGACAGTACGGCAGGAATTGCGTATAAAACCATCGCGGAAGAGGTTATGAGATGGAACTAAAAGAGATTGAAGATGTATTAAAAAAGACCAGTGAGGGAAATTTCTCCGTCCGAATTGACGAGAATACCGTGGATACCACATTAAAACCAGTCGCACAGATGCTGAACCAGACACTTGCCAAGGCAGCGCTGGCACAGGAATTAAAACATCGTGCTGACGTGATGATTCAATATAATCCGATGGCAATCGCCATACTGAGGAAGGATAAGACCAGGATACATATAAACAAAGCCTACGAAACAATCTGGCGTGGAAGCCGTGAAGAACTTTTAAAAAAGAAACTCACTGATTTCAACATTACTATCCTTTCCGGGGAACATTTTTATGCTTGTTTTGAGACAAAAAAACTCGCGGTCACTGATTGTCTGGTAACGTTCCCGGATGGCATGAAGAAATACCTGAGGCTCAACGCCATCCCTATCCTTACCAAAACCGGTGACATTGATGGCGCATTCTATATATGGATTGATCATACCGAGCTGCACGAAAAGATGGAGGCCGTAAAAAAAGGGGAGCAACGGGTCGACAGGATCATCCAGGAGAACCCGTTCCCTCTCTTCACCATCGATCCTGACCTCAGTGTGAAGATATCCAATACGTCGTTCCTGTCACTTACCGGTTATTCCCGGGAAGAGGCAACATCACTCTCGATGAAAGGGTTCAAATACCTCAAGAATAAGGGAGGTACGGTCGAAGGAACAATAAAATCCAAGAAACGCAGTCAGGGTGAATCTGTCATAGAATTTCCCAATGGCACGTTCAATCTCGAATGGTACTATATTCCCCTGCTTAACGATGAAGGCAACGTCGAATCACTCCTGGTCGTGTTCAACAACATTACCGAGCGGCTCAAAAAAGAGAAAGAAGTCAAGCTGCTGATGGAGGAATCGCAGAAAAAAGCAGAGGCCCTCTCGGCAAGCGCCGCTGTGCTCGAAAGCGGGCTTGAAAAAATTGCGCGGGGAGACCTCACGTTCCGTGCTCCGATTGTTGACGGAGATCCCCTCGTCAAGCTGAAAAAGGATTACAACGGGTCGACCGATTCCATCAGGAAGGTTATTGAAGAGCTTGAAAAATCGGTAAAACAGATCGAGGTAACCACCCAGGAAACGAGCCGTGGTACGACAGAAATCTCCAAATCAACCGAACAGGTCGCCATAGGTACGCAGAAATCTGCTGATGGTGCAAAAAAACAACTTGACGAGGTTGAAAAGGTCAGCAAAGAGATCTCCGATCTCTCAGCTTCCATTGAGGAAATAGCCAGCACATCACAGGATCTGATGGGTCACGCACAGAAAGCTGCGACAGAAGGAAACCAGGCATCAGAACTGGGCAAAATAGCAACCACCAAGATGACCATGGTGGAGAAAATAGCCGGAGAAAGTGTAAGCGAGATCACCGCCCTCAACGAGAGGATGAAGGAAATCTCCAACATCGTTAAGATGATCGCTGACATCTCCAGCCAGACAAACCTCCTTGCGCTGAACGCCGCGATTGAGGCTGCACGAGCCGGCGAACATGGACGCGGATTTGCCGTTGTCGCAGGCGAAGTGCGAAACCTCGCCGGAGAGTCCAAGTCCGCGACCAACCATATCGAGAGCCTCATCGGCTCCATTCAGGACAACAGCGATAAAACCGCTGCGGCAATCAAGGGCTCGTATTCAGAAATTCAGGCCGGTATCGAAAGCGTAAACAAGACCATTGAAGCCTTGAACCGCATTATTGCCGAATCGAATGTTGTTGCCCAGGGTGTGAGAGAGATCACGAAGGCAACCGAGGACCAGGCGGAGGCGACGAACCGCGTGGTTCATGGAATGGAACAATCCAATGCCATTACCCGCGAGAACCAGGGAAGGATGGAAGACATGGCAGCTCTTGCCGAGGAAACGAGCGCCTCGACTGAAGAGATCGCAAGCGCATCCGCCGAACTTGCCGAGCTGGCAGACCGGCTGAAAAAGTTAATGGAACAATTCAGACTCAGGTGAGAGATGACCTCAACGGTTGAAGTAGTAGAATTTATCCTTGGGGGCGAACGCTACGCTCTTGACATACAACTTGCACGGGAAATTGTCGAGATGATCCCGATTACCCCTATTCCCCGTGCCCCATCGTATATTTCCGGCGTAATAAATCTTCGTGGAGAGATCACGAACATCATGAACCTCAATACCCTTCTCGACTTACCTCACCAGGAGATACGGGACAACCAGAAGATTATCGTCCTGGTGCCAGAAGCGGTATCCGGCAGCAATGTCGGAATTATCGTCGATGATGTAATAGGAGTATTACAGGTTGCAGAAGCCAGTATCGAACACCTGGGCGACGGACTTGCGTCTGAAGTCTCAGGTTTTGTCAAAGGCATCATCAAGGTGAAGCGGGATGAGTCCGATAAGGAGAACACATGTCTTATCATCTGGATAGATATGAAGAAAGTCGTTGAAGACGTGGCAAAAAAATGAACCGCATGAAAATCAATGGCAATACGTTCCGATGCGGGACAATTGACGGGGGATTGAGATGACAGAACGACCAGGAAGAAAAGCGTTATTTACCGGGGCTGATACTCCGGTATCGCAGATAAGTCCTGCAGAAGAGAGTGCAGCGATAATAAAAGCTGAACAAACGATAGCGGATCTCAGGCAACGGCTTGACATGATGGTCAGTAAAAATCCTGTCCCCATGCTCCTTACCACGCCAGCGTTCTCAATCGTTGAAGCGAATGCCGCATATATTCAGATGAGTGGCATTAAAGAGAGTGATCTCCTGAAGACAAGTCTTAAAAATTTCAGGATTCTCAGTCAGAATGGGGAAGGGGCAAAAGTTGCGATCCAGGAGAAGCGGCGCTCATTCGGAGAAGTAACCGTCGAACTGCCTTCCGGAACACGGATTCTTGAACAATACTGTATACCGATAATGGGAACCGACCGGGTTATATCCAGCCTGCTCTTTGTCTACAATGATACAACCATACAGAAAAAAAGGATTGACGAGATAGAGCAGCTCAGACACCGCTCCGAGACGATTGTCCAGCAGAACCCGATCCCTATCCTGATGACCAATCCGGGTTTTACGGTCGTTGAGGCAAATGCAGCATATATAAAAATGAGCGGTATCCCCCGTGACCGTGTCATTGGCATGAGCCTTCGTGAGGTCAAAATTCTCGAGCAGAAGGGCGAAGGCGCTCGGGTAGCTATCGAGAAAAAGCAGCGTGCGTTCGGTGAAGTTACCGTTGAGCTTCCCAGCGGGACACACATCCTTGAGCAGTATGTAATACCAATCCTTGACGCCAGAAATGAGATCACCCTCCTCCTTTTTGTCTACAATGAGGTCACCGATCAGCGCAGGAGCCACCAGGAACTCCAGAAGAAAATGGATGAGGTTGCCCTCCTCAAGCTGCGCTCTGATATCATTGTCAACCAGAATCCTATGCCGATCATGCTGATGAACACATCGTTCAAGATTATCATGGTGAATGATGCTTATATCGCCCTGACCGGTCTTGCAAGAGATCGGCTTATCGGTATGAGTGCCAAGGACTTTAAGATTCTCGAGCAACACGGTGAAGGGCTTAAAAAAGTGCTGCAGGAAAAGAAAAGAAGTTTCGGCGAGATCAAAATTGAATTCCCGACAGGGGTCCATATCCTCAACCAGTACGGCATTCCGATGGTTGATCCGCAGGGAACTCTCCAGACTATCGTATGCGTATATAATGATATCACCACACAGCGCGAACAGGAATCGAAGATCAAGGCGATGATGGGTGAGGCACAGACAAACGCCGATCTCCTGACGGCAAGTGCATCTGAACTGCAGATGGCGCTCTCGAAAATTGCTTCCGGTGATCTCACCTATCAGGTAAGCATTGATGATGCCGATCCGCTGGTCAGACTAAAGGCGGATTATAATGCTGCGGCAGAAGCAATTCGGATCGTCTTATCCGATTTGACGCAGGCAATGGTCAGGCTTGATGCCACCATCAACGATACGATCAAGAGCACGGAAGAAATAGCAAAAGCGACCGAGCAGGTTGCAATCTCATCCCAGAAAGCAGCTGATAATTCGAAATTACAGATCACGAATGTCGAAAAGATTTCGACTGATATCTCCGATATATCTGCATCTATCGAAGAGATAGCCAGCACCACCCATGAAGTGATGACCCATGCTGAAAAAGCATCCCGAGAAGGTGCGCATGCAGCAGAAATCGGCAGGATTGCTACAACAAAGATGCAGAATGTCGAAAAGATCTCCAAACAAAGTGTTGACGAGATCACCGCATTAAATGAGCAGATGCGGGCGATCTCGAAGATCGTGAACCTTATCACCGATATTGCCAACCAGACCAACCTCCTTGCGCTCAACGCAGCGATCGAGGCGGCAAGGGCCGGTGAACACGGACGCGGTTTTGCCGTTGTTGCAGGGGAGGTCAAGAACCTTGCCGGTGAATCCAAGAAAGCAAGCAGCCAGATCGAAGCCCTCATTAAGAGTATTCAGGCAAAAAGTGACCAGACCTCGAACTCAATGAAAAAATCTTTCGAAGAGATCAAAACAGGCATTGAAAGTGTCAACAAGACGGTCGATGCACTCAATTTGATCGTTTCTGAGGCAAATATTGTGTCGCAGGGTGTATCCGAAATCACCAAGGCAACAGGAGACCAGGCGAAAGCAACCAATACGCTGATGACCGGTATCGAATCCGTAGCTTCCCTGACGCGGGATAACCAGCAGCGGATGGAAGATATGGCCGCTGTTGCCGAGGAGACCAGCGCATCGACAGAAGAGATCGCAAGCGCCTCGGCAGAGCTCGCGAAGATGGCGGAGAACAGCCGCAGGATGATGGAAAAGTTCCACCTTAATTGATGGAAAAAACTTTTATATTTATTTTTTGCCGGCAATTCGGGGAATACCGGTTTCAATAATCGGAAAAAATAAAGAGAACGATTCTGGAAACCATATGGACAGTTTTCTTATTTTGAAAAAATTCATTGAACAGACACTGGGAATCCAGTGTTCAAATTATAAAGAGGATTATATAAAGCGGCGGCTTCTCTCGCGGATGCGATCGACCAGTAGTGCAACATACGAGGATTATCTCAGGTATCTGAAGGCGAACCCACCGGAACTGGAGAGCCTGCGAAATGCACTTACCATCAACGTAACTGAATTTTTCCGCGACAACGATGTCTACGAATGCATGAGAAAAGAGATCTTTCCCGCGTTATTCAGACAAAGAAAGCGGGTTCGTATCTGGTGTGCCGGGTGTTCAACTGGTGAAGAGCCCTATTCGATCGCCATGATACTCGCGGAACTCATGGCCCTGAGCCCGGGGACTTCTGCCCAGATCTTTGCGACCGATATTGACAAAGTTGTTCTCGGAAAAGCACAGGAAGGTATCTATTCCCCTAAAGCGATGGTCAAATTATCTGAAACGCAAATCCATCGCCATTTCACCAAGCTCTCCGATGGCAATTACCAGGTCAGACAACACCTGAAAGAACTGATACGGTTCCGCCCTCATGACCTGATGAGCGGTGTTCCTGTTTCGCAATGGCTTGATCTCATCACCTGCCGGAATGTTACTATCTATTTCAACGAAAAGCAAAAGGACGAACTGGCAAGAATGTTTCACGGAGCGCTGGTATCGAAGGGGTTCTATGTCATGGGCAAGACAGAATATCTTGGACGAACGCTGGAGAACCTGTTCGAATCCCATAATTCAATCCAGAAAATCTTTATCAAAAAGGATTGAAAAATAAAAATTACCGGGTTTTCCGGCTGTCCTCTTCAGGGGAACCCCGCTCAAAACCCTGCACCAGGTTCCGCAGCATCTCCTTTCGTGATGCACGCAGTTTCATCTGGTTATAGAGAGTGAAAAAATTAATCCCGACAATTATGATAACGAGAAACAGGCTTACCCAGAGCATCGCTCCCTGAACGGAAAGAAACGCAGCCCAGAGAAGTCCGACGAATGAGATCAGGTAAAACATGATCCAGGTCCGAAGTTCCGGGAGCTCCATGTGGATCATTTATTGGTCGATCACCTGATAAAATATCTGGCGAAAACCCTGCAGGAATTCGGGCAAAGAGAATACAAAGAAACGATATCGCCAAAGACGGAAATTCTTCAATCCCCACAATATTCTCCATGGGACGGACTAAAGTGAGATAAAAGCTCCCTGAACTCACAAAAAACTTTTAAAAGTTCCAAAACAACATGGGGGAGAGGTATTTTTCAGGATGTTTCACCTGCCGGTTTTTTTCT